>SMTZ1_10001067_pt1 | contig 27042 bp, 27 predicted proteins | sample DeeMarSWOR136_30_FD_25667 | JGI IMG/M metagenome (IMG submission 25667)
CTTCTTCTAATTCTGTGACCAGAAAACAAACAGATGATTGGGATGGTACAAATCCAGATTTCACTTCTCGCAAAGCCAATGTTGAACCTCCTACATCGAATTCAGCCCATCCCATCTCCTTTGCCACAAAATGTAGATCCAGGCGCATAACATCTCTGTAGAATTCGACTGCTCTTTTCAGGTTTCTGACAGGATGAGAAACGTTGTCGATACAGTGGATCATTGGATCACCACATATTCTCTGATTTTATAGCTTTTTAAACTTTCTCAAAAAAAAGCTAATTACATTCGTGGTGTACTTTTCTCTCATCTGTCACGGATTTTGTCTTCTCATAACATATTTCTCTGGAACCCTTCAGACTGTATATATCCAATCTGAAAGTATCAGAAAAAAATGGAGCAAAGCGTTCGTGTGCCACAAAAATATCTGGAACACCTGAATTGTAGAAACCTTTTTATACTTGGCAGAAGGAGCGGCAATCGGTGATTTCATGGTAACAGCATATGTTCTGATAGCCACCACTATTGGTGAAGAAAAGACGGTTGCAGAAGAACTGGAGAAGCTGAAAGAGGTAGAACTGGCAGATATTCTCTACGGTGAGTGGGACATTATATTGAGAGTGAACGTGAAGGACCTTACAGAATTGGACACTTTCCTTACGAAAAAGATACGGAAGCTGAAAAATGTCAAGTTGACCTCCACGCTCATTGCTTCATGAGTGAAAGTGGGGTGACACTTTGTTGCAGAGAAAGCTGTGTGCAGCCTCTCAGGGTTCTGGGGACAGAGGTTTTACCATGCAGATTGCTCTCTACCCATGCTGGATTACAGCCAGTTATGAACAGAATTGCATGGACTGGCAAAAGCTTTAAATACGAACAACCAAAGAAGATGCAGGGCCCGTAGTCTAGGTGGTTATGACGTCGCCTTGACAAGGCGGAGGTCTCGAGTTCGAATCTCGACGGGCCCATTTCTCCATAAAATTGACTTTTCAGAATTTATTCTTAGAAAGATGCAGTATTTTTTTGTTTTTTCCAAGGTTATAAAAAAACCGAAGGATATTGTTTATATTACCCTCTTACCTAAGAAAGTATAGGAAGAGAAAAACAATCACAACAAGAGAACTCATCCCTCACGATTACATCTTCACCTCCCTTTTTTTTTAAAAAATAAGTAAAGAACCTTACTTCACTTCCAAGGTTATAGAAATTGGAGATAGTATTGTTTGCAAAATAGGGGTTCTTTTTTTAAAATGAGCTGGCAATTTCATTTTTTTCCAAGGTTATAGAAATTGGAGATAGTATTGTTTATATAGAATAAGATCGTTAAAATATTAGTAATACGTCAACACCTCAACATCTTTCATCTCCCTTTCTCAGAGTAAGCCGCTTCGGCCCGCCGGGCTTGGGGGGCTGCGAAGGTGGTTTACTCTGCTACTTCTTGTTGTATGTTGTACTACTCTCGGGAAACTTACACTCGATCTGTCTGTATATTCAACAATATACATGGTATGTGCACAGAAAGAAGTTCTGGGTTAAGCTGCAGTGCATTGTTCCTGCTCTGCATCACACATATTTAATTTCTTTGAGGTAGCGCATTTGCAGATCATGAATAGATTCGGAGATAATTTTTTCCTCTTCTGGAGTCAGGTTGCCTTTGGTTTTTTCCTTGAGCATCACGAGTATATCAATGATTGACTTTGCTGCCTGGATATCCTTTTTATCTCCCAGATCTCCAAAATTATACAGTGCTGCAGTTACCAGGTTGAGCACATATGTGGAAAAATCTACAGGTAGTTGGGAAGATTCTTCGCTCATGAGAAGTGATAACTGTTCTTGTTAAAAAACCTATTCCTCGTCACTGACGTCTACTGCCATCTGGAACCTTTGACCAATCTTTAAATAGTCGGACTTCAGTAGGGTACTGTGCTCAAACAGGTGATTGTAGTTAGAACTGATTTAAAACTGGGAAAAGGAAAACTGGCCGCTCAGGTAGCTCATGCTTCTGTAGAAACATTTCTTAGAACTCCAGAGGAAGATCAGAAGAAATGGATTTCTGAACAGCAAAAAAAAATCGTTCTAAAGGTGAAGAATGAAGAAGAACTCATTGGAATCTTTGAAAAAGCAAAACAGGCACGACTACCTTCTGCATTGATTCGGGATGCAGGTCACACCCAGGTACCTCCGGGGACAAAGACTGCAGTAGGTATTGGACCTGCAGAAGAAGAGAAAATCGATAGAATCACAGGGGGACTGCCTCTCTTGTAGGTGGGATGTACTGTATATCTGCTGGATTAAGGTCTACCTGTGATCTTTGTTAAAAGGTACGGCAGGGTGACCCCATATGTTTTTAATTCAAGCTGCAAAAAAAGGTCATGATCCAGGCTGTTACCTTCGACTTATGGGGTACTCTCATTGTAGATTTCAAAGAGTACGACCGCATAATCCAGGAGAAACGTGAAGAACTCCTGTTAACTGCTGTAGGAGAAAAGGTTTCCAGAGAAGAACTTGTGAAAGCTCTGAAACAATCGTGGTCACAGATCCAGTCTATTCGAAAAACGTTGAAAGATGTTCCCACATCTGAACAGGTTCGCATGCTGCAGACCCTTTTGAACGTGGATTATAACCTGGAAAAACCGTACACAGAAGCTATTCTCTGTGAACTCCCCCGGTTAAACCCTTACACGAGAGAAGTGCTTCAACAGGTGAAAACAAAAAAAGGCCTCATCTCCAACACAGGGAGAACACCAGGAAAAGTCTTGCGAGCTGTCTTATCTGATTTTGGATTATTGAAATTCTTTGATGTAACCCTGTTCTCCAACGAAGTGGGTTATCTAAAACCGCATCCTGAAATTTTCAGACAAGCCACTCACGCTTTGGGTGTACCCCCTTCCCGGATTTTGCACGTTGGTGATGACATTACGACAGATATTGAGGGTGCTCGCACAGCAGGAATGCAAACTTTATTAGTGGGAAATCCTTCTGATCTACAAAAAGTTCTGGAGTTGGTTTAAATGATTGACAAAAAAGAGATTGCGGCCAGAGTTTTGGCATTCAGCATAGTGGAGGGACTGGCAGTAGTTGTAGCAACTACCTTCTTTGACCTTGAATGGCTGTTAATCCCTCTCTTAGTGTTAATAGGTGCGTGGGGAATCTATTATTACCGAATGAATGTCCGAGTATTGGGTATGCCAGTAACATCCATGGGTCTTGAAGGATCTGAAGGGAAAGCTCTCACAGCTGTTGGTGAAACTGGGAAAGTCAAAGTAAGAGGAGAAATCTGGAACGCTAAAAGTTCTCAAAAGATCGAAAAAGGAAAAAAAGTTAAAGTTTTAACCCGGGAAGGTATCGTCTTAGAGGTGGAACCTGTTGAAGATTAAGGAGAAGGTGGAAGATTTCATAGTTCAAGAAGTGCTTTCTTTGAACCACAAAAAAAATGATTGTCTCGTATTCACTCTGGAGAAAGAAAACTGGGACACTATAGGAGTTATCAAGGTCATAGCCCGAGAGCTCAGAATTTCCCAAAAGCGGTTGGGCTATGCAGGTCTCAAGGACAAGCGAGCTGTGACCCGGCAGAAAATATCTGTTTTCGGAGTAACTAAAGAACAGTTAGAAGAAGTAAACTTAAAAATACCGCGAATCAAAATCTATGATATTGAAGAAGGTGACCGCATACGACTGGGGGATCACCTGGGAAATGAATTTAATATCCTGGTTAGAGATGCTCATTTTACTTTTGAAATTTTGAAAAAGGTCAAAAATGGGTTTCCTAACTACTTTGGGGTCCAGCGATTTGGTGAGGTGAGGCCTGTCACTCACGAGGTGGGAAGAGAGTTAGTCAAGGGAAACTTTGAAAAAGCTGCTTTCCTGTTTTTGGCAAAACCATTTGAAAAAGATAGGTATTACCCAATACGGAAAGCCCTGTGGGATACACATGATTTCAAAGAAGCCAAGATGGTTTATCCTCCATCGCTGATGTACGAGCGTGCTATGCTGGATCGTATCCACTTGGGGTTCAAAGAAGCGTTCAAAGCACTGCCTTTGCGGCTGAACACCCTGTTCATTCATGCGTACCAGGCCCACCTGTTTAATACAATTGTAGAAAGACGGTGCAAACAAGTGGCAGTAACAGAGGTTGAACCAAAAGATGTGGTCATAGCATCTATTGAAGGGAGGAAGGTATTCACCCTTGCAGGGAAGCACAACCTTGATAAAATCAAAAAAGAAGGATTATGTGCTGCTGCTCCTATTTTAGGATACAAAACACAAGTGAGAGGAAGAATGAAAGAGATTACTGAATCTGTACTGGAAGAAGAAGGAATAAAAAAAGAAGATTTTCGGATAAAGGAGTTTCCATCCCTTTCCAGCAGGGGGACATACCGGGAGATTTTAGCCAGAGTTTCTGACTTTTCTTATGCAGAAGAAAAAGAGGGAGTCAGGTTGAAGTTTTTCCTTCCCAAAGGTCAGTATGCCACAGTCTTTCTGGAAGAACTCTTCAGAAGGTGACAGAACGCTGGGTTCTGAAAGAACCTTTTTAAAGAATGAATCATAAGGGAACCAGTGATAACATGACAGATGAAGAAGGAAATATTGTAGATATTGGCCCCAGGATCGGTGCAGTCATACTGGATACTATTGTAATCGTAGTGATTTTCGTCATTTTAGCAGCTATCATAGCAGTCATCGGTTATGCTGCAGTTACTACCGGGAGAGGGTTTGGGTTACTGTTCGGTATTCCTTTTATAGCAGCAATGTTCCTTTTGCCAATTTTGTACTTCACTTTCTTTGAAGCGTACATGAATGGACAGACTCCTGGAAAGATGCTGGTCAAAATAAAAGTGGTCAAAGTAACTGGTGAACCTATTGGATTTGGTGAATCTCTCATCCGCAACATCTTGCGTATTATCGATGAACTTCCGTTTTTTTACCTGCTGGGATTCATCCTTATCATGACGAACGATAAGAAGCAGAGACTCGGAGACATGGCAGCCGGTACTATTGTGGTCAATGCAAAGTAATTTTGTTTCTTTTTTTTCTTTGTTTTTTGATTTAGCAGGTGCATTTCCAATATATTCATGTACCCTGCCACTTAGGCTGTAGTTTGTTGTGAGTGCTGTTACACCTGTGGTAGGACTATGTAACCATGGGTTTTATTTGTCAATTGATACTTCTTTTATTTTTTATCATACACTTCATGTATGTGAACCTCGATTTTAACCCAGACCCAGGAGTATATCATTGCTTCATTTCACTTGGAGGAGAGGATGTTATAAAATGTGCTGGATTTTAAGCTGCTGAATCATCTGCTGGCACGTGGACTGAATTGATTACTATGCGAAAACGATCATTACCACAAGCCTAGAAAAGGATTGTAGATGACTGAGACTTCACATCTGCATCCAAAAGAATTTAAGTACCATGTCAAAACAGACACAATGCTACTCCAGTTTTACAAAGGAACTGTTCAACTGCAAGGACAGTACCACATACCCAACACGTCCTGGGATGAGAGATCTCACAGTTACAGGGCACAGGCTTTGTACTACCGGGACATAATCAGCTATTTGAAAGAGTCACAGATTGACTACATAGATGATGTTTTGAATTTGATTCCGTGTCCTGAACTTGAATTTGCAATTACATTACGAGATTACCAAGAACAAGCATTATCCAGGTGGTTAAAAGATAAGAGAGGAGTCGTTGTTTTGCCAACAGGGTCGGGAAAGACATTAATAGCTTTAAAAGCTATGGATGTTTTGAACTGCTCCACATTGATTGTGGTTCCTACATTAGATTTAGTAGACCAATGGAAGGAAACTATCAAGAAATTCTTCGTTTCTAAAGATGGCATGGAAGTGGGAGAGTACACTGGGAGAAAAAAGATTCTGAAAGCTGTCACTATAACTACCTATGATTCAGCCTACATTAATGCTGATAACCTGGGAAACAGGTTCAAGTTTCTGGTTTTTGACGAGGTCCACCATTTACCCTCGGAAGGGTACAGGCACATTGCAGAAATGTGTGCATCCCCTTACCGCTTGGGGCTGACTGCTACCTACGAGAGAGAAGATGGACTCCACTTCATGCTGACCCGGTTGGTGGGAGGGAAAGTGTACGAGGTGGAGACTTCAGTGTTAGCAGGAGAACACCTTTCAGAGTATGAAATAAAAAAGCTCAAGGTGGAAATGCTCCCTGAAGAACAGGAAAAGTATGCAGAAAACATCGAAATCTTCAGAAACTACATAAGATCTCACAGAATCAGAATGAGATCCCCAGAGGATTTCCAGAAAGTAGTGTACAGAAGTGGTTATGATCCTGGAGCATGGAGAGCAGTCAAGGCTCGAAATGAAGCGAGGAAAATTGCATACAATTCGCAGTCAAAGATTGAAGAGCTGGCAAAGCTTTTAGAATTACACAGAGAAGATAGGATCATCATTTTCACTAGGTACAATGATCTGGTTTATACTATCTCGAAGCAGTTTTTCATTCCTTGTATTACTCACAAGACAGACAAAAAAGAGAGGACAGAAATTTTAAAAAAATTCAAGGCTGGTGTGTATACAGCCATTGTCAGTTCCCAAGTTTTAGATGAAGGAATAGATGTGCCAGAAGCCAACATTGGCATTATCTTGAGCGGTACAGGCAGTTTAAGAGAGTACACCCAGAGGCTGGGGAGGATTTTGCGGCCCACAGATAAGAACGCTGTTTTGTACGAGGTCATATCCAGTGGAACTGCAGAGATCAGAACATCTGCAAGGAGATCCAGAAAGGGTTGATCCTATGTTTTCCAAAGATTTGTTAGTGACCAGAAAGCGGAGACCGTACATAACTCCAGTGTTCATTCACCCTGAAGAGACCGGGTTACCAGAGAAAATCATTACAATCTACGAAAAAGGAAAAACCAAGGGGGAAATTGATGAACAAACCTTAACACTGGAGACCTATGCCAATTTCCGAGTAGTGAGAGGGTTATCAGAGTTAATGAGAAGAAGAACTACATTCGAGCAATCATTTTCTGCAGAACCTTACAAAGTGAGAACTTATTTGTACGAAAAAGGATATATTATTAACCAAAAAGAGAGGGCCGATCTATTGTTAAAAGCTTCCAATGATTTCGGTATACCTGTTAAAGATATCGAAAGCTCTTTCTGGGCAGATAGAGAAGATTACCAGATTATCTCTTGCATTGACCAACCTTCTAGTTTGGATCTGGTGAGATACTACAACCTCTCTCTGGCCCAGACATTACTCTTTGATGCTATATCTTTGGAGGTTTCAACCTCTGGGAATTACCAGGAAATATTCAGAACTATAAAATATCTGGGGTTGATGTATGAAATCCAATCTGATGCTGCTGATATAATAACCATGAGGGTGACAGGCCCTGCATCGCTGTTTAAAAAGACCAGAAAGTATGGAACCTCCCTGGCCAAATTACTCCCCAAAATTATGAAAGCACCTTTCTGGAAGATTAAAGCACAGATAGAAACAGAAGTAGGTGGAGAACCCCGAATATACATCTTTGAATTATCTGATTCAAAAAAGGAGTTATTTCCTGATGTCATAGATGAGAAAGAGGAACACTTTGACAGTACTGTTGAAGAGAATTTCGTAAAAAGATTTTCATCTGTGAGGAAAGACTGGGTAATCAAAAGAGAACCCACTGTTTTAAAAGCAGGACCATCAGTGATGATTCCGGATTTCTCTCTCGAAAGGAGAGGGAAAAGGTGCTACATTGAAATCGTGGGGTTCTGGACTCCCGAGTACTTAAAAAAGAAAACTGAAAAGGTAAAAGCTCTAAACCAGGAAATCATTTTGTGTGTCAGCAAAGAATTACAGTGCACTAAGAGAGATTTTCAAAAGAAAGGCATTGATGTCATTTTCTACGATAAAGAAGTTCCACTAAAACCTGTGCTGGAACGAATAAGAAAAATGGAATCAGAACAAGTGGAAGAAGAGAAAAAAGAGCTCTCAAATGTGGAAGTTATATTAACAGGAGATATTATCTCTTTAGAAGATGTGGCACAGATGTATCATGTGGGATTAGACTCGGTAAAGAAGGCACTGGAAGAAAATGAAGAAGGAGTGGTGGTAGGAGACAAATTCGTCAAGAATTTTGTTTTAGAAGAAATCAAGAAAAGATTAGAAGGGTTAGAAGATATGCGGTTATCTTCAGTGAAGAAAGTGCTGCATGAGTACAGTTTAGATGAAAAAGTTTTACGAAAAGTAGGGTTCGATATTGAGTGGAAAACGCTGGATGCAGAAAATGCGGTAGTGAGAAAACGTGAATCTGCAAAATGAACCCCAGTAAAAGACCACAATGTGCAGATCTGAATGAAAAAAGAAAAGGTTAATAAGGAAGCCTGACTCAAGTAAGAAAAATTACAGAGGGTGTACTATGAACCTCCTAGAGAGTGTATTCCAGGAAGAGCTGCTCAGAGAAGAACACATTCTGTGGAAAGGTAAGCCAAATCCAAAAGTTTTTACTCGTTCAGATATTGTAATGATCCCCATCAGTCTCTTGTGGAGCAGCGTTGTTCTCTTTGTTGGAATGTTTGCATTTTTTTCTGGGTCACTGATTTTGATTGCATTTGGAGTTTTTTTCGTATTCATGGCATCATATTTTATTATTGGGCGCATTTTATACAGGTGGTGGAAAAGAAAAAACACGTACTACGCTGTAACAAACAAGAGAGTGCTTGTTCTTACTGATTTATGGAATAAAAATCTGCATACAGCATATATCAATGCAATCCCTGTCATAAATAGATCAATTCGCTCTGATGACAGTGGTTCCATAACATTCGGGAATACCTCTTTCTGGGCTTCAGTGAATGAGAGTACTGGCATGGATTTTTTCGGGCCGTCTTACGGGAAGGAGGCCCCCACGTTCCATGATATCAAAGATGCAGCCGGAGTCTATGAGATTGTGACTGAGTTAAGAAGGAGGATACAAAAGGATCTTGAGTAACAGTGGAGTCCTGTAGTTTTTGGTCTTTCTTTTACCACTTGTTTAAGGTAATTTAATACTGGGAATGTGTAGAGTTTATATGTTTGCAGTCCCCATGTATACTGATTTTGATATGACAAGAAGGGAGGTACCATCATGAACCAGGATATACCTGAAAAGAACAGCAAAACCAAAAAGAATCTCAGTTATGCCCACACAGGCTCGGAAAAGCAGTTACTGTGGAAGACTATTGGGGATGTAATCGGAGAGACAGCAGCAAAATATCCTGAAAATGATGCTGTAGTAGCTGTGTGGGGTAAGAAACGATACACGTACAGAAAGCTTTATGACCTGTGTTCTAGAGCAGCAAAAGGGTTCTTAGCCCTGGGTGTCACCAAGGGCGATCGAGTTGCTATCTGGGCTACTAACTACCCTGAGTGGGTAATCACCCAGATTGCTACAGCCATGGTAGGAGCAATTTTGATCCCTGTTAACCCAGCTTTCAGAGAACATGAGCTGGAATATACATTGAAAGATTCTGAAAGTCAAACGCTCATCTTGATCGAACGATTCAAGACCTCTGATTATCTTACCATGTTTTACAATGTGTGCCCTGAAGCAAAAGAATCCAGCTCGGGTGAATTAGAATCTGCAAAATTACCTCATTTGAAAAACATTATTGTACTGAGCGAGGAACCACACCCTGGGATGATCACCTGGAAAACCTTATTGGAGTGTGGCGAGAGGATTTCTGATACTGAACTTGAAGAGAGAGCTTACGAACTGGACCCGGATGACATCATAAACATTCAGTATACGTCTGGGACTACTGGATTTCCCAAGGGAGCGTCTTTGACCCATTTCAACATTGTTAACAATGCATACATTGTGGGGGACAACATGAAGTTCACCTCTGCAGACAGGCTGTGCATTCCTGTACCCTTTTACCACTGTTTTGGCATGGTTTTATCAAACATGGTGTGCATTATTTACGGTGCTGCCATGGTTCTCCCTGCAGAGTATTTCAATCCTACAGAAACCTTGAAATCAGTAGAAAAAGAAGGCTGTACTGCTATCCATGGGGTTCCTACCATGTTCATCACAGAATTGGATCATTTGAAGACGTTAAAGGTCGATTTAAGCACGTTAAGGACAGGTACCATGGCAGGTGCTCCCTGTCCTGTAGAAATAATGAAGAAAGTCATGGATGTTATGGGAGTTTCTGAAATCACTATTGCATACGGGTTAACAGAAGCATCACCTGTTACCAATCAGACCACTATTGATGATCCACTGGAACTACGGGTTGAGACAGTGGGGCCGCCTATTGCACACACTGAGATAAAAATTGTTGATACTGAAACGGGGAAGGTGCAGCCTTTAGGAGTACCGGGTGAATTGTGCTGTCGTGGATTCCAGGTCATGAAAGGGTATTACAACAAGCCTGCTGAGACAGCAGAAACTATAGACGAGAACAACTGGTTACACACTGGGGACTTGGCCACTATGGATGGAAACGGTTACTGCAGAATTACCAGCAGGATCAAGGAGATGATCATCAGAGGTGGGGAGAACATCTACCCGCGGGAAATAGAAGAATTCCTGTTGACGCACCCACAGGTTGCAGATGCGTATGTGGTCGGTGTACCAGACAAAAAATATGGTGAAGAAATAGCAGCCTGGATCAGATTAAGAGAGGGTGCAGATACTACTCCTGAGGAGATTCGCGACTTTTGTGTGGGCAAGATATCCCATCAAAAGATTCCTAAATACATTAAATTTGTGGACAGCTACCCCATGACTGTCACTGGTAAGATAAAGAAGTTTAAGATGCGTGAGATGACAATCAAAGAATTAAGATTGGAAGAAGAAAAGGGAAAATAGAAAAAAAGGAGTAATGAATTCTATGGTACCAGTTATTGAGGTACAATGATCGAGGAACTAAGATTGGAGATCACAGAAGCCAAGCTGAAAAGGACAAAACTCATTTCAACTGATGAAATTCTGAATCATATAACAATTATCTCAGAAATTATACAGGTTTATGAAAATATTGAAAAGGAGAGCCAGTGTAACAGCAAAAATGTCAAGAAAGTGTTAGTGGTGCAAAAAGTTGATCCCAAGTAATAGTTTTTTTGAACTGATAATAGTTTTTGTCTAAAAAGAAGTAAAAAAGAAGTGAATCATTCAAGATCACTTATTACTTAAAATACTCTAAATTTGATGGACATATCTGATTCACATAGAAGATTTTAGGATCGATCTCTTTGTAAGCCTCTGAAACTATCTGTTCACCCACAAAATAATTGAAAACATATGCTCTGAACAGGGGATTGGCTATGAACTGCAGTTGTTTTTCAGCTTGATCTTTTGGGGATAATCCCACATCCATCAAGTACTGTACAACTTCAGAGGGTTCAGCATTCTCCTTGTGAAGCATGAGCGAAGCATTCCCACTGCACCCGAAGAGCTGGTGGAGTGCTTCTGAAATTGCAGCATCTTCTTCTACCTCAAGAGGGAGTGCCAGGTTCTCATTCAAGAATGTATAAGCCTCTTTGTAGTCTTCAAAGATCAGCTTGAACCCTGCATTTCCTATTCCCTCACTGATCAGACATTCAGGTGTATTGTACACAAAGATGCATGCTTCTTCATATCCTTTCTCTCTGTACAGTACATGTTCTTTTAAAGAACGTTCAGTATGGTGTCCTGGATACGCTTCATGGGATACCAGCGTGGGTAAGAGCACAGAACGCACAGGTATATCTGTGTTAATCTCCACCCGGGATTTGTACTTTCCTAAATACCAGTTGTATCCACTCCACGGTTTGTCACAAACCAAGACAAAATCTATCTTCTCTCCTTCAGGAAGTGAAAGAAATGTGGCAGTCCTTTTCTGACATTCTGCAGAGAATGTATTGATAACTTTCTGGAGTAACGGTTCAGAAACCTCTCTCTGTTTACGCCATGCATCTAAAGCACTGTTAAGATCCTGTCCTTTGAAAATATCTTGCAGTATCTGTTTCGGTTTTTCAAATTTCGAATCTGGTGTTTTCTCGGGCGTAATATCGTAGAAGAGTTCTACCTGGGTGGTATAGTCGATTTCTTCTCCCTGGAGGACCTGTATAGTAGTTTTAATACCTGTAATCTGCTTTTCTAAAAATACTTTCCGTGCTTTGTCCTCTACTGGGACAGTGTCTGCAAGGCGGGTAGCTTCTGTGTAAAGGTCATCTAAAGGTTTTTTCTCTTCTTTTTCGATTCTCGCTTTCACTTCGTCAGGACCACAGTATGCATCCACAAACCCCTCAAAGTGTTTCTCCACTCTCAGGGCAAGGGCCACGTAGTCTTCTCCCCATGGTGTCATGGTTGTTACTATACATGTTCTATAAAAAGGTTTACTCGTTTATTGTTGGTTATTGTTATCATTGTGAAATAGTATCGTTATTGTGTATACTGTGGTCAATATTATAGCACAGTTCTTCTGAAAAGTCACAGAGGGTTAACCGGAAAAACTTAAAAAGATAAGTGTTCTATTAAAGTAAAAAGGAGGTTCTAACATGAAGATAAAAGCTATCCTTCTGCTTGGGATGTTGGTCTTTTTGGTTGGCCCAGTCAGTGCGAGCGTAGGAGCTCCTCCGAACCCACCTGCTCCTGCTGTACCTTTGAGTACTAATAGCGCAATGAATGGAGCTGTCAACAATGTCATGGGCATGGCTCTTTCTCTGAAAGAGAAAGTCCATTCTCTCCTCGATCAGGCCATGGAGCAGGACTTAGATTTTTCGGAGATTGGAGACATGATTGAAAAAGCTGATGCACTCTTAGAAAAAGCTCAAATGATTATGAGAGCTAACCCTGTTGCAGCAAGCAACATGGCACGAGAAGCTGCAGAAATGTACGAAGATGCTCTGTCCGATCTGGAAGCACTGCTCGGTTAATATGTCAGGTTTTAATATTTATTTTTTTCTATTTTCTTTTTAAATGATTGAACTGGTCACCTACCAGTATGAAATTGCAGCGTACTGAAAAATCTCTGATAGAAAGCCACTTATAGTTCCTCTGCAACCATATAGTGAGCACGCGTATAGTGCTGACCGTGCTGACCTTCACCCTTTAAGGATGTGGTGCCATGAATAAAAGAATAGGAGACAGATTCCAAGAAGAAACCAAATACTACCGGAACCAGTTGCCAACATTAGACTTGAACTGGTCTGCAAAACCAGAAGTGTACAAAGAATATCCTGACAGCAAAAAGATAGAACTTCCTCCCTTCGATAGTGTAGAGACCATGTCTCTTGATGAAGTTCTCAAAAAAAGGAAAAGTATTCGCCAATTTACAAAAGACCCTCTCAGCATGAACCATTTGTCCTATTTGCTGTGGGCTTCTACTGGTATTCAGCGAAGAGAGAGAGGATATGAATTTCGCACAGCTCCATCTGCTGGTGCTTTATACCCTGTAGAAACCTATGTGGTCTGTAACAATGTGGAATCCTTAGAAAAGGGAGTGTACCACTACTCTATCAAATCCCACGTACTTGAACTGATAAAGAAAGGAGATTTCTCTCAAGAGATTACTCTGGCCGCTTTAGGGCAGAGAATGTGTCTCGAATGTGCTGCAATCTTTGTCTGGACAGCCATCTTTTATAGATCGAAATGGAAGTACAAACAGAGGGCCTACCGGTACATTTACTTAGATGCTGGACACATAGCTCAGAATCTGGGGTTAGCTTCAGTGAGTTTAGGGTTAGGTTCCTGTCACGTTGGAGCTATCTTTGATGATGAACTGAACAACGTTTTAGGGGTTGATGGTATTGAAGAAAGCACTATCTACCTGACTGTTGTTGGTCATCCTCTGTGAGGTTTAAGTAATTGGTGGTGGTCTACATGAGTACAACCCTTGAAATAATCCCTGCAGATACTACACACATTCGAGAGATTTTAGAAGTATGGAAAGAATTCATGGATTTCCACAAGGACATAGATCCTGTATTCGCCAGAAGCAAAGATGGACACATAACTATGAGAGAACACCTCCACGATTTGATCCAATCCGAAGAAGCCCAGGTTCTGGTGGCTTTGGATAAAGGGCATGTAGTAGCATACTCGATTGCTGAAATACACAATCGTCCTCCCGTATTCCAGTACAGGGCCTACGGAGCTATATCTGATCTGGCAGTGAAATCTGATTATCAAAGAAAGGGAATTGGTGAAAAAATGTTACACACAATGTTTGCATGGTTTGAATCGCACAGCATGGACAGAATTGAACTGCGGGTAGCCTCAAAGAATGAAGTGGGTTACTCCTTCTGGAAAAAGCACGGATTTCAGGACTACATGCACACTCTGCGCTTATATAGGAAAAAATAATTCGAACTGTACACTATTAGATCAAAGGTTCACAATGTAATTGCCTAGATTCTCTGGCGAAATTGTAGTCTGGAATATCTCCTGAATTGGATTGTTAAAGATACTAAAACAGATAGTGAATGGAGCAATATCTCCAAAAAGGTGAACAGATCTTATTGAAAGCAGGTATCAAGCACATTAAAACGTCAGTTGGTCATTTACAAGGCATTGGCAAGGTTGAAAGCTGAGATGAATGTACAGGAAGTTCTTGATTCATACCTTCAATGTATAAAGCTCACCGTATTAGACATCTGGAATACTCTAACCATGAACGACATAAATATTGTGGCTGTACGCCTCATACACAGCACCTGGGGTAGCTGCCATGTCACAGGAAATTACCTGCGTGTGGTATCAAAGTGTTACCTATGTGTAATACTACACTTCCTCTTTCCAATGTAAAACTTTAAAAGTCCGCACACAGTGGGGAGAAGAACAGGTGATAACATGGGACTAAAAGAAGAGATACTGCAAAAACTCACAGAAAAAGGTACTCATTACGATGAACTGGAAAAGGCCTTCCCTCACACAGATCTGGCTCAATTCCTCATGGACATGGAACACCGAAAATTGGTGGAAAATCGGAGAGGAGTCTGGTTCATTACTAAAAAGGGAGAAAAAGAAATCCAAAAAGGAAGACAGAAAGTCTATAACGTGTTGGTAGTTCCTGCAATCTGTTTTTTCCTCTTATCTGCGTATTTGTACATGGGGTACACTGATGTTCATGATGAAAATATGCAGTTACTCCAGGAGAAAGCAGATGCAGAAGAGAACCTGTTCAAAACCAATGAAGACAAAAAAGCAGCAGAAGCAGAGGAGAATGCAAAATTGAGCGAACTCTCTGCAGAACAGGATGGAACTGCACAGTTGAATATATCCCATGAAAATACGAAAGAATCGGTTTACACCCTTCAAGAAGAGGTCGATTACTTCGAATGCCTGGAGAGGTGTTACCCTGATACGTTTGTCACTGTAGATAACGTGTACATAAAGGAGAAGGTAGATGAGATCACAGCAGGGTTGAAGACTTTGAAACAGAAACAGAAGGCAATCTATGAATTCGTAAGAGACCACATTGTATACGATGAGTATAGGTTTCGGTCTGGACGCGTTGATCTCTGGGAATACCCTGAAGATGTCCTCAAGAGAGGAAGCGGTCAATTCGAGGACAAGTTTCTGGTGTTGTTGACCATGTTCCGCACAGCAGGTACACCACCTGAACACGTTAGATTTGTAGCAGCATCAGTGGATGGAAATGACAACTGGATATGGGTGGAAGCGTATGATGGGAGCACCTGGTGGATACTAGATCCTTTTGAGGGTTACACATTTACCAGTCATCCGAAAGATGAATTCTACAGAGAGCACAAAGTGGTAATTCTGTGGTGGTTCAATGATAAAGGGTTTGTGAGAGGGTGAAATCATGAACAAATTCTTACTTACTGGATTGGTTATCATTTCTCTGCTCACCAGTGGTTATACGTACCATATCAACCAGAGAGAAATAGAAAAAGGACAGTTAATTTTAGAGGAAACACAGGACATTGAAACCCAGATTGCACAGGTTGAATCTGACATTTTAGAGATTGAAGAAACAATATCAGAAATAGAAGCTCGCATTACAGAAGAGGAGAAAAAACAGAAAGAGATTGAAGCTCTAATTGAAGCTTTGACAAAGAAAGGATTAACTCTGCAAGAAAAAATAGAAGAATTCAAAGAAATCGCAAAAGGTGACCCCAGAGTCATGATTACCCTCGATGATCCTGTGGTTCGAGCAAAGACAGATGAACTCACCGGGTCATACAGTACGATAGAGGAAAAACAGGACGCTCTCTTCGAGTACATTCGTAAAGAGATCGAGTATATGACTGAAGGAAACCCTAAGAAGTATTCTTATCCCAGATCGTTTTTGCAGTTCAAATTTGATTTCTGGCAGCTTCCCAGAGAAACTGTTGAGTGGGGATCGGGAGATTGTGAAGACTATTCAATCCTCTTGTGCACCATGATGCGTATAGTGGGAGTGCCTGCTGAAAACGTGCGGGTAGTCTTAGGTGTTGTCACGTTTCCAGGAGGACAAGCTGGTCACGCCTGGGTTGAATTTAAGCGGGGAGATCAATGGTATGTTTTGGAAACTACGTCTCCTTCCTGGAACTATGTCACAAAAGCACGGTACTACGAATTGTTCTCTCCGGAATTATGGGGATGGTTCAACGATCAGGAACACCACGTGGAGGAATCTTCCAGAACAGGAGGATTCATAGGTACTCGTGTTTACAGACCTGTGTGAATAGGATGTAGTGGATGTACTGTCTGATAGTCCAACAGAACTGGTCTGGACTCATTCTCAAGAGAGATGTTTCAGACAGAGAATAAAAGGTACTGGAATTTTGTTTCATACAAGATGTGAGTTTTCAGGGTAAAATATCAAGCAATTCTTTAAAGAAAACCTTTTTCATTGAATGTATTCTGTAACGTGAGCAAAACTCTTTCTGCATCCTTTCTATAGAAAATTGATCCAACAAAAAGGAAGATTCATATTCAAGATCTGCCAAAAGGAGGTTTTCAGCCGGAGCAGGAGGCACCTTCTCTGATCTCCCTTCAAGTACACGGTTGAGTTCAGATTCTGTCCACTTTCCAGAAAGATAATTCTCCATACCAGTAACACATCTGCGGATCATTTCCCATAAAAAACTCCTTCCAGCAAAGTGGAGAAGGGTTACATCCCCTTTTACTTTGAAAGAAACGTTAATCTCTCTTACTGTGTTCTCTTTTGCCCTGGTGAATGCTGAAAAGTCGTGAACACCTGAGAATAGACTGCAGCACGCTCCCATTTTTTCTGTATTATAGGTCTTGGACAAAAAGTAGATGTAGTGCTTGGTACAGTGACGTGGGTTCCAGTCAACAAGGTTATACCCGTACACCCAGACATCTGTTAACAAAGCAGTCAGTATTCTGCAGATATTATCTCTCTCAATACCAGCTCTTACAACATTACACAATGCAGAAACTCCTCTATCTGTCCTGGAAGCAGGGTATATCTTAATCTCAGACTCAGGGTTCAACCCAATTCTATCCAAAGCGTTTAACACATCTCCCTCTACTGTCCGCAACCCAGGTTGTTTGACAAACCCGTAAAACTTCTCTCCCAGGTACGCAATTTTTAACATCATAGTTCTTTCAACAGTGTATCCAGTTCCTCTGTTGTATTCCAGAAGTGAGCAGAAATCCTGATTCCGCCAGCCCGTGAAGATACAATAATGTTCTTCTTTTCAAGCTTTTTCACCACAGTTTTGGCATCTTTTACCTTGAAGTTAACAATACCTGCGTGCTCTTCTGGTGTCTGCACGTGAAATCCTTTTTGGGTTAACCGATCTATCAGGTAATCAGCTAAATACATGACCCGTTCTTCTCTTTCTGGATAGGTGTTCAAAAACGTGAGAGACGCATTCAACACATAGACCCCATAGAAGTTGAGGTTTCCACATTCGAATTTTCTGGCAGTATCTGCGAGTGCAGGGCTCTCTTTGTCAAAGGTTTCATAATTCAAGTAATCTTTGAGAGAAAACCAGCCAGTAACAGGTGGATGAAATTGATCAAGTAACCCTTTTCGTATGTAGAAAATGGAAATACCCAGTTCTGACATCAACCACTTGTAACAACCGCTGGAAAAAAAGTCTATAGAAGATTTACCAACATCTGTGTCTAAAGCCCCTAAAGACTGTATAGGATCGACAAAAAAGTAAGCATCATGATCACAACACAGATCACCTAATGCTTTCAGATCATTCTTGAACCCTGTAGCAAATTCAACGTGGGATACAGCTAAACACGTAGTATGATCATCTACAACTTTTTCAAAATCTTCAAACAGCAGTCTCCCATTCCTGTTTTTGACTACTCTGAATTCTACACCTTTCCTCGTGAGATCAAGCCACGGCATGTAATTTGAGGGAAATTCCAGGTCTGTGGTCACCACATTGTCACCTGTTTTACAGTCCAGCATGTTGGCTACCACGTTAATCCCTTCTGAAGTATTCTTCAAGAACGCAATTTCTTCAGGTGAAGCTTTAATGAAATCTGCTACCAGGGTTCGAGTCTTTTCAGTGCATTCTACCCATGAGTTGAAAGCAACTTCAGCTTCTAGAGCGCGGTCTTCAATGTACTGGGTTTGAGCATGTAAGACAGGAGTAGGAAGGGGCGAACATGCAGCATGGTTCAAGTATGTGTACTTTTTTGCAGTAGGTATCTGTTCTCGAATCTGATCCAGGTTCATGCATTTTATTAGATAGTGCTGTTTTAAGATTTACTCTGTATGTTGTGAACTTCCAAAGACTCTGTACTGATGTTCTCAAAATTTTGGTAACAATGCAGGTTCTGTTATCTGTTTCTGAGGATGAACCCAGCGCGGTAACCCATTTTACGGTTAAAAATTGAGCAATGATTATACTATTTTAGCTGCTTCCAATCTTATGCTCCTGTATTGCATACAGGTTTAATCAAGCTCATATTCTGCGATCTGACTGCGAAGGTGGGGTGAAAAACCCAAGAGCATACTTCAAATCCTCTATTATTTCGTTGTCATCCATCCAGTGGAGCAATCCGAAAAACCGTTTGAAAGAAAATGTTCGCACTATGTTAATCCATGTCACCATGCGGTCACCTACATGCCAGTACATACTACCACAGGGAAGCTGCATGAACAAATCTGCCAATGCTTTTTCGTAATCTGTTTTGAAAATGAAGTAAAAATCGGAGTAATTTACACGTTTTTTTGGAAAGAGAGAAACTATTTTGATGCAGTTCTCCTTGATACGTTCATAAGACCGGTAGAAAAGCCATTTTGAAATTTCGTGTTTTTCTACAATCTCTGTAAAGGGTCGCCTTATGTTGTGCTTCAGATCATAAAAGAGCTCCCATTCTAAACCTGTCCACACGATTTTACGGGGTGGAAACTCTGTAGGCAAAAGAGAAGGTTCAAGAGGTCCTTCTTTTATCCGGGTCTCAATCTTGCAGAAAGCTTCTTCATACGTATCCTGGGAGATTTTGGGAGGGAAAACTAAATCACTCCGGGGCCCTTGGAGGAGACAGCCTTTGTACCGGGGATGAGATTCAAAATCTACAGGAGTGTCTGTGATAACCACCATGTCAAAAGCACCAGAAGTCACACAATGGTAGACGACGTGAGGGTTTTTCTCCAGTTCTTGGTGGACACGCACAGGTTTTTCAAAGGTCAAGTGGTAGACATATTCTCTCAAATCATCAAACATCTTCAATCGCAAGCTCGGAGGGAGGAGGATCTCGTTTTCTATCATGTAGTGGTAGTGGGAAGTCACTGTGTTTCTGGCCAGTCCCAAGTTTTTTGCCATACGAGCTAGTGAAATCCTTTCGTCCTGTAATAACTGTTCATAGATGCGGTAACGTACTTCCTCTTTCTGTGAATCACTCAACCTGCTCACTTTAATAACCCGTTTTTTTTTGGGTCCTGTTCTATATAAGTATTGTGCACCTCTATGTGTATAAGTTTTTCATTGGGGGTTAAAGGTTGGGGTTAACTTTTTTGGTATAACCTCTATAATCTTGCAACAGACTAGAGCAGGTGCTCTCTTTACAGATGGACCCACATTGAAATAAAAGGATTAATAATATAACTTCTAAGTTTGAAAGGTTATATATTTTTAAAATTTTCATTTTATCTTTTGAAATATAGAAAGAACAAAGAAGAGGTAATAATTTGAGATTTCCTTATAGGAGAAAGGTTTTTATAGTAGTAGGTTAAAAATTTCATGAAAATACTGCTATTGCAGGAGGGTTTCTCATGGATACAGAAACATGGTGGAGTCAGGTTGCAGCCTATAATGAAGCTGTTTTTCCCATGCAGATAATCATGGTGGGTGTAGCAGCTGTTTTACTGTACTTTTTGGTTTTCAACCCTACAGCCCGAAGTAACAATTTAATGAAAGGGTACCTTTCCTTGGTGTGTGCATGGAATGCGTTTGTTTTTTTCTTAGGGTTTGGGAGAGAACTCCCTGGAACGATTCTGGGTGTACCTTTGTTCATTATAGCAGCAGTTCTCTTTGCCTGGGACATACGTGCAGGGAAAACCCAATTCACATTCCCTGTAGTAGTATGGCAGAAGTATGTGACAGTTGTTCTTGTTCTCTGTGCGTTTTTCTATCCTGTCATCGAGGCTGTAATAGGCCACGTCTATCCAGAAGCCTGTACCTTTGGGACTATGCCCTGTCCCACTACAGTGTTTGCTCTGGCATTATTAGCAGCATCTATCCCGAAGGTGGACAGAAAGGTGTACATTGTTTTTCTGGTGTGGGCACTTCCTGCCTTTGGGAAGTGTTTGGGAGCTCTGGATTTATATGAGGACTGTATTCTATTCTGGACAGGGGTGTATGCGCTGGTTATCCTGGTCAGAAACTGGAAAGCTGTAAAGGGAGGGAAACCATGAATCCAGTGGAGGAGTTCGCCTACAGATCACACCCACATCTTTTTGTGACCATTGGCGGCATTTTAATGATAATACAGATTGTCTTTGCGATTTTTCTGTTTAACTGGAGTGGTTCTTCAACAATTGCTAATGTCGGATGGGTAATTCTGTGGACTGCAGGGTTCTTTGGTGTGATGCCAATTATTACCTTTCGCAGAAAAGGAGGAGTCCCCAAAAAAAAGAGCTACATGCATACCACAAAACTGGTGGACACAGGGGTTTACGCAGTCGCACGCCACCCCCAGAATGGTGTGGCCTGGGTTTTGATCAGCCTGGGAGTCATGCTGGTAGCCCAGAACTGGCCGGTAGTACTTGCAGGTTTTGGATCAATGGTTTTTGCGTATCTGGACCTGTACAAGGAAGAGCAGCGATGTATTGATAAGTTTGGTGATGAATACAAACAGTACATGAAAAAGGTCCCGCGAATCAACTTTCTGTTGGGATTGATACGGGTGATAAAGCGGAGGAAAAATGAATGAAGAGGTATCATGGGACTGACAAATCTAGAAAGAAAGGCATTGCTTAGTTAATCAGAAGAATTTGCACCTATCAGCAAAACTGACATCAATATGTTAGTATCAACTACAATTTGTATTTTTTCTTTACGTTTTTCCATGATTCTTCCCTTATCTTCTCTAACTCATCCAAATCTTCATCAGTTAGTGAAAGTTCCTCTTTGCACTTCTCAAACAGAGCCCATTTCATTTCTTCTTCCTTTATCAGCTCATCAATCTTTCTTTTGATAGACAGTATCGGTATTTTTTCCGGTACTTTTATTGTTATTTCGCTCATTATGATCACTTGATAGTACTATACATCTTCTATTAAAACCTTTCCACAAAAAAATGAAAGCTAATGAGAAGGAAGACCCGAGCTAGATGATGTAACTCATAGGTGGATCTGGTCACTGAAGGACTAAACACTGTATCAAAATTATCTGCAGCTATGTGCCACTCATTCTTTCCGTAATACTGGGCTGCAATCCCTTCTGTTTGTATTGTGTTCACTTTCTTATTTATCACATCAATGAGTATGTCTCTAACGATTGTGTCCCCCATGGGCCCCTCTTCTGCTATGTTCTCGGCCAAATTTTCAATTCCCGGAATATCTAGGTAGATAAAATATTTCATAGCATGCACCCTGGGCCAAGGATAACCTTCTGGTTGTCTTCCTATTTTGAATTGGGGAAAATGCTTTTCAACCAAATTAGGATAATCTGCTAACTGAGTTTGAATATCATCTCCCCAGAACCAAATATGAACAGAAAACAATTCAGCTGTATATCGTGTCACAGTTATCTCTGATTATAATCTCAGTTAAATTTGATCTGCAGTGAATCAGCACAATGGATATTCCTCCCTGATGCAGCTTTTCTAAACAGCGTACACATCTTTTCTCCCATCGGATCTAATTGCGAGGTAGGTTCATCCAGAATCAGGTAGGAAGGCTGCATGGTCAGCATGAAAGCGATGGGAAGTTTCTGTTTTTCTCCACCGGAAAGTGAAAATAAAATTCATAAAGGATTCATAAACATGGGAACCAATGGATGAACAAGGAAGAGCAACGATGCATTAATAAGTTTGGTGATGAATACAGACAGTAGATGGAGAAGGTATCACGAATCAACTTCTTGCTGGGGTTTTTACGAGCGATAAAGTGGAGGGAAAAACGAATGATCGGAGAGGATACCATGGAACTGACAGGTACAGAAAGAAAAGCACTGCTTGATCTGATTAAGAAAATATACACCTACAAGGTCATGCAGGCCAAAGGATACGAAAGGATTACTAGAGCTGCTACAGATGAGAGAATTAAACGACTCCTACAGGAGATTAGCGATAATGAATTCAAAGATTCCGAACACTGGCTGCAAAAGATTGAGGAACTGGGGAATGGAGCCAAAGAATTCTTCATGAATGTGAGAATCGGATTGATGATGCGTATTTTAGGAACCAGAGGGTTCTTCGAGTGGGTTATCATTGCAGAAGACGAGAGTGTTGAAGAGCTGTCCATCCTGGCTGGAACCATTGATAATCCAGATGTGTCAGAAGAATGGACGAGAATATCTGCTGATGAGCGATTACACATCGAGAGAATAAAAAAGGAGATTCTGGGAATGGAAGCATGGGAGATGGGATGTGGCGGCGGCTTACGAGACGTGATCTTTGGGGCCAATGATGGATTAGTTTCCATATTAGCACTGGTGGCGGGAGTTTACGGGGCCATCACTGAAAGTCACCCAATTCTGATAGCTGCCATTGCAGGAGCAGTGGCGGGAGCCATATCCATGGGGGCTGGGGCTTACCTTTCATCAAAATCTGAACAAGAAGTGGTCCAGAAGGAAACCCAGAGAAAAGGAATCAGAAAGAAACAGACACCAGAAGAAGAAATAGCAGAGCTGGTACGATTTTATAGTACAAAAGGATTCAAAAAAGAGGAAGCTGAAGCCATTGCCAAAAAAGTACATGCAAAAATGGAGCTCCAAGCAGAGTACACTGTGGGAGAGGACGTTGGATTGACATCAGAAGAATCGTGGCCCCCTGTGAAAGCGGGCATACTCACTGGGTTGTCATTTGCAGTGGCATCTCTAGTACCCATACTCCCCTTTGCCTTCATGGATGTGACTCCTGCAGTCATAACTGCAGCAACAGCCAGTGTGGCCAGTTTATTTGCAGTAGGGGCGAGCAAAGCCATTTTTACGCGGAAGAGCTGGGTAATCTCCGGGCTGGAAATGATGGTCATTGGAACATTGGCGGCGGCAGCAACCTACGTCATAGGACTGGCAATGCCTGTATAGGATATGTGTTTGAAGAGATCAAGAAAGCTTTCACATCAGAAAATAATTCGATCTCTCTTTCCAGTAATTCTGAGCAGTCTTCTATGGTTTTCTTAAAAAGTGCACAAAAAAATAAAAAGGAAGGTCTTAGAATACTTGATGTCACCTATTCAATTGAAAATCCTGCTGTGCGGGCCTATATGGTACTCAAAAACGAAAAGGAGATTTTCTAGGAATCATTTAAAAGCAGTAAAGAAAAAAGAGAATGAGAAAAGTCGATCATTAATAGGAATTTCGATTTTTCTCTTTTTTTTATCATTTATTGAAGGAAAAATAAATGAAACTCATAAATTAGCTCAAATACAATATGAGGGAAAATTTTCTTATCGAGTCCTAGTACAAATGTTTTATCATTAGTTTTTTCCTTTCTCAGAAAGAAGAGAAACTTTTTTTTAGAAAAAATCGAATTATGAGACAATTTGTACGGAATTCATCTCCATGATTATGATTTTTCGTATAATAAATAGTTAAATATTCCTCCTTACCATAAGTAAATGTAGAAGACAAACATGCTATATCAGGCAATACATGACGTGGAGTGATGATGTATGCAACCACTAACTGTCTATAAGATTCGACATTATGTCAACGGCGAGGAGATTACTGAATTTGAACAGGCACTCAAAGATACAGAACCCCTTGAGTCATATAACATACGTTCTGATTTGCCTTTCGAAGGTCGCCTGTTTCTCCAGATAACTGACCCCAGACCACCAGCATGGGCTGCTTTCCTAGCTGAAGGAATAGAAGACTTAAACATTCCGGAGATCGAAAGAGTGAGTGGGGTCCTATTCGTCAAGATCTATCGCGACTATAATCAGATCTTCGCGTTCACGTTTGGTCACGGGCGTTATCTGCTTCGACCCGATTGTTTTGAAATAAACTACGGCCTTCGAGTGGCGCTCAACGTTCTATACGATAAGCTTTCTGGTGATTTTCAGCCTGAATGCATCAAGAGTGTGGGCTCTAAGACCTTGGCTAGGAACACAATAAGAACTCAGCGCCAAACAGATCGTCGGGGCACTTTCGAGACATTTGGTGTCGATACTAAGCGAGACTTCCTCCAGGCTGTGACCGGTGCTCCCATCTCCTCCGAAAAGTGGGGTTCACGCATCTCAGGGTCAGACGGCGTGTCAATAAACTCGACTGTCTCTTTTGAGGGGTTAGGGGATTTGTGCAGGGTTATCACCCAAATGTATAGCCAGGAGACTTATCTGGAGAACTTCGGCTGGATCGATAACTGGCAGGACATTAAAGATCCTGTTATTCTCGAAGAGTTACAAGAGATGTTGGTAGATGCAATTAAAACAGGTTCGAATAACGTAACAGTAACAGTGCCCGAGTTTGTAGAGTGGGACGGTCTTTCCGAGTTCTACTTTTCATTCGACCCAGGCATCCGATTCGCGGACCCTGAGGACGCTGACCTTCGTGGCGCCCTGGAGCAGGGAGGAAAACTTGAGAAACTGAGTGTCAACCAGCTGCGTCGCTGGCGAGTTGTGACGGACACAGTTGATAGTAATGAGTCTTATAAGTGGCCATTGTTTAGATGCTTGATTGGAGATTTCACACTCAAAGGGAGCGAGTACATTCTCTCGGAGGGCAAATTCTTTGAGATCCAACAGGAATTCCTTGAAGAGCTTAATTCTTTTATTGAATCTTTGGATGTCACAGAGCACAACCTTCTGGTCTCTCCTGGGGATATCGAGGAGGGGAAGTATAACAGAATCGCAGCGAAGAGTAACGATTCTTACCTCCTGCTCGATACGAAAACAGTGCGCGTCGATGACATGACGACGCCGATTGAGATTTGTGACATTTTAACTGCTGACGGCTGCTTCATTCATGTGAAACGAAATCTTGCTTCATCCAAGCTTAGTCATCTGTTTGCCCAGGGATCAGTATCAGCGGATCTGCTTCTTATGAGCAAAGAGTACCGTACCGCAGTCCTGAAGAAAATTCGAGAGGAGGAGCGAGCTTCAGGCAAATCCGGCTTCTCTGATCTCTTTCCTCCTTCTGGACCGGACGGGATTACGCCAGGTAAGTACAAAGTGTCATATGCGATCGTAGCGAAATGGAAAAACAGAGACCTTGCCACGGCTTTGCCGTTCTTCAGCAAGATAACCTTGCGAAAACATGTGGAAGATCTCAGACGGATGGGATACCGCGTGAGTGTCGCCCCTATCGAATATATGGAGAAGGCCACATCAGACTCGCTTAACGATATTTATTCAGGGTGGAGAGGAACACACAGGGAGATAGTCGGGGCCCATAAAAAAATAGAAAAAGAAAAAAAAGATATTTTAAGCTTAATAAAAAGAATAAGTAAAAAAGTAGATGAATTAGTGTCTATGACTGACAGTGAGAAGATATCAAAAACATTAAGTGAGATTGATGAAATGATTTCTTCATTAGAAGAAAAAATTGATTCAATAAATGTAAATATAAAGTATATTTGTGGAAATTCTCCTAAATTCCTAGAAGATAGGGATGAAGATTATAAAGAACTGAATCGTCTTGCAGGAGAAGAATCTCTTACAGAAGATGAGAAATTTGCTCTACATATGCTTCTTGAAGAGTGCAAAGAAGAGGATGAAGATCTCAGGAGAAAAATGGGAGAGCAAGAAAGGAGTTTTCAAGAGTTAAAAAATGATGTTCAAACCCTCATTGATCGTTATAATGAAGTCAAGAATCCATAGTGTTCGAAAAACTATTGCATTTCTTCCAGGAGGCATCTATCAAGGTTAATCCAAAATCACATAGACTGTTCGAAGAAAGCAAAACGTTTCGAGGAGAATCTACAATGAAAATAACTATCAAAGAACTACGATATTTCTTCAATCCATTTTACCACGACATCAAGGGCAAGACAGATATTTCCGATCTGGCAGTGATTGTTGGCGTGTGTTTCCTCCGTAAACACCCGGGCAGTCACCGATTTAGCGTTAGTCAGAGCTTTCACCTGCATGTCGTGCATTTTGAAAGGAATGAAATGATCATCTCTTCCAGTGAGAATTAAAACATCTTGGTTGACCAGTTCTGAATGAAGATTTTTCTCGTTCAACTGCAGCCAGATTTCGAATGCATCCATAGGTGTCTTCTTCTTTGTGATGTACATCAAATTGGAGGTCATCCACGCTTCAATTCCTTTGCCTTCTTTAATGGATTTCATTGCCATTTTATTCGTGAAATTTCTGAGATATTTAAAGAAAAACACATGCATCATTCTGATGACAGAGTTGTAACCTTTCATGTAGTCGTACGCAATACTCGACGCGATGACTCTCTTGATTCGGGGTTCATAAGCTGCTGCTCTGAAACAGAACCACCCGCCCATAGATATCCCAAGCCAGGTAACATCGTCCA
>SMTZ1_10003835_pt1 | contig 27033 bp, 22 predicted proteins | sample DeeMarSWOR136_30_FD_25667 | JGI IMG/M metagenome (IMG submission 25667)
CTTACTAATGGGATGGAAAGAACAGATTTCATACCTTTGACCAGGCAAAGCTGGCGCTCCCTTTCCGCTTCCGTCGGCAAATCATCCACCCGGTTTATCACCACCGGGTTCCCCCGGATCAATTGTTCCATGTACCGGGGGAATTGTTCCTTCGACATGGATTTAGGGCCTGGTTCGGCCTCTGATGAATGATATTCAAAGGCGAGCGCAAGCTGATTCCCATCCTCAGAAAACAATCCAATGCTGCATCGGTCCGCATCGAAAAACTCGGTAATAGAGCGGAGCCCTTTATTGATTTCGCTATCGACCTCTCCGGGTGGAAGGTTCACAAAGGCGGCCGAAAGATTGGAGATCAAGCCTTCGAACCGCAGACGTTCCTGTAGCTCCAGCCTGTCCTGCCTGCGCTCCAGTACGTTCACGAAGATCTCGCCGAGAAGCTGCAACCGCGGGAAGAATTCCTCCGGCCAAATCTGCTCACTCTTGACCGTATTGATGGCAACAATATGATCGACGGACTCGCTGACCAAGATGGGAATGTTCACATTGGATCGAATACCCCATTCAGTCCAGGTTTGTTTGTCCACGTATGCTTCGGGCGGTAGATCATCGAGCCTCGAATAAGCGACTACCTGACGCTTCAATACCATCTTCTCGTAGGCCCAGGGGTTGATCGAAACGGGAAGTTCGACCCCTACGGGAACGGGCGGAACATCTTCACCATAAGCGACGTGGGTGATCTGGTAGGCCGACCTACCCGGCAATGTCCGAACCAGCCCGCAGCGGTCGACCTGGAAGAATTCAAGAATCTGTTTCAGTCCGTACTCAATCTCCGAGTCCACCCGGTCAGGAGGAATGTTCACAAACCTGGCGGAAAGATTCGATAGCAATCGTTCGAACCGTAGGCGCTCTTCTAGCGCGTGCTCCGCCAGCTTGCGCTCGGTGGCGTCCCGTGCAGCCGCATAGATCAAATTCCCGGTAGGGGCTGCACTCCACTCCAGCCATCGATACGTGCCGTCCTTGCAGCGGTAGCGGTTCATGAAATAGGTTACCACCTTCTGGGAGGCCAGCTTTGCCAAGGCCTCCTGGGTGTCTCTCACATCATCCGGGTGGACAAACTCCGTGAACCGCTTGGCCGTAAGTTCTTCTCGGCTATAATCAAGAATCTTTTCCCAGACCGGGTTCAAACGCAAAAAATATCCGTCGGTGTTCGCAATACACAATAAGTCTGGCGAGACGTTGAAGAATTGGTCCAGTTCCTCATTTTTCTGACGCAGGGATTCCTCGGCCGATCTCCTGCGGCGCCTCTGTAACAACAATCCGGCGATCAGAAGCGATTGGGCGATGATAAAGGCCAGGACGCCGATGGCATAATACTTCAGATCCCAAAGGCTGGACTCCCTGTTCACAATGATGCTCCCCCTTGGCAAGGCAGACTCGCTCAAGTTCCAGTGCCTGAGCTGACGCCAATCGAACGTGTCCAATTGGGGCACCTCCAGTACGACGGGGGTATTCTCCGCATATCGAGTTCCTCTAAGTATATCCAATGCCATTTCGCCCGCCCTGGTTCCAATGTACTCGAAACTGACCAGTGAGCCTCCCACGATGCCGTTGCCGAGCAGGGTGTCTAAGAACCCGAAAACCGGCGCCTTGGAAACCCGGGCAAGCCGTCGGTTCACCTCTACCGTAGTTTGGTATTTTCCGGTCACGTCTTTGCTGATGGCGGTGGTGAAGACGATGCTGTTGGAAGGAGCATTGGTTACCGTGGCCAGGATTTCTTCAAGAGGCAGGTCGCTCAAATAGCGAAATTCCAATCGGCCTTCCCATGCCTTGAAATCATTTCGCGCGATGTTTTCCAACCATCTATCCACAGGATGGGTCCCGCCCACGACATAAACACGCTGTGCGTTGGGGACTAGCTTCAGCGCGATCTCGATCGTTCGCTTGAGGTCTGGAATGACTATATGAGGAATGATTCGGCGCCCCGTCTTCGGCAGCTCAAACCCCTGCGGCAGGTAGAGAGCCAAGACGGGGGCATCGGGGAAGATTGTCTGGCCCTCGTCAAGCAGAAACTTCAAGGCCTCGGGGTACAGGGTAATGATGAAGTCGATCTTGCGCTGGCCGTAACGCTGGCGCATCAGCTCGGCTAAATGCTTCCGGTGCTCGGGACCGGGGTTGCGCACCAGGTCCAGGTGCTCATAGAACTGGTTCCTTATGCCGATCCCACCGGATTGAAGCGCGGCTGATAGCCCTTGATTGGTTTTTTCAAAAGCGGGCACGTTGGATTCAAAAGCATTCAGGATCAGGATATTTTTGCCGGCCAGTGCGCCTTGAGGCTGTGACTGGGCATGAACCGACCCGGTAAGAAGAGTCGAAACGAAGAGGATTAAAGACAGTAACTTGGGACACAACCTCTTCTGTATCATACGTGGAGAAAACATGGTCATTCGCCAGTGATCAGCAAAAATGGGAAGGATGCATTGGTGTTAAGCTATATGCAACTCGCGGACGGGAACGCGAATAAATTCCTTGACTTTTTCTTTAGATTTGGCTGACCTTTCCATTTGCTTAACAATCTCAGCCTTGTAATACTGCTCCCCACATACTTGGCAAACGCCAGCTGGGACATTTTTGAAGACAGTGACAAGGTCTTCTCCCCACCTGTAGTCAACTGTGACCTTCTTTTCTCTCACCTTCCCACCACAGAAGTAACATTTGTGGTAAATCCTCGCCATTTTTTCACTCCTTCCTTCTTCGATAGTCCTCTGTCCATGCAAGGGGATTCACTGATGGATCATAAAGTGTGATTAGAAGAAGCTCATCAGGATCGTTTCTTATGGAACACACGGCATGAACGGGTCTGTCTTTAGAAAACCCAAGGGTAAGAAAGCTGGGGCCTCTCGGATCGTCAGGATAATCTTCTATGATTTCGCAATTAATCAACGCCTCCTCCAGCTCCAAGACTGAAATCCTATCCGCTTGCCTCTCCCTTTCTGCATGTTTTGAAAATTCATATTTCCCACTTTTGATGAGATCCCTGATTTTCTTTTCTCTAGCTTTACGCAGTGCCATTTTCCTCCAAGGGCACTCTTGCCTCGTCCAAAATAAGCGTATCAAACCATTATAGCAAAAGCAATCGGGATAGCAAAAGAGATGCTTTCAACCTTCAATATCACCTTTTTCTTTACTGTTCATCATCTGGCGCCTTTCCTTTTTTTTCCACAAACCAGTCAATGAGCTTACGGGCGATGCTGATTTTACCGGGAATCGTTGGTAAGTTATCAACAGTGAACCACCCAGCGTCTTCAATCTCTGGGTCCTCAAGAGTGATTTACCTCACGAACGACAGCTTCTTCCAGGGATTCACCCGGTTCCACAAATCCGGCGAGGACACTGTACATCCCCGGAAGAAAGTGGCGAGACCGGGCAAGGAGCAATTCGCGCCCCCGCTCCACAAGCACGATGATAGCCGGCGCAAGGCGAGGAAAATGGAGTTGGCCACAGATCGGACATTCTTTGGCTCGTTCGGTTGTCTTGGTTCTTAGCGGAGTACCGCATTGGCCACAGAACAGGTGTGTTCTCCCCCAGTCCACAATCTGCACTGCCCGGGTTGCCACCCAGAACAGGTCTTCATCCAGACGACCAAAAACTTGCCGTAAACCCTCGAATGACATTCCGGCGGGAGGGGGAGTTCCTTCCGCCAATTCAACAGCATAACAGGGTGTTTGATCCAGAAGACCCAGATAATGTCGGCTCAATGCCATCACTCCTAGTTCGGCAAAATCAACGAGGCACGGAATGGTAACCGAAGGGGACCCCTGGTGAACGAGTAATTTATTTCCTTGAAATGCGAACCACCAGGTAGGTTCTCTTTTTTCTGAGGGTGGTACAATCCCTGAGGTGAATTTTCTGCCAAAGCCCATCTTGGCCCTCACGGCTGTATTATAAGATGATCGAGCCGTTTCAGCTACTCCATCCATGTTGGGTATACGACCATTCGACGAAAGACAAAATCCTATGTTATACTGCTACCGTCATGGCGGATGCCGATGTGATCATCATTGGAGCGGGAGTGGCGGGACTCACCTGCGGTTGTCTTCTTGCCAAGAAGGGATTGAAAGTCCTGATGATCGAGAAGAATCAAAGGGTGGGTGGCTGCTGTACCTCTTTCCAGAAAAATGGATTTTCCTTTGACCTTTCGGTCCAATCGATTGGGGAATGTCAGAAAGGGGGCAGAATCTGGAGGCTTTTAAAAGAACTGGATCTTTTCGATCAGATCCGATTCATTCCACTGGAACCGGCAAGGGAATATCATTTCCCGGATCGCAAAGTGTTCCAATCCTCCAGGCTTGAAACACAGATCGAGACCCTCTGCTCTCTTTATCCGGAGGAGAAGGAAGGAATTGAAAAGGTCTACAGAATCCTTGAAAAAGTATTTAAGGAATTTTCAGAGATTCCATCTTCTTTGGATTGGTTCGATCCCTCCTCTTTCTCTTCAAAGTGTCCTTTTCTTTATCAGTACAGGGAAAGAACCTACGCAGATTTACTCAACGAATGGATTTGCAATCCTTTCTTAAAAACCCTTTTTTCAGTCCGCAGTTCTTATGCATTACTTCCTCCAGAGGAAATCTCTGTAGTGGGAATGGCAGGGATTGAAATGTCTTATTTTAACTATGGTGTTTCCTGCATCGAGGGAAAGGTGGAAGACCTTCCCCTGGCGCTAGAGGGAGCCCTTGGAAAAAGGGGAGGACAAATTTTGAAGGGCCAGGAAGTAAAACAAATCCTTATCGATAAGAAGAAAGCCGTGGGTGTAAAATTAGCAAATGACCAAGAGGTTACCGGGAGGGTCATCATCTCGAATATGGATGCTTATGCCACGTTTGTGGACCTCGTAGGAGACGTAGCTCTTCCGGGTGGCTTCCTGTCCAAACTGAAAGGGATGAAGCCTTCCCTCTCATATTTTATCCTCTATCTGGGAATTGAAGGTGAATTGAACGAACTTTCCGTTTCAAATAATGAAGTTTTCTTCGATCCCTATCTCCTCAAGGAATATCAGGCCCTTTATGAGAATCGGATTCCCGATGAGGCATCCTTCTATCTCCTTGTTCCTTCAAAGGTCAACCCCTCTCATGCCCCGAGGGGGAAGAGCACGCTCTGCCTTAGTTATAAAGTTCCCTACGATCTCAGCCCGGACTGGGGGAAGGAAATCAAGGGTCACCTTTACCAGCGTCTCATTACCAAAGCCTCAGTCTTCATTCCTGATCTAAGGAAGCGGATCGTTGTCAGTGTGGAAACGACTCCCAAGACGATTGAGGGATGGACGCATAACCGCTGGGGTGCTGCTTATGGATGGGCCCAGATCCCGAGCCAATCCGGAATCCATCGTCTGCAGCGAACTACGCCCATTCAAAATCTCTACCTCACCGGTCATTGGACCTCTCCGGGTGGAGGGATCGCGGGTGTCGTGGCCTCCGGAGAATTGACAGCAGAGGCTGTTTCAAAAAGGGTTCAAGGATTCTAGGGTTCCAGGGGCCCGGGGAGTATTTGAAAAGGAGAAGCATCACCTCGGCCACCTTCGAAAATCAGAGAGGAGTTTCTTGAGATGATCAGAAGACCTTCCATTTGTTTTTTCGTGATTCTGCTTATGGCCCTGGTTCTATGGGGATGTCCGAAGAGACCTCCAGAAGTCAGACCTCTGGAGAGAATACCCGGAGATCATCCCATCGCCAAAATTTTTAATGCTTTCTCTGCGGCAGAATCCCTTCAGTCGAGGACCTCCATTCGCATTGATACGGTGAGAAATGGGGAGGAGATGAGATTCCTTCTGAACGGATATCTCCTCTATCAAAAACCGGATCAGCTACGACTCCTCGGTTATCATCCTATGGGGGCGGGCCTGTTTGATGCTCTTTACCGGGAGGGTGAATTCTTCCTCCTGATACCCTTTCAGAAACAAGCCTACACGGGGGAACTCTCGGACTTTAAAGATATGATTGAGAATTCAGGACCTATTGAGGTCTATTCCGAAAAGCCAGAAGGCAGTGAGATTCCAAGCAGGATAAAGATTCATATCATTGAGAAAGAGACATCCATCGACATCAGACTGAAGGAGACTTCGGTCAATTCCTCCCTCCCTGAAGATTCCTTTCAGTGGACGGTTCCCGAGGGGATAGAGGTGAAGCCCCTTGCCCAAGTTCTGAAGAGAAAGAAATTGAGATGAGGATTGCCTTTATCATTCCCAGATGGCCGAAGGATAGTTTCTGGGATGTGATCGCCTTTAAATTTCCTCTCCTTTCAAGCTCCCTCCTGGCTGGACTCACCCCTTTTCGTCATGACGTGCGCATCATCGATGAGAGTCTTACTAAGATCGACTTCGATCAGGAGGTAGATCTCGTTGGGATCACAGCCATTACACCCCTTGCCCCACGGGGGTATGAGATTGCAGACGAATTTCGGCAGAGAGGAAGAAAGGTCATCTTCGGAGGGATTCACGCCTCTTGGCTTCCTGAAGAGGCGAAGAAACATTCGGATAGTGTCGTCATTGGGGAAGCAGATGAGATCTGGCCCGATATTCTGAAAGATGTAGAAAAAGGAGAACTGAAACCTTTTTATCGTCAAGAAGGGAGGTCAGATCTCAGCCATCTCCCCGTTCCGAGAAGGGACCTTCTTCCCCGCAAGGGATACCTCTTCCACAACCTGATTCAGACCACCAGAGGTTGTCCCTTTGACTGTGAGTTCTGCTCTGTGACTGCCCTCCACGGGAAATCCTACCGTATGAGGCCGGTCTCTGATGTTGAGAGAGAGATTCAGTCTTTAGAACGATCAAAGGCCTATATCTTCTTCGTCGATGACAATCTGATTGGGAATCTCTCTTATGCGAAAGAACTCCTCGCCATGCTTTCTCATTATCGCTTACGATGGGTGAGCCAGGGGCCCATCCACATCGCTGAGGACGAAGAATTGGTTCGGTTGATGGCGAAAGCAGGATGCCATGGACTCTTCATCGGATTTGAGAGCCTTCGTACAGAGAACCTTAACCTTATGGGAAAGCGGATCAATCGAGTAGAGGCCTACGAGAAAGGAATCCAAACACTTCATGACGCAGGAATCGGCGTCTATGGATCTTTCGTCTTTGGTTACGACTATGATGACGCGTCCGTCTTTGATGAATTCAATGAATTCGCTGAAAAAAACAGGATCGACGGAGCCTTTCTTCCCATCCTCACCCCCTTCCCCGGGACCCGAATCTATCAGAGGCTAAAGGAGGAGGGGAGGCTTCTGATAGAGGATTGGTCCAAGTATGATATGGCCACGGTCGTCTTTCGACCGAAACGGATGACCGTCGAAGAACTTCAAGAAGGATTCTGGGAAGTGAACCGTACCTTTTATGCCATCTCCTCCATGGTCAAAAGGATCTTCACCCCTTTTCAATTTCGAAGAAGTCTGATCATCTTCGGGCCGATGAACCTGGGTCTATGGCCAGCCGTTAAAAAAGCAGAACGCTATTTTAGGAAAATAAAGGGCCTCGAACAATCCCCCCTCTCCCCCCTTTAGCAAAGGGGGGAAGGGGAGATTTGGAATCTCCATTTCGTTAATATCCTTGACTTTTTGTTTTCACAATCCTAAACTGACCGTGAATTCTTGGAAGAAAAAGGGAAGGTCTTGCGACTGGTCACCTGTGGAAAAACAGATAAAGGCCTTGTAAGGAAAGAGAATGAGGATCATTTTTGTATTGAGAAGGATCTTGGACTTCTGGCCGTTGCAGACGGGATGGGAGGCCATGCCTCAGGTGAAGTGGCAAGCAAAATGGCCATCGATAATCTTAGAGAATATTTTAAAGAGAAAAAGGAGCTGCCCATCGACGCCCATGACCCCAGATATTCAGAGATTACAAACAGAATTTCTTCAGGAGTAAAAGTGGCCAATCAAGCCATCTATGAGGCCTCTCGAAGTCGATCTCATTGGAATGGGATGGGAACGACCCTCTCTGCTGTGCTGGTTAGTGAGAACAGATTGAGCATTGCCCATGTGGGGGATAGCCGGATCTACCTCATCCGGGGCGGGGTGATCGAACAGATCACTGATGACCATACGATCGTGTTTGAACAGGTGGCCAGGGGATTGATGACCAGGGAAGAGGCCGCCCGGTCAGAAATGAGAAATATCCTGTCGAGGGCACTGGGGATCGCTCCTGAAGTGGATGTAGATATCGAGGAACTCACGGTTTCCAAGGGGGATAAGCTAGTTATCTGCAGTGATGGCCTCAGTGAACTTGTCTCGGACAATGAGATGCTGTCAGAAGTTCAGTCCAGCAAGAGTCCGGAGAAGGTTTGTGATGAGCTCGTGAACCTGGCGAATCAGAGAGGAGGAGAGGATAATATCACGGTGATTGTGGCCTTTCTTCATGGAGAGAGTCTTGTCTTCCGTCTTTTGAAAGTTTTAGGATGGAGAAGGAGGTAGGCGATGACGAAGATCATCCTCAAATTCAAGGATAAGGTGTTGAAGGAAATCCCCGTGGAGAAAGAGCTTATCACCATTGGAAGAAAGCCGGATAACGATATAGAGATTGATAACCTCGCCGTCTCAGGCCATCATGCGAGGATCTTCAAAATGGAGGACTGGTTTCTGATCGAAGATCTCAGTAGCCTCAATGGAACCTTTGTGAACGGCAAAATGATTCGAGAGTCCCCGTTGAAGAATGGTGATGAAATTCTGATTGGAAAACACATTCTAAAATTCATCTCTACAGATGTCGCTACCTCGGCTGAACCGGAGGCTGTCCTGAAGAAGGGCGAGGCGAGCGAAACGATGGTGATCGATTCCAAGGTCCAGCAGGAGATGCTGGCCCAAATCAGTAAAGACCGATCTCTTACCAGCAGCGGTGAAGTCATGGGACGGTTCACCGTCCTCGAGGGGGGTACCGATCAAAAAGAGTACGATCTAACGGAGAGGATGACCTCCATCGGAAAAGAGCACAGTGCCAAAATTAGATTGAAGGGGTTTTTCGCCCCCAAATTTGCTGCTTTTGTGAACAGGAACAAAGAAGGTTACTTCATCAGCGCTGCGAGCGGAAAAGAGTTAAGAGTAAATGGAGAAGTCGTCTCTGGGAAGCATAGACTTCAGGATGGGGACATCATTCAGGTGGGCGGGATTAAAATGCATTTCTATCTTAAGCAATAGAGGACGCTTTTTGCTGTTTCTCCAGTGCTCTTCTCACAATGCAAGTGGTATTTCTTGTTTGATGTTCTTCCTTTAAAGACCAGTTTTTGTGCTTGAAAAAAACGATCGAATTCTATAATCTCCATATCAATCTCAATAGAAGGAGGCTCTATGGTTTCCCTGTATGTCATTCTTGGAATCATTGTGGTTCTTCTGTTTGTCGGTATCGGCATCTACAACAAACTGATCCGGCTCAGGAACACAGTGAAGTCCTCCTGGTCGGATATCGATGTCCAGTGTAAAAAGCGGTATGACCTGGTTCCAAATCTGGTGGAGACAGTGAAAGGCTACGCCTCCCACGAGAAGACTGTCTTTGAAAAAGTGACTCAAGCAAGGTCCATGGCCATGCAGGCCGCCTCTCCGGCAGAGATGGCAAAGGCAGAAAATATGTTGAGGGATACCTTGAAGAGCCTCTTTGCCGTGGCAGAGGCTTATCCTGAATTAAAGGCCAACGCCAACTTTTTGCAGCTTCAATCCCAGCTGCAGGAACTGGAAAACAATATTGAATATGCGAGGAGATATTACAATGCCGTCGTTCGTGATTTTAACATCACGATCGAATCCTTTCCCTCAAACCTGGTTGCCTCTTCGTTCAATTTCAAGCAAGCAGAATTTTTCGAACTTGAGACCCCCGAGGCCGAAAGGAAGCCGGTCAAGGTTAGTTTCTAATTGCGGAGTGCGGAATGCGGATTGCGGAATTTGGAATTGGGAAAAAATTGTGTAAGCTATTTGTAGTTGTTTTCCTCAACCTTAGCCTCAACCTTATCCTATTCATTTCTCCATCTTTTGCCCAATATTTCACCATCAACCGGTACCATTCCGATATCACCGTCCATCCAGATTCTTCTTTTTGGGTCCAGGAGACGATCGAGGTGACTTTTCATAGACCGAGGCACGGCATCTATCGTACGATCCCTTTCAAATACAGGGATGAGATGGGTCATGTGATCAAGACACCGACCCGGGTGCTCTCTGTAAAGGATGGATCAGGAAGGAACTGGAAGTACAAGGTGAGCAGGCAAGGCCATCTGATCCATCTCCGGATCGGAGACCCAAAGCGATTTGTTAGAGATCGTCAAACGTATGTCGTCACCTACGAGGTGGAAAATGCGATCCTCTTCTTTGATGACCATGATGAGCTCTACTGGAATGTGACAGGAAATGACTGGAAGGCTTCTATTGATGAGGCCTCTGCCAATGTGAGCCTGGCCCTAAAGAATTCAAGTAAAGACCTGTGGACGTCGTGCTTTACGGGGCCCTATGGATCAAAGGAGTCCCAATGTGGCTCTGAGACCTATGAGAATGGCGGTAAATTTTTTTCCAAGAGGAGACTCCAGACAGGTGAGGGGTTTACCATTGCTTTTGGGTGGGATAAGGGGTTGGTTTTTCCTCCCTCCTCATGGAAGAAATTTTTCTGGACGATCGATCTTAGAGAGAACTGGGTCTTCCTTTTTCCCCCTCTTGCACTCATTTACATGTTTCTCCACTGGAGGAGGAGAGGGAGGGATCCAAGAGTTCGGGAGTCTCTCACGGTGATGTATGAACCTCCCAAGTTTAATAAGCAACCTCTCACCCCTGGAGAAGTGGGGGCCCTCATTGATGAAAGACTCGACCCAAGGGATATCACATCCACCATTCTAGGCCTTGCGGTGAAGGGGTATATCAGCATTGAAGAGAAGAAAGAGAAAGGGTTGATCTTCGACCAGACGGATTATTATCTCAAAAAGGGGAAGGAGCCCGATGCAGAACTGAGTCCCTTTGAGACGGAATTGATGAAAAGCCTGATTCCAGCTTCCTTACCAGGGATCTTGATATCGAGTCTAAAGAATCGGTTCTATACAAACCTGACCACCTTAAAAAAGACCCTTTATGGAGAGCTGATCAAGAAGAAGTATTTTTTGAGCAATCCTGAGAAAGTGAGAAATCTTTATGGGAGGGTAGGGTTTTTGATGATAGTTTTTGGGAGCCTTGCCCTGACCTTCTTATCCCCTGATGCCATGTTTAAATCGATCCTTGCAGCCGTTTTGACCGGATTGCCTGTAATCTTATTTGCGAAGGTCATGCCAGCAAAGACAAGAGCCGGAGCTAGCGCCACCATGGATATTCTGGGTTTCCAAGAATTTCTGAATCGCGCTGAGAAGGATAGACTGGAACGAATGGGTGATACGAATCTCTTTTCAAAGTTCTTGCCTTATGCCATTGCCCTCGATGTAGCCGACAACTGGGCAAAGGCCTTTGAAGGGATTTACCAAAATCCGCCCGATTGGTATGTAACACCCGGAGGTTTCAGGACCTTCAGCCCCTATCTGTTCACTCATTCCGTTAACTCCGTCACCTCAGATCTGACCTCTGCCATGTTCTCCGCACCGAGAGGAAGCGGGACGGGCAGAGGAGGGGGAGGTTTTGGTGGAGGAGGGTCTTCCGGGGGTGGCTTTGGAGGCGGCGGTGGCGGAAGTTGGTAAGGGGACACTTTCAATCAGAGAAGCTCACCCTTAAAAAACCTTTCCGGTTTTCTTGACAAAATCATCAGTTAGTGTATTCTTTAACCAACAGTATTCTCCCCGGAAGAAGAAATAACAACCAACAATTTAACCCGTTCGGTGCTCTGAGGATTGTTCCCTTTTTAGAGAGAAGGCATGGGTGGTTCATTAGAAGAAGATGAATCATGATATTGAAAACCGATTTATTTTGAGGTAACGTTTTAAGAGGATTGGAGTTGTCATGGACTCCTCTTTAAACCTGAAGAGGAATGCTCTTATTAAATTTACCACCTTAGCCCTTTCTCTCCTTTCCAGCAGTTCAAAGGGAAATCTCATCCGTCTGACACGCCTGGCTGAGAAGATTCCTCAAAAGGACTCGTACATTGCCCGTCGCATCCTCAGAGAGAGCAACGTCAAACAAAAAGTGAAGATCGTCCATTTTCTGGTGAATCAATTTTTAGAAGGGACGAATCGCAGGAAAGACTTCGGATTAAGAACAGGTTTTTACCCTCCACGGGCGATGCTCATCAGCCCTACGATGAGGTGCAATCTTAATTGTTATGGCTGCTATGCAGGGGACTATTCGAAGGAAGAGGAATTAGAAGTAGAAGAGATTCACCGTATCCTGAACGAGGCAGAGGAGATGGGAATCCATCTGGTCGTTGTCCTTGGAGGAGAACCCTTTCTGCGAAAGGATCTTTTTGATATCTATAGAGAACATCCCCGAATGATCTTTCATGTCTTTACCCACGGAGGATTTCTCGATGAGTCGGTGGTAGAAAAGATTGCCAGCTCAGGCAATGTCTCGCCCGCCATCAGTCTCGAAGGATATGAGGTGGAGACAGACCGGAGGCGAGGGGAGGGCCACTTCCAGAAGGTAATGAAAGGAATGAACCTTCTGCGAGAGGCAAAGGTGCTCTTCGCCTGCTCCCTCACCCAGACCAGGGAGAATACCTCTATTCTTGCGGACGACAGATTCATCGATTTTCTCATTGAAAAGGGGACCATCCTCATCTGGTATTTCATGTGCCTCCCTGTAGGAAGGAAGCCAGATATGAATTGGATGCCGACGCCACAGCAACGAGATCAGATGCGGCAGGCCCTTGCACGCTTTCGAGCCGCGAAACCGGTTCTCTTCGTTGATTTCTGGAACGACGGGAGGTTGACGAATGGCTGCATGGCAGGTGGGAGGATGTACTTCCATATCAATGCCAGGGGGGATGTGGAGCCCTGTGTCTTCTGCCACTTTGCGGCTGACAATATTAAAGAGAGATCCCTTCTCGAAGTTCTCGATTCGCCATTCTTCAGAGAGATTCGTTCGCGCCAACCATACCGAGAAAACCTTCTCAGACCATGCATGCTCATCGACCGCCCTGAAATAGGAAGAGAGATGGCTTCCCTCTCGGGTGTTTTCTTCACCCATCCAGGCGCAGAGATTTTTTACGGACCTCTCTCCGAATCGATCGACCAGTATGCGATGGAGTATGGAGCCATCGCTGATCGGGTTTGGGAAGAAGTGCAGCAAGGTGAAAGAAAAGACGAAGCGATGAAAAAAATACCTAGAGGGGTGAGACAGGCCGGATGAAAGGGTACCTCGGGATTGATGTCGGATCGGTCAGCACGAATATTTCCATTCTCGATGAAGAAGGGGAAGTGATTTACAACCGATACCTTCTCACCCATGGCCAGCCCATTGCAGCCGTCCAAAGAGGATTGGCCGACATCCGCTCTGACCTTCCCGAGAATTTAGAGATCCATGGAGTCGGGACCACCGGAAGCGCGAGGCAATTGACCGGCCTGCTTGTGGGTGCGGATGTGGTCAAGAATGAGATCACTGCCCATGCCATGGCGGCAATCCATTTCTTTCCGGATGTGAAAACAGTCCTTGAAATCGGGGGGCAAGATTCAAAAATCATTATCATCAGGGATGGCCTTGTCATCGACTTCGGAATGAATACGGTCTGTGCGGCTGGCACAGGTTCTTTTCTGGACCAGCAGGCTCTCCGGCTGGGCATTCCTATTGAGTCCTTTGGAGAATATGCGCTCCGTTCTGAATCCTCCGTGAGAATAGCAGGAAGGTGCACTGTCTTTGCCGAATCGGACATGGTCCACAAGCAGCAGATGGGTTGCCACCTCGAGGATATCATCGCCGGTCTCTGTGAAGCCCTGGTTCGAAACTATCTGAACAATGTGGCCAAGGGAAAAGACCTTCGGAAGCCGATCCTTTTTCAGGGAGGAGTGGCGGCGAATTCAGGGATTAAGAGGGCCCTGGAAAGGGAGCTGGGGATCGAGATTCACGTCCCAAAATATTATCATGTGATGGGAGCCATCGGCTCCGCCCTCCTCGCCAAGGAGAAGATGGACGGGTCAGAGGGATCGCAATTTAAGGGGTTTGGCATTGTGGATGTGAATTGCGGAACCCGAAATTTTATCTGCAAAGATTGTGAAAATAACTGTGAAGTGGTCGAATTCGTCATGGAAGATCGACCGATCTCCTACTGGGGAGATCGTTGTGGAAAATGGGAAGCCGAAATCAAAAAACCGTAGACGGTTTTTTGAAATTCCAAATTCGAAGCACGAAATCCGAATTTCGAAACAATATCAAATGACCAAAATTCAAAACAAAACCTTAAGAATGTTTAGGTCATTAGAAAATTGCAATTTCGGATTTGTTTCGAGTTTCGATATCCGGATTTCGTATTTATAATCAGGGGGGCTCCTTTGATCCATGAGGCTCACCGTTCCCCATCTCGGCCATTTAGATATTTTTCTCAGGGCCATGTCGAGAAAGATCGGTCCGGAGTTTGTCTTTCCGCCGAAGACCACTCAGCGAACCCTCTTCTTAGGAACGAAATACTCTCCTGAATCGACCTGCCTTCCATTCAAGTTCATCCTAGGAAACTTCATTGAAGCCTTGGAGAAGGGTGCGGATACCATTGCCATGATCACAGATCGCGGCCCTTGCCGGGTCGGGATGTACGATGTGGTCATGCAACAGATCCTTAAGGATCTGGGGTTTCAATTCGATTGGATCACCATGGATGATACCCGCCTCTGGAAGGATTATCTCATCCGATTCGATCGCGAAAGAAAGAAACGAGGCGTCTCTCTTTGGCAAAGCCTCCAAGCCATCCGATTCAGCTGGAAGAAGGTGAATCTCTCGGAGTCCCTCGAAAGGATGGCCCACAAGATGAGGCCGCTTGAAAGGAGGAGGGGGGAGACGACAAGGGTTCAAGCCGATGGTTTGAGGTGGATAGACGAAGCCTCAACGTCCAAGGAATTAGAAGAGGCGCATCAGCAAAGTCTAGAGAAGTTTCGTCGAATCGAGAAAGACGATAGGAGGAATCCCATTAAAGTCTTGATTACAGGAGAAGGATATATGGTCATTAATCCCCATGCCAATCAGGACATCGAGAGAAGGCTTGGAGAGATGGGGGTGGAAGTTACGCGGACCGTATGGTTCAGCACCCAGATCACCCATGCGATTCACCTAGACTTTCTGAATCCGAGATCGAAGCGCAGGGCCATCAAGGTTTCTAAACCTTATCTGAGACATAATCTCGGAGGAGAGTGTAATGCCTCGATCGGCTATCCCATTCTCTATAAGAAAGATGGCTACGAAGGAACCATTCAACTCCTTCCCTTTGGATGCATGCTAGAGGCCGTGGCTAAAAATATTCTGGTGAGAGTCAGTCAGGAACATGACCTCCCGGTGCTCACCTTTGCTTTTAATGAGAATCTCCCCGAGACCATGATCGACACCCGGTTGAGTGCCTTTGTCGATCTTCTCCAAAAGCGAAGAGAGAAGAGGAAGGACTGATGGAGTGAGAGGGGGAGATGAGGAAAAGGGACACACACTTAAAATAGTAACAACTGGAAGAAACGATGACCATTCGGATTGGAATTCCACGGGCCTTATACTATTATCGATATTTTCCTCTATGGGAAACCTTTTTCCAGGAACTGGGGGTTGAGGTGATCGTTTCAAAGCCCAGCCATCGGGGTTTGGTTGAGGAAGGATTCAAGTTCGCAGACGATGATACCTGTATCCCCATCAAGATGGCTTATTCCCACACCCTCAATATCAGAGATCAGGTTGATTTCCTATTCATTCCTCGCTTGGTCAGCATCGAACCCAGAACCTGTTGCTGTCCGAGGATGGCAGGGCTTCCGGAGATGCTCAAATATTCCATTCCAGGCCTCCCCACCGTTCTGGATCCCTATGTGGATGAACGCTACCGAGATTCCCATCTTGACGATTCCCTTTCGAAGATGGCCACTCAGTTAGGGAAAGGTTCAAAGGAAATCAAAGGGGCCTATCAAAAAGGGAAGTTGGCCTACCAGGTTTTCAGGGAGAAGATGGAAAGAGGAGAGAGGGTCCCTGAGCTTTTCGCAAGATCTGAAGGGGAAGATCAGGGGCAAAAGAAGATTGCTGTGGTAGGCCATCCCTACTGCCTCTATGATCCCTATTTCAATTTCAATCTCCTTAAGATCCTCGGGGATGCCCGTATTTCTGTCTATACCCAGGAAAGGGTGACCCAGGAGAGGATCCATCACGAGATTCAGAAACTAAAAAAGGATGTTTACTGGTCCTCTGGCAGAGAGATTTTGGGTGCCAGCCTTCATTTCCTCCATTCGGACCAGGTCGATGGCCTGATCTATCTCACCTGTTTTGCCTGTGGGATTGATTCGATGATCGAACCCCTGGTCAACCATCGGTTCCAGGAAAACGGGACGAAGGTCTATCTCTGTCTGATGATTGATGAACATACTGGCCCTGCAGGCGTGAGCACCCGTCTGGAGGCCTTCCTTGAAACAGTGGATCGGAAGAAGTCCAGTCGGAGGGTGAAGTGACAAGGGTTGGAGTTCCAAGGGGACTTCTCTTTTATCGCTATTTCCCGCTCTGGGAGACCTTCTTTGAGGCGTTGGACATCGAAGTGGTTCCTTCTAGTCCCACCACGGAGGAGACCATTCGGAGAGGTTCCAAACTCTTGCCCAGTGACCTCTGCCTGCCCGTGAAAATCCATTTTGGCCATGTGGAATCCCTCAAGCACAAGGTCGATTGGCTCTTCATCCCGCGTTATATCAGTGTGGACCCCGATGCTTACATGTGTCCAAAGTTAATTGGCCTACCGGATATGGTGCTCTGTACCATCGACGCTCTTCCCCCCTTGATTGATCGCCTCATTCACTGCAAGGCTCAAGGAATGGGAGCCGAAAAGGTCTTTTATCTTGAGGTGGGAAAGATCTTTTCTAAGGACAGGAAGAAAGTTGAGAGGGCTTATGAGAGGGGGATGGAAAGGCAGAGCCGTTTCCGCTCACTGCTTCAAATGGGTCTCCCTTTTGAGCAGGCGGTTGCCTTAAGCCGGTCTACCAATCTTCCGGAAAGGCCGAAGGAGGACGGGAGGGTAAAGCTTGCGATTATTGGAAGACCCTATTATGTCCACGATCCATTTCTCAGAAGATTGGTGGTGGAGCAGGTGGAGGCGAGAGGATATCAAGTTCTCACGACCGAAGCCCTCAGTACTGAAAAGATTGAAAAAGGGGTTGATCAACTCAAAAAGAGGATCTACTGGTCTTTTGGAAAGGAGATGGTGGGGTCTGCCATGGGATTTGCAGAGGATGAATCGATCCGGGGGCTCGTCAACCTTGCCTCCTTTGGGTGTGGGCAGGACTCCTTCAATTTCGAATTGGTCCAGCATTATACGAAGGGGAAGATACCTATCCTTTCTCTTATCTTTGATGAGCATCTTTCATTGGGTGGTTTTATAACCCGGATTGAAGCCTTTCTGGAGATGATCGCCCGGAGGAAGAATCGAAGATGAAAATTACTGCGCCTTACTTGGGAATGCTTCACAGGGCCTACGGTCCCGTCCTCCAGAAGGCAGGGGTGGAAATCGTTTACCCACCGATACCAACGAAAAGGACGCTCGATTTGGGAACAAAACATGCCCCTGAATTTGCATGTTTCCCCTTTAAGGTGACACTCGGAAGCATGATTGAAGCCCTTGAACTTGGAGCCGATACGATTTTCATGATCGGTGGATGGGGCCCCTGTCGCTTTGGTTATTACGATGTGATCCAGGAACAGATTCTGAAAGACCTGGGCTATCAATTCATCATGGGAAGCGCCAACAACCCTGACGCTTTGAGGGACATGATCGACCTGATGCAGAGAATCTCAGGTTCAAGATCGAAATTAAGTTTGTACAAAATCTTTTTCTCCATTCTGATCCGGTTGTCCTTACACGATTGGGTCTTGAAGAAGTATTTCTGGTACAAACCCCGCGAGACCGTGTCGGGGGAGACAGATCGAATCCTTGAGAAGGCCCTTGACCTGATGGAAAATAGTGTCTCTTTGCTCCAACTCCTCAAATCGGTTTCCAGGGTTTTCCTCTGGTTCAGAAGGATGGAGACAAAAGACGGCGTCCAACCCCTCCGGGTGGCGATGGTGGGGGAGCTCTTCACCGTTTTGGATCCATCAGCCAACATGGAGATCGATCGGTGGTTAGCCCGGAGAGGGATTGAGGTCCTCAAGTCGGTCTGGCTGAGCGACTATGCCAATGACCGATTCCGTTTTAAGCCCTTTCGAAGAAACCAGTTTAAACTTTCCTCAAAACATGCCCAGCCCTACCTCCGATTCCACTCGGGGGGCGAAAGCATTGAATCGGTGGGGAAAACGGTCTTCTATGCGAAGAACGGTGTGGACGGAGTGATCCACATCTTTCCATTCACCTGTATGCCCGAGCTGGTGGCCCAGACGATTCTAACGAAGGTTCAGAAAGACCTTGATATCCCCGTTCTGACCCTGATCATCGATGAGCATACCGCCGTGGGCGGTGTGGAGACACGGCTCGAGGCCTTTATTGATCTTCTGGAGAGAAGGAGGAGACGGCGGTAGGATGACTGGCGGACGGGTCAGTTTCTTCCTCACCCTTTTTCACCTCTTCGCTTCCCTGGTGCCGAGGTCCATTCATCCTTTCTGTGCTTCCTTTGGAAACCATTTCGTTTTCTTCATTCTCAAGAGGATCCGAGAGGAGGTAAAGGAGAATCTTCGGGTGATCGGTAGAGGCGGGTACTGCGAGGAAGAAGTCTCCCGGCTGGCAAAAAGATGTTTTCAAAACTACTGCCATAAACTCTTAGACTACATGGCCATGGACCGGTTAACCTCCTCGAATAAAGAGAAGTGGGTCGAAAAGGAAGTGGGAGAGGAGCACTTAAAGGAAGCCCTTTCCAGAGGGAAGGGCGCGATCTGCATCACTCCCCATCTGAGCCACTGGGAACTGGGAGGATATATTCTGGCCTCCAAGGGATATCCCATCAACATTCTTACCCTCCCAGAGCAGAGCCGGTATCTTTCCCGTTACGAAGAACGACTCCGGAGGAGGGTCGGGATTCGTACCCTTTATTATGATCCAACGGAGAGACCCAATCTGGCTATTCTGGAAATGGCAAAGCGATTGAGGAAAAATGAGATCATTGCCATGGTTTCAGATCGAACCTTCGGAAGCCAGGGGATGGAAGCCGACTTTTTTGGCCGAAAGACGATCCTTCCCTCGGGAGCTGTCTATCTTGCCCTGGAAACAGGTGCCATACTGATTCCAGTCTTCGTCGTCCTGGAAAAAAAGATGAAGTATTGGGGGATCGTTGGAGAAGCCATTCCGTTGACAATGGAAGGAGATAAGGAAAAAGCGGTGAAGCAAGGGGTTCAGGAGATGGCGAAAAGATTCGAGGAAATGATCAGCCGTTACCCGGACCAATGGTTCAACTTCTTTCCTTATTGGGAAGGGAGGTGAGTTTCATCACGCCCTGGTTTAGAAAAGATCCCGTGCTCTCTTATTTACTCGGAGAAAAGATTTATAGAGGAAGCGTGAATCAGCATAAGGTTCTCGTCAGAACGGAGCCGGAAAAGATCTACGCTATCCTCAGTGAGCTCGATCAATGGAGAAAGTGGGTTCCCCTTGATCAGATCTCCGTCGAGAAAGTGACGGCTGGTGAATTCCGTGTGGGAACGAGGCTCCATTTTAAACTTCGCTTTCGAATTCAACCGGAATGGGATACGGAAGTCATTCATTTGGCAAAGGACCGGCAGATCATCTTCCAGTTTCTCAACGGAATCTTCGAGGGGGGGATCGAAATCTGGAATTTGAAGAAGATGGATATGGAGACAGAGGTCATGCATACGCTTCTCTACCAGATCCATCGAAGGATCTACAAGATCGGATGGGTTCTCTTGGGAGGGGAGAAGAAACATAATGAATTAACAGAGTTGGCGCTGGGTCGCCTCAAAACCCTTTTGGAAGAAAATCCTTAAGCCTTGCAGAATGAAAATTGAAACATTCAAAATGAAGATGGTCTATCATTGTCATTTTGTGCTGGAACGAAAGAATAGATGAAAGTTCTTCTCATCGTCCCTGGCTGGTCACCCTCCAATCTTTGGGGCCAGATCGGTTTTAAATTTCCTCCCTTGAGCCTCCTCGCTCTTGCTTCTTCGATGCCTGAGGATGTTGAGGTTTCCATCATCGACGAGAATCTTGAGGCGATCCCCTTTGAGAGGGAAACCGATCTGATTGGAATTACGGTGATGACCCCTCAGGCCCCTAGGGCCTATCAGATCGCAGATGAGTTTCGGAAACGGGGAAAGAGGGTTGTACTGGGAGGATTTCATGTCTCCCACCTTCCCGAAGAGGCGCTCCTGCATGCGGATGCCGTGGTCGTAGGGGAAGGGGATCGCGTTTGGCAAAAGGTGATTCAGGATTTCAAAGAGTCTAGAGGGAAGAAGATCTACCGAGACAATCAGCCGGTTTCCCTTTCAGACATTAAGATGCCGAGAAGGGAATTGGTCAAAGGAAAGGGGTACCTCTTCACCAATACGATCCAGACCACGCGGGGTTGTCCTTTCCAGTGTGAATTCTGTTCCGTCTCCTCCTTCTTTGGGAGAAGCTACCGGACGAGGCCCCTTTCTCTCGTGATGGAAGAACTGGAGGAATTGAGACGGGACAGCATCTTCCTCTTTCTGGTAGATGATAATCTCGTTGGAAACCGGCCCTATACCAAAAGCCTTTTTCAGGAAATGGCCCCTTTGAAGTTTAAATGGGCGAGCCATGCTCCTCTCACTTTGGTCCATGATGAGGAGTTGCTCCAACGGGCATCCCAGAGCGGTTGTATGGCGCTCTTTGTGGGATTTGAATCCCTGACTTCAGAAAACCTTACCATGATGAGAAAACCAGAGAACCTCGGGATCTCTCCGGTTGAAGCGGTGAAGATTTTTCATGACCACGGGATAGGCATCCTGGCCTCTTTCATCTTGGGATATGATCACGACGAGCTGGATACGTTTAAGAGAATCCTTGATTTCTGCCATCGGGCCAAGATCGATGGCGCCCTTTTTCCAGTGCTCACACCCTATCCGGGCACACTTCTTCGGGATAGACTAAAGGGGGAGGGAAGGATTCTGACCGACCAGTGGGATCTCTATGATATGGAACATGTCACATTCATTCCAAGAGGGATGACTCCAGAGCAGCTTGAGGAGGGCTTTGAATGGCTCAACGCCTCTTTTCTCTCGTGGGGCTCCATCCTGCGGAGGCTTTTCAGGATTCATCGATCCCTCCAGATTTTCGGCCCCTTGAATCTCGGCTTTCGCACAGCCTGGAAGAAAAGAAATCAACGGCCGCGCATCCACTCAAAGGTTTCTGCGCCCTCCCGGGTGTCATAATAGGAACCGCATTTTGGACACCGAATGGTGGTATCTTTCTTCATTCCTGCACATCCAAGCACAGAAAAGGATAGGAATGCCAATAGAAGTAAGAGGGGTGTCCATTTTTTCATCACGGCTAGCTCCTTTTCAGTAAATAGGATGTTTTAGATATATATAAGCGATAAAGACTTCCAGATTCAAATTAATATCCCAGGGCGCATCCATCCTTCCGACGGTCTGAGGCTCCCAGAAGTACATTCTGAGTACGATCGAGATAGATCGCTTGCCCTCCTCCCGCTTGATTGACCGCCGGGGTGACTCGTGTCATCTGATGCCCTTTCTTCTGAAGGGCCGAAGCCGTTTTCCCAGGAATCCCATCTTCTAAATAAACCTCCATCCCTGTGAGATGTCTCACTCTGGGGGCATCCATTGCTTCTTGTAAATTCATTTTGAAATCAATGAGGTTGGTCAGGAATTGGACATGGCCTTGGGGTTGCATGTCTGCGCCCACCACTCCAAAGCTCATCAAGAAATCACGATCCTTAAAGACCATTCCAGGGATGATGGTATGCATGGGCCGTTTATGGGGCTCAAGCCTGTTGACATGTTTGGGGTCTAATGAGAAGGAATTTCCACGGTTGTGTAAAACAATCCCCGTCCCGTCAACCACCATGCCTGAACCAAAGGCCCGAAAGATACTGCTGATGAAAGAGACGGCATTTCGGTCTCTATCGACAGCCGTCACGTAAACCGTATCCCCGTTGCCAAAAGACAGAGAGGGGAGAGGAGGGGGCTTCGCTTTCTTCAAATGGACCTTCCCTCTCAATGTCTGAGCGTATTCCTTGGAAAGAAGCGTGTCGACTGGAATTTTTTCAAAATCCGGATCGGCAATGAAATAATCCCTGTCGCTAAAAGCAGCCTTCTTGGCTTCAATGAGGAGATGAAGATAGTCCGGGCTGTTATGTTTTAAACTGCCGAGATCATATCCCTCGAGGACGTTTAACATTTCGAGGACCGTGATCCCCTGTCCATTGGGAGGAAGTTCATAGATGGTGTAGCCTCGGTAATCTGTTGAGATCGGTTTCACCCATGTGGTGGAATGATCCTTAAAATCCTGGCTGGAGAGAAGGCCACTGTTCCGGTTGGAATAATTCACAATGGCATCACGGATATCGCCCTCATAAAACGTCCCGACGCCTTCCTCAGCAATCTGTTTATAGGTGCGGGCCAGATCTCGATTGATGAATATCTGGCCCGGCCGAGGCGCCCTCCCATTGACCAGGTAAGTCCTCGATGAACTTTCATGAGAGAGGAGAATTTTCTCTACTTCTTTCCATTCCCCTGCAATGACCTCCGTGACGGGAAATCCATGGTCTGCGTAATAAATCGCATCTTCAAACAGTTCTCCAAGGGATAATTTTCCATAGCGTTCTGTTGCGCTCGCCCACCCATGCAGAGCCCCCGGCACAGTCACCGGCAGAAGCCCACGCTCAGGGATCTCCTTGAGCCCCTTCTCGTGAAACCATTTAAGATTCGCCCGATAGGGTGCCCGGCCACTCCCATTCATACCGATCAGTTTCTTCTCCTTGGAAAGATGGATCAAAGCAAAGGCATCACCGCCTAATCCAACAGAATGGGGCTCCACCACACTCAATGTGCTGACCATGGCCACAGCGGCATCAACAGCATTTCCACCTTTTACTAAGATTTTGTAACCGGCTAATGTGGCCAGGGTCTGGCTGGAAGCCACCATCCCTTCCCTCCCCATCATGACCGATCTCTGGGCCGCGGCCTTCCACTCTCTCAGCTGTTTATAAGTAAACTCCATTTTTTGATTCTCCCCATATCAAAGGCTAAGCGATCGTTGAGGTGAAGTGGGCTTCTTAAATGGCAAGTTTTTCAAACGAGCGTAGGCAATCATTCAGACACCCCCAAATGAGCTCGCGACTTTTTTCCTTTTCTTCTTATCTCTTTACCTTCTTGCTTTTTTGGCTGGTGTTGGAGGCAGTTCCCTGCATTCGTACAGGTTCCACTCCTCGCTGAGTCTTTGCAGGAGATGCTCCTGTGTCCGAATCGAAAAGTCCGCATAGTCAGGGTCCTTGTTCCGATAAGTCTTCTCAATGAAGGCAATGGAGTCGTTGGTGGCGCGAATCTCTGCGCGGATCTTCTCGCACTTCTTCAATCTCTGGCGGGGATCGATCGAGATTTTTGGACGAGGAGGAAGCCAAGCTTCTTTCCCTGATGTCGGAAGAGGTTCGCCGCATTTGGACCGGATCCACTCTTCGTTGAGTCTCCGCAGGAGATGCTGCTGCGTCCGAATCGAGAAATCCGCATATTGAGGGTCGTTCGTCCGATAAGCCCTATCAATGAAGGCGATGGAGCCGTTGGTGGCGCGAGCCTGTGCGTAAATCATCTCACACTTCTTCAGTCCCCAACGGGCTTCGATCGAATCCTCTGGATGAGGGGACAACCAGAGATGGTTCTGATAGACATGATAGAGCGTAACCGAGCGGTCCTCTGAGATATCGATCGGAATGGCCTTCATCATCCCTTTCGCCATCTCTTGGTCGAGATGGTTCGACTCGATGATCTGTGAAAGGTGGTCCATCAGGGAAACGATCATTTCGTCACGGCCCGCGGTATTGTGAACTTCCCACATTTCTGAGCCTTCTGGACAGCCCCCATGGCCACACTGCTCGTATCCTGCCAGAACGATAGGAACCCTGTTCCTAAGAAAATGGGTGACCGTTTCCACCACCTTTACCATCTTCTCCTTGGGGCCATAGTTTGTTGGATCGATCCTCCTGGCCACGGCCTCGGCAAAGTCGGCGTAGCCCTTGCTAAAAGCAGAGGCATATTGCTCCTCGGAATAGAAGGGGTGCGCTTCCACAGGGAGATACTTCCATTCCCCGTTTTCAGAAACAGGCCATCGGAACTTCACGAGACCAGAGCGGGCTTTGGATTCCGGCCTCGCTGAAAAAAAATATCTCAAGCTCAGTTTTTGAATCTTCACCGGAAGGGCCGACTCCCAGGTCTGAAGAGGATGGGCATGGCTTCCGTCAAGCAAGACATGGCCGACGATCCCGGTATGGGATTCCGTCACCAAAAAGAGCGTTCCCGGTGTAACCGAATCCGGAGAAATTTGGACCGGGTAGGTGTCGAGGGGGAGGGTCCCTGTCCAGGTCTTCGGAAAGAGGTAGAGAAGGGCAGCACGGAAACGTTCGTCCATGTGCCACTCCGGGTGGGTTGGGAGATGTTTCCAGTCCGTGGACCAGTGGCCGATCCATTGGCCATCCTTTGTCGTAGCGGCCGCGGGAAGATGGGCGATTCGGGCGTAAATCCATCGGATCGCATAGACGGCATCCGCACAATCCGTGGGGATCTTGTAGCGAAGGAAGAAATCTTCCGTCATCGTATCCTCCACCCATTTTTCAAACCGATGCTCTTCTTCAATTGTCCACCGACGGTCACCGACTTGCCAAATTTGATCAGGGGATTCAATCGGTATCTGGCTGAAGCATGGAGTGGAGATGAAAAGTGTCAGGAGGAGAACAAAAAAAGGCATAGGTCCATATTAAAAAGAATGAAAGCAGATTGTCAATAGAGAACGGGAGAAACTGCGTGTTGCGTTTTTGTAATGGAATCTGTCAAAGAAGCATTCAATCGATCATCATTAGCTCCTCCACTCAATACAGGTTGAGGAAGAGTGAGATTTTTTGTATCGCTTCACCAGATCCTGATAGGTCTTCGCTCCCTGATAAATTCGTTTTCTTTGGTTCTCAGATAAGGCTTTAACGATTCTGGCAGGGTTTCCAGCAACGACGACGTTGGAGGGAATATGAAAGTTCTCTTTCACGATCGACCCCGCGGCGATCATAACTTGCTTTTCGCAGAAAACTCCGGTCATTAGAATCGAACCCATCCCTACCAAAACATAAGATTCTATCGTGACATCGTGAAGAATGGCTCCGTGGGCAATGATCACATTGCTGCCGATGGAGACGCTTTTTTTCCCTCCTACGTGAATGACACAATTTTCTTGAACACTCGTTCCACGACCAATGCTTATTTTGCCAAAGTCACCTCGCAGCGTGGCACCTGCTCCGATAAAGCAGTGATCCCCAATCTCTACATCACCAATGATTGCTGCCTGAGGATGGAGATAGGAGGTTTTAGCGATTTTGGGAACTTTGTTCTCAAATTTATAGATCGACATGAGGAGGTATCCTTTCTCTCTTGTTTGATAGAAGTCTACCAGATTAACGGGAAAAATCAACGAGAGCGAGGGCTACCTCTCCGCGGGGAGGAGGAGAATGGTGATTCAAAAGAAAGGTGATGGTTAGGAAGAAATGAATCGAGTACCATGCTCAGGGTGCCCTTGAATGAACGTTCCGGATGTCACGTTTAAGCCGGAGGCAAAGAATGTAAGGAGGATACCTCTGGAGGGTTAAGACCCGGCCCAACTTCCGATGAGAAGGTGTGAAAAAATTAGGAGATTCGGTCAAGCGGAAATATTTCCAAAGTTTTAGAATCGCGACATTTGACAGGCATGGGCCACAAGGTTCTGCAAATGAACGAGAATGATTTAAGTTTTTCATCGTTAGCAGTTCCCGATAAAAAAGGTACCGCCCTGCCTTCGCCGACCTACCTACGCCCGCCGAAGCGGGGGCTTCGCGTAGGCGGGAGCGGCTACGCGCAGGCAGGTCTAAAACTTTTTCAATGTCCCCGCTCGCCCTGCGTGAAAATCAATTTTTTCACACGTTCTGAGAGAGCAGTTTTATGATAAGGGTAGACCCAAGGTTCTAAGCTTCTCGTGGGTGGGATAGCCCGTTGCTCGGTCCCAGCCTCTCTCGTCGTAATAATCTTCAAGGATCTGATTCAGGTCTTCCCGAGTCAAAATCTGAGTCTTGAAATAGTCCATCATATGGAGACTCTTCCCCTCTGTAAGAAGCGGCTGAAACCATTGATCGGGAGGGAAATCGTCTTTTCTAGAAAATCCCTCGCGGGCATTGAGAAGCCTCTGGAGTGTCCAGGAGCGATCGGCGGCCTCCATCAGGCCCTCGGGGGTCATGGCCATTCCGGTCGCCTTCTCGTAGAGTTCGCTACAAAGATGGATATGGTAAAAACGGTTGTTCTGAGCACGGTTGCAAACTCCGAGCGAACTGAGCACAGCATACCAGTCTTCGGAATACCGAGAAAGCCTTCCCATGTTTACCGTATTGGTTGGGGATAAGATGCGGGTCACCGCCTCCGGAGAGGCTCCCATGCGGTCGGCATGCTTAGAGAACATCTCCAGCGGAGCATTAGGCAGGTAGGTGGGGGAACCCGAGGTTGCCGAAGTAGGGCCCCGAGGGCAGACGATCTGCTCGAACTCCATGGTACCGAGTCCAGAGAGCCTTGGATCATAGATGGCGTCCATCCCTTTAATGACGATGGTTCTATTCCGGATGGCCTCCCCCATGTCTTCCAGGGTTTGTTGCCACCCTTCGGCCAGGAGGTCACCAATCCCTTCTCTCCTGGAGATCAAATCGATCATTCGAAGAAAAAACGAGTAAGTCCTCTCGGGCACGACCCCTCGAGTCTGCTTCTCCCCGATCAACCCCTCTTCATAAGCACCCACCAGGAGATCTACCATTT
>SMTZ1_10002731_pt1 | contig 27024 bp, 20 predicted proteins | sample DeeMarSWOR136_30_FD_25667 | JGI IMG/M metagenome (IMG submission 25667)
AAAAGATCGAAATAATACCGTTTCTGATGCTAATCTTTTTCATATAGGAAGGGGTAGGATGATTGCTGATTTTCAGTTTGGAAGTGGTGTGGGAAACATCCTTTTCCCCCAAAATATGAGAATAAAAGTTGCGGGAAATTATCCCCGTATTCAACAGTTTTTTATAAATAACACACAAATTGCCACTCTTATCCCTGAGGACGGTTTACTTGCCCTAACCTTTTTGGGAGGGGAGAAGTTGGTTGAAAAAGGTCTTTATTTCGTAGAATTTGATGGTGATAAAATAGAGGGAGGAACCCTTTACTGTATTGCAGTATCTGAAGCTGATGAGCAAATAAGACCCCAAGATGAAGTTTTCATAGTGAATAAGGATAGGCGCATTTTAGCGGTGGGAAAAGCAGTTTTAAGCGGTAAACAAATGGTGATGTTAAAGAAGGGTCCTGCAGTGCGGATAAGACGCAAAAATAAACAGGATGGAACCTAAAAATGTCAGTAGAAAAATATGAGACAAGAAGTCTAGATGCTCCCGATTTTTCTAATGAAATCAAAGTTATAAGAAGCTATCACTTATCAAAGATTAAGAAGAAAGAAGGTTTAAGCTTTAAAAATTGGGTAAAAAATGATCGTTTATTAAAAGGTGTTGGGAAGGCTTTAACCATTATTTTACCAACAAAGGGATGTTCTTGGGCTCTTTCAAAAAGCGGTGGTTGTTCTATGTGCGGTTATATAAACGACGCGGTAAAATATGGCGTTAAAAGTGTGTGCGATAGTGAAAAACTTGTATGCGAGTTTGAGAAAACTTTGAAAAACAACCAAGACAAAGAGTTTGAAGCTTTAAAAATATTCACTAGTGGTAGTTTTTTTGATGAGTCCGAGCTTTCAAAAGAAGCTCAGAAAAAAATCTTTGAAACTATCTCTAGGTATAAAAATATATCAGAAGTTGTTATTGAGTCCCGTCCTGAATATGTGACATCTGGAAAAATAGAGGAAGCAGTATACATCTTAAATGGAAAGATCTTGGAAGTAGGAATAGGTCTTGAAACCAGTAACGATATTGTAAGGTCTAGGTGTATAAATAAAGGCTTTTCTTTCCAAGATTTTTCTAAAGCCGTAGATAAAATCATTGACGGAAAAGCACATGTAAAAGCTTACATTTTGATTAAACCACCCTTTTTATCAGAAAAAGAAGCCATTAATGACGCTATAAAATCTGCAATAGACGCCTCAAAAGCAGGAGCAAAATCCTTATCTTTTAATCCTTGTAACGTTCAATCAGGAACTTTAGTTGAAAAACTTTGGAAAAATAATAGTTATCGTCCTCCTTGGCTTTGGAGCGTAATAGAGGTTTTTAAACAAAGCTTTAACATAATAAAAAGTGATATCGACAGGATTATTTGTGATCCTGTCGCAGGAGGCAAAAGTAGAGGGCCCCACAATTGTGGCAAGTGTGATAAAGAGGTTTTACAAGCTATAAGAAAAACAAGTTTAAACCAAGACCCAGAAATATTTAATGTGGTTTGTGATTGTTACGAAGTTTGGAAAACTTCTCTTGAATACGAATCCTTTTCTCAAGAGCTTGATCCAAGTTTTATTCTTTCTCTGTGAAGGAGGAAAATAAGTTTTCTGATTCAACGTAATAAGCCCTAGCCTCCAAAGTCCTTATTTCGAGATCGAAGTTCATTGCAAATCTTTTTAGATTCAAGCTTATTATTGGTTGTTCTTCTATTTTTATTATATTTACTCCTATGTTGAGGAGATCATTTGCTTCTTCATACCTTATTTTTGAAACTATTATTACAAGTCCTTGAGAAGCTTTGTCTAAAATATTTATCAAGTTATTAACTATTTCAGAACTTATTGAACGTCCTATAATGCTTATAATTAAATCTATTTTTTGTTCTTTTCTCTCTCCTGTTTGTATGATGAAGTTCTCCCCAATATTTTTTCTTAGAGTAGTAGATATTTGGTAAAGATTAGTGGGTTCAGATAGTTTTGCAGTATGACCTATCACATTATTCTCATTTTGAGTAATTAGTGGTTCTTGTATCTCAGCATTTAATATGTTTTGTAGAATATTAGTATTGGTTCCGAAGTTTTTAACGTTATCAAAAGCCTTACCTAAAGCGTAGAGATTTACACCTTTACGTATCAATGTTTTTGTAAGGTTTAATTTTTCACCCAAAAACATGTTTCTATACTCTTTATAGCAAATTAGCAGATTTCCATGTTTTTTTAGTGTTTCAGATACAGAAATATGATCAACAGCGTAAGCAAAAGTACAGTTTAAAATCTTTTGTTTTTCCATTCCATTTTTCGAAATAGGCCCTATCTGGATCCCAACAGGTCTTTCAAGGTGATGAGAAAATACTTCTTCTATCTTCTCAACCACATCCTTCATCGTCGCCAAACAAGATTCCTCCATCTAATAGAGTTTCCCAATTTCATATCCTACAATCGTAATGTTTATTTTACCTTTTGTATCCATCTATTATATATGAACAGGGAGTGGGTAAACATTAAAAACGGCGTTAACCGGGAGTTTATAGCTGCCGAAAGCCTCGTGCTAATCGAACGTGGTTTATCGGCTCGTCAAGCTATTAAAAAAGTTATTAAAAAACTTAACATATCAGACTGGAAAACCCATTCTGCAGTTCATGCTCTAGTTTTTGAAACTCTTCGAGCGCGAAACATTTTAGACAGGATAATAAAAGAAGCTCTTAACAATAAATCATTAAAAAATTTGAACCCTTTTATACTGAATGTTTTGAGGATTGCAACTTACCAAATGCATATCCAAAATGTCCCCCCTGCCCTAGCAACAAATGAAGCTGTAGTCTCAATAGGACAAAATATGGAGGAGAAAGATAAAAAACTTATCAACGCTTTAGCTCGCAAGATAGAAAAAATACAACCATACACCATAATTGAAAAAACATCAGATCATTATGATGTCCTAGCTTTAGAATACTTTATGCCAAAATGGCTTACAAAACATTTAGTTGAAGTTTGGGGGGAAACAAGAGCAAAATCCATAATGTCTCACCTTGGAAAACCCCCAAAAAGAACCATAAGAGTAAACACACTCAAAATAAGCCCTAATAAGTTCCTCGAAATGGATCACGGAATATGGTTAGAGAAAACACCATTACTAGACGTTTTTAACGTGATTAAAACAGAATTACCTCTACCAAGGGTAAAAGAGTATAAAGAAGGTTTATTTTTCATACAAGATTTCGCTTCAACCCTTGTGTCTCACATCCTTAATCCTGAGCCAGAAGACGATGTTTTAGATTCCTGTGCTGCCCCTGGAGGAAAAACAACTCACATGGCTCAATTAATGCAAAATAGAGGACGTATAGTGGCCATAGATATACGGAAAATGAGGGCTCTAGAACTTCATAAAAAACTAAAACTTTTCGGTGTAAAAAATACTTCTCTTATAATTGCAGACGCTAGAATGTTACCCCTTAACACAACTTTTGACAAAGTCATTTTAGATCCTCCTTGTACTGGTAGTGGGACTATAGGTTCACGCCCAGAAACCAAATGGAGACTAACAAAAAGATACACAAAGTGGTTATCAAACCTCCAAAAAAAACTTTTAAAACAAGTATCAAAAGTAGTAAAACCTGGAGGAACACTCGTTTACTCAACATGTTCAATAACAAAAAATGAAAACGAGGATATCATAGAGAAATTTCTGCAAACCCACTCAGATTTTTACCTTGAAAAAACAGAACCCTTTTTAGGAGAACCAGCTATTAACATGCCTGAAGCCCAAAGATTACTACCTGATAAGATAAATTGCGAAGGCTTTTTCATAGCAAAAATCCGAAAAAAACCTAAAAAAACCTCTTAACTCCAAGTTTTCCCCCCCAAAACCTTTAGTTATCATTCTTGATTTTCACTTTTTTATTGAAATGTTTAAAACCCTATTTTCTCTTTAATTAAATGTTTATATCTCTTCTTTATCTTATCGATTGTTAAGGTGATCTTTATGCTAGGAAAATGTCTAATGATTATAATAGATGGCATGGCTGACAGACCTCTCTCAGTTCTAGTAGGAAAAACCCCCCTTGAAGTAGCAGAGATTCCCAACATACACAAAATTGCAGAAGAAGGTATGTGTGGACTGTTTGATGCGTTAGAGCCTGGAAAGCGTTCAGGCTCAGATACAGCTAATCTAGCTATATTAGGGTATGATCCTTACAAAGTTTATACTGGCAGGGGTCCTATTGAAGCTGCTGGTACGGGATTGAATTTGAAATTTGGAGATATTTCTTTACGATGTAACTATGCAACCATCGATGAAAATTTCACACTTATAAACCGTACAGCAGACTATATCAGGGAGGATACAGAAGAACTAGAAAAGGTGATAAATGAAAAGATAAACTTGTCTGATCCATCAGTAGAGTTTATTTTTAGAAACAGCGCCGATTATCGATGCGTTCTGGTTTTAAGGGGTGATGGTCTTTCACCCTATGTTTCTGATGTAGATCCAGAGGAGTTAGGGAAAAAACTTCTTGAAGCAAAACCCACAAAAAATCATGAAGAAGCAAAAAAAACCGCTGCTCTCGTGAACGAGTTTGTTAAAAAAACTTATGAAATTTTAAAAGATCATTCTGTAAATATCACTCGTCAACAGGCAAACAAATCTCCCGCAAATGTCATTATGCCTAGAGGCGCGGGAAAAACCCCCGATCTTGAAGATTTTTACTCAAAATGGAATCTTAAAGGCGCATGTATCGCAGGAATTGGCTTAATAAAAGGTATCGGTTATCTTGCAGGAATGGATATTATAAATGTTAAAGGCGCTACAGGTTACATAGATACAAATTATGAGGGAAAAGGTAATGTAGCTGTAGCAGCTTTAAACGACCATGACTTTGTACTACTTCATATAGAAGCAACAGATGAAGTATCTCATGATAAAGACCATCAAGCAAAAATAAATGCTCTAGAAAAAACAGATAAAATGATCGAAACAATTCTAAGCAATATCTCTCCAAAAATCCTCATAGTAATCCTTAGCGACCACACAACCTCCACAGAAATAGCAGAACATACAGCCAATCCAACGCCCATAATCATGTGGGGTCCAGACCTTGGAGTTTTTCAAGACTTCGCAGAAAAGTGCACCGAAAAAGAGATGAGCAAAGGAATGCTTGGAAGAATAAAAGGTATAGACATAATGCCCATAATCCTAGATCTCATAAATAGGACAAAAAAGTTTGGTGCCTGAAAATCTAAGAATCCTTCCCCTACTTTTTGCTCTTATAAGGTGCTATATATGGTTGATACAAAATATCGTTTAGTGATCTGTGGAGGTACTTTTGATCGCTTGCATGAAGGTCATAAAGCTTTTCTTAGAGCGACTTTCACATCAGGAGAAAGGGTAATTATTGGATTAACCTCGTATAAAATGATAAAGAAAAAACCTTTTTCTGAAAAAATCCAAAAATATGAAGAAAGATTAAATAACCTGATCAAGTTTTTGAAAGAAGAAAAAATGTTTGAAAACGCGACAATTGTTAAGATAGACGACCCATATGGTCCAAGCATAACTATGGAGGATGCTGAAGCCATCATAGTAACAGAAGACGTAAAACACACTGCTTATGAAATAAACAACATACGAGAGAAAAGAGGACTAAAAAAACTAGACATCGTAATAATCCCTTTCTTATACGATTCTAAAGGTAAAAAAATCAGTTCTTCCCAAGAAAGAGAAAATGAAAACCCCAGAAAAACAAAACTATGAAGGAATACCAAAAATGAGGATTTTTTTATGAAAATGATTGATGTCGAAGGTATCGTTAAACGATTTAAAGACATAGTTGCACTTAAAAACGTCTCTTTCAGCATCAATGAAGGTGAAATATTCGGAATTTTAGGTCCTAATGGGGCTGGAAAAACTACCCTAATAAGGATCCTCAGCGGCCTAATGAAACCAGACGAGGGAAAAGCAATAATTGACGGAAATGATGTACGTAAAAATCCAGGAAAAATCCAAGAAGTAGTAGGCGTAGTAAGTGAAGGGATTGATGTTTATGAATATCTTACAGCTCGTGAAAACCTCTTTTTTTGGGGTTCTATGTTTAACATATCTAAAACACAAATAGAGGAGAAAACAGATGAGCTCTTAGAGTTTTTCAGCTTAAAAGAACACCAAAACCGTCTTGCGGGAAAATACTCTACGGGAATGCGTCGTAAATTGTCCATAGCAGTGTCCCTAATTCATGACCCAAAAATTTTGTTCTTTGACGAAGTTACCTTGGGTTTAGACCCACACACCGCTATAAAAATCCGTGAAACAGCGAAATTTCTCAGTGAAAAAGAAAATAAAACCGTGATTTGGACTTCTCATTATCTATTTGAACCTGAAATTTTGTGTGATAGACTAGCAATATTACTCGATGGCAAAATTGCGGATATTGGAACACCAAAAGAAATCAGGGAAAAAACACGGAAAAATGACTTCTGGATCATCGAAATACCTCGCCCTAGCAATAATGAAAAAGAATTAGAAGAGATCGTTAAAGATTTTGATGCAATAATTGTTTTAGAGTCTACAAAATACACGATTAAAGTGAGTGAAAAAAATGCTAATAATCTAGCAAAAGAACTCTTTAACTCTGGTTTCAATATCGTGAGAATAGACCCATTTCTTCCTACCCTAGAAGAAGCTTTTATTTCGATTACAGCTAAACATGGGGAATAAAAATTTGAAAAGATCCCTGATAAAAATAGGAAAAATAGTTCAAAAGGAGTTCCTTTCACTCTCAAGGGATAAAACAAGCCTTTTTTTCACCATCGCAGTTCCAGTTTTCATTCTATTAGCCTTTGGGTTATCTTATACAGAAGGCGACCCAATACTAGCAGTAGAACTTGATATAGCAGTAACTGATCAAGACGAAGGGCCTTTCGGAGATCTTTTTACCCAATATTTAAAGGATAGTGACCTGGTTAACGTAAAAGCCAACACTTCGACAGTAACAGAGGCTGATGACCTTATAAGAGAAGGTTCGGTTGCTGGAGCAGTTATAATACCGCAAAATTTTTCCTACTCAATTTTTAATAATGCTACGGCTTTTATTTTGGTTAAAGCAGATGATAGCAAACATATAGTACCACCGTATTTAGAATCAAAAATAAGCAGAATAGTGGCTGATTTTGCAGAAAACGAAATAACTTCAGGTCAAGCAAGCTTCTTAACAATAAGAGAAGAAACAATTAGTGGCCGTGATATGCCTCTAAGGGCTGCAGCAGTACCTCTAATCTTGGGATTAGCTCTTATATTTTCCTGTTTTGATGACACTGCAGGTGCAATAGCTAGAGAAAGATCAAAAGGCACCCTCACCCGTCTCTTTATTTCAAAAATATCAAGATGGGATCTTTTCATTGGAAAAACGCTTTCAAGCGTCATTTTAACAATCTTTAGAACAATTATACTACTTTTAATTGTCAAATTTTATTTCAATGTAAAAATAATAGGAAGTTTAATCCTTATTTTTATCGTAGCAACCTTAATCGCGATTAACACGATAGGTATAGGATTAGTAATCTCAGTAAGACAGGTTAGCGAAAGAGCAGTTGTAATAGCAAACTTTGCCTTTATGGTACCGCTTATCTTTTTAACCGGTATTTTACAGCCTATTGACCTATTTCCTGAAACTACACGAGAAGCTGTAAAATTCATTCCTTATGTATGGACAAATGATGCATTACGTAGAGTGGTTCATTTAGGCCAAGGATTATCTTCAATAAGCTTCAACCTATTATACGCATGCTTTACTGCTTTCCTTTTGTATATTACTGCAGCCTTAGCCTGGAAAGGAAGAATAGACTAAAATCATAAAAATAAATATCTAAACAAGCTTTGAATCTTCTTTCTTTTTTCTCTATTTTTGTCTCATTTTTCCCTGTATTTAAGGCTTGAGAACGGTTTTTTTCTTAAAATTTCTTCTGCTGCTTTTATACATTTATCAATAATGTATCTCCCCTTTTCCCCTTTTTGAAAGAAAACATCGAGGGCATATGTAATGTTGCCTAGAGCTATGTGAAAATCTAAGGGAATACCCTCAGGATAAAGATCTTCTAGAGTCATACAAGTTTCTTTTACGATAAATGAGTCATAACCTTGAAGGAAAGCTTCAATATCCTTATAAACCTCATAAAGTGTTCCAAATTTTACGTATTCTTCTAGAGTAGGTATGGCGTAAAATGTACCAATATCTTCAAACCTGCAAACATGCTCATCTTCGGGATCAAAATACTCTGGGTCTATTACCCAAGTTATCTCCTTAACTCTCTTTTCTTTCTCACTGATTACGGTGGAAAACATGACGTTATTGGCATGAAAATCGCCAAAAGACATACCTCCTCCACTAGAACTCTCTAACAAGCTAATTTGTGGTTTGATAAGATCTAGAAGCTCTTCCTTTTTTTGTTTTGATATCGGTAACTTGACCACAGTTATCGCAGTTAATTTTTGTAACCTTTCAATATCTATTGCTCTTATAGTAGCCCCATGAATCATAGCTAAAGCATGACCAGCAAGTTGTGCTTTTTTATTTCGATCCATTGGGACTTCTAAATAAGAATGCCCCCTGATCCCCTCATAAACGATCACTCTCTCAGCAGGATTACGATAAAGCGGCTTAGGTGTTCTCACATTTTCATATCCTTCGAGCCTATTGTATAAGGCCAAAGCGCGCTCAAACTCTTTTAAAACCTTCTCCTGCCTCTCATTAGTGCTTACCTCTCTCTCTTTAAAGAACTTAACAGCTAAACTTGCTTTATGAACCCCATGTTCTGATCTAAAATTAACATTCACCAAGTTTACTCGTGCACTCCTCCCCGCTCTCGCTACAAAATTAACATCCTGTATCGAGATTATATTGGGCTTAACACCCGCTTCCTTCTTAACTTCCTCCGCTAAAAAACCTTTAAAATTTTCTGCAAGAGCAAGTAAAACGTTTTTTTTACGTTGGGCACGTCTCACCTTTTCTGCAGGCTCTATAACCTCTTCCTCTCCACTTTTTTCCCACACCAACGTTTACACCTTAAAAACTATGCAAATAACTAAAGGAAGATCCATCAAAAACCTTATGTTAGAAAATGAAAACAATCAAATAAAAGTTAATAAATAGAAAAAAGGCTAAAGAAGATCTCCCCTTTTTTATTTTAATAATATCCGACTTGTGCAAAGCGCCAGCTTGTTAATGCCCAAGCGAATACAGCCCCTGGCCATGCGAACCATGCCCTAGTTGACAGGATCCCTATTTCTGGATCTATTGTTTCAGGGAATAGTCCATCAACCATTATATCCTGCCTAAGTTTTTTTCTGGCTTTTTCTACCTTTGTTGGCGGTCCGAGGAGGTTATATGCTAAAAGTTCTTGGATATCTCCAAGAGTCCACTTTGCTGGTGCGTGGTGGGACCCAAGGCCACCAAAACTCCCTGGATAATAGGCAGGGTCAGGATCGGTTTTATCACAAAATTCGAAATAAGGGGCGAGAATGGTGGGTAAGTCGTTTGCATCGTGAAGAAACTCGTAATTGCCCGCAAGGTCTGTAGTATAAACATAAACTTCTTTGTTTAATGTTGGGTGCGTTATCACCATTTGTTCTATGACTGCTTCTTTTATTCCATCTGCCCTTTTCTCAAAAAAAGTTGCTAATTTAGGCTCTATATCCTTTAAATGGTCTCCAAGATTGAAAAAAGTCGTCCAAGCAATCACTTGAGAAGAAAAGTGATACGGATATGAAACTAGATCATCTGCTGGTGTTTCTTCTGTTCTATACAATGGGATTTGCCGGTGTTTATATCCTTCAACAACATCGATGGCCCTTTTTATGTTCTCTAAATATACCTCTAAAAGAAAGTTGTTCATCATAACTTTACAGTAAAGAACGGACAATAACAATGGGTATAACTGCTGGTCTAACTGAAAAACATCATCCTTAACCTCCCCACTTACAAGGTGAGAACGCGCCCAAGATCCATCAATCTTTTGAGCTTTCTTAAAAAGCCAGTTCAAATATTTACGAACATATTCCCTTATTATTTGCCTTGATTTTTTATATCTAGCAGAGTATTCTAGCATGGCTACCGCCATATAGAACGCGTCCCTATTCCATGAAGCTGGTAAAATCACGTGATCTGCAAGCATGGTGGCGGTATCGTTTTCCTCATAGTAGCAACAACCCACTGTATATGCTAAATTTCTTTTTACAATCTGAATATCAAGTTTTGTAAGAGCATTATCTTTACAAATTTCTGGGTCTATTTCCAAAAGCTCATCCCAATAGTTTGCTGTCTCTCCCAATATTTTTTCTGTGGAAATCTTACACATTTTTTGAACAATTTCTTCATTAGGTGAATAAATTATGCGTATCTCTTCCGTCTTTTTAGGAGGAAGGTCTAACAAAAACTTTACAAAAAAATTTGCCAAATGAGTGGCTGTTATTGGCTTATCAACTTCTACCAAGGGGAAGGAAAGTTGGGGTTGTATAAACATCTTTGCTCCGATTTCTGGATTCTCACAAATTATAGCATCGCCCTTATTTATGTAGATCTTGTTTTTATGAGAAGTATATGATATAATTCCTGCTTCAGTTATTTCAGATATTGCAGGTTTATTAAAGTAAAATCTCCCTCCAATACCGATAGGCATAATTACAGGGTTTTTATCAGTTGAAGTTATTGAATAACTCTGAAGGATAGCTTTTTCTGATCTTCCTTCAATTATGGGAGCAATTGTTAAAGATTCTATCTTGAGTTTTGGGATTTTTAATATAACTCTCGGGATCATGTGGTTTATCATGGAAACCCTACTACTAATAATAGGTACAGGAAAATGTAGTCCATAACCTATTAAACTAAATTTATCCTGCAAAAAAGTTTCTCTGTATCGTAAGACATCTTCTTTGCTATAATGGTCTCCTGCAAAAGGTCCTACTGGTGTTAACTGCATAAACCCTGTAGGTGCTTTTTGAAAAGGATATCCTATTCCGATGATGTGCCCATAAACTCCTACAGATGCTGTTATTTCACTGTTACCTGTATCTCGAGGTTTTGACTTAGCAAACTTTATTTTATGAATAAAACTCTCGCTTTTATCTCTCTTAATTAACCTTTCTTCTAACAAGGTTTTTCATCCCTATGAACAGTTTTATAACCCCAATATAGCGCCTATTAGTTCAAATAAAGATACTTTCATCCCTTTTAACATCAAAGAATTAGCTATAAAAAACGTGCTTAAAAACCTCTAATACTCCATTAAATATATTATAGGAAAACATTATTTCTAAATATTTTGCACTAATTCATTGTTATTTTACAAAAATTTTAGTCTAGAAAAGTATTAATCCTCTATTAAATATGCTGATCTTTCCTTTAAACAGGAAAAGCTCACACTAGACCTTCAAGCTCAAGTATCCTAAAAGTTGCTCTCAATGAAGCTTTTTCTAATTGTTGCCGTAAGGATTCATATTCCATCCTTCCAGTAACACTGTTCCAAGAGGGAAGTACTTTTGTTTTCTTAGTTTCAGTTTTAATTTCAGTAAAAACTCTTTCAATGATTTCTGTATATCTTTTTATCCTCATTTCTTCTTTTTCTTCTGGTATTTTCAAATAAATCATTCCTAACTCTTCGCTAATTTCTTCTATAAAAGGCACGATAGTTTCCCTCCACTTTTTTAACACTTCTTTTGCTTCTTTAACATATTCTTCAATCAGAGTTTTTAGATCTATCGCGTTTAATTCTTCTGATGTAAGGCTTGAAAATATGCCTCGAGCAACCTGATACACCATCCCTTCAGTCTTTTCTTCCGGTTGGCTCCAATGTTGAAATATCTCGATATCTGTTTCCCCTATCCTTTCTGGTGCTAATTTACGAACAATTTGAGCAAGTGTCATTACCTCTACACCATAATCTACCGGATATTCAAGCTCTTCATGAACCATCCTAGTGGCGGCTACTTCACCACTTAAAGGATATTTAAACTTTTCAACGCCCTTCAAAATGTTGAATTTTTTAGTTAATATATTAGCTAAAGGCAACGCTACTAACCGGGTAACTCTTCCTCCAATTGAAAAGGTTCCTTTTCCACCCTCACCAATACTAATTTTTAATCTTTTATAAAATGCTTTTATAAACTCTACTGAAACTTCTTTACCTGGTTCTTTAAATCCAGCAACTATAGGGTGAACCATTCTTATGACCGAATTACTCTTAAAATTCCGATTGTCACTGTCAAAAAACCCTATAATATCCCCGCTACAAATAGGGATTGTAAGCCATAAAGCTGCCCCTTTACCCGGAGGTATCCCCTCTATGCCAATCCTCTCAACGATTCCATGATAGTTTAAAATTATGTTAATGTTTGTATCAAACTGTGAGAAAATCTTAACTATAGTTTTGAACAATCCTCTTTCAGCCTGGTTTCTAACACTTTTATAGCGCCTTATCATATTAACTTCATCGCGAAAAAGTTCAATCTGACTATAGGCTATGTGTAATATGTCCCGCATATATCGGTGATTTATTGTACCGTCAGGATTTCGTGAACCGTCTACAATAACTATTTCATCTATGTAACCAACATTTACAAGCCTATTCAACTCTTTTAGTATTCTTCTAACTGTTTGCAATCGGTTATTATAAAGCTCCGGTATGTTCATATCTCTTGCAATAGTAGGAAGTACTAAACTTACACTTAAACGATTTAGGATAGCATTCATGGTTAGTACTTCTTTTTGTTCTTTAGTTCTTATAATCTTTGAAAATTGTTCTGCAATAGATCGAATAGAATAGTCCATATAGCCCTCTGATTCCATAAAAGACCCTCCTCTATGATATGGTCTAGCAAATTGTTTATACATATTTTCACGCTGGTTAAAAATGTTAGGGAAACGTAAGGTATTATAACTTTTAAAAATCTTTATTTCATTTAAAATGTTCATGCTTTAAAATAGGAAATAATATTATCTAATTGGTTTATTAGAGTTTTTTTAGCTGTTTTGTTAGGTTATTACTTATGTCGGTTCGGGTTAAGAAAGTTTTTAGGATGCTTAAGGAACAAGATTTGAAGGTTTTAAATGCTATTGAGCGCGGTATGCGTAAGCATGAGTTTGTCCCACAAACTTATATTGTTACATTATCTGGTTTTCCTATCGATGAGGTTAACTATCGTTTGGGAAGGTTGACTAAATGGAAGTTAATTAAGCAAAAACCTAGTCCTTATCTTGGTTATAGGCTTAACTTTCATGGTTATGATTGTCTTGCGCTAAATGCTTTTGTTAAAGCTGATATTATTGTTTCTATAGGGCGTAAATTGGGAGTGGGAAAAGAGGCAGACGTTTTTGAATGTTTAACACCAAATAAAGAAAAAGTCGCCCTCAAATTTTTCAGGTTTGGCATGGTTTTTCGCTCAGTGAAAAAAGTGCGTACACTTGAAGGTGAACGTGTTCATACAAGCTGGTTATATGAATCGAGGATTGCTGCTCAAAGAGAGTTTAAAGCATTAAATCTAGCAAATAATGTTGGTGTATCTGTCCCAAAGCCCTTGAAGTACAACAGGCATGCTATCGTAATGGAAAACATTGAAGGAGAGATTTTAGTAAAAATTAAGAGTTTACCTGATCCTGTAAAAATCTTGGAAAAAATTCTTGATAACGTAAAAATAATGTATAGAAAAGCAAAAATTATTCATTCAGATCTTTCCGAACATAATGTAATAATTACACCAGAAGAAGATATTTTAATAATTGATTGGCCTCAGTTTATCGATATCACTCATCCCAATTCCGAGTTTTTATTAAGAAGGGATTTAGAAAATATCATAAACTTCTTTTACCGTAAATTTCGCATAGAAAAACCTGATATTCAAAAGGTATTAGATTATATCCGGGAGTAAATTTTCCGTTTAGATGTTGGATTACTTTTTTTTCTTTACTTTTTTGTTTTTATATTTCAAACTTGAAAAGAACTTTTTCAGATTATAGTTTCATCTTAAGGGTTACAATCTCGAAAGGATTAAGATGAGTTTTTATCTTATTTCCATTAACAATAATTTCTTTGTCAAATTCTTCATCCTTTTCTTCTATTAAATTTACAACCTGCACATCTTTTGGTTCTTCAAACATAGTTAAAGTAGCTTCTGTTTTTTCCCCGCATGCTTCATAAAATCTGATTATAATACTATCTTCATCCTCTGCTCTTTTTATCGCAGTCACTATTACGTTATCAGGATTAATTCGTAAAAATGATCTTTTAATCCTGTATTTTTTAGTTCTTGGCAACTGTAAGGCGAATAACTCATAGTTGAACTCATATCCATGCTTGTAAGACTTTGCATCCCTCCACTTACCTTCATGGGGGTATATTGAATACTCAAAAACATAGGTTCTGTGTTCTCTTGCTTCAGGTACTGGGATCACAGGACCTGCTTTTCCATCAGCAGAAAGTAAACTTATACATCTCAAAAGCGTTATGTAAACATTCCCATCTCTTACCTCATTTTCAGGAATGCCTTTATTTATAACTGTTAATCCCTTTTCTCCATCACAATAATCAATCCACTTTAAAGATGGAAATATACCTGAGGGTTTCTCTTTCCATCCATCTCCTTCTGCGTAATATTGATCGGTTTTTCGGATAATAGCACCGAATGCAGTTTCACAGGTGTATTCTGAATTTTTAATCTCAGTGTCAAATCTCACTCTCAATCTCATTCTAGGATGATTGTTCTCAACAACAGTTACAAAATCAATTCTTGGAATATCTTTATACACAATAACCTTCTTTTTTACTCCTATAGATTTATGTCTCCAAATCATCGGTTCAAGAATCTCTATCATCCTATATGGCCATCTAAGCGAGAAATAATCAGTTTCAATATTTATAACTCTCCTCAAAGGAGATTTATCAATCCAAAAGTTCTTAATCTTAAAGGAACCTTTTTCTAAACCTTCTCCATTCTCTGTTTTTATGGGAATTCCAATATTCCCTTTATGGTAGTAGAGATCTCCAAGCTCCCCTTCAATAACCAGATTATTTCCGTTACATATCTTTTTACCATTTTTAGAAACTTCTATTAATCCCGTATCTGGGGAAAAACTTACATTGAAAAATTTATTCTCAATCGTATTACCTTCAATTTTTATAAAGGAATCTTTTTCATTTTTCGGTATTCTGTTAAGAATTTTATAAACCTTGTATCCTGTCGCAGGAACATTTGCAACAAAACCTATTGTTGCAGTTTTTAAGGATTCATCTCCATATCTTGAAAACCTGATAACTTCAACTACTATCTCTTCATCACCACTCTTCAAGCCTTCTATATTATAGATTTGTCCTTTATTGAGCTTTAGATCAACTTCTACCCAATTAGAAGCATCCCAAGATAAAGGATTAAAAACTACAACATCTCCAAAATCTTTATCATCTGCATCATATGAAACAATCGAATCCAGTATATCTGGCATTGAATGTGATAACCAAACATCTAAAAATCCTGTAAGCTGTTTTACTTCTTCATATACTTTATCCATTCCTGTTCCAGGTATAACGTCATGAAAAGCCAAGAACAAAACCTTATCCCAACACTCTCTTGGATCTTCAGGACAATAACTATTCATAAGAGATGAAATCGTTGCAAATTTTTCAAAACTTAATAATTTATTCTCATATTCTCGTAAACTCTTTTTAAGCCAGATTCTAGTTGATGCAACATCAGGAAAAACTTCTGAAAACTTTCCAGAAAACATCTCTCCCCTTCTTGTAATCAAATTTTGAGAATGTTTTTCTATAGCTTGAAAAAATTCTGACGGAGTCGCCATCTTCATCTTTGATTTGTGTTTTTTATTCCAATCATCGACTACCTTGAGTGTTCGTTCCTGTGGCATTGTAACCCCGCTCCCAGAAGGCATGAGTATATGATTCGTTGCAGCAACTTCTTTCAATTCTTTATAACTATCTTCAAGTTTAGCTAGATTTAAACCTGCTCTATATCCTAAAGGCATAAAATGACTGAGAATTCTTGTTCCATTTAAACCCTCCCACATGAACTCTGAAGGCTTTTTTTCCGGACATCCACGCCTAAATGCAAGGTATTTATAGCCACTCTTCCTGTATATTTGTGGAAGTTGAGCGTTTAAACCAAAACTGTCTGCCTGCCACATTACTTTAACATCTATTCCAAATTTTTTTCTAACAAATTTCTTACCAACCATTATTTCTCGGATCAATGTTTCTCCTTGAGGAAGCATAGTATCTGCCATCAAATATTCTCCGTCTACGATCTCAACTCTCTCCCCAATATAATCTCTAAATTTTTTGAAAAGTACAGGATATCTTTTTTCAAGTTCTTGTAATAAATAGACCTGTTCTACTATAAACTTATAATCTTCTGTTTTTTCAAGCATCTCTATAACTTTTTTAAGAATCAAATTTAGATTTATGTAAAAGTAGTCCTCCTTGGTGAAAACCCATACCGCATCATAATGCGTGTGTGGAACTAAATATATTAAATCCCTACCATTCAATTGTTTTTTAGAATCTTCGCTTACTTCAGGATTCTCCCTATTTTTCTTACTCATATTATTCCTCCAAAACAAATTTTCTTACAACCTCTGTCCATCCCTTAGGTCCAATACTATCAGCTTTGTATATTTCATCAATTTTTAGGTTAGCCCAATTTCCATCTGGGTTTTTAACAATAGCCGGAATTTGGACTGCTTTAAGCATTGGTTCATCTGTATATGAATTTCCTATACCAACTGTTTTTACATTTCTAAAGTCTTTTCTAAAAATATCAGTTAACAGTTTGACAGCTTTTCCTTTATCAGCACCTTTACCAAAAACATGTATGAATTTCCCTCCAATAGCAACATTAAACTTCTTTTTCAACTCTTTTAAAGCTTTTTCATCAGCTTCAACAACAGTTTCACTGAACTCCCTATCCTTTGCAAGTTTTGCTCCTTCCAAACTCAATCCTGTTAATTCTGCAACCTCTTGATCACTAATATCAAAAAAGTTCTTTATCATATATTTCCTTTTTAAAACTTTAATCTCGTTTATTATGTTTTCAAATTTAACTCCCAAAACTATTACTTCATAATTACCTACCAGTTCACCTTGCTTTTCTTTAAAATACCCTTTTGGTATATAGATTGCTGACCCATCTTCCACAATAAATGGATCATTTACTCCCATCTCAGTTTTGATCACTTCCTGTTCGTCTTTCGTTTTTCCAGAACAGAAAATTATTGGGACTTTTTTCCTCTTTAAGACGGTTAAAACTTGTAATGTATCCTGATAGGAATATTTTTCATCAAGCAATGTTCCGTCCAAATCTGTAAAAATTAAGATTGGAGATTTCAAAGAGGAGCCTCTTGAAAAATATCCTCTGCTTTTAGAACTTTTTTGTTTTATAAACTTATCCCGGTATTTTGCTCTGATCATCTTTCTCATATCGAAAACTTATGAAGAAAACTTCTACGAGAAAAACTATAAAAAAATTAAAACAACACATGTTTACAACAGGTTTAACCGCGCTTCAGCTCTCTCTCTTAAATAGAGAAAAGGGGAGAAACGGAAGTAGTTGATATAAATGAACCATCTTTGGGATTCCGATTCTACTTCGATGACCTAATAATTTCAGTTTTCGGAAATGTTGAAGAACTATGTGAGAATTGTAGCACCAGCCATAAACAGGCTCTATACATGTCGTAGACCTTATAAAGAATGAAGGTCTTTTTACCTTCAAAGGTTAACGATCCATAGAAAATACCCTAAAAGGATTAAATCTTTTTAAACCGTGATTAAAGGCTTCTAAAGACGGTTTTCTAGTACTGGGGTAGTATCTTTTGGTAAGTTTTGAGAGTGAGGATGGAGCTCGTCTAATTATAGGTGTGGACATATTACCGGGTTCTTCTGTTTTTTCAAGACCAAGATATGCAGTTGTTCTTCTGCAGGAAAGTGAGATAGTTGACCGTTATCCTGATATCAGTAAGCGGAGACTTTTAAGACTGATAAAAGAGTCATCCCCTGTTTATGTAGCTTCAGACAACATTTTTGAACTGGTAGATGATAGGAAGAAACTAAGGGCTTTATGCGCTGGATTTCCGCCTAAAACAAAGTTGGTACAAGTTACTGGAAGCCCCTATCACGGTTTTAAACCTCTAAGAGAGATCAGTAGGCTTTACAACATCTCTTTCTCAGGAAAACCTAATCCGATGCAAACAGCAGAAATTTTAGCAAGGCTCGTAGATTTAGGGGTAGGTTTCATAGTCGAGCCTTTCACAGATGAAACAAAAATAATCGTTTCAAAGAGCCGCCATCTAGGTCCTGGAGGTTGGTCTGAAAAACGTTATGCCCGAAAAATTCGGGGCGCAATACAAAAAATGGCAAGAGAAATAACTGAAAAACTCGAAGAAAAGTCCCTAGATTTTGATTATTATGAAAAACCCTCAGAATTCGGCCTTGATAAAGCTATTTTTCATGTGTATACCCCGAAAAAAGAGATTGATTCCTTTATAAAGAGAATGCGAACAAGCCTAATACAGGTCAAAGTTGAACTAGTACCAAGTAAAACTACAACTTACCGCCCTATCAACGAAGAAATATTAACAGATTTAGATCTTTTTCCTTGGCCTGTTGGAGAAGAAGAAAAAAGGAGGCTTGTACCTTTAATAGTGGGGATAGATGCAGGAACCACGACAGCCATTGCTATAATGGATTTTTCAGGCAACATCCTTCACTTATCAAGTAGCCGTGAGCGTTCTAGAAGCAACATAATAAAACTAATAATAAGGTATGGAAAGCCCGCTATAATCGCGTCAGATGTTTCCCATACTCCCTCGTTGTTAGCGAAGTTGGCTGCCACCTTTCAAACAAAAGTACATAATCCTAAAGAGGATATTGCTGTTAGCGCAAAAACTGAACTAGTAAGCAGTTTTCTCGAAGAAAATATCTTCATAAAAGATAAGCCAAGTAATGCCCATGAACGTGATGCGTTAACCGCAGCAATTCTTTTCTTTAAAAGTTATAAAAACCTCTTTTTAAAAATAGATTCTAAAATAGAACAACAAAAACTTGGTATAAATCCTGAAGCTGTAAAAGTTTTAGTCATACAAGGATTGAAAATCAGTGATGCTATAATGCGAATAGTAAATGAAAAAGCAAAGGAAAAAGAACTCTTAGAAACTATAAGATCAAAAGAAGTTTCAGAGGCAAGAGAAATCCAAAATGGAGAAAAAATAGACGAAGATACTGACCAACGCTTAATTAACCGGTTAAAACGACGTTTAGACACCTCAAGAAAACAGTATGAGTTCCTTGAACAACAAAATGAGGAACTTAGACAAAAAATAGAAACAAATCAAAACCGCATATCTGAACTTGAAGAACAGTTGGAATATCTCCGATCAGAAAAAGCTAAAGATTTAACCATTAAAAGATTGCGTATTCAACATCAATTTGAAGTGAAAAGGTTTGAAGAAGACAAAACGAATCTCTTCAAAGAGATAGAACTATTAAAAGATGAAATAGAGAGGTTAAAAGAAGCAATATTATTAGCTTCAGATCCAGAATTAGCGTCAATAAAAGTTATTCCTAACTTTTCTCTTGAAACAATTGAAAAAGATATAACCGAATTGAGAATTTCAGAAAAAGATATAGTCTTGATAAAAAGTCTTTCAGGGGCAAGTAGTTCAGCAACAAAAATCCTCGCCGAAACAGGTGTAAAAATAATCATAGTTCCTAAATTATCTTCCATCCCTCAAAACGCCTTCTCAATATTAAAAGAAAATAACTCAATCTTGCTTGAAGAAGAAAGATTAGAAATCTTGTTTAAAGATCCTTTTGCTTTCATTAGAAAAAACCTGTTAGAAGAAGCTGTAAAGCAATTAGTACAAAAATTAGAAGAAGAGCAAGGAAGATTCCTTGAAGAAAGTTTAGGAAAAATAGTGAGGGAATACAAATTTTTACGCCGGGAAGAACTCACAGAATGATTTCAATTATTTTTAAATTAGTAGCTCATGTCTCCGCAATCCCTCCTACAAAACTACTAAAAACAAATCATCCAATATTCTATACTTTTAATCGATAAATGTTGAATCTATTTGTATCCAAAGTACATTATTACCCCGAAGAAAAACCTCACCGTATCTCGAAGATGGTTCTCCGTCTATATATTCAACCGCATCATCAAGCTCTAAATTCATGAAATTATCCATCGCTCTAAGTTGTCCTTTGATTTCACGTCCGTCCTTTAATTTAACTTTAATTACGTTACCTTGAATTTTTTCCAAAACTTTTATTGGTTGTTTTTGAGTTGAAGACAGCCTTTTACACCTCCATTATAAAACAAAAGATTTGAAGAAAGCACTCTTTTTAAGCATTGCGCAAACCAAATGCTTCTTAATTAACCAGCATATTTTTTTGTTTTTTCTGAGCAGTATTCAGAGATCTTTAATAGATGAAAAGTAAACAAAGACTACAGAAAATATTTCTTAGAATATGATACACAAAGAAATGATTTAATAGTATTTATTTTTTAAGTTTCATCTTCTTTTTCAATTATTTTATTTAAAAATATACCGTTATTTTATTAAAATTCTTTTCTTCTTAAGCCTTAAAAAAAGTTAAAAGTTATAGCTTCTATATAATAACAGATGAGGGATATCGGAATTATTGGGTATAAAGATCTGCTGGGTGAGATAGGGAAAGAAGTAAAGGGGTGAACGAGGGACTGAAAACATGGAATCTGAAGAAATAATTGATGAAAAGTCAGTTCAAGCAGTAGAGGCTGAAAAAGAGGAAGAAATCTTAAGGAAAAAAGGATTACACTTACTTGTTGAGTATTCCGACACTGAAGATATAATATTAGGTTCAAAAAACAAGCTAAAAAACTATGAGGCTAAAGGCACTGTAGGTATTATAAATCCCGCAGTAAAAGAAAATGTCTGGAAAATACGTTTTGATGTAGAATCTTCAAAAACTAGCATGAATCCAGGTTCTTATGTGGTGGGAGACATTTTAGCTGCAACTCGTTGGTCGCGAGGCTATACGCTTAAAACTATTTCACCCCTTTTAATCCTCAAAGAAGAGATAGACGCTGATTTTTCAGAGGAAGAGGAGCCAAACTTTGCAAGAAAAGACTTTATATTCAACAAAATGTGCAAAACACTGTTTCGAATAACATTAGAAAATGCCCATGAAAGCCTCAAATTATCAAACATAAGTCTTCGGAAAAAAATGCCTGAAATTATTGATTTTCCACAAAGAATCTTAGAGCCTTTTAAAGGAAGTATCAACTTTGATGACTTAAACACCTCGATAGGTTGGAAAATTAAAGAACTAAATCCGGGAGAAACAGCAGTTTTAAACGTTGTGGGAGTAGGAGAAATCGCTACATCAGAAAAAATAAACGCTGGTGATATAAACGTAGATTATGAAGTTCATAATGGTGATCTATCCAGTATAAAATTCTCCTTAGACTCTTTATGCAGGGTAATGTTCTACGTAGAATCAAGTGAAGCAGAAGAACCCAGCTTCTGGAACTGTATAGCCCGATTTGAAAGCAACGATGAATTCGAAACCCTACTAGAACACGTTAAAATTACGAAAGATGGCCAATCAGTTCTTGATGAATACCCGAACGAAATAGTTTCTGCTGGAGAAAATTGGAGTAGCGGATTCCAAGTTAAAAGCGAAGAACCACCCATTTTCACAAAATCAGTAAAATACAGAGTACCTTGGAATATTAAAAGCTTAGTTAAAAGCCATATAAGAAAGATTGAGGATCAGATTTCTGTAGTACGTATTGCATGTCAAAAAAGCTTTGTCCCAGAAACTGTGAGAACCTATGCAAGGACAAAAGTAACTATAACCTCATCAGTTACAAATCAAGGAACTTCTACAATAGATCTCCTAAAAATCAAAGAAATAATTCCACAGTATTTCACACTGGATCCAACTTCAGTCACCGTTACATCAAACGGTTTTGATTTAAAAGACTCTCTTAAGCTAGAAGGCGGAACAGGTGATCCTTTAGAAGATAAACCCGTAACTTTCATCCTCGAAAATCTAATCAACAGTAGTATGGGTGGTTTAAAACCCGGATTAACAGTTGCCCTAAAATACGAAGTAGAAGCAGTAAAACCCGTACCTGGCAAATCATACCATTTTCCATTAGAAGTCGAAGCTTTTCCTTCACCTCCCACAAAAATCCCTGCTACAATGAAAACTTTCACACCAAAAGGAATGCCACCAGAAGTCAGAGTTACATACACAAAAAGAAGTATAGGCGTAGGAAAGTCTATAACCTATATAGCCGGAGGAGCCTACGAAGTAATGCTCTTAATTAAAAACCCTGGCGCAGTTTCCCTTGAAGAGATTTTAGTAGAAGACACCATACCATACGAATTTACATTTGAAAACTACGAACCAAAAAGCCTTGTTTGCGAATCAAAAGAAGAAGGAAAAGAAAAAATATTCAGCTGGAAAATACCAAAAATAGAACCAGGAGCAAAAATCATCATAACTTATAAGGTAAAAGGAACAGGAGAACTCCCAAACAAAGAACCAAAAGCAACAGTACTCGGCTGAAACCAAAAAACTCACCAAAAATAAGGTATCCCTCATCCCTCGTTTTTTCCCTTCCATCCCCTCGATTTTCCCTCTAATTATACCGTTTTGTTTTTAAAGAACCTTTACTCTTTTTTAAAAGAGCGTGTTGAGATGGGCTTAAGTGTTGAAAGTACTACAGTAAAAAAACTTGCTGAAATAGAAGGCGTTGAAGAGGATTTCATCAAAAGAGGTTTAAAAAACGGTTACATCGTATTACCTAAAAACGTTGTACGCGAAGATGTAAAAATTTGCGGCATAGGCGCAGGCTTACACACTAAAGTTAACGCTAATATAGGAACCTCAGCAGACTTAATAGACCCAGTACTCGAGAAAGAAAAAGCTAAAGTAGCTGTGAAAAGCGGAGCAGACACCGTTATGGATCTAAGCTCCGGAGGCCCCCTAGACGAAATAAGAAAAACTATCTTACAAACAGTAAATGTTCCCATAGGCACGGTTCCTGTATATCAAGCAGCAATAGAAGCAAGAGACCAAAAAGATGCCATAATCAACATGGACGAAGACGACATTTTCCGATCCATAGAAAAACATGTCATAGATGGCGTCGATTTCATCACCGTTCATTGTGGCGTAACAAAAAACGTCGTAGAAGAAATCATTAAAAGAGGACGTTTAATGGGTATTGTAAGCAGGGGAGGCGCTTTTCACGCAGCCACCATAATACACACCGGAAAAGAAAACCCCCTCTACAAAAACTACGACTATCTCCTAGAAATCTGTAAAGAATACAACGCAACCCTGAGCCTTGGAGACGGAATAAGACCCGGCTGCTTAGAAGATGCAAACGACCCACCACAAATTGCAGAAATGCTAGTAATAAGCGAACTCGTAGAAAGAGCCAGAAAAGCAGGAGTACAAGCAATGGTAGAAGGCCCAGGACACATACCACTCCACGAAGTCGAACCTATAGTTAAAATGTACAAAGCAACATGTAAAAACGCCCCCCTATACCTCCTAGGCCCCCTTGTCACAGATATAGCAGCAGGATATGATCATATATCAGGAGGCATAGGAGGAGCAATCGCTGCCGCTGCTGGAGCAGACTTTCTATGCGTTGTAACCCCTTCAGAACACTTAGGTCTCCCAGGAGTCGAAGATATAAAAGAAGGCGTGATAGCGGCAAAAATAGCAGCCCACGCTGCAGATATAGTAAAACTAGGAGAAAAAGCTTCAAAATTAGATCAAAGAATGTCCCTAGCTAGAGCAAACCTAAACTGGGAAACCCAACTCATGCTAGCCCCAGACCCAGAAAAAGCACGAAAAATCCACGAAAACATAAAAGCAGAACACGACCCAGATGCTTGTTCTATGTGTGGAAATTTTTGCGCTATAAAACTACTGAGAGATAAATTAACAAGAAAAAAATGATAAAAAATCTAATTTTATTGAGCGATTAACTTTTTTTAACGCAGATAGCGCATATATCCTCAACACTTGCAAGAAAAACATCTAAAACGGAAAACCCTGCTTCCAAGCAAACTTTTTTAAGTTCTTCACCATCAAAACTTTTCTTCAAAACAGTAACCACAACTTTACCCCCCTTTTTAACAACCCTCCTCATCTCCCTCAAAGAAATAAGAGGATCGGGTAAATTTTGCAAAACTGTAAAAGAAAAAACACAATTAAAAACAGAGTCACGAAAAGGCAACCGATCAGAATCTGCCAAAACAAGAAAACAAGCAAATTTTTTCTCCCTTATAACCTCCAACATTCTTAACGAAAAATCAAGACAAACAACTTCACAATCAGGAAGAAAAGGCAAAAGCAAACCAGGACCACAACCAACATCCAAAACTAAACCAAAAGAAGACCCTCTAAACCTCTTTAAAGTCTCCTTAATCTTTGTAGTCTGAATTTCCGAATAACGCTTCTCATAAACCCCAACAGTAGCCTCATACCTCCTCCGTCTCTCATGTTTATCCAGCATCAAAAAATCAACAACCTAACCCAAAAAACCTAAGATATAAAAGATGAAAAATCCGGCTAAAACCTTTACTCTAATTAAAACAAACAATCGAAAAATTAAAACCCTACAAGATACAAATTAAATATTAAGTGTAACTTAGGTGTAAAAAATGTTACTCGGCCAAGTAAAAAGATACAAAACATATATCACGGCTATCGACGGCATGTTACAAGGCGGAATACCCGCAGGAAGCATCATCCTACTCCTCGGCGAACCAGGATGCTTAACAGAAACCTTTGCACACCAAATAGCTTTCAACAGAGCAAGGATGGGGGACATGATATACTACGTAAACATAGACAAATCAAGGGAGGACGTAAAAGCAGATCTTGCCGTTTTCAAATGGGACATAACCCAATTCGAAGAAGAAGATACATGGAACTTCATAGACGTCTACGCAGCAAGATTCCTCACAGGAAACCAATCAAAAGGAATAATGGGGGAAGGAATACAAACATGGGGAGCAGGAACCATAAACATGCTAAGAACCCAATTTCTACCCACAATAACCCAAACAAAAAGCAACTGCACAACCGTAATCGAAACCATAAGCCGCCTCCTAACAGAATACTCAATAGACATCGTACTAGAACTCATAGAATACCTAATACACCAAACAAGACAAAACCAAAGAGAAGGAGGAGACGGAGGCCTACACCTCCTCCTAATGGGAAAAGGAATCCACGACGAAAAAACCGAAGCAATAATAAGCAACATGGTAGACGGCGTCATAGAATTCTTCTACCTCGAAAGAATGGGAACCCTAGAACGATGCATAAGAATCAAAAAACTAAGAAAAACAATCTTCGACACAAGAACCCTCGTACAAAACCTAACAGAACACGGAATAAAAATAGAAACAACAACAAGAATCTAAAACACAAAACCAAAACAAACCACTCCCCCCATCCCTTTCGTCCCAAAAAATATTTTTAATCTAAAAATCTATTATTAATCTAATTCAGTATTATCAGTTTAATCAAATATTTCTTTATTAATAACCACAAACTTATTTTATTTATAAACATAATTAATATTAAAACAATAATTTTCCCGGGAGTGTTTAAAGAATGTTAATATCTAAGATTTCTAGACTATGCCAACGAAGGAAAAGAGCCGTTTCTCCAGTTGTCGCAACAGTACTACTCATCGCCATAACAGTCGCAGCTGCAGCCATGGTGTGGTTCGTTGTAATGCCAATGATAAGCGGATCTGCAGAACCAGTAATACAAAGTGTAACACCAAGTGGTGGTGAAACCGATGGTTTTTATGAAAATATCGATGTTAGAGTTAAGAATTTCGGAACTGCTGAGTTTAAAGTAGATGATGCAACAGTAACCCCTATGGGGGCATCAAGTGAATCTTGGACAGTTGCAAGTGGCGGAACTATAGACCAAGGAGATTCAGGAACTGTTTCTCTTCAAGCATCTGATGCTGGTTTAGCAGCAGGAACAAGCTTTACAGTAACCCTTGAAGGCTCAGATACATCCTGTACAAGTGATACTATAAATCTCCCTGCAGCTGAAGCAGGAGACTGGGTTTTCTACGATCTAGCTAGTACAAACTACATTGCTGATATATTATGGCTGGGTGCCTTCGATAATGGTGGTGACAAGTTCTGCGATGAACACGGAGATGGAACTGCTTTAGGCGACGAAGTGGATCGAAATAACCTTGCAACTATTAAATCAAGCGAATTTGATACTTACTTCGGAGATACAAGTTATAGTAACAAACATTCAAAGTTTAGTAGTTTTGACTACGGATGGCGCCACATCACTTGGAGCTCAGCAGTACAACATGGAAGCGTAAACTACGGATTTAATTGGGAGAAAATGTTCCACTCAGTAGGAGTGACTGGTGGAGGAGCTAACGACGTGAACGACCATTACAGTTTCGCATGGTTTGCCCTCAAAAACGAGGGAGCAAGTAGCGCGACTTTTGATCTGAAGATTGGGAGCGACGATGCCTTCACCTTCTGGTATGCTGAATCAGGAGCAGCTGTAGGCACCGTTGATGATACATTTTCATACTTTGGTCACAGAGCCTTCGGCGGGTTCCAAAACTCAGAGTCAGTAACGATAGGTGCAGGTGAAACTTGGTGCTTCTTGTTTGCAGTTGACGACAGAGGCGGTCCAAGCGGTTTCGTAGTAGGAGTAGATGGTCAAATAGCAGATCTAGTAGTCGCCTTACCAACAGGCTATTAAAAAAATAGGAATGCAAAACTTTCCTTAACCCTCCTTACTTTTTTTTTAACCAATCATAAGCTAAGTTAACAGAATTTCGAATTATTTTCCCCATAAAGTTTATTTTATTTCTTAGGGTAATTAATATTAAAGCAATAGCTTTTACGGGAGTGTTATTAACGTGTTTTTGTCTAAGATTTCTAGATTAAGCAA
>SMTZ1_10001069_pt1 | contig 27022 bp, 24 predicted proteins | sample DeeMarSWOR136_30_FD_25667 | JGI IMG/M metagenome (IMG submission 25667)
AGCCTGGAGAAGCAGGCCCTTAAACAGATAGCAACAGGTAATAATCTAGTGGTTTCCTGCGGGGGAGGCATTATACTGGATAAAGATAACATACAGATTATGAAACGGACAGGAAGGATGATTTGCCTTACCTCAAGACCAGAGGTAATCCTTACGCGCACCCAAGGCTATAGGCAGCGGCCATTATTAAATGTAGATAATCCTGCAGAGAAGGTCGAGGAGCTGCTTAAGATTCGTGCCCCATTCTATGCCCAGGCAGATTGTACCGTTGATACTTCGGATTTGACAGTTTCACAGGTAGTAAATAAGGTCTTAGGATATGTTAGAGGAGAGAACGCTTAATTGGCTTAGATTGGCGCTTATTCCTGCTGTTGGACCAGCAAGGGCAAGGAGGCTGCTTGAGAGATTCCACCAGCCTTATGAAATTTTGTCTGCCTCACAAAAAGAGATTGCTTTAGTTTTAGGCAGTTCGGTTGCCGAGGCAATCAACCAGCAGCGAAGGAGAATCGATTTGGACAAACAGCTGCGCCTGATTGATAAATATCAGGTAAAGGTCATTACGCAGGATGATTCAGCCTACCCGGCGAATCTAAAAAATATATTCGACCCACCCTTAGTTTTGTTCCTGCGGGGTGAGATTTTGGCCGGGGATGATTTTGCAATTGCCGTTGTGGGAACAAGAATGGCAACAGCCTATGGGATGAATATGGCGCGCAAGATTAGCATTCAATTGGGACAACTGGGATTTACAATCATCAGCGGTGGAGCGCGGGGAATTGATACAGCTGCTCATCAGGCAGCGCTCGGGATTAATGCCCGTACAGCTGCCGTGGTTGGTTGCGGCCTGGATGTGGTTTATCCATTAGAGAATGCCCGCCTATATGAGCAGATTATCCAAAAGGGCTCATTGATTTCCGAGTTTCCTATGGGAACCCCCCCATTCCGTCAGAATTTCCCCCGCCGGAACCGGATAATTAGTGGTTTATCTATTGGTGTAGTAGTGATTGAGGCGCCGAGAAGGAGTGGCGCCCTGATTACCGCCTCAACTGCGCTTGAGCAGGGTCGTGAGGTCTTCTGCGTCCCTGGTCAGGCAGATAGCTTTACTATGAAGGGCAGCCATCAATTATTAAGGGAGGGAGCTAAACTGGTTGAGGATGCGGACGATATTATTGAGGAGTTGGAACCTTTATTAAGAGCGAGATTGCCAAAAGGCAATAGTCCTGTATTCAGCGCAAGATGAAGAACTCATTAGTAATTGTTGAATCGCCAACCAAAGCAAAGACCATTAGCAATATTCTGGGTAAAGGATATTCGATTGTTTCTTCGATGGGGCATATTATTGACCTGCCGAAGAAGAAATTAGGCGTAAGTATAGAGCAGGATTTCCAGCCTGAATTTGTAATTGTCTCCGGCCGAAATAAGATATTGAATGCATTAAAAAAGGAGTCAGCCGATAAAGAAAGGATATATGTTGCCACAGACCCTGACCGGGAGGGAGAGGCAATCGGCTGGCACATCAAGGAGAAGATATCCGGAAATAGGAAGTTCCTGCGCGTCATTTTTCACGAGATTACTCCTCAGGCGATAAAAGAGGCATTCCGTAACCCTCGCGATTTTGATTTGAATATGGTTGAGGCTCAATTTACCCGCCGAATCCTCGATCGCATTGTGGGTTATTTTTTAAGCCCTCTTCTCTGGCGTAAGATCGGCCGAGGTTTAAGTGCCGGCCGTGTTCAATCTGTAGCCCTGCGTTTAATTATTCAGCGGGAAAGAGAGATCCAGAAATTCGTTCCCCAGGAGTATTGGGAGATCGAGGCAGAACTACAAAAGAAGACACAGTTATCTCCCAGGGGCGCCGAGACAGTAAGGGGACCGGAGAGGTTTATAGCAAAGTTAGGAAAGATAAATAACCAGAAGGCAGAGATAAAAAATAAACAGGAGGCGGATAACTTAGTTCAGGCTCTAAAAGACAGGACATTTATGGTCAGCGAAATCAAGCATAGTGAGAAGAAGAGAAAAGCCCCGCCTCCATTTATCACCAGCACGTTACAGCAGGAGGCATTTAATAAATTAAGGTTCACTGCCAGGCGCACAATGATAATTGCCCAGCAATTATACGAAGGCATTGAGCTTGAGAAACACACAGCCACAGGTTTAATTACCTATATGAGAACCGACTCTACCAAAATTGCGCCTTCGGCGCTTGTACAGGCACGCAATTTTATATTAAATAATTTCGGCAGGAATTATTTACCTGCTTCGCCCAACATCTATAAGACAAAGAAGCTTGCCCAGGAAGCCCATGAGGCAATTCGACCCGCTTCGCTTAAATATACGCCAGAGAGTATAAAGGAATTTTTAAATAAAGACCAGTATAAATTGTACGAGTTAATCTACAATCGCTTTATTGCCAGTCAGATGGTGCCGGCCCGCTATCGAGTAACCCAACTGGTTATTAAGGCAGATGCCGAAGACAGCGAATCGAGGAGCGGCTCTTCAAATGACCTCATTCGGGATAGCTATTTGTTCTTTGCTTCCGGGACTAAGGTTATTTTTCCCGGCTTTTCCAAGGTTTATAACAGGGAAGAAGAAAAGGAAAATGGCCTGCCAGATTTAGAAAAGGACGAGGTACTTAATCTTGTGCGTCTTATTCCCAGTCAGCACTTTAGCCGTCCGCCCAGTCGCTATTCAGAGGCCTCATTGGTTAAGACATTAGAAGAAGAGGGGATTGGCAGGCCGTCTACCTACGTGCCTATAATTCTCACAATTATTAATCGGGATTATGTGCGGCGCATCAGAGGCTATTTCTATACTACCGAGTTGGGATTTAAGGTTTGTGATTTATTAGTAAAATATTTCCCCCGGATACTCAATATTAAATTTACCGCTCAAATGGAGGAAGAGCTGGACAAGATTGAAGAGGGCAAATACAGTCGAATTCAGGTATTGAATGATTTTTACCCCCCGTTTAAATCCCATCTTGATTTTGCCCAGAAGCATATTAAAAAGGAGCCAATTTTATCTGAAGAGGTTTGCCGTGAATGCGGTCGGCCAATGGTAATAAAGTGGGGTCGGCGAGGAAAATTCTTGAGTTGCTCTGGGTTTCCCGAGTGCAAGAGCTCTAAGTCGATTACCTCGGGCATAAAATGCCCTGCACCTGGTTGCAATGGTGAATTAGTGGAGCGGCGCTCAAGGCGCGGCGTATTCTATGGCTGTTCTAATTTCCCCCGCTGTAGATATACAGCAAAATTTTTACCCCCGGGTTCCTCTGATGAGAAAGGCGCAGAAGTTCACAGTGACGACCAAGGGCAAAAGCAGCAGGAATAATAAGTAATAACGAGCTTATGATACGGCGCTACATCGATAAGTTCTTAAGATATTTGGAGATTGAGAAGAATTATTCTTCACTTACACTGCTTAATTACAAGACGGACTTAGAGGATTTTGGTAATTTTCTTAAACAGGCACCCCTTGAGGATGTAGATTATCTTACCCTAAGGAGATATCTGGCGCATCTGAAGGAGAGGAGGCTTAGAACGCGCAGCATTGCCCGCAAGCTTTCCTGCCTGCGTTCATTCTTTAGGTTTTTATGCCGTGACGGTTATCTTAAAACTAATCCTGCCCTGAGCCTGGTTACGCTTAGATTGGATAAACACCTGCCTTCGTTTTTAACTGAAGAGCAGATGATTAAATTATTACAGATAGAGCAGGGCAATGATGAGAGGGATTTGCGCAACCAGGCAATTCTGGAGACGTTTTATAGCACCGGGATGCGGATTTCCGAGCTGGTTGGTTTAAATATCGATGATGTGGATTTTATCAGCGGTGTTGCCAAGGTAAGGGGTAAGGGCAAGAAGGAACGCCTGCTTCCCATTGGCGAATACGCACTCAGGGCAATCAGGGTCTATCTGGATAAGAGAAGGAAGCAATCAGGCGCTCTATTTTTGAATAAGAATGGCAGCCGACTGACTGCGCGGGGAACCAGAAATGTGGTGAGCAAATATCTTCGCCTTGCCTCATTAAGCGGCGGCATATCGGCGCATAGCTTGAGGCATTCCTTTGCTACCCACCTTTTGAATCGCGGCGCAGATTTAAGAAGTGTCCAGGAGCTCTTAGGGCATGCCAATCTTTCCACAACCCAGATTTATACGCATCTTACTACCGAAAAGCTCAAGCAGGTTTATCAGAAGGCTCACCCCCGCGCTTAAAAGGAAAATATGAGAATAAAAAATTTAGGAATATTATTGATATTCTTGGCAATATTTTTTAGTAATAAGGAGATAGCCATGGCTGAATTGGAGGAGATTAAGTTGCCTGAACCCATTAAGTCAGGCAGGGTATCAGTGGAGGAGGCAATTCTGAATAGACGTTCCGAGAGGAATTTTATTCAGAAGGACCTGGATTGGTCTGATATTGGTCAGCTGCTCTGGTCAGCTCAGGGCATAACCGCAAAAAGAGGTAGTTTTGCCTTGCGTTCCGCTCCTTCAGCCGGAGCCCTATATCCTATGGAAATTTATCTGTTCAGCAAAGATGGGTTGTTCCATTATCTTCCTCAGGGACACAGGTTAGAAGTCTTAGGCGAGAATGACCTCAGGCCTTCTTTGGCTAAAGCTGCCCTGGGTCAGTCCTCAGTAGCCCAGGCGCCAATCGATATTGTTATCTGCGCTGTGTATCGAAGGGTAACCGGCAAATACGGTAAGCGAGGGATAAGATTTGTTGATATTGAAGCCGGGCATGTGGCCCAGAATGTCCACTTGCAGGCAGTTGCCTTGGGTTTGGGTTCAGTGCCCATTGGCGCATTTAGCGAGGAAAAGGTAAAGGAAATATTATCACTTCCCCTCGAGCAGGAACCCATTTATATTATTCCCGTTGGCTACGTTGAGTAATCCTTTTTATAATAGGGATTTCTTTTGTGTCGAATACAAGGACGTCCCTTAAATTATATTGCAATGATTATCCTGTACGATTTAATATTTATTATCTTTGCGATTGTTTATTTGCCTTATTTTCTCCTGAGAAAAAAAATCCATCAGGGTTTTTCTCAGCGATTGGGTTTCCTTCCCAGAAGTCTGAGATTAGACCATCCTATCTGGATGCACGCAGTAAGCGTAGGAGAGGCCAGGGTAGCTGAAATCCTGGTTAAGCAATTACGCCAGGCATATCCCCAGAAGAGATTTGCCTTTTCTACTGTAACCGCTACCGGCAACAGGATTGTTCGCGGCTTCCAGCACGAAGGAGATTTCGTATTCTACCTCCCCCTTGATTTGAGTTTCATCACTAAAATGGTTATAGGCAGACTCAGGCCCTGCGTTTGTATTATCATGGAAACAGAAATCTGGCCAAATTTGATATACCGTCTTAATAAAATGAATGTGCCTATCTTTTTAGTGAATGCGCGAATTTCCGACCGCTCATTCTTTGGCTATCGAGTAATTAAACCCTTGATTAAACCAATTTTAAACAAGGTGCGTCTATTTTGTGTCCAGACTAATACAGATGCCATGAGGCTATTAACCCTGGGAGTAGCTGCTGATAAACTCAAGGTCTCAGGTAATATGAAGTACGATATCATTGATTTTAAGAAAGGCGAAGGAGATTATCGATTAAGACTGGGGTTAAGAAATTCGGAGCAGCTGTTTGTTGCTGGTTCAACCCATCCAGGCGAAGAGGAGATAATCCTGGGTGCCTATAGAAGATTAATTAATGAATTTTCTGGGTTCAGGCTGCTTATTGCTCCGCGTCATCCAGAACGCGCATACGAAATAGAGGCCTTAATTCACAAGTTAGGTTTCAGGGTAAGCCGGGTCAGTAAGTTATGCGTACAGACAGGCAAGGCTCAAGACGCTGCTTTTGCCGGTGGCCCCAAGGCAGTCTTTCTCTTGGATACTATTGGCGAACTCATGTCATTTTATGCTATTGCTGATGTCGTTTTTATAGGAGGCAGCTTAATAAAGAAGGGCGGGCATAATATTCTGGAGCCGGCATATTTCTCAAGGCCGATTCTATTCGGACCTTATATGTTTAATTTCCGCGATATGAGCAATTTATTCTTAAGCAAAAAGGCAGCTCGTATGGTATGCGGCCAGGAAGAATTATTAAATGAAACCAGATCTCTATTGAAGAATCCTTCTGAGCTTGAAGCTATGGGCAGAAGGGCGAGGCAATTGGTTTTAGAAAACCAGGGTGCAACCAAGCGAAATATAGGGTTAATCAAAGCTGCGGTGCGGATTTAGATCTAAAATTATGCGAGAATATCTATATTCATTAGCCACAGATAGGCGGGGGGGATTTATTGCCGGATTTCTCAAGATTCTTTTATTTATTCTCTCTTTGATTTATGGTCTGGCAGTGAGGATTCTTTCCTTTATTTACCAAATCAGGCCTTATAGACTTGACTGTAAAGTTATCAGCATAGGTAATATTACTTTGGGTGGTACAGGCAAAACGTCGCTGGTTGAATTTATCTCTCGGCACTTAAGACAGCAGGGGCATAAGGTAGTTATTTTGAGCAGGGGATACGGAGGGCACAAGTTGAAGGGCTTTCCTGATTATAGGACAATGGGCGATGAACCGTATATGCTAAGCAGGAATCTAGTCGATATCCCGGTTGTTGTCAACAAGGATAGAATCCGTGGCTCAAAAGAGGCGATTCATGATTTTCAGACCGATACAGCTATTTTAGATGACGGGTTTCAGCAGTGGAGAATAAAAAAGGATTTGGAGATAGTAACAGTCGACGCTACTAATCCATTCGGGAATTTGCGTCTTCTTCCCCGAGGAATCCTGCGAGAGCCGATATCATCTTTAAAACGCGCCGATATCTTCGTTTTAACCAAGGTTAATCTTAATCCGGATACTCAAAATATAAAAAGTATTCTAAACAGAATAAATCCCGAGGCCTTAATTGTTGAGGCAGCCTATAAGCCCGAGGGTTTTTATAAGCTTGGCGAGTCGCGCGATGCCCTTATGGATCCTGAGGGATTTCGCGGCAGGCAGGTTTGCTTGGTCTGCGGAATTGCAGATCCGCAGTCTTTTGAAAGATTAATCAGTAACCTGGGCATCGATATTTGCCTATCCTTTAGATTTCCCGACCATTATCTTTATACCCAGCAGGATATATCCCGGGTTATAGGCGAGTCAAAACAGAAGGGCGTAAACACGATAATAACCAGCGAAAAAGATGCTGTCCGTCTTTCTGGCCTGAGTCATAAGCCGGCCGACGTAGATTGCCTTGTTTTACGTATAAGGTTGGAATTATTCCAAAATGAGATATTCATTAAGCGAATACATTCTTTATATTAATTTTCGATTTGTCTCCATGGTGTTTATGGCTTTACCAGTAAGGTTCGCTTTATTGGTGGGCAGGGCTCTGGGAATCATTGCCTGGCGGCTTGATTTCAAACACAAAAGAATTGCTTATCGAAACCTGCGTATTGCCTTGGCTGGAGAATATTCAATTGCCGATTTGAAGGCAATCTTAAAAAGAAATTATCAGAATCTAGGTATGAATTTGATTGAAGTAATGAAGCTGCCCAGGATGGATAAAGATTATATTAATCGATATATCAAAATAAGAGGAAAAGATAATTTAGATAATGCCTTGAGGGATAAAAGAGGCGCGATTATCCTGGGGGCGCATTTTGGCAGTTGGGAGGTTTGCTTTGCGATAGCCGGCGTTCTAAATTATCCTCTCTGCGTATTTGCAGAGGAACAAACAAAGAATCCCCTGCTGAATGATTTATTAATCCAGATACGCCAGAGCAAGGGGGTGGAGGTTTTAAGGGTAAGCGATAAGATACGTCAGGTTGTCAGCAATTTGAAGGACAATAAATTTGTGGGTATGGTTGCTGACCACGGGGCAAAGGAAGGACTGCTTGTGGATTTCTTTGGCAGAAAGACGCGCACCCCTGCTGCAGCGGTAAGAATCAGCCTCAAGCTCAATGTGCCAATCTTAATTGGCTATATCCGCCGGATTAGAGGCCCTAAGCATGAGTTGGTGATTTTGCCCCCCCTGGAGATTAAGAAGACCGGTGATCCTAACCAGGATGTAGTTGTTAATTTAGAGACAATCAATAGAATAACCGAAAGCTATATTACTAGGTATCCTGAACAGTATCTTTGGACTTACAAGCGCTTTAAATACAGCAATCAGCGCAATATTTTGCTTTTACATGACGGCAAGACCGGCCATCTTAGGCAGGGCGAAGCCTTAGTCAGATTGATTGAGAATGTTGCCCAGCAAAAACAAATAGAGGTTAAAACAAAATCGGTAAAGATAGACTTTAAAAACAAATACACTCACCTCTTACAATCCTTAGGTTTAGGCTTATCGCAGGGCGGCAGCTGTCAGGGGTGCTCCTTATGCCTTAGGAGCTTTTTAACCCACGATACCTTTAGGGAATTACAGTCCTATTTCGCCGATATAGTGATCTCTTGCGGCTCTCCAACCGCAGCAGTAAATTTTGTAATCTCAAGCGAAAACCAGGCAAAATCAGTGGTTCTGATGCGACCAGGGATTTTAAGTATAAAAAGGTTTGACCTGGTTATTATGCCTTATCATGATAATCCGCCAAAAAGAGATAATGTGTTAATTACTGACGGGGCGCTGAATTTGGTTAATGAGGAATACCTCAAGTCTCAGGTTTCAGATTTAGAATCTCAGGTCAGGCTCAAAAAGGATTTGGTTTTGGGCTTGTTATTGGGGGGCGATACAAAGAGATTTAACCTTTCCTTGGATTCATTAAGGCCATTGATTCCACAGATTAAATTATTCTTAGACAGGTATGATGGTCAGATTCTGATTACTACCTCCCGCAGGACAAACACAGAGGCAGAGCATTTAATCAAGCAGGAATTCGGTAATTACAATCGGTGCAAATTATTGGTTATCGCCAATGAAAGAAATTTTCCCTTTGCGGTGGGAGGAATCCTGGGATTGAGCAATATGGTGATTGTTTCTCCGGAAAGCATCTCCATGATTTCTGAGGCAGCCAGCTCCGGAAAATATGTGATAGTTTTTAATCCCAAGATGAATATCGGGTCGCGACATATGCGATTCCTGGATCATCTTGCAGAAAAAAAATACATTTATTTAACAGACAGTAACCAGATATCAGGAACCTTAGAGAAGATTATCTCAGGCAAACCCAGTATTATGAGATTGCAGGACAGCCTGCGGGTTAAACAGGCCTTAATCAAGCTGTTCTCATGAATATCCTACAGGTATTACCTGAATTAAATGTTGGTGGCGTAGAGACAGGCACGCGCGATCTGGCTAATTATCTAATTAAGCAGGGTCATAAAAGCGTAGTTGTTTCCAGCGGAGGAGCCTTGGTTGGGGAGATGGAAAAGCAGGGCTCAAGGCATTATGTCCTGCCTGTACATAAGAAAACGCTCTTTTCAATTCTCAGGACGATTCCCAAGTTGGTCGAGATTATTCGCAAGGAAGATATCGAGATAATTCATGCCCGCTCGCGCGTTCCTGCCTGGATTGCTTTTTTTGCTTGCCGCCTTACACGCAAGGTATTTATTACTACCTGTCACGGCTATTATAAAACACATTTCGCCAGTCGGCCAATGGGTTGGGGAAAGTTGGTTATTTGCCCAAGTCAGGTTATTGCCAGCCATATGAATAAAGATTTTGGTTTGCCCTTAGAGCGCATTCGTTTAATCCCCCGCGGTGTAGATTTAGAAAGATTTAGATTTATTTCGCCAAAAGAGAAAAGATCGGATGTTTTTAACATCGGCATCATTGGTCGGCTAAGCCCGATAAAGGGTCATAGCCATTTCTTACGGGCTATAGCGCGGGTAATCCGCCAGATAAATGCTCCCCATATCAAGGTCTGGATAGTAGGAGGCGCATCAGCCTCGCACCAGGCCTATAAACACGAGTTAGAGGTATTGGTTAAGAGGCTGGGATTGGGTTACTGTACTGAGTTTCTCGGCACACAACGGGACATACCAGGGATTTTATCCGACCTGAATCTTCTGGTTCTTGCTTCGATTCGTCACGAGGCATTTGGCCGGGTGATAATTGAGGCACACGCAGCCGGTGTTCCGGTAATCGCAACCAGGGTGGGAGGAGTGGTCGATATTATTGACGATAATCTAACCGGAATCTTAGTAGCTCCTGGTGACGTGGAGGGATTAGCCCAGGCTATGGTTAAGGTTATTAAGGATAAAACCCTGGCCAGTCATCTAGCCAAGAATGCATACGAGAAGCTAAGGCAGAAATTCACTTTAGAGATTATGTGCAAGAGAACATTGGATGTTTATCAGGAGGCACTCTCCCGGTTTAAAATCTTGATTATTAAACTGAGCGCCCTGGGAGATATAGTATTAACTGCTCCTAGCTTGCGGGCGATAAGAAAAAAATTTGCTAAGGAAAATTATAAAATCAGCCTGCTGGTAAACGCTCCTTATCAGGAGGTTCTGTTCCACTGCCCATATATTGACGAACTTATTGTCTCGGATTTCAAAGATAAGGATAGAGGCATAAGAGGCATTTATAAATTTAGCGAGGAATTAAGAAGGGGTAATTTTGATTTTGCAGTTGATTTTCAGAATAACCGCAAGAGTCACCTGTTGAGTTTCTTAAGCCAAATACCTGTGCGCTATGGTTACAGGAGAAAATTCGGATTTTTACTAACCCACTCGCTTGCTGATGAGAAAATTACCCAAGGGCCAATTGAGCACCAATTCCGGATATTGAAGATGTTAGGTATAGAATTAAAGGATCTCCATCTTGAGCTCTGGCCGAGCAGGGAAGATGAAAGATATATTGAGAATTTCCTAAATCAACAATGGATAGCGCCTAAGCAGGTCTTGGTGGGAATGAATCTGAGTGCAAGTAAAAGATGGCAGACTAAGCTTTGGCCAGTAGATTACATTGCCCGTCTTTGTGAAGAGCTTAGCCTGGAAGACATCCGTATGGTATTTACCGGAGATGCTGATGATCTGTTCCGTGCGAGAGAGATCCTCGATTTATTAAAAGGCAATAAACCAGTGGTTGCTTGCGGCAAGACCAGCATTAACCAATTAGTCTGTTTGATTAAGAGGTGCCAGGTTTTTATTAGTTCAGATTCTGCTCCTTTGCATATTGCTGCTGCAGTCGGAACACCCTATGTTGGCCTATTTGGTCCAACCGACCCCAGGAGGCATATTGCCTCTGAATACAGAGGCACCATCGTTTATAAAAACCTTCCCTGCAGCCCTTGTTATAAATCCAGATGCAAACACTCTGAATGCATGTACGCGATAAGACCGCAGGAGGTATTAAGGGCAGTCCAGCAGCAATTAAAGTGATGAATATACTACTGCTTACCAATCACCTCAACCCTGGCGGGATAACCAGTTATGTGCTGAGCCTGGGTTATGGTTTGAAAAAACAAGGCAATAAGGTTTTTGTTGCCTCCCTGCCTGGCTGGGGTGAGAAATTCTTGAGAGAAAACGATATCCCCTTTTTCAATCTCCGCCTTAAGACAAAATCCATACTCAACCCTCGCATAATCTATTCCTATTTTATTCTAAAAAGATTTATTCAAAGGCAGGATATTAATCTAGTTCATGCACAAACTCGCTTCACTCAGTTTCTTGCCCTGCTGTTAAGTAAGGGATTGGATATTCCCTGTATCTCTACCTTTCACGGATTTTATCGACCCCATTTGATGAGAAGGCTATTACCCTGTCTAGGGGATTTGACTATTGCCATCAGCCAGGCAGTTGCACAGCACTTAATCGAGGATTTTAATCTGGATAAAGAAAGCCTGCGGGTAATTTATAATTCAGTTAGCCCTGAACTTAGTTGCGGGATGGATAAAGATTACTGCTCTCTTAAAGGTAGTCCGACCTTAGGTATTGTAGCCAGACTCTCGAGGGAAAAGGGACACCTTGTGCTTTTTTCTGCCTTCAAACAATTAATTAAAGACTATCCTCAAGCGCGGTTGCTGGTGGTAGGCACGGGTAAGATAGAAGGGGAGCTTAGGAGCTGGGCGAGGCAAGAGAATCTTGCCAATCAGATAGTTTTCTTAGGCAATATTGTACAGTTGAGCCCATTATTTAAAATTCTTGATGTTTCGATTCTGCCCTCTACCCAGGAGGGTTTTGGGTTGTCAATCCTAGAGTCTCAGGCCAATAATGTGCCTGTAGTGGCTAGTTCTATCGGAGGAATAACCGAGATTATTAAACACAGGGAAAATGGGATCCTGTTTAAGTCAGGCGATCATTTTGAATTGTATCAGGCAATAAGGCTGCTTCTGGAAGATGCCCGGTTGCGACAGAAAATAGTAGAAAATGCAAAACAGCAGATTAAAGAAAAATTCAGCCTACAGAGGATGACCTTGCAGGTTGAGGCTGTCTATAAAGAGTTGATGAATAAGAACAGGTGAATAAAATATTGGTTTTTACAACAAATTGGCTGGGTGATGCGCTCTTTTTATCTCCTTTGCTTGCCGGGCTAAAGAGCAATTTTACACAATCACACATTGCGGTTTTGTCTGTGCCGCGGGTAAAGGATGTCTTTAAGAATAATCCCGATGTTGATGAAATGATTACTTATGAGGAGAAGCTCAGGCACGGGGGAGTAATTGGGCGTCTGGGAATTATTCGTAAATTACGCAGAGAAAGATTCGATACGGCTTTTATTATTAAGCCTTCCTTAACCCGAACACTTATACTTAAATTTTCCGGGATAAACAAAATTATTGGTTTCGATAATCCCAAAAGCGGTTGGTTGCTTACGGTAAAGATTCCACAGCCGTCCAGGGTTTTGCATAAAATAGATTATTTCTTAACTATGCTAGAGCACCTCGGGCTTAAGATAAACCAGCGCAGGTATGAATTTTTTCCTTCCGAAGAGGATAAGAGTTATATTAAAGAATTATTCATACAAAAAAACATTGAGCGGGATTTACCTCTGATAGTGGTCAACCCAGGAGCAAACTGGTTGCCTAAGCGCTGGCCAGCAGAGAGCCTTGCCGAGTTGATTAAGAGGATTAAGCAGAAATTTCAGCTGAATATAGCGATTAGCGGAGCAGATAAGGATAGGCAGCTATCCAGAAGAATAATTGAGCAATCAGGCGGGGGAGCCTTTGATTTTACAGGCGAAACTACTCTTGGCCAATTAGGTGCTTTAATGCAGGAGGCGCGTATTGTTATTTCTGCTGATTCAGGCCCGATGCATATTGCTGCGGCGACGGGCAGGAAGGTGGTTGCACTCTTTGGTCCAACCTCTGCTGTGATTACCGGACCGTATCCACCGGGGGAGCATATTATTATTCAGAAGGATGTTGGCTGCAAGGTTCCCTGCTATGACTCAACCTGTAACGACTATCGCTGTATGAAGGCGATTACCGTAGATGAAGTTTTAGAGAAGATAGCGCAGTTGTTAGCAGTTAAATGAACCTGTCGCTTTTTTCGCTCAAAAAGGCCAGGTCCATTTTATGTACTGCACAAATCCCTCGCAAAATATAACATCCAGAGTTAGCGGATACGAGGTTTGTTTCGAGCGGGACGTGCGCAGACCGAAGCGGGCAGGGTTCGCTTCATTAAGATGAATCTCCGAGAGCGAGGGCGAGCATCGAGTGAAGTTTTTCCACTGCTTGAGGAAAAACGAACGTTCCCGCGAGAAAGCAAACCAAAGTCAGCCGCTAGGTGATTTAATGATGATAAAGAAGGTTCTGTTTTTTACGCTGAGTAATTTCGGGGATGTAATACTGACCCTGCCGGTTCTGGATACCTTGCGGCAAGAATATCCCCAGGCCTTAATCACCGTGATGGTCGGGCCGCGGGCAGCCGGGGTCTTCAGCAATAACCCTTATGTAAATAATCTGATTATTTATGATAAGCATGCTCCATTAAGAGAGAAGATGCGGCTATTTTTTAAACTTAAAGACGAGGATTTTGACCTGGTGGTTGATTTACGAAATACCCTATATGGGGCATTGCTTCCTGCTAGATTCAGGACCTCGCCATTTTTGCACATGCCTTCACATATCCGACATATGAAGGAACGCAATCTCTATCGATTAATTAAGGCATTAAGGTATAAGCAACCCTGCAAAGAAGTAAAGGAGAAGTCTATATATATTACTTCAGAAGATCAAGATTATATCAATACTCTTCTGCGAGAAAAAGGCATTAACCCCCAGAAGAAGATTATTATTGTCAGTCCTGCTACGGGAGGTAAAACCAGGAGATGGCCGAGAGAAAATTTTATTCAGCTCTGCCAGAGCCTAGCCGGAGATTACCCAGTAATTCTCATCGGCAGACAGCAGGATAAGGACTTGACCGGATTTATTAAAGCAAAAACCTCAAACAGGGTTTTTGACTTTGCCGGTCTGACCAATTTAGCGCAATTGACTTCGCTTTTAAAACGCGTCTCTTTGGTAGTGGTCTGCGATACCGGTATCCTGCAATTAACCAGTTACTTGGATATTCCCATTGTGGGTCTATTTGGCCCCAGTGATGAGCATAGATATGGACCGTGGTCAGACAGATTTAGGATAGTCACTGCATCAGTTACCTGTCGGCCCTGTCGCAGGCCTGATTGCAGGTTTCACACCAATGAATGTATGAAAAAAATAAGCATAAACCAGGTATTGGATTCCATTGACGAATTATTGAAATCATGATAAAATAATAGGTCAAAATGATTGATTTCAATAAGGCTAAAACCTATTCGTTCAAAGGGGATACGTTTAAGGTAAAAAGGCGGGATTTTGCCCGCCCGCCCCAAAAAAAGATTAGCTTTCTTGATTTTTATCAGTCGCTTCCCTCTGTACTCAGGGCTGAGGATTTGCGCAATGTAGTTGAGGCAATTATTAAGGCAGTCAAAAAGAGAAAGCCAGTTATATTTATGTGCGGAGCACATGTAATCAAGTGCGGTCTCAACCCAGTGATAATTGAGCTGATTAAAAGAGGGATAATTACCTGTCTAAGCTTAAACGGGTCAGGAATAATACATGATTTTGAAATTGCCTATCAGGGAGCAACCTCTGAGGATGTAGCTACCTCGTTAAGAAAAGGCAGATTTGGTATGAATCGTAAAACCGCCCAGTTTCTTAATCAAGCAATATCTGAGGGCGTAGATAAGGGTTTGGGTTTAGGTCAGGCAGTGGCTCAAGCGATGATTGAGCATCCCCTTCCCTTTAAGGATCGAAGTATTATCTGTCAGGCAATAAAATCAAAGATTCCCGTCACTGTTCACATCGCTGTCGGAACAGATATTATACATCAACACCCGAATTTCGATGCGGGATTAACCGGCGAGGGAAGTTTGCGTGATTTTCGGCTTTTGGTGGAGGTGGTTTCGCGGCTGGGTCAAGGTGGCGTGGTGATAAATTTTGGCTCAGCAGTGATTTTACCCGAGGTTTTCATTAAGGCCTTGAATCTAGCCAGGAATTTGGGATTTAAGGTGAAGGATTTTACTACAGCAAATTTTGATATGATTTATCATTATCGCCCGGCGGAGAATATTGTACGCCGGCCAGTTATGTCAGGCGGAGAGGGCTATTACATCATTGGGCACCATGAGATTATGCTCCCCCTTTTAGCCCAGGCAATTATCGATAGGTCATCTTAGAAAGCAAGGATGAGGGATTTACAGAAGATAGTTAATAGATTTCCGCGGGCTAGGATTTTGGTTTTAGGCGATCTTATTCTTGATGAGTATATATGGGGGGATGTCCAGAGGATTTCTCCCGAGGCGCCTGTGCCAGTAGTCTGGGCAAAGAGGCATTCCTATGCCTTAGGTGGGGCAGCCAATGTGGCTAATAATATTAAGTGCCTGGGTGCTTATGTTAATGTTTGTGGCGTGGTGGGCAAGGATAAGAATAAGGATTTTCTGTTATTAGAATTAAGAAGACAAGGTATTCCCAGGGAGGGGATACTCTCGGTAAATAGAAGACACACTACTGTTAAGACGCGGATAATTGCCGGCCATCAGCAGGTAACCAGATTAGATTGGGAGCATACTGGTCCATTATCTCAAGGCACAAATGCCAGATTATATGAATTTGTCAAAAAGAATATTAACAAATTTCAAGCTGTAATCATTGAGGATTACGGTAAGGGCGTCATAAATCCCTGGTTGACCAAGATGGTGATTGATTTAGCCAAACAGAAGAACCGGATTGTTACGGTTGACCCGAAGCAGGAGCATTTTCCTTATTATGCCGGAACGACCTGTATTACCCCTAATCGCAAGGAAGCAGAGAGCGCAGTGAGGAATCTTAAAATTCAGGATACCACAAACACCTTCAGGGTAAATACGGACAGATTAATAACCGACAGGGATCTAAAGCGTGCAGGCAAGGAGTTATTAAGGTATCTTAAGTTGGATTCCTTACTGATAACCTTAGGCGAAGAAGGGATGTATCTGTTTGAGCGCAGGCAGATTACCCATATTCCCACACAGGCGCAGGAGGTGTTTGATGTTTCTGGTGCCGGGGATACAGTAGTGGCTAATTTTGCCCTTAGCCTGGCTTGTGGGGCCAGTAAGTTAGAAGCAGCGCGCATTGCCAATTTCGCCGCTGGCATTGTGGTTAGTAAAATTGGCACAGCCACGGTTTCGCGCAAGGAATTATTAGAGAAAATATCCAAATTTAAACAGGCATAAATATATGGAGGCAATAGGCGTAATACCTGCCCGCTACAGTTCTACGCGCTTTTCAGGAAAGGTGTTAGCGGATATTTGCGGTAAGCCAATGATACAGCATGTCTGGGAGCAGGCAAAGGAGGCCTTGCTCCTTGATGATGTAATCATTGCCTGCGATGAGGAAAGCGTTTTTGCTGCAGCTGGTAATTTTGGTGCCAATTGTGTAATGACCTCTAAGGGGCATCTTTCTGGCAGCGACAGGATTACTGAGGTAGTAGGCCCTATAGAGGTTAAGGTGGTAGTTAATATCCAGGCCGATGAGCCTTTGATTAAGCCGATAATGATTGATAGTCTGGTTGAGGCGTTGCTCAGGGATGAATCTATTTATATGGCAACTCTAATAAAACAGATTCAGGATACCAGGGAGATTAATAACCCCAATACAGTTAAGGTAGTGGTGGATAAGAATAATTTTGCCCTTTATTTCTCACGCGCGCCGATTCCTTACCGGGCAGATAAGGTAAAGAGTAAAACTGTATATTACAAGCACATCGGTCTTTATGCTTACACCAAGGATTTCCTGTTCAGGTATAAGAATATTCTTCCCTCGTCTCTTGAGCGCGCAGAGAAGCTGGAGCAATTGCGCGTATTAGAGGAGGGTCTGCGCATAAAGGTAATTGAGACTAAATTTGATACTATTGGCGTAGATACAGCTCAAGATTTAGATAGGGTGCGGCAGATTTTGTCCGGAAAATAGAAAGAAAAATCTAATACTCGATACTCATAACGAGTACCATTAATCGAACATCAAATATGACAAGAAAAACAATCAAATTAGGGAAAATAAAGATTGGCAAGGGCAACCCCCTGGTTTTGATTGCCGGACCCTGCGTAATCGAATCAGAGGAGCTTTGTTTATCTGTGGCCAAGGCAGTAAAGGGGATTTGCCAGAAGCTAAGCATACCCTTTATCTTTAAATCCAGCTATGATAAGGCAAACCGAACCTCAATTAATTCCTTTCGTGGCCCGGGCTTAAAAAAAGGGCTTAAGGTTTTAGCGAGGCTCAGACAGAAGCTGAATATCCCCGTACTTTCTGATGTGCACTGTAAAGAGGAATTAAGTGAGGCAGGCAGGATTCTGGATGTCATACAGATACCCGCCTTCTTATGCCGTCAGACAGACCTTCTATTGGCTGCAGCGAAAACCGGCAAGGTTATAAACATTAAAAAGGGCCAATTCTTAGCACCCTGGGATGTCTTAAGCATAATTAAGAAGATGGAATCTGCAGGCAATACGAAAATTCTGATTACCGAACGAGGGGTAAGTTTTGGCTATAATAATCTGGTTTCTGATTTTCGTGCATTAGCGATTATGCGCGATTTTGGTTATCCGGTTATTTACGATGCCACGCACAGTGTGCAATTGCCCTCAAGTTTAGGTAAAGCCTCAGGCGGTCAGCGTCAGTTTGTTCCCGGGCTTGTCCGTGCAGCAGTTGCCTTTGGCTGCGACGGATTATTTATTGAGGTCCATCCTTATCCAGATAAGGCACCTTGCGACGGTCCCAATATGATCGATTTAAAACAACTCGAACGACTGCTTATACAGGTTAAATCTATAGAAAAGGCCTTAAGATGAATACCATAAAGCGGGCAATTGAAGTTTTGGATATTGAGGCCGAGGCAATTAAAGGCTTAAAGAAAAAGATTGATAGAAATTTCAAGGCAGCGATAGAGTTACTTAAATCTACAAATGGCAGGGTAGTAGTTAGTGGCATGGGCAAGACCGGAATTATTGCCCAGAAGTTTTCAGCCACCCTTGCTTCAACGGGAACCCCCAGTTTATTTTTACATTCTGCGGAGGCGATTCACGGCGATCTGGGAAGGGTAACTGCCAATGATGTGGTGGTCATCATTTCTAAAAGCGGAGAGTCCCAAGAGATTAAGCAGCTTCTTCCGATTCTCAAAAAGATTGGCAGCCCAGTAATTGCTTTAACGGGGAATGCCAGGTCGTCTCTTGCGCGCTTCAGCGATATCACCCTGAATGTGGTAGTAAAAAAAGAAGCCTGTCCTTTAGGCTTGGCACCTACTGCTTCAACTACAGCCATGCTGGCAATGTGTGATGCTCTTTCCGTTTGTCTTCTGGAACTAAAGGGATTTAAACAGAAGGACTTTGCGTTTTTTCATCCGGGTGGCTCTTTGGGCAAGAGTTTGCTGCTTAAGGTTGAAGATGTTATGCGTACAGGAAAGGCTAACCCCTTGGTTGGCGAGAATGAAACTGTATCCTCAGTGCTTTTTAAAATTACCCGTGCTCGTGCTGGTTGCGCAACAGTCGTAGATAAAATGGGCAGACTAAGGGGAATATTTACTGATGGAGACCTGCGTCGGAATTTAAAGGGCGGTCAGGATTTAACCCGACAAAGAATAGCAACTGTGATGACCAGGAATCCAACTGCGATTAGCAAGGGCCGGCTTGCTGCGGAGGCAATGCACATACTAGAAGCCAGAAAGATTGATGAAATGCCGGTGGTAGACAAAAATGGGAAGGTAGTAGGTCTTTTGGATGTGCAGGATTTACTAGAAGCCGGCGTAGTTTAAAATATCAAGAATCCTCTCTGAGGGGTGGTTTGCCTTCGGCAAAAGAAATAAAAAAAACTTTAAATGGAAGAATATCTGGTTAAGAAGGCTAAAAATATCAAGCTGTTATTATTGGATGTTGACGGAGTTTTAACTGATGGCCGGATAATCTATGACTCTAAAGGTCGCGATTCTAAGTTCTTTGATGTGCATGATGGCCTGGGGGTTTATATGCTTAAACAGGCAGAGATACCCACAGTTTTGATTACGGCCAAAAGCTCCCGCACGCTAAAGCCGCGTGCGCGTGATATGCGGGTGGCAGAGGTGATTGCAATGAACGGCTCACCGAGGCGCTCAAAGGGTTCTGTGTTCGATAAGATCTTAAAAAGATATAAGGTGACATCTCAGGAGGTTTGTTTTGTCGGAGATGATTTAGTAGATTTATGTTTGATGGGAAGGGTAGGTTTTGCAGTCGCTGTGTTTAATGCCTGTGCGGAGATAAAGAATCTTGCCCATTACATTACTCAGAGAGAAGGAGGCAGGGGCGCAGTCAGAGAGGTTGCTGAGTTAATCCTGAAATCTCAAGGCAAATGGCAAAAGATAGTCGGTGCGTATCAATCTTAACCCCCCCAGAAAGAAAGCCCCTGACCAGAGAGAGCTTTCTGGCGGGGTTAATCCTTGTTTTTCTGTTTGTAACGGGAGATTTCTCCTCTGCAAAGCCCCAAGAACCAGAGAGGACGATTGCTGATTTTAGTTTATCCGGTTTTGGCGAGAAGGGCAGGAGAAGCTGGGAGATTTCTGCTGAATCAGCGGATATATTTTCTGAACTGATAAAACTCAAATGTTTTGCGGGTACTCTTTACGGCGAGGAGAAGATTACCCTGACTGCCCAGAGAGGAGATTTCAATAAGTTGGAAAATCGGGTGCATTTAGAGGAGGATGTGGTTATTACAACTGAATCAGGGATGAGGTTAACTACTGATTATTTAGATTGGGACAGAGATACTGCAAGGGTTAGTACTGAGGCGCCAGTTGATATCAAGAAAGACAATATGTCTGTCAGTGGCGTGGGGATAAAGGGCAATACCAATCTCAAGAATGTTGATCTAGGAAAAGACGTAAAGGTCGAGATTAACGATAAAAAAAAGATTGTGATTACCTGCACTGGGCCTTTGAATATAAATTATACGGATAATGTTGCTGTATTCAATGATGAGGTTTTTGTTGATGACGGCGAATCCCAGATGTATGCTGATTCCATGGAGGTATTTTTCGATATTTCTGATGCGGATGATTCAACAGCCTCCTTTGCTGGTGGTTCCGGTAAGATTAAGAGGATTATTGCCCGTGGCAACGTTAAGATTGTACGAGAGGGCAATGCCAGTTTTTCTAAAGAGGCAGTTTATAATGCCGATGACGGGACGCTTACGCTAACGGGTGAGCCAAAGTTAATTATTTACCCTACTGAGGAAATAGATGCACCTGCTGGAGACGAAGAATCTATTTAAATCCTATGATGGCCGAGAGGTAGTCAGGGGCGTAGACCTTTTAGTTAAACGAGGCGAGATTGTCGGGCTGCTGGGACCTAATGGCGCAGGCAAGACAACCACCTTTTATATGATTGTGGGAATAATCCACCCTGGCCGGGGCTCAATTATCTTTGACAATCAGGATATTACCCGGCTTCCTATTCACCTGCGCTGTCGTTACGGCATTGCTTATCTTAGTCAAGAGCCTTCCATTTTCAGAAAACTCACCGTTGAGGAGAATATTATGGCTATTTTGGAGACATTGCCGTTAAGTCGCAGGGAAAGAAAGAAAAGACTTAAACTCTTACTGGAGGAGTTAAACATCAGCCATTTGGCAAAGAATAAGGCCTACACTCTATCCGGCGGGGAAAGGAGGCGTTTGGAGATTACCCGCGCATTGGTAAGCAACCCTTCTTTTATTTTGCTGGATGAGCCGTTTTCTGGTATCGATCCGATTGTGGTTAATGAAGCCCAGGAGATCATCAAGAGCTTAAAGAAAAAAGGGTTGGGGATTTTGCTTACTGACCATAATGTGCGCGAGACACTCTCTATTACTGATAGAGCCTATCTGATTGCTGAGGGCAGGATTCTTATTTCGGGCAGTGCCAATGATTTAATCGATGACCCAAGGGCAAGAGAGATCTATTTGGGCGAAAAGTTCAGGATGTAGGTGAGCAGATATGAAGACAGAGGTTAAAAAGACAGGCCAGCATAAGCGGGAATTGACAGTTCAGGTGGAAGGGGACATTGTAAGGCAGAAGTTTGATGAGGTATATAAACGCATAAATAAAGAGGCAAAGGTTCCGGGTTTTCGTCCAGGGAACGTGCCACGCGATATTTTAGAGAAACATTATTCTGGCGCTGCTCAGGAAGGGGTATTAAAGGAATTATTGCCCGAGGCTTACAATCAGGCATTGGGAGAGGCTGATCTTCACCCGGTTAGTCTGCCTGAGATATCCCAGGTAGATTTGGGCAAGGATAGTTTGAGCTTTAAGGCCAATCTGGAGGTGAGGCCGGACATCGATTTAAAAAATTATAAAGGGCTGAAGATTGAATACAAGCCTATTGAGGTAAACGCCGATGAGACAAACCAGGCCCTGGATAAGCTCAGGAAGAATTACCAGCAGTTGCCAGATAAGGAGTTTGCGCGTAGTTTAGGTTATCCCGATTTCGAGGAACTAAGAAATGCCATAGAAAGACAGATCTATTTGGAAAAGACAAGAACGCAGCAGGTAAATTTAGAGAATGCGCTTATCCAACAGCTCCTAAAGCAGGTAAATTTCCAGATTCCTTCCAGCCTAATCAACCAACAATTGGAAAGGCTGGCAAAGCAGGCTCAGGTTGATTTAGCGCTGCGCGGAATGAGCAAGGAGGAGATTGAAAAACAGGAACACGCATTAAGGGAAAATTTAAAATCTGAATCAGAAAAACAGGTACGCATCTTTTTGGTTTTAGAGGAGGTGGCGCGCCGAGAAAATATTGCCCGCGACGATAAGATGACTAAAGAGGTAATAGAATTTTTATTAAGACAGGCAGATTGGATAAGGGTTAACTAAAATACGGAGGTGATTAATGGGTGCGAGTAATCAAACCTTGGTTCCGATGGTGATCGAGCAGACCAGTCGTGGTTATGAGCGTGCCTACGATATTTATTCACGCCTTTTAAAAGACCGCATCATCTTTATTGGCACGCCAATCGATGATAATGTTGCAAACCTGGTTATTGCCCAGATGCTTTTCCTGCAGATGGAGGATGTTAATAAAGAAATCAATATTTATATTAACTCTCCTGGCGGTTCCGTCACCGCGGGCTTGGCAATCTACGATACTATACAATTTGTAAAGCCGGATGTGGCAACCTATTGCGTGGGACAGGCAACCAGTATGGGGGCATTGCTTTTATGTGCTGGCGCAAAGGGTAAACGCTTAGCCCTGCCCAATTCAAGGGTGATGATACATCAGCCCTGGGGCGGGATTCAGGGGGCAGCTGAGGATATCTCCCGTCATGCTAAGGAGATTTTGAAACTGCGGGATCGCATAAACGAGATATTCTCCCTACATACAAAGCAGCCATTGGATAAGATTCGCAAGGATACAGACCGGGATTTTTTTATGTCAGCCGAAGAAGCAAAAGAGTATGGTTTGGTTGACGAGGTGATTGTCGTTAAGAAAAAATAAACGAAAGGGCACAGTTATGCAAAAGAATTATTTATTAACGCCAGGACCTACTCCTTTACCGCCACAGGTAAACGAGGCTCTGAGCCGTCCGATAATTCATCATCGTACCTCCCAGTTTCAGGCAATATTGAAGGAGGTTGGGGAAGGTCTGAAATATGTGTTTGATACCAGTAATGACGTGTTTATCCTTGCCTCTTCGGGCACGGGCGCAATGGAGGCAGCGGTGGCGAATCTGCTTTCTCCCGGGGACACAGCAATAACAATAGAGGGAGGTAAATTTGGCGAGCGCTGGACAGAGATCTGTCAGGCCTATGCAGTAAATTGCGATGTCATAAAGGTAGAGTGGGGCAGGGCAGCACAGCCAAAAGAGATAGAGAAGAGATTAAAAGCAAATCCTGAAATAAAGGCAGTATTTACTACTTTGTGCGAGACTTCAACCGGAGTGGTTAATAATATCCAGGCAATTGGCAATATAGTTGTTAAGACTCAGGCTGTATTAGTGGTCGACGCAATAAGCGGCTTGGGTGCAATCCCTTTATCAACCGATGTCTGGCATTGTGATGTGGTTGTTTCGGGCTCCCAAAAGGGCCTGATGCTTCCACCGGGATTGGGATTTATCTCGGTAAGTTCTAAGGCATGGGATTTGGTTAACCAGTCAAAATGCCCCAGATATTATTTTGATTTAAGGTCTGCGAAGAAGGCCTGGGATAAGATTGATACTCCTTTTACCTCGGCTATATCACTGATTACCGCCCTTAATACAACGCTGAGGATGATAAAACAAGAGGGGTTGGAGAATATATTTCTACGTCACCATAAGATGGCTGAAGCGACTAGGCAGGCAGCCAAGGCCTTGGGTCTGGAGCTACTGGCGCCAGAGGCTGCTTCGGATGTGGTTACCGCCATCAGGTTACCGTCGAGCATCGACGGCAATAAGCTGGTAAAGACAATGCGCGATACCTACGGGGTTACCATTGCCGGCGGTCAAGCAGATTTGAAGGGAAGGATTATTCGAATTGCTCATATGGGTTACATTGGTGAGTTCGATATCATTACAGGCATTAGCTGTTTAGAGAAGGTTCTTTATCAGATGGGTTATAAGTTTACATTAGGCGCAGGGGTTGGCGCTGCCCAGGAGGTTTTTTTAAAATGAGTCCCGCCAGACCTTATTTATCCGATAGATCTTTTACAGGTAATCTGACGGGAGTGACGGAGGCCTAATAGGATGAAAGAGGATACAATAAAGATACTGGTTAGCGATAAGTTATCCGAAGAGGGATTAAAGATTATCCAAGCGGTTAAGGAGTTTACGGTTGATGTTAAGACCGACTTAAAACCAGAGGAATTAAAAAAGATTATCAAAGAATATCAGGCGATTATAGTAAGAAGCGCAACTAAAGTTACTCAAGATATTATTCAGGCAGCCGGGAATTTACGGGTTATTGGTCGGGCAGGAGTAGGCTTGGATAATGTGGATTTAGCTGCTGCAACCGGGAAAGGAATCGTGGTGATGAATGCCCCGGCCGGCAATACAATCTCTACCTGCGAGCATACCATAAGTATGCTGCTTGCTCTGGCACGCAATATTGCCCAGGCAAATGCCTCAGTAAAACGAGGTGAATGGAAACGCTCCAAATTTATGGGGACTGAGTTGTACAAAAAGACCTTAGGGATTATTGGCCTGGGTCGGATTGGCGCAGAGGTAGCCAAGCGCGCACTCTCTTTTGGAATGAAGGTGATTGCTTTCGATCCCTATCTTTCCAGTGAGGTAGGCAAGGGTTTGGGGATAGAGATGGTGGAGTTGTCGGTTTTGCTTAAGAGTGCCGATTTTATTACTGTCCATACACCACTTACTGAGAGTACGCGGCATATGATTTCCGATAAGGAATTCGCTTTAATGAAGGACGGGGTATGGGTTATCAATTGCGCACGGGGTGGAATTATCGATGAAGAGGCCTTGATTAAGGCAATAAAGGAGGGTAAGGTTGCTTCTGCCAGTCTGGATGTATACGAGAAAGAGCCTCCCGAATCTGACTATGAACTTTTTAAATTGGATAATGTTATTACTACGCCGCATCTGGGCGCTTCTACTGAGGAGGCGCAGGTAAATGTGGCGATTGAGATTGCCGAGTGCGTGCGAGACTATCTACTCGGCAAAGGCATACGCAATGCGGTGAACTACCCACAGATTGAGCCCGAGGTTTATAAGATACTCGCCCCTTATATAAATTTGGCCGAAAGCCTAGGTAATTTCAGTAGTCAGCTGGTCGAGGGTAGACCAAAGGCAGTGTCTATTGAGTATAGCGGCGGAATAGCCGAGCAGGACGTTGCCCCTATTACCATGGCTTTAATAAAGGGATTTCTTACTCCTATACTGGAAGAGACTGTAAACTTTGTCAATGCCCGTTCCCTGGCAGAGGCTCGGGGGATTAAGATTAAAGAAACCAGGTTGTCTTCAGAAGAGGAATTTGTAAATTTAATCTCGGTTAGGATCGATACTGATAAAGCATCCAGGAAGATTTGCGCAACCCTTTCGCCCAATAGGCAACCGCGCATTGTCAAGATTGACGATTTTTATGTCGAGGTTTCCCCCTGCGGCAATCTAATTGTAATAAAGAATTGGGATAAGCCAGGTATTATCGGCAACCTGGGAACCCTCTTGGGCAAGCACAGTATCAATATCGCCAGCATGACCTTTGGCCGCAAGGAGCCAGGCGGGGAGGCGATAAGCGTATTGAATGTGGATAGCCCCATTTCTTCCGGACTGCTTGAAAAGATAAAGAGTATTGAAAATGTCCTGGCAGTAAAACTTATTAAATTAGGAGGCTAGGTATGGGCAAGCAACCAAAAATCTACATTATCGATGTTACCAATCGTGATGGGGTGCAGACCTCGCGCATCTGCCTTTCTAAATTGCAGAAAACAATGATTAATCTTTATCTAAACGAGATGGGCATATTTCAGTCAGAGTTTGGTTTTCCAATTACGCATCATGAGACTAATTATCTCAATGCAAATTTGGAATTGGCTAAAATGGGTGTTTTGAGCCCCCTACGCCTGGGAGGCTGGGTTAGGGCAACCACGGAGGATGTTAAGTCTGCCTTTTCCTTGATTCCCCAGATAAAGCATCTCAATCTTTCCATATCTACCTCAGAGCAGATGATTAGTCATAAATTCAAAGGCAAGCTCGATCATAAATCGGTAATCAAGGGGATGAGCCAGGCGGTTGAGCAGGCACGTAAATTGGGTGCAGAATCAGTTGGCGTGAATGCCGAGGACGCCTCGCGGACAAACTTGGAATATTTAATTGAATTTTCCCAGGCGGCAAAGGACGCCGGTGCAGACCGCATCCGTTACTGCGATACCCTGGGTTATGATTCTCCGTTTACAATTTACGAGCGAGTAAAATCATTGGCGCAGGGTGTAGGACTTCCCATTGAGATACATTGCCACAATGATTTGGGTATGGTCGTGGCTAATTCCTTATCGGGAGCAAAGGCAGCGGTTGATGCCGGATTTGACGCTTATATTAATACCTGCGTTAATGGAATGGGCGAGCGCGCTGGCAATGCAGATTTAGTTGCCGTGATTTTGGCAATAAAATATGCCAGCGGCATCAAGGATGAGTATAATCTAGAGGAGCGGATTAATCTAAAGGCTGCCTGGAAGATAGCAAAATACGCCTCTTATGCCTTCGGTGTTCCCATACCGATAAATCAACCAGGCGTAGGAGCAAATGCATTTGCTCACGAATCAGGAATTCACGCTGACGGGGCACTAAAGGACAGGCGCAATTACGAACTCTACGATTTTGAAGAATTGGGGCGCGGTGAGACAGAGATAATCGAAACCGGTCGCAAGATTACTGCTGGGGAATATTCTGGAATAAAGGGTTTTAGGAATGTTTTCGACAAGCTAGAAATCGAATTTAAGAATGAGGCTGAGGCGGTAAAGATTTTGGAGCTGGTACGCTATGCTAACGTCCATAACCAAAAGCCTTTAGTCGATGATGAGTTGAAATTTATCGCCAAGTATCCTGATATTGCGCATAAGATTTTTACCATGAGTCCGTAAGCAAGCATATCATATAAGAAAATCAGGTGGTTTTATGCCTAATACAGTAATAGTTGGAACACAATGGGGAGACG
>SMTZ1_10001254_pt1 | contig 27021 bp, 22 predicted proteins | sample DeeMarSWOR136_30_FD_25667 | JGI IMG/M metagenome (IMG submission 25667)
GGGTTTCATCACCATGTTTGATTGGGTTCGCTTCGACCATCGCCTCACTCATATAGAGAAGGTTCCTGTGAGTAAGCATCGCCCCTTTGGGAGGACCTGTTGTTCCAGAAGTATAAATGAGAACAGCCAGGTCATCAGGCGTGACCTCCCCCAACCGTTTCTCAAATAATCCAGGATTTCTTGCGTCAAACTCCTTTCCCAGTTTCAACAGGTCCTCAAAGCTCATCAACAAGGGACCTTTGTAACGTTTCAAGCCCTCCATCTCGATGACAATGACCTTTTCCAGATGGGGAGTCTCTTTTCTGAACTTTAGAGTTTTGTCGAATTGTTCTTCATTCTCTGCAATGTAGAACCTCGATCCAGAATTCTCAACAATTCAACAATATATCCACACTGTTCTGCCGCATTCGTTGTATAGATCCCTGCCGTCACGCCTCCAGCAGACATGATCCCAAAATCAGAATAGACCCATTCCGGTCGATTCTCACTGATGATGGAGACGCATTCCCCCTTTGGGAGGCCGAGGCTGATCAGCCCCATGGCGACCTGCCTCACCTTTTCTCCGTATTGAGCCCACGTGACATCGTGCCAAATCCCATAATCTTTATGCCGCAAGGCCACTCGATTGGGATGTTCTTTGACATGTCTTTGAAAATGGGCCAGAAGCGTTTCGTTGCTCATCGTTGGTCTCCTTGATAATTGAGAATAACCAATAACCAAAAATCAATTAACCAAATAATGACCAATCTCCAATCCCGAGAAATCCAAACGTTTGGATATTGGTTATTGAGATTTATTTGGAGCTTGAAATTTGGTCATTTGGATTTGTCTTAAGAGACCTTAAAAAAGGACTCCTCAAACTCGGGATTCCCTTCATACCTCTTCATGAAAAATCCCGCAGCCATATCCATATTTTCGAAGAAAGTTGGGCTCACATCAATGCCTGCCTGATGAAGGGCTTTCAAGGCTCCCTTTAAATCCGGGGGGCATCCCTTAACGGCAATCATTTCCTTGATATTGGCATCGTTCTTATTAGCCTGATACATGCACTTTCCTATTAAAATCGTCTTCTTCTTCCCGGAGCTGGCTTTCATCCTCTTACCGGTCAAGATTTCTATTTCATCCCAAGGTTCTCCTCTCCAGGCATTGGCAATAGCGACGAGAATAACCGTTGTGAAACCTGAGCAATAGGTACAGATCGTATCATCATATTTGCGATAGGTAAGACCCTTCACTCCCAACTTTTCCAGAGGCTTGGGAAGAGTTCCGTCGTCCGTGTAAGGGAAGGCGTACTCATGGCGAGAAGCTACCGCATCGATCTTTTCTCCCACCACCTCCACATCAGATAAATCGATGGGCCTTCCGAAATCCTGAGCCGCATAAACCAGATGGGGAACCTCTGATGCATCGTATCCCAGGACCTTCGCTCCCACCTTATCAACGGAAAAGACATCAGAAGATGCGACCAGGAGATTGCTCCTCCTTAACCTTCCTTCAAAAAAAGGCCCTCGCTCAGTGGTGTAAATCCCATCGAGAAGCGTGAAACAAGGAGGAATTCTGCTCGCGAGCTTGGCCACCATGTAATCGAGGTTCTTCACCGGATCCGGACTGTGACATTTCTTCCGTGAAGGAACATCGAGGAGACCTTTTAGGTTCTTGATCCCAAGGCTGACGATGGTTTGGGCATGCGTCTTGAGCACTGGAAGATTGACCACGAAGTCGCTTTCGAGGATATCTTCGCTGAATTTGAGCACGATCCCGGCACCAAGATCGATTTTCTTAAAAGGCCTTTCAAAGGTATTCAAAGTCTTTACGCCGTAACGCTTTCTCAGGACATTATAGCCGAGGGTCTCAAAAGCATGGGCCGCGGTCTCCCGATCCTTTGGATCATAGGTGACCGTCCCCTCGGCAATGGTGATCCTGTCGATTCCTCGCTCCTTAAGAAGAACTACCATATCTTCGACAACACGGGATGTGGTGACCACTCCCCATTTGGGAAAAGGAGTGGTCCGTGTCCAAAAGACAATGTTAGGCTTTATAAAGACATTTGCTTTGCTGGGTAAATGGTCTAGGCCACGGGATAGATCAACGGCACGGCGGACCGACTCCAGAGGCTTCTCATACCGTACGATTGCAACGATTCGTTTTCCCATGTTCAACTCTCCCATTTATCCCAAAAATTAATAGCTCATGGCGCAAAATGTGTCAAATGGAATGTTACCCCATGTACCATCTTTTCAGCTACAGATCATCTATGCTTCGGCGAATTTCGCAGGGCGTCATCGCTTTAAAGGGGATCCCACCCCATGATCCCTCAGTCGGAAAAATAATCGGGCTTTATTTCAACCGTCAGTCCATCGCTGGTCATCAGCCGTTTGGCCAAGCCTTCAACCTTCGGAAGCTCATACTCAAAGAAGTAACGGAAGGCAGAAAACTTACCGTGATAGAAATTCGATTCACCCCCGGATGGGCGATTCAACAGAGCCTTCACCACCGTCGTGGCTTGAACGAGCCACTGCCAGGCCACAGAGATGATTCCAAAGAACTCCAGGTAGAGGGTTGCGTCAGCCAAGAAGAGTTCGGGAGTTCCTTTTTTCTCCACTTCCCTCAGATGGGCGGTAACTTCTTGGAGCATTTCCAACGAATGTTTGAGTGTCTGCGGATAGGGTTCAAGCTCCTTGAATCTTTCCGCCCCGCGAATGGTCTCTTGCACTTCTTCCAGGTAGAGTTTGTATGCTTTCCCATCTCTCATCATGACTTTTCGACCAAGAAGATCTAATCCATGGATGCCGGTGGTTCCCTCGTGGATCGGATGAATCCGTGCGTCCCGATAATATTGTTCTAAAGGGTAGTCGTCGCAGTAACCTGATCCACCCAGGCATTGTAGGCCCTCGCTGATAGAAAGCAGACCCATTTCCGATGGATAGCTTTTTGCAACCGGAGTCAAGAGATCTAACAAAAGCTCGTTCTTTTCCTTCTCTTCTCCGGTAAGAACGTTTGCGAGATCGGAATATTTCCCGCATTGTATCAGTAAAGCCAGAGACCCTTCCGCAACGGAGCGTTGGAAAAGCAGCATCCGCTTCACATCAGGATGTTCGATGATAGGAATTTGAGGGAGTGTGGGATCCTTTGTTGACAGTCTTCTACCCTGAAGTCGCTTTCTTGCATACTCTAAGGCGGCGTAATAAGCAGCTGAAGCAATGGCCGCAGCCCCTATTCCGACTTGAATTCGTGCCTCGTTCATCATCTGAAACATTTGAAGGAGTCCTTTGTTGGGTTCACCCACCAAGTAGCCGCGGCAGTCTTCGTTGTCCCCTATACTGAGTTGGGCGATGGGACATCCTTTGTAACCTAACTTGTGAAAAATTCCAGAGGTGACCACATCGTTAGGAACCAATCGGCCACTCTCATCCATCCGCTTTTGAGGTACAACGAAAAGAGAAACTCCTTTGACACCGGCCGGTGCGTTTTTGATCTTTGCCAACATGAGATGAACCACGTTTTCAACCGCATTGTGGTCTCCAGCCGATATGAATACTTTTTGGCCCCTCATTGTATAGTAACCTTCACCCGTTGGTTCAGCGATCGTCTTGATGTCGGATAGTGAACTTCCCGCTTCTGGTTCGGTTAAGGCCATAGTTCCCTGCCACGTTCCAGCAAGCATCTTGGGAAGATAGGTTTTTTTCATCTCCTCCTTCCCAAAAGTTAGAATGAGACGGGCGGCTCCAGCCGTCAAATCAGGATAGACCGCAGCCGAATAATTGGCTGCGCAAAAAATGAATCTGCAAACGAGGTTGATCATTTGAGGAAGCTGCTGCCCCCCCCAATCAAAAGGCAAGGTGGCTCCAATCCAGCCCCCTTCACCCGATTCCTCCAAAAACTTTTTGACCGAGGGGTGAACATTAATCTGATCATCTACCAACTCTGGTGGATTCTTGTCCATTTCCTGAAAGTTAGGCCAAAGAAGACCCTCAGCCAGTTCCATGGCTGCCTTTAAGACCAAGTCGAACGTTTTGCCATCGTATTCTTTATAATAATCGTGTTCGGTAAGGGAGACGACATCAAAGACCTCATAAAGTAAAAACCTCAAATTCCTTTCACTTAGAAACTTGGATGCCATCTTCATGCCCTCCGAAACTATCCGGGATCAGGCTTTGCCTGATTCTATTTTTCTTATTTTTAGCCCCTGACATGAGTCTCATTCTATGGTACTCAGTCCTTGTTTTGCAAGGGGGTGTTTGTCCTGAGTTACGTGTTCCTCGACGGCCAAGTTTCTACGGAAGAGTGAGAAGGTATGAAAGAATTAAACTTTTTGGAAAACGATCATTCGCCCGCAACGACAGGGAAAAGACCAGACCAATTCTTTCACAGTTTCTGAGGGATTACAAAAGATATGATTTTTTTCTTGACAAGAAAATTCTCTTCGAATTAGAAAAGGGACAAACGGCAAAGAGTTTGGCGTTGAGGCGGCCCCCTGTTGAAACAAGAAAATTCTTAGTCTGAAAGGAATTGACAGAGTAAACTAATACAAACGCATTAAATCTCATTACAGTCAAGAGAATCTCCCCTCACCCCATCCCTCTCCCCAGCGCCTGCCTGCCGGTAGGCAGGGGGAGAGGGGAGGGTGAGGGGGCCGCATGTCAAACAAATAAATACGTTTGTATTAACAAAATATTTTAATGACTCAATTGGTTTTTTTGCCAGAGAATGAGTTAGATTTGTGAGGGAAGGGGTCGGATACAGCCAAGCGGCTAGCTATGATTGAAGAAAAGGAGAGATGAATTGAACGATGTTCTAATCGTTAGCGCGGCAAGACTTCCCATTGGAAGGTTTGGTGGGGCTTTAAGAGAGGTGAGCGATTGGGACCTGGGGACGCTTGTCATAGCAGAGGCTGTGAAAAGAGCAGGCCTTAGAGGCGATCAAATCGATGAGGTCATCATGGCCCACGGTTTCAAAACGGGCGATCTTCCCGCTAATTCATCGAGAGCGGTGGCACTGAGAGCGGGAATCCCCGTTGAGATCCCCCAATTCACAATCAATAAGGCATGTGGTGGAGGTCTCAGGGCTGTTAGTTTAGCTGCCCAGATGATTAAATCTGGTGAGAACGACATTATTGTTGCTGGAGGAATGGAAAGTATGAGCAGGGCTGCTTTCATCCTGCCCAAAATTAGATGGGGCAGCCGGCTTGGACATGCCCACCTCATCGATCAGTTAGTACTCTTAGATCCTATTTCTGGCTTTTCATTGGGGGAAACTGGAGAAAATGTGGCCGAACTTTACAAAATTTCCCGTGAGGACCAAGATGGGTTTGCTTTCTTGAGTCAGCAGAAGGCTGAACATGCGATCAAGTCGAACAAGTTTAGGGAGGAGATCGTGGCTGTCCAAGTTCCTCAAACGAACCGGTCCCTCGCGATCTTTGATACGGATGAACATCCAAGATTCGGTACAACGGTAGAAGCCCTATCTAAACTGAACCCTGTATTTAGAAAGAATGGAACCATCACGGCTGGAAATGCGAGTGGCTTGAATGACGGGGCGTCTGCGGCAGTTGTGATGTCCAGGAGAAAATCAGAAGAACTGGGTATCCGCCCGCTCGTCTCGATACGGTCTTACGCCTCCACCGGGGTTAAGCCTGAAATTATGGGAATCGGCCCTATTCCGGCAACCAGGAATGCTCTGCAGAAAGCAGGGCTGGAGCTAAAGGATATCGATGTGATAGAGCTGAACGAAGCCTTTGCGGCTCAGTCCCTAGCCGTTATAAGAGAACTGGGGATGGACATGAGAAAGGTTAATGTGAACGGCGGAGCCATCGCCCTTGGCCATCCAATCTCTGCGACCGGTTGCATTCTTTTAACAAAAATTATTTACGAAATGAAGAGACGAAAATCCAAGTTCGGCTTGGTGACCATGTGTATTGCAGGAGGCCAAGGCATAGCGATGATTGTTGAGAACGAACAAAAGTAGGCGGGTGCAAACGTGAGATCTGCCGGAGGGGGAAAGGGATGGCCATCGAAAAAGTATTTATTGTCGGATCTGGATTGATGGGGAGCGGTATTGCTCAAGTCTGTGCGCAAGCTGGAATCCGGGTTTTCATCAATGATATCGGTCAGGAGATCCTTGACCAGGCCCTGAAGAATATTTCCTGGTCACTGGGCAAATTCATCGAGAAGGGAAAGCTGAAAGAGAGTTTGGAAACGATCATGGGCCGCATCAAAATTGGCACGGACTTCACCGCCGCAGGCCAGGCAGACCTGGTCATAGAAGCGGTTTTTGAAAAGTTGGATCTGAAGCAAGAGATCTTCAGAAAGCTGGAAGGAATCTGTCAAGCGGAAACGTTCCTCGCGAGTAATACTTCAGCCATTCCCATCACCGAGATCGCCGCTGTGACCAAAAGACCCGAAAAGGTGTTGGGACTTCATTTTTTCAATCCTGTGCCAATGATGGAAGTTGTGGAAGTCATCAAAGGAATGAGGACTTCGGAAGAGACCGTGCAGCAAGGTGTCCATTTTGTTAAGAGCATAGGTAAGGAACCCATCCGTGTGGAAAGTGATGTGCCAGGATTCTTGCTCAACCGGATCAATCTCGTGGGCTATGTGGAAGCCATTCGCTTGTTAGAACAGGGCATAGGGACCGTCGAGGATATCGACAAGGGCATGCGCTTGGCTTTTGGCAGAAGGATGGGACCCCTTGAGACAGGAGATCTGGTTGGCTTGGATGTCTCCTATGGGGCACTTACAGCCATCTATGAAGAAAGTAAGGATGGGCGATACTATCCCCCACAACTTTTGAGACGAAAGGTTAAGGCTGGAGAGCTTGGAAGGAAGACCGGTCGCGGATGGTATGAATATAACCCAGATGGAAGCCCGAAGCGGAAGTAGGAGGCCCCATCCACAGTCTCAATATGGCTAAAACGAACATCCTTACTTTTTTAATTTTTGATTTAGCGATTCCTATCTAGCCATTACGTTGTCTGGAAGTCTACGGGTATCGTGAAACCACTCCCACCCAGAACGCCCATACCTCCAGCCTCGCAGACAGCCACCACCAGCTCTACGGGAGCCCCCGTCGTCTCCCCGATCAGCGTCGGCCCCATTCCAGCACATAGGATGGGGTACTCGATTCCAAGCATGTCACAGAGTTTTGTGCGAAGGATTCGCCTGGCCATAAATTCTGTCCCCGTTTTGCCTTAACCTACACTGTGGCGACTTTATGATGATAAAGAGATATTTGTCAATAAGGAATCTCTAGGCATAAGATTCTTCTTGACTTTTACGCATAGCATTTAGTAATACTCAATGACAGCCCACCAATTTTATCACAATTTCAGGCAAAGCAGTAAGGGTGTTCCAGACCGGGGGGAATTCTTGAAGATCCGAGATCTGGTTCAGCATACCAGCGTATCCAAAGAGACCGTTCACTATTACATCCGAGAAGGACTCCTTCCCAAACCCCGCAAGCGCGGAAGGAACATTGCGGAATATGACGACAGCTATGTAGAGCGCATCCGCTTTATCAAAGAACTTCAGGATCGTTATTTTTTCCCGCTCGCAGTGATCAAGAATATTCTTAAGAAACAGAAAGCATCCTCCGAGTGGAAATCTTTCCTCAATCTGCGAAGAGAGTATTTCAGACCCGTAGACCAGTTCCTGCCGAATGAGATCGCAGGTGAAGAACCCTTCCGGAACGAAACGGGTTTGGGAAGAAAATGGTTGGCCAAAATGGAAGAATGGAAGATTATCAACCCGGAGGTCCGCGATGGCCTGAAGGTCTACGCCCAGGATGACATCACTCTCGGCAAATTAGTCGTAAAGATGGATAACATCGGCTTAGGTCCTAAAGATGGGTTCGACCCCGAAGCCCTGAAACATTACTTGGATAAGTTCCGAGAGATCGCTGAGTTGTCCCAAAAATATTACATCGAGACAGCCTTGGGAAAGCTTTCTCCAGAGGAGTTTTCCAAAAGGATTGCTCAGGGAAGAGAGATCATGAGCCTCTTCTTTTACCACCTTTACCGCAAGCTCTCGAGAGAGAGATATAGAAGCATTCTGGCCTTGCTGGAATCGCGGACGAAAGGCTCGGGGGAGGGGCATTTTGATCCAGAAAACCATTCTGATCAGGAATAGTCGCTTCGTGACTGCATCGTGACAGAAGATTTGCCCAGCAAGAAGCTTTTGGCTCGAACAAGTTTCAAGAAAGACGGGAGGACATAAAGTGAGAACCAAACAGCAATATATCGAAGGGTTGCGGAAGAAGCACCGTAACATCTATCTAAACGGGGAAAAGATCGCTCGGGATGATGAGGCACAGATGCCCACGATTAACACCATGGGGTTGACTTTCGATTACGCGGCCGACCCGAAATACGAGGGTCTATGCACGGCCAAATCTCATCTCACCGGAGAGAAGATCAACCGATTCTGTCATATTCACCAAAGTACCGAGGATTTGCACAAGAAGCAGGATATGACCCGGGTTCTCTGTCAAGTAGCCGGAGGTTGTATTCAACGGTGTATGGGAATCGATGCTACGAATGCCGTCTTTAACGTTTCTTATGAGGCCGACAAGCAGAACAATGGCGCCACTCAATATCATAAGAACTTTCTGAAATGGCTTGAGAGATTTCAAAAAGAGGACCTGGTCGGCTGCTGTGCTCAGACGGACGTCAAAGGAGACAGGATGAAGCGGCCCAGCCAGCAGAAAGACCCGGATATGTACGTTCGGGTGGTGGAAAAAAAGAGCGATGGAATTGTCGTCCGGGGGTCCAAGGTACATATCTCAGAAGCTTCTGTGGCTGACGAGATCTTAGTGGTCCCGACCCGCGCTCTTCTGCCAGAGGAGAAGGACTGGGCTGTAGCCTTCGCAGTTCCTGCAGACTGGGAAGGAGTGAAACAGGTGGTTTCCGTGCATAACCTGCGTGACCGGCAATACTTCAAGAGGGGATTTACTCCTGGCTACACCGACTCCTATACGATCTTTGACAACTGTTTCGTCCCATGGGAGCGAGTCTTCCTTTGCGGGGAAACGATCCACGGAGGGGCATGCGCGCTTCTATTCGCCCTCTTCCATCGCCATAGTTACTCTGGTTGTAAACCGGCCCTGGGGGATTTAATGCTCGGGGCAGTGGCTTTGGCAGCAGAATACAATGGGATTACGAAGGCCCCACACGTGCGGGATAAACTGGCGGAGATCATCCGGGTATCTGAGCTCGGTTATGCCGCTGGGTTTACGGCTTCGGAATTGGGGAAACCCGAGTTGTACGTCCCTGGGGTTGGGCCTATGCCTTTTGGGCCGGGAAGTTACATCCCTCATTCTATCTATGCCAATGTGGGGCGAAACCTTACGGGTGAGGCGGTCTTCCGGGAAGCCGAGATCCTATGCGACATCGCCGGAGGGATTCCGGCTACTTTCCCCTATGAGGGAGATTTTATGAATCCCGAAATCAAGGACCTCCTCTACAAGTACATCACGCGGAACCCGGATATTCACCCAGAAGACGCCGCGCAGCTATGGCGCTACATTGGCGATATTCTCTGCTCTGCAAGCGGAGGAATTCACTTGATTGGATCCTATCACGGAGGAGGCTCGCCCGTCATGGAAGCCATTGCCATCACCTCCCAGTACGATATTGAATCCCGGAAAAAAATGGTTAAAAGGCTTGCGGGGATTCCGGAACGCTCAAAAAATCGATAAGCCTTTCGCACCGAAGAAATGGGCCTGGAGAAATCGTACTTTGGGGGATGGATCCCTGACGGAGAAGAAGGTGGGCGGAGATAGGAGTGGAAATCATGGAGAAGGTCTTGGTTGTGGGCGCAGGATTTATGGGATCAGGAATAGCCCAAGTGTCAGCCCAGGCAGGCTACCAGGTGTACCTCATGGATGTCGAGTCTGCGATCACCGACAAAGCCCTCAGAGATATTCGTTGGTCCCTTGAGAAGCTGGAGGCCAAAGGCATTCTCAGGGAACCTTCGCAGAACGTGCTTGGGCGGATTTCACCGGAAAAAAATCTTTTTCATGCATCCGAAGCAGATTGGGTCATCGAAGCAGCTCTGGAGGTGGAGGAGCTGAAGCGCGGAATCTTTCAAGAACTGGATCGGCTTTCCCGGCCGGAGACTCCTCTGGCGTCAAACACTTCTTCCATCCCCATCACTCGCCTTGCCGAAAATACGGGACGACCGGAGAGGATACTGGGGTTACATTTCTTCGGGCCGGTGCCACTGATGGGATTGGTAGAGGTGGTTAAAGGAGAGAAAACATCCCCGGAGATTTTCGAGCGGGGAGTAACCTTTGTTCAATCTCTAGGAAAAACTCCGGTTCGCGTGCAGCGTGACATCCCCGGCTTTGTGATGAACCGGATCTTCTCCTCTGCTTTCCGCGAGGCCGTGGATTTAGTTGATCAGGGAATCGCCAGCCCTGAAGATGTCGATGCAGGCATGCGCCTCGGCTATGGTTGGAATGTGGGCCCTTTTGAAACCGCTGATAACGCCGGGCTGGATACCTTTGTCCGCGTCGCGCAGGCCTTGAGGGCCTTGGGAGCTGAGTACCTTGCCCCCCGCTCAAACCTGATTGAACGGATGGTGGCCGAAGGCCGTGTGGGTAGAAAGGCGGGCAAGGGGTTTTACAGATACTCTCCTGAAGGGAAACGCCTGCCCTGGGAGAAAAAGTAGATGCGTGCGGTTCAGATAAGGGGATAGGGCTATGGTTACGAAGCCCGTTTCGGTTACCGGTAACGGTTACGTTCGAAGAATTAAAAGTCGACAACCGTAGCCTTTTAATAACGATACGGGCATCGTTACCCTGACCGTGTGACGAAACCTTTGTCTTCTAATGACGGAGCGTAACCGATTGACGAAACGGGCTTCTCGTAGAGTCGTGCCTCCGACTTTACCGTTGCCGTTAGACAAAGCCCTTATTTTCTAACTAAACACGGCGGAGGATAAAATGAGAGACGTTGTGATTGCCGGATACTTGAGAACGGCACAATCCAGATCCAGGCCCAACGATCCGGCTCGGGATTGGTTCCACAAACTGAGAGCTGATGAACTTCTGGCTAAACTCCTTCCCGAGGTAATCAGGCGGACTGGGATTAACGCCGAGGAGATTGATGATTTTGTTGTGGGATCGGCTTATGGCGTAAGCGAGCAATGGAGTTACGGAGGCAGATTCCCGATCTTCTTGGCCAACCTACCAGAGAAAATCGCGGCAAAATTCATAGATCAGCAGTGCGGGTCTGGTATGGCCGCTATCCATATGGGATTCCTGGAGATAACAGCTGGTTTTGCAGATATTGTGATGGTCGGAGGAATGGAGCATATGACCCGGGTCCCCATGGATGGAAGTCTTCAGAAAAACGGAACCATCTCTCTGAACATGCGTCTTTTAACGGAGCAGGCCTACAAGCACTGGGACATGGGGACGAGCACGAATATGGGGCTCACCGCGGAGAAACTTTTTACCCAAAGGGGATTTACCAAGGAAGATATGGATGGTTGGGGGGCTCGCGCCCACCAGCTGGCTTCAAAGGCTCATAAAGAAGGTTTTTTCAAAGATGAAATTCTCCCTATCGAAGCCGAGCAGGCAGACGGAAAAATTTTGGTCGTAGATCGAGACCAGGCCGTTCGAGATGACGCTACGATGGAGGGTATGAAGGATCTCAAGCCAGCCTTTAAACCGGACGGGGTCATCACGGCAGGAAACTCATCCCCTCTGAACGCCGGAGTGACTTCGATGATCCTCATGTCCAAGGAAACCGCAAAGAAAAAGGGAATTCAGCCCTTGGCAACGATCCGTTCCATTGGATTTGCCGGAGTGGACCCTACCGTAATGGGAGTAGGTCCTGTCCCCGCCAGCCGCATGGCCCTGGAGAAAGCGGGACTACAGGCTAAGGACATCGATTACTGGGAGATCAATGAGGCTTTCGCCATCGTTGCCCTGAACTGTATCAAAGAGCTGGGTATCGATCCAGATCGAGTGAATGTGATGGGAGGGGGCACGGCTATCGGGCATGCATTGGGGGCGACGGGGATCCGTCTGGTTGGCACCTTGGCCAGGATTTTGAGAGTCAAGGGTGGACGCAATGGTCTGGCCACCGCTTGCGTTGGCGGCGGACAGGGAGTAGCCACCCTTATCGAGAGAGAGCTGTAGAATTCGGCCACTTATTTCGATTGATTTTTCTATGAGACGTGCGTATAAAGAGTGCAACTGGCGGGGGGATTCTAAAAATCTTAATTGCCGGAGTTGAAACCCATGAAATCAGATTACAGGATGATAAAAGTTGAGCTTAACCAAGGCGTGGCAATCCTCACCTTTAACAATCCACCTGTCAACCAGCTCTCAAGGCCCTTTATGGAGGAAATTAAAGATGCCCTGGTGTCGGCTTTTGGAGATAATGAAGTCAAGGCCGTGATCCTCACAGGGACGGATAAATTGTTCACCGGAGGCGCAGACATCACTGAGATTCAGAAGGTGACTGAAAAAGACACCTTTCTCCCGCTGGTGATGGAGAATAACCGGTTCCTTAATTCCATAGAGGAGGGACCCAAGCCCGTTATTGCAGCTATTAATGGAACCTGCCTCGGAGGCGGAATGGAGATTGCCATGGCCTGCCATTACCGTATTGCAGCCCAGGGCATTCAGGTGGGACAGCCAGAGGTCCAGGTCGGTTTGATTCCTGGGGCTGGTGGCACACAGAGGCTCCCCCGGCTTATAGGGCTTCCCGACGGCCTGCAGATGATCGGAACAGGACAGGCTATCTCCTCAGAGGAGGGAAGGGAGAAGGGATGTATCGATGAAGTCGTCTCTCGGGACGTTCTCCTGCAGAAAGCCTTGGAAGTGGCCCAGCGCTTCATCTCTGGCGAATTGAATCATCGGAATCGGATGACACGCCTGCAGAAGGATCGCCTCCCAAACGCCATCATGAAAAAGATGATCATCTCTTACGCCAAGGAGGAGGCAGGCAAAAAGGGGAAAGGCTACATCGCACCTTTCAAAGCTATTGAGGCTATGGAGCGAGGCCTCTCTGACGATTTCGAGGCCGACCTCCGAATTGAGGCTGACCTCTTCAGTGATTGCGTTGTATCGGATGTGGCCAAGAACCTTATTGGAATTTTCCTCAACACCAGGGCTGCCGGAAAGCTCCCGAGGATTAAAAGAGTGGAGCCACAGAAGATCAAGACTGTGGCTATGCTTGGGGGAGGGGTGATGGGATCGGGGATTACCAATCTCCTTCTCAGCCATGGATTCGAGACCATCCTCTGGGATATCAACGATGAGGCTATTCAGAAAGGCCTATCCGCCATCCGCAAGACATTCGACTACCCAATCAAAAAGGGGAAGATGACTGAGCAAGGGCTGGATCGAATGATCCAAGAGCACTTGGTCACGACCACCTCCCTGGATGACTTGAGCCGAGTCGATCTGATCATCGAGGCTGTTCTGGAGGATATGAAGATCAAACAGGGAATCTGGAAACAACTCCAACAGATCTGCCGGCCGGAGGTGGTCTTCGCCTCGAACACATCAGCACTTCCCATTACAGAAATGGCCTCTGGTCTGGAAAATCCAGATAGGATGATTGGACTCCACTTCTTCAACCCTGCGGAGCGGATGCAATTGTTGGAGATCATCTGTGGAAAGAATACATCGGATGTGACATTGGCTACAGGTGTAGCATTTGCCAGGACAATACGCAAAGTGCCCATTGTGGTGAACGACGGTCCTGGCTTCTACGTGTCGAGACAGCTTGGGGCCCTGCTGGGGGAGTCGACTTTCATGGTGGGCGAGGGGGTGGATGCAGCCCTAATTGAGGAAGCCGTCCTGGATTTCGGAATGCCCATGGGACCGGCAACGCTGAGCGACCTGACTGGCATCGATATCAACTATCATGTGGTAAGAAATTTTGAGAGATCCCTTGGGGAGCGCTGGAAGATATCGCCCGTTTACGAAATCGTTTACCAAACCGGATGCTATGGCCGTAAGACTGGAGCAGGCTGGTACGATTACAGTGGTGAAAAGCCTGTTCCCAATCCAAAAGTTCAGGATGCGGTTAAGAAATATCTAAAAGAGAATAGGATCCCTACCAAAAAGATTTCCCAGAAGGAGATCGTGGACCGGATGCTTGCCCGGGCGATCAACGAAGCTACTTATATGATCCAGGAGGGAATCTGTGATAGACCCCAGGACATGGACTTGGCGATGGTTTACGGAACGGGCTTTCCACCCTACCGGGGAGGCATTCTCCGCTATGCCGATGCCTGGGGCATACGCAATGTTTACGAGCATCTCTTCAAGTTGGAGCAGGAGCATGGAGCCCGGTTCAAACCTGCCTCCCTGCTCAAAGAGATGGCTGAATCCGGACGCACGTTTTATGGAAGTTAATAGGTTTCGTCCAACGGTAACGATGCCCGTATCGCTCGGAAAAGGTTACGTTCATCGTCTCTTAATCCTTTGTACGTAACCCTAACCAGTAACCGAAACGGGCGTCCTAACCCTAACCTATTTACGGGATTTTTTCAGAAATCTCAGAAAGGAGGGACTACCAATGGAAAAGTTAGCTAAAGGAGTTTTCTTATTCGCAGTGGTTTTCTTATTCGTCATGTCGTCTGGGGTAGTTGCCTATGGGCAGGAGATTAAGATTGGAATTGCAGGGCCCATGGCCTTCGTACAGGGCCAACATCATTGGTATGGCGCTGAGTTTGGCGCGGAGGAGGTCAATGCTAAAGGAGGGATATTGGTCGGCGGCAAAAGAATGCCGGTCAAACTGGTGAAGATCGATACCAACGAAATCCTCAACGTCCCCGATGCAGCAGGCGCTATCGAGAGGGCCATCACGAGGGACAAAGTCGATTTCCTGATGGGAGGTTTCCGCACAGAAGCCGTTCTTGCCATGCAGATGATAGCAATGGATTACAAGAAGATCTTTTTAGGGTGCGGTGCAGCCCATCCCGAACTTTGCGGTCGAGTTGCCAAAGACTACAACAACTATAAATATTGGTTCCGGGTGACACCTATCAACTCCATGTTTCTTGCAAAAGTGGATTTCATCCTTCTGGGAATGGTTGCCAAGATCATGGGTATGGAACTGGGAATCACCCAGCCAAAGGTGGCGATTGTGGCAGAAAAAGCAGTCTGGGTTGAACCGATCGTGGCAGCAGCCAAGGCAAATCTACCAAAGATGGGAATGGAGGTCGTTGGCGAATGGAGACCTTCCGCTACAGCGACCGATGTCACCGCAGAGCTTTCGGCCATCAACGCTGCCGGTGCCCACATCATCTTCACCACGATCTCAGGTCCGTTAGGTATTTCTTATGCCAAGAAGTGGGGGGAACTTAAGATACCAGCCGCTTCTGTCGGAATCAATGTGGAGTCACAGAAAAAGGGTTTCTGGGAAGCGACAGGAGGAATGGGAAACTATGACATGAGCATCAACACCTATGCCCGGGTCGAAATAACCCCGGCGACAATCCCATTCTATGATAAGTTTGCGGCAAAGGTTGGAGAGTTTCCTACTTATAACGCCGGCACCAATGATGCCATCAAAATTCTGTCTGCAGCCATTGAAAGAGCGGGAACGCTCGATGCAGAAAAGGTGGTCGCAGAACTCGAAAAGACGGACTTCTCTGGGGCACCAGGTAGGATCGTCTTCACCAAAGAGCATGATGTCACTTGGGGTCCTGGTTATGTGACAGGAACAGGTACCCAGTGGCAGGATGGGAAGCTCATGTGCGTATGGCCGGTGAACTGGGAAGGAGTAACGTATAAAGGAGCTGTGAAATACAAGATTCCACCCTGGGTCGTCGAGAAGTGGAAGAAGAAGTAAAGCGAATTAAGAAAATCCCCCCTCGCCCCCCTTTGCTAAAGGGGGGTTGGGGGGATTAGATGGGTTAGTTTCTGGATGATTGAAAACATTCTCATCAACGGTTTAATCCACGGGGGGGTGTATGCCCTGTTGGCGGTGGGGTTTTCCTTGATCTTTGGCGTCGCCAGAATCGTGAACATTGCCCACACCGCATTCTACATGGTAGCCGCCTATCTGATCTACACCTTCGCAACCCGCCTGCACCTTCACCCTCTTCTTGCCATCTTTCTTTCAATCGTCATCGTCCCTCTCATTGGCATTCTCATTTATCAGTTGACCATTAAGCCTATCCAGGAACATCATGTTACAGTCTTGATCGTTACGATTACCGTGGCCATCGTCTTTCAGGAAATTATGCTCCTCCTTTTTGGAGGCCATTTTCGGGGCAATCCCAGTCTGTTTGTTGGTTACCTGGAGATTTTCGGTGTTCGGGTCAGCTATCAACATCTGCTCACCCTTATCGTGGTTTTCTTCGTTCTTCTGGTAACCTGGTGGATCTTGCTCAGGACTCGACTGGGAATTGCCATTCGGGCAACAGCCCAGGATCGGGAAGTGGCTAACCTGATGGGTATGAATGTCAGCCGGGTGGCCATGATTACCATGGGGATCGCCGTGACGATGGCGGCCATTGCGGGTGTGCTGGTAGCTCCCCTCTCTGTTGTGGAGCCTTATATGTGGCTCCATCCATTGGTGATGATGTTGGCCATTGTCGTCCTTGGAGGACTGGGTTCGATTAAGGGGAGTTTGGCTGGTGCTTTTATCCTAGGTTTTGCGGAGACGCTCGTGGTGTTTCTCATCCCTTTGGGAGCTTTTTTGAAAGGGGCATTTTCTCTCACGATTATGATTGTCGTTCTCTTGATTCGACCGGAGGGGCTGTTTGGAGTGGCCTTCGAGGAGGAAAGATAAACGAAATGGCAGCCTTTTTTTCTTTCCGTCAGATGCGTCTCTTCTTACAGAAGGAGATATTGGTTCTCCCAAGTCGGACGATCGCCTTCTTTTTCTGCCTGGCGCTGTTGCTCCTCCCTCTGGTGACGAAGGATCCTTACCTTCTGAGGATTATCATCTTTTCATCCATCTTTGCTATCTTCGCCGCCAGCTGGGATCTTCTATCGGGCTTCACGGGCCAGATGAATTTCGGGCACGCTCTTTTCTTCGGTGTGGCGGCTTATACCTCTGCAATCTTGAACCTCCGTTTAGGATTACCACCCTGGTTGACCATTCCCTTGGGAGCATTGATGGCAGTCGTCGCTGGCCTCGTCGTGGGCATCCCTTGCTTGAGGCTGAGAGGACCCTACCTGGCCTTGGCCACACTCGCCTTTCCCATCATTCTCATGGCAATCGTCTTCACCATTCCGGATCTTACGGGAGGTGAATTGGGTGTGTCTGGAATTAAGCAATTAGCACGCTCACGAATCGCGACTTACTATATCTGTGTAATTCTTATGTTGGGCTTGGGACTGTTGATGTGGAAGATCGGTGATTCCAAAATTGGAATCATTTTCCACGCCATCCGGGAGGACGAGATAGCGGTGCGGGCATCTGGAATCAATACGACGCGATATAAATTACTAGCCTTTTCGCTGAGTGGATTCTTCGCGGGCGTGGCGGGAGGGCTCTATACCCATTTCATTCGGATTGCCGGACCTTCCACGTTGGAGGTGTCCCTCTCTTTCCAGGCGATCATCTGGGCCATCTTTGGTGGGGTCGTTACCATTTATGGCCCCATTGCAGGAGTCTTCATCCTCTACCCTTTGATGGAATTCCTGCGCATCCTTCCGGAGATTCGCACATTGCTTTTTGGCCTCACCGTCATCGTCATTCTGCTCTTTATGCCCGAAGGGTTGACGACATGGGTTCGGGATAAGATAGAAAAGGAATGTCCGAGATGTAAAGTCAGGAATGGTGCCTGGCGAAAGACTTGCCGGGTTTGTTTCGCGGATATGAAGCAGAAAGTGGTGAGTCGGTCATACTGAATGGGGGTGCAACATGGAGTTAAAGGCAGCCTATGAGAAGAAGCCCTGGTTAAAATTCTACCCTGAAGGCGTACCCGAAACACTTTCTATCGCCGAGAGATCCCTTCCTGATCTTTTTGATGAAGTGACGAGTAAATACGGAGGCAAGGCTGCCTTGGTATTTTATGGAAGGAAGATGAGTTTCAAAGAATTGAAAGACCACGTGGATCGATTTGCCTGTGCCCTTTCTGGTTTGGGAGTGAAGAAGGGGGATCGCGTTGCCCTCTATCTTTTAAACAGCCCTCAATATGTGATTTCTTACTTTGGGGTCCTGAAGGTTGGGGCCACCGTGACCCCCATCAGTCCAGTCTATACGAGCATTGAAGTCAGGCATCAGCTCTTAGATAGTGAAGCAAGGTTCATTGTCTGCCAGGATATTCTCTATGAAAATGTCGAGAAAGCAAATGTGAACCTTCAGGAGGTCATTGTAACGAGCATTGGTGAGTACCTTTCGCCGTTGAAAAAGTTTTTGGGGAAGAGCCTCATTGGTAAAATTTGGCGAAAGGTAGATCTCCCTACCCCAAAGATTGAAGAGAGGACGGGCCTCCACCTGTTCCAAAGCCTCATTAAGAAATACCCGCCTAAACCACCGGCCGTGAAAATTAATCCTAAAGAAGACATTGCTGCCCTTCCTTATACGGGTGGGACGACCGGATCGCCTAAAGGAGCGATGCTGTCTCATTTCAATCTGATCGCCTGCGGAACCCAGACACAGATCTTCTGGCCATTTCTTGAGGAAGGCAGGGAGACGATGCTGGCCTTTCTGCCGTTTTATCATATCTATGGTCAGGTTGTGGTCATGCTCAACGGGTTGACCCAAGGGGCGACCTTACTCCTCTTTACAACACCAGACCTCGAAGAGATCCTTGAAGCCGTCGAAAGGTATAAGGCCTCCATGTTCTTCGGCGTCCCTACCATGTATGAATATCTGAAGGAATATGATAAGACCGATCGAGTCAACTGGAAACGGTTGAAGGGGATTGTCTGCGGCGCGGATACCCTTCACGAGTCGACGGTCAAGGATTGGGAGCGGAAGACCCACACACGTATTCTGGAAGGGTATGGCCTGACAGAATGTAGCGCTGTCTCTCATACGAACCCGTACGACAGACCCAAAGTCGGATCTTTTGGTGTTCCTCTTCCAAATATCACGGCGGCCATCCTCGGAATAGAGAATGACGAGTTCTTGCCCGTTGGAGAAATTGGAGAATTGGTCATCAAAGGGCCCAATGTCATGCAGGGGTACTGGAAAAAGCCCGAGGAGACAAGAAACCAGTTGATCGATATCGAGGGAGAGACATGGCTCCGAACAGGGGACCTGGTGAAAATGGATGAAGAGGGATACTTCCATTTCTACGACCGAAAAAAAGATCTCATCAAATACAAAGGATATTCTGTCTTTGCCAAAGATATCGAAGAAGTCCTTTACTCTCATCCAAAAATCAAGGCTGCTGGGGTCGTCGGGGTTCCGGACCCCAAGGTGGGACAGATGATCAAAGCCATGGTCGTCCTCCAGACAGAGGCCCGGGGAAAAATCTCAGAAGAGGAAATTATTAAATATTGTGAGGAAAGGCTGGCTCACTATAAGGTCCCAAAGATCGTGGAGTTCAGGGGGGAACTGCCAAAAACGGACGTGGGGAAGATTTCCCGCCGGGAGTTGAGAGAGGAAACAAAAGAGGGTTAAATGGACCAGGTTTTTTTGCAGGTAGAAGGGGTCTACAAACACTTTGGCGGACTGACTGCTGTTAACCAGATCAGTTTCCAGGTGGCCCGGAATGAAATGGTCGGGATGATTGGTCCCAATGGTGCAGGGAAGACAACCTTGCTGCGACTGATTATGGGAATTCTGAAAGCGGACGAGGGTAAAATAAGATTCCGAGGGAAAGAGATTACCAATCTTCCCCCTTGGGAGATTGTAAACCGGGGCATCGCGGGAACGTTTCAGACGACCAGGCCTTTCCGGAGGTTGCCCATCATTGCCAACGTGATGGTCTCCTGTCTCTCTCCAGGAGCCATGAAAAGGGGGGAGTGGGTCAAAAGGATCGAAGCCAAAGCCCTCGATGCGCTTGAGTTTGTGGGTATCTCTGACCTGGCCCTTGAACGAGCTTCCTCCCTTTCTCACGGGGACCTCAAGCGTCTGGAGATTGCTAGGGCGATCGCCACGGAACCAGAGTTGCTTCTGCTGGATGAGCCCTTTGGAGGGTTGAACCCCGCCGAAACAGGTCTTCTGGGAAAATCGATCAAGCGATTGCACAAGGGGGGGCGGTTCGGAAGGCTCCATAGCGAAGGGCCGGCCATGATCATCATTGAGCACAAGTTACAGGAACTGATGAATATTGTGGATCGGGTCCTTGTCCTCCATTATGGAGAGCTGATCGCTGATGGGCCTCCGGAGGAAGTGGTTAAGAATCCAAAGGTGATCGAGGCCTACATCGGACAAGAGGTGATGTAAGGTGCTTCTGGAAGTGAAAAGTCTCTGTGTCTGCTACGATACGGCCATGATTCTCAACGATCTGAGCCTTTCTGTTAGCCAAGGGGAGTTGGTCAGTGTGGTCGGGCCTAACGGGGCCGGGAAGACCACGATGCTGAGAACCATTACAGGCCTGGTCCGATGGGAGAGGGAGACGCTTCGTGGATCACGGTATGGGGATATCACGATAGAGGGTACGGTCCATTTCTCTGGTGAGCGGATTGACCAACTTCCCGCTCATGAGATCGCCCGCAAGGGGTTAATCCTTTGCCCGGAGAGAAGGCGACCCTTCCGGGAGATGACGGTCCTGGAAAATCTAAAGGCAGGTGCCTACCTCTTAAAAGGAGGGAGTGAATTCAAGGAAAGTCTGAAAAAAGTCTATTCCATGTTTCCCATCCTCGAGGGAAGGGAGAATCAGATCTCCGGGACGCTCTCCGGGGGAGAGCAACAGATGCTGGCCATTGGCCGGGCGATGATGTTCCAACCACAGCTCCTTTGCATCGACGAGCCCTCCACAGGGCTGGCTCCCTTGATCCGAAGGGATCTCTTCTTGCGCATCAAGGAAATTCAAACCTCAGGCATTCCCGTCCTTTTAGTGGAACAGGATGTCAGTTCAGCCTTTAAACTATCGAATCGAAATTATGTCCTCTCTCATGGACGGGCGATTGCTGAAGGGACAAGCCAAGAACTTCTGGAAGACGAAACCATTCGAAAGACCTATCTGGGGCTATAAAGTGATCATTGCAAAATTAACAATGCAAAATATTCAATGCAAAATGAGTAAGATTTCTAGCAAAAAGTTGCTAAATTGATAATTGCTAATTATGCAGTTTGCAATGTTCCTTCAATCGACTCCTTCGGAAAACTCCTGGCAGGTTTTCCTCTGGTAGAAGTACCGGGGCATCTGAAGTATCGCTTTTCAGAAGTGCTGTTTCCCCCCTTCCATTGACTATTGACCATTGCTAATTTTTCACGTTGCACTGATCTTTAGAACGGATATCTCCCCAACTTAATCACAGAATCTGCGATTTGCCGTCTCAAGGCGATCGTATTCACAGGCGTAAAACGGGTCAGCTTCTTAAGCGCGGACAACTGGGTCCTGAGCGTATCGCCTTCTGCAATGGCAGCGAACGCCTGTTTTGCAAAACCTTCCACCCGGTCAAACGCATCATTCACATAAACCATGACCATGGTCTTCTGAATCTGGGATTTTTCGTCCCCAAATTTTTCCAGGGACTTCATAGCTCGAAGCAGTGCACTCTCCATGGCAAACACCTCAATCACAATATCGCTGATTGACGCCAGAATCTCCTGCTCTTCTTCCAGCTTCATCATATATTTTTGAACCGCTGCTCCAGCGACCAGGAGGGCAATCTTTTTTGACATCTCGACCATTTCCTTTTGCAAACTGAGCTTCCCATCATCCGAATCGATCTTTGGCCTAAGCGTGAGAAGCTCGTTGGCCACCTTCTGAGCCGCCGCAAGAACTGGCAGGCGGTTCTTCATGGCTCGTTTGGTCAACATACCCATAATGAGGAGGCGGTTGATCTCGTTCGTTCCCTCCCAGATTCGATTGATCCGAGAATCCCGGTACCCCCGTTCAATCGCGTAATCGTGAATATATCCGTACCCTCCGTGGATCTGAACAGCTTCATCCACAATATAGTCCAGCATCTCTGAAGAATAGATTTTGTTGATCGAGTCTTCGATGGCATACTCCTCGATCCCCCTCGCCATTTGAATCCCCACATCTTCAGCATGGTGGTCAACGCGCTGGAGAATTTGATCTGTCACCGCAGCAGTCCGATAGACCATGCTCTCCACGGTAAAGGTCCGAATGGCCATCTCTGCGATCTTATGCTTGATCAGCCCGAACTCAGCGATCGGTTTGCCAAACTGGACCCTCTGCTTGGCATAGGTGACGGCGTCTTGCAGAGCACTCTTCGATGAACCCACGCATCCTGCTCCCAATTTGAAGCGGCCAATGTTTAGGGTGTTGAAAGCAACGATATGGCCCCTCCCCACTTCTCCAAGAACATTCTCTACCGGCACTTTGGCATCGGTAAAGATAACGCTTCGGGTGGAGGATCCTTTCATTCCCATCTTATTCTCTTCTTCGTCCACTGAAACCCCTTCGAACTTCTTTTCGACAATGAAGGAGGTGAATTTGTCCCCGTCCACTTTGGCATAGGTGACGAACACATCGGCAAATCCGGCATTGGAGATGAACTGTTTCTGTCCGTTCAGAATATAATATTTCTTATCTGGGCTGAGCGTTGCTACGGTCTTGGCGTTCAGGGCGTCCGATCCCGCTTCAGGTTCCGTCAGGGCATAAGCGGTGATCAGCTCTCCTGTAGCGATTTTTGGAAGGTACCTTTTCTTCTGATCCCGGCTCCCGAAAAAGATGATGGGTAGGGAACCAATACCTGTATGGACAGCGTAGGCCACCAGAAAGGACCCTCCCCCTCCCTGAGACAATTTCTCCATCATCAGAAGGACACTGACCTTATCCAACCCCTGTCCCCCATCTTCTTCCGTGATGTCCCCGGAGAGGAGACCCAATTCCCCTGCCTTTTTGAGTAGACTCGGCAGTAGGCCTTCTTTCTGTGCCTCAATATCATCGACCTGGGGTTGAACTTCACCCTCGGTGAATTCCAAAGCTGCTTTGGCAATCAACCGCTGCTCCTCAGAAAATTCCTCGGGTGTGAAAATCTCCCCAGGAGAGATCGATTCAATCAGAAATGCCCCTCCCCTCACAAATTTCGATTCATCCATGGTATCCTCCCCTTAAATGATCATTGATCAACGCAAATTTAGCAGTGCAAACTTAGCAATCCAAAATGCTAATTGCTAATTTTGCAATTTACAATGTTAACTGACTCTTTCGAATACTCCGGCGGCTCCCATTCCTCCCCCAATGCACATGGTCACCAGACCGTAGCGAATGTTCCTGCGTTTCATTTCGTAAAGAAGACCGGTCGTTAACTTCGCTCCGGTGCAACCCAGTGGATGGCCCACCGCGATGGCCCCTCCGTTGACATTCAGAATATCTAAACTCAATCCTAGATGCCGGATGACATAGAGGGACTGTGAGGCAAAAGCCTCATTAAGTTCGATCAAACCGATCTGATCAAGGGTAAGGCCCGCAAGCTTCAATGCCTTGGGAACGGCGTAGGCAGGACCAATCCCCATGATTTCAGGTGGAACCCCGGCCACCGCAAAAGAACGGAAGACGGCCATGGGTTTCACTCCCATCTTCTCCGCCCTCTCCCTGGACATCAAAACCAGAGCCGCTGCTCCGTCACTCGTCTGGGAGGCGTTCCCTGCCGTCACTGTCCCTTTTGCCTTAAAGACCGGCTTAAGCGAGGCCATGGCCTCCAAAGATGCATCAAAGCGAACCCCTTCATCTGTATCAAAAATAACCTCTTTCACAACAACCGTACCATCTTCCTTTGTCTCCTTAACCTTTGCAGGAATAGGAATAATCTCCTCCTTAAATTTCCCTTCCTTAATGGCCTTGGCTGCCTTCTGATGGCTGGAGAGGGCAAACCGATCCTGATCCTCTCTCGAGATTCCAAATTTCTCGGCGACATTTTCTGCCGTGAGTCCCATGGAGGTATAGACCTGGGGATTATGTTCTACCAAATACGGGTTGGGAGAAGGGGTCAGGCCCATGATGGGAACCTGACTCATAAACTCAACGCCTCCAGCAACCATTATCTCTTCAGCTCCAACCATAATCTCATACGCAGACGTTGCAATCGCCTGAAGCCCTGAGGAACAGAATCGATTCACGGTCTGTCCTGGTACCGTGTGGGGAAATCCAGCCCTCATGGCCACGACCCTCGCAAGATTCAGTCCTTGATCCGATTCAGGGAAGGCACATCCCAAAACGACATCTTCCACCTCTTCCATCTTTAGACCAGGGACCCTTGAGACGGCCTCCTTGATCACAGTCGCAGCAACGTCATCCGGCCGGGTATCCTTGAGTATTCCCCGGGGAGCCTTCCCCACAGCCGTCCTCACCGCCGAAACCACTACCGCTTCCTTCATAAGACCCCCTATCTATCAAGCAGCTCTCAATTTTTCTTCGTTCTGAATAACAATTTTAGGATTTGGATTCCTAGGCGGAATAGGTAGTCCTTTCTCTTTTAGCAAATTAACATGTTCGATCATGCCCCACTTTGCCTTATAGATACAATCCTCAACTGAATGTCCTATTCCAGTAAAACCCTCCAAATCAGGGGAGTAAAATCCAAAGTAATCAGGTTCTTCAGTTGCCTCAATAATTAAGGAATATTCTAATTCAACCATTCTCATCCTCCTATTTCTTACTTCCTTAGACCTGCAGCCTTCAATATCGCATGACAGGTACCCGTCGGAACCTCCTTTGACCCATGATAATCCACTCGAATCAATTTATCCCACCCCGGTTTCCCATAGTATCTTATGGAACCCTTCTCTTTCACAATCCTAAATCCATCTTCTTCTAGCAGTCTCACCAATTCACTAAATTTCAATCAGCTCTCCAAATGTTATAACCTCTTGGAGGTCAATCTTCGATCAGAATTCCGCTACAGAGGTTATCAAAATATATCATTGGCTTAAATCTTCTATTTTCGATCCCCACGATTTTGCCTTACTTGTTCGTTCAGGTCATTTAACAACTTCCCATCTTCCGTCCTCCAATATCTGGGGCCAGCTACCCCATGTTCATCGCGCTTATACCCATACTTAGTGAGTAGGAGCTTAGCCAAATCCGAAATTGAATAGATTTTTCCGTCGGCTTTGTATCTCAGCTTGTTAGTTGACGAAACTATCTCTGCTTTTTCATCTTTATATAACCGAGTGTGAAAGAAATACAAGGTCTGCCCATCTCTAACCAGACGAGCATCAACAAGTTCTTGTAAAGTAACTCTCCCCGCTTTTCTCCCGAGTTCAGAAGGCGAGCTAACTACTGTAGCCTTGCCAGAAAGACTGTGTGTAGGAATTCTAAGAAGATCAAGACGTAGGCCAAGAGTGCTCCAAATTTCAGATACCTTAGTTTCCACTTCTTTAGCCAAAAGCTCTTTTTCTTAAGCACATTTCTATTTCTTAAATTGTCGTTGTGTAAAAGGCCTGAAAGGATCTCCCAAACCGGCTCTTTCCCGAGGTCTTCCCTCTTAAAGGAATATAATATCGACCTTTCAAATGCGACTCCCCGAAGTGCGCTATAGATTCTAATTTCAATGCCATTTGCTATTACGGCAAGCAAAGCAGCCTCATCAAAAGTGTACTCCTTTATCTGTTCAACATAGTCGTTTAGATTTTCACTATAATTCTTTGTATCGATGATGACTTTGCAGTCTGGTGGCACATTTTTGATGAAAATATCTATTTTCCCACCTCTTCGGGTGCGGTATTCAAACTCCAAATCTTCTCTCTTATGCCCTAACAATTCAACAAGTAGTGGTACAATAACCTTCTGCTTTACATTCTCTTCGGTAGGGCCTATGTCGCTCTCTTTGAGTTTAGCAATTCTTTCTATCGCTTGTTTTATTTCCATTTCCGCTCACCTGAAGAGAGAAATTTCCTTTCATCGGCAATAATGCCGACGCCACATTCTTATGAAACTTATCGGTTATCCATAATAAGCCTGTCGCCCTAAACTTATTTCAGGGTCTATTTCTATCGAGATGCTGAACCAAGTTCAGCATGACACGTCCATCAATATTGTCAAAAACAGCATTTCGCAATGCTAATTTTACATTGATCATTTCGCATTGATCAGTTTCTAAGGGGTTTTCCTGTCTTCAGCGTATATTCAATTCTCTCCTGGGTCTTGATCTCACCGCAGAGGCTCAAAAAGGCCTCCCTCTCTAGATCCAGGATGTACTGTTCAGTCACCTCGCTCCCATCCGGCAGATTGCCTCCGGAAAAAATATAGGCCAATTTTTTTCCCACATGCTCATCGTACTGGCTAATATAACCACCCTCTCTCATGTAGAACAGCCCCATTTGAAGAAGCGCTAGTCCCTTCTCTCCTGCGACCTTAATATTCTTTCGGGGCCGAGGGGGTCGGTAATTTTCCCTGACCAGGTCGAGGACTGCTTTTTTGGCCTCCTGGATCAAGAAATCCCGGTTAATTGAAATTCGATCCGTCGACCTCATAAAACCCAACTTCTGTGCCTCCTTTGCGCTGGTGGCTACTTTGGCCATTGCCACTGTCTCAAAAACCCGGCGAATAAACGGAAAATAGTCTGCATCAACCTCCGGTGGAATGCATTCTGTACACCGAATTAACATCTCCTTGGTCCCCCCTCCTGCTGGAATGAGACCTACTCCGACCTCGACGAGACCCATATAAGTCTCAGCAGCAGCCTGCACCTTGGCGGAGGCAAGACAGACCTCACACCCCCCTGCTAAAGTAAGGCCAAAGGGGGCTGCCACGACCGGCTTCTCAAAATATTTGACAGCCATCAGGATTTCAAAGAGCATGAGCATGAGGTTGGCCCCCGCAGAAAAGTTCTCCGCCTGGTTCCCGATGACCAGACCATCAAATTTTTCCTCCACCTCTTTTAGGCCGTCCCTTATCATCTGAACGGTATCTGCACCGATCGTATTCATCTTGGAATGAAATTCAAGACAGGCCACGCCATCGTCGAGGTCGATCAGGCTCGCTCCAGGATTCGAAAGGACTGTCTTGT
>SMTZ1_10004623_pt1 | contig 26990 bp, 24 predicted proteins | sample DeeMarSWOR136_30_FD_25667 | JGI IMG/M metagenome (IMG submission 25667)
ATGTCATCCGGGCGAACGATGGGAAGTTCATAGGGCTTGCCTCAAAGTATTAATCTAGGTCGTATATTATGAAGATAGATAAAACATTCCTGAACAGCAAAGTAGCGCGAAGGGTATTTGCCCTTTTCATTGCCTGTGCCATTGTCCCCATCTTAGTGCTAGCAATTATATCATTCAGTCAGGTAAGCAGGCAGCTTTATGAACAGGCGAAAAGTAGATTGTATCAATCAAACGAGGCCCTGGGCATGTCCATTTACGAACGGCTCCTGTTTCTTGAAAATGAGCTGAAATTCATCTCCTCAAATATGAGCCTTAATTCCCAGGCCACAACATACAAAACGGCTGAGAAGTATGATGAGTACATAAAAGAACGGTTTAGGATGCTGTGGCTCATCACAGACTCCGGGGAATATGTGCCTCTCTTTGGTGTATTTGCCGATTTGATAGAGACGACGGATGAGGAAAAAGAACACCTCCGGTCCGGCAAAACACTTTTGGCAACCAAACTCGGGGAAGATAACCATGCATATATATACATGATGAGGGAGGTAAATCCGCAAAAGCCACGTCAAGGGATCCTGTATGGAGAGGTTAATTCCATGTATATCTGGGGACTAAGTGAGGAGGATACACTGCCCAGCATGACCGAACTCTGTGTTTTGGATAAATCGAATAATGTCCTCTTCTCTACTGTCCCGCTTAATATATATTTCTTCAAAGCATTACGGACCATGACAGATGATTCTTCCTCAGGACAGTTTGACTGGAAGGAAGGGGAAACAGAATACCTGGCGAGTTACCGTGATATTTTTACAAAACCACAATTTCTATATCCCAGGTGGACAGTCGTTCTCAGCATGCCAAAAGATTACATCTTTTCCCCCATAGCCTATTTTAAAAAGATATTCCCTCTTGTTATTCTCTTATCCTTTTGGGTTGTATTGCTTTTAAGTGTTTTGCAGATTCGAAGAATCATGGGACCGGTTGAAAAACTGAAGGACGGAACACAGCAGATAGCCAGGAGGGACTTTGAGAGCAGGGTGGTTATCAAAAGCGGCGATGAGTTTGAAGATCTTGCCGCATCTTTCAATGACATGGCACGGAATTTGGGCAGGCAGTTCAATGCATTATCTACTATTGCGGAAATCGACCGGGCTGTGCTGTCCTCCCTGGATAAAGAGAAAATCGTTGATACGATTATCACTCGTATGCATAATTTTTTTAAATACGAGTTTGTGGGTGTTATCCTGCTTGATTCACAGGGAAAGAAACAATCACAGTTTTCTATTGAAAGCGGGAAAGGAAATGGGATCAAGAAAAGGCAGGATATTGAAATTGCTGTCCAAGATGTGGAAGATTTCATTGATGGCAGGGAAATAGTGATTAAAAAGGTGAACGAGGCCCTACCACACTATCTAGCCGAATCTGTCAAAAATGGGATAAGGCTGTTTATCATCCTCCGCCTTTTAATAAAACAACGTCTAGCAGGCATCATAACCCTGGGTTCTCTTGACTCATCTGTGCCAAGTCAGGAAGACATTGAACAGCTCAAACAGTTGGCTAATCAGGTAGCGGTGGCCTTGTCAAATGCACAGCTCATAGAAGAATTGGCCCTTCTGAACTGGGGTACGCTGACCGCACTCGCCCGCGCGGTTGATGCAAAATCTCCCTGGACCGCCGGCCACTCTGAGAGGGTGACCGAAAAGGCCTTAAAGGTGGGGCAGGTTCTGGGGCTTTCCAAGGAGGATCTGGAGAACCTTCATCGCGGTGGATTGCTGCATGACATTGGAAAGATCGGTATACCAGCCAAGATTCTAGATAAAGCGGGAAAGCTTACTGATGAAGAGTACGATATTATAAAGAGCCACTCACGAACAGGCGCCCGTATCCTGGAACCCATTGCCGCCTATTCACATGTAATACCTACGGTCTTGCAGCACCATGAGCATTTCGATGGAAAAGGTTATCCTGATGGTCTTTCAGGAGAGGAGATAAGCCTGGGCAGCCGTATTCTGGCAGTTGTAGATGTCTTTGACGCCCTCATCTCTGATCGGCCATACCGGAAAGGAATAGAGATGGAAACAGTACTTAATATTATCAAAGAACAGAGCGGGAAACAGTTCGATCCAAAAGTAGTGCAAGCATTTTTAGAGACCTTGTAGTGCAGGATGCTATAAAAAATTATCTGCCCCTTAAGCCTGCCCTATTAAGACATGATAGGGCGAGTCTTTTTGACATGGTCTGGTGGATATTTAAGAGAATGTTTCATGGAAATACATAGTTGAGATGTCTAGAAAATGAAGTATAAACGTATAATAATACTCCTTGTAGCTTTTACGTCATTGTTCGCTTGCCAGGCAGGGGAAAAAACCATTCCGGATGAGCTGCTCGGGGTCTGGGGCACCTCCGATTCAAAATACAATGATTGCTTTTTTAAGCTAGGAAAAGATTCAATAATATTTGTAAATACAGATCCTTCAGGGTTGTATTTTAATACCAATATTATCTCAAAGATTGAAATTGTCATTCAGGAAGGAAAAACGCTATACAACATTTTCTATAAAAAAGTAGGAGAGGAAGAATACCTGTTTTCTTTTTACTATTATCCGGATAAGGGAGGCTCAATACGTCTCAAAAACCAGACAAGCATTAAATGGCTAAAGACAGATGATAAGGTAACAGAAGATTTGTTTAAAGGATGCGATTAATATTATTAACTTTTCTAACCTGTTATTATCTATTTATGGAGATTCCTTATGTCAATCTTTAGGCTATTATTCCCGGTCATTATATTGCTCTGCTGCAAGACTGTAACATCACTATTATTTTATTGAAAATATAGAAAGGAACCGCCATGAAATTTTGGAAAAGGCGCCGTCGTACCTATATTGTGGACGAATCACTCCAATATAGGTTTCTGGCCATATTATTTATCTACTGCTTTATTATCACTATTTTTATTTTATCTTTCCTTTTTGTGCCCGAATTTATCAAATTGAATGATCAAAGCCTAAGCTTGGAGGTAAGAGCGGTTGCCGCGGACAGGATACTCATGCTTCACTCGCGCGTATGGCCCGCTTTTATTTCCCTTATTGTTATACTCGGGTTACATTCAATTTTGTTATTCCATAGGATTGTGGGCCCTTTATACCGGTTTCGGTTGGCTTTTGAGCAAATCAGACAGGGAAATGTGAGCTTTCGTGTGAAACTGAGAAAAAAGGACTACCTGCATGATGAAGAAGAAGCCTTCAATAATATGATAGAGGGAATTGCAGCGAAATTTAAAGTCATCAAGACAACCAGCCTTGATTCCCTGAATTCTTTATATGATCTGGAGAAACAATCAAGCTGCTGGACTGATACAGATAGGGAACGGCTTCGTGTACACCGTGAACACCTGAGCAAACTGGCAGATATTTTAGAAAATCTTTAATGAGGTTAGTTCTATTTAAGGACCCCCATTCTCTTTTCCAATTTGCCTGAACAGGCAACAGAGACAAGATAAAACTGGATATGGCTATTTGTCCTATTCCTCTATTATAGTTTTTTTGGATTCAATATCCATTTGGTAATTTCCGTAACCGGTAAGATAGTCAATGCTGCCGCACTTACGATAAGCCAGTCCATTACGCTAATGGGAGTGACGTGAAACGCAGTATTAAGTACCGGAAAAATGATCACCATGATCGCCAATATCAGGGAAAATAAGACTGCCCAATTGAGCCATCGATTTCTAAAAAAGCCTACCTTAAATAGAGAGTGGCGATCTGATCGGTTGTTGAATGCATTGACCAGTTCGAAGAGTATCATCATCATCAATACGATGGTCTGTCCTTTTAGCAGAATCTCTTCTTTCGCCGACTCAGGCAAGCCAGGTGTATAGTATCCGCCCGATTTCAGGTACCAGATAAAGAGCGGGATGATCATAAATGTGATATTTAAGGCCATGATAAATATCAGGGTCATGGAACGCCGATTGAAGACACTTTCCCGAGGATCGCGGGGAGATCGTTTCATGATATCCGGATCAGGAGGATCAACACCTAATGCCAGTGCCGGCAGTCCGTCCGTGGTCAGATTGACCCAGAGGATCTGTATTGCCACTAAAGGTAAGGGAAGCCCGATAAAGAAAGATCCTCCCAAGATTAGGATCTCAGCGATATTGCATGAAAGAAGATAAACAAGATACTTTTTTATGTTGTCATAGATTGCCCTGCCCTCTTCCACCGCCGCCACAATAGTGGCGAAGTTATCATCCGCTAAAACCATCGATGAGGCCTCTTTGGTGACATCGGTTCCCGTTATCCCCATTGCTACCCCGATATCCGCCCTTTTCAAAGCGGGCGCGTCATTGATCCCGTCGCCAGTCATAGCCACTACATCACCCTTCTTCTTGAAGGCATCCACAATCCTTAGCTTATGTTCAGGAGAAACACGGGCGTAAACAACGATTTCTTCAATTACATCCTCCAATTGCTGGTCACTCATCCGGTCCAGTTCCACCCCTGTAAGAACCCTCTGTTTGCCATCCTCTACTTCTTTCAACTGACCCAGTTCTTTGGCAACAGCCATTGCCGTTAATTTATGATCCCCGGTTATCATTACGGCCTTGATACCTGCCTGCTGGCAATTATTCATCGCAACTATTACTTCATCTCTCGGCGGATCGATCATCCCCTGGAGACCGACAAATATTAGATCTTTTTCCACGGTTTCCGGGGAGTATTCATTTAGGTCCCTCGATAAATCACGATACGCCAGCCCCAGAACCCTCAATGCGCCGGATGCCATCTTCTCGTTAGCTTGGAGGATCTTCAGACGATCCTCCGGGCTCATCAGTATTACTTTTCCATCCCTGAATAAATGAGTGGAAAGATCGAGCACTATTTCCGGAGCCCCTTTGACATAAGCCACTTTCCCGTCGTTTAAAGGATGTATAGTGGACATCCTCTTCCGCTCTGATTCAAAAGGAACTTCACCAATCCTAGGGAATTTCTTCCTCAATTCCTCAGCGTTGATTCCCGCCTTTATTGCGGAAACAAGCATAGCCCCTTCAGTTGGGTCACCGATGATAGACCATCCTGTCTCGGTCTGATTGAGGTAAACATCATTACAGAGGATTGATATCCTTGCCATGAGCGAGAGCTGTGGATCTTCTTTTGGATTAGCCAGTTTTCCATCAATCAGGTATTCTCCTTCAGGCTGATATCCCACACCGGTCACCTCAAACATTGTTTCATTAGTAAAAACTCGTCTCACTGTCATCTCATTCTTGGTAAGGGTGCCTGTTTTATCAGAGCAGATGACCGTCGTACAACCCAGGGTCTCCACTGCCGGAAGCTTCCTGACTATGGCATTCTTTTTGGCCATCTTCGAGACACCAATGGCAAGAGCTCCTGTCACAACCGCAGGAAGGGCCTCCGGAACCGCGGCAACTGCCAGGCTGACTCCCCAAATGAACATCTCCAAAATCCCGTGACCGCGGATGATTCCTATCACGCACGCGATACCGCACACAATGAGTGACAAGATCCCTAACCATTTTCCTATGACATCAAGCCTTTTCTTGAGGGGGGTCTCTTCCTCCTCCACCTCCTGAATCATGGTGGCAATTTTTCCAAATTCTGTATTCATCCCCGTGGAAGTAACAACTCCCCTCCCATGTCCATAAGTGACTACTGTAGCGGTATAGAGCATGTTCTTCCGGTCAGCGACGGCTACTTCACTCTTTTCCAACAGTTCAACGGATTTCTTCACCGGTTCCGACTCACCGGTAAGAACGGCTTCGTCCACCTTTATGTTCATCTCTTCAATCAATCGGCAGTCTGCCGGAACCTTATCACCGGTTCTTAAAACAACAATATCTCCGGGCACAATCTCCCTCGCGGGAACTTCAACTTCCTTTCCTCCCCGGATTATACGTGCGGTTAGAGCCGCAATCTTCTTTAATGCCTCAACCGCCTTTTCAGCTTTATACTCCTGATATAATCCAAGCAAGGCACATGCAATTACAATCATGAAGATAACGATCGCGTCAAGCCATTCACCGATAAAGGCAGAGACAATCGTGGCCGCCAGCAGGATGATAATGAGGAAGTTTTTAAACTGGTCAATGAAGATCTTCAGCGTGGAGATTTCATGCTTCTCCGTCAATTCATTAGGACCATACTTTTCTAAACGGCTTTGAGCCTCCTTATCATTAAGGCCATCTAAAACCGATCCAAGAGAAGCTAGGACTTCTTGAGCCCCCATTACATGCCAATCCAACATTGTCTGAACCTTTCTACCTATGATTTATTGAGTGTATCCATTTATTTTCAAGCATAAGCAACAATAACCTGAAAAAAATGTCATTACTAATAAGAGAGAATGTTTTTCGATTAAACGATTCCCATGCCTTTAAGGACTGAAAGCATGACCGCTGCCGCTATGACAGAGCCTACCTGTCCACCTGTGTTGGCTCCCATGGCATGCATTAGCAGGTAGTTCTTAGGATTATATTTCTGACCCTCTTTCTGAGCCACCCTTGCTGCCATTGGATAGGCCGAGATGCCCGCAGCTCCAATGAGCGGGTTTACCTTGCCGCCTGTTACAATCTTCATTGCCTTTCCAAATAGGACGCCGCAGACTGTATCAAGGCAGATAGCCAGAAAACCGAGTGCTAAAATGATAAGGGTATCATGTGTTAAAAATAGCCTGCCATCCATTGTCGCTCCTATGGAAATCCCCAGGAGGAGGGTTACGATATTGGCGATCTCGTTTTCAGAGGCCTTGGTAAGCCGGGCTACAGCCCCGCACTCCTTCATCAGATTTCCAAGCATGATCGTCCCCAAAAGGGGCAGCCCTTTGGGAGCAACTAGGCCTCCGATTATCGTGACGATTAAAGGGAATACTATCTTTGTTGTTTTGGAGACCGATTTTTTTACGCTCCCCATGTTGATCATTCTTTCTTTTTTTGTGGTTAAAAACCTCATGATAGGGGGCTGGAAGACAGGGACCAGAGACATATATGAATATGCCGCCACTGAGACAGCGCCTAAAAGGTGCGGGGCATATTGAGATGTGACATAGATTGCCGTCGGGCCGTCACATGCGCCTATGATCCCTATCGATACGGCCTCCAACTTTGTAAAACCAAGGGCAAGTGCCAATGCCAGGGTCAGGAAAATACCAAACTGACCTGCCGCACCAAGGAGAAATATCTTGGGATTCTCCAGCAGGGGACCAAAATCGGTCATGGCGCCGATACCAACAAAGATGAGCAAGGGGAATAATTCGGTCATAACACCGGCGTCATAAATGATCCTTAGAAATCCTTCCTCTTCCATTAATCCTGCCAGCGGGATATTTACCAGGATTGCTCCGAATCCTATAGGGACGAGGAGCAATGGCTCAAAACCTTTCTTGATTCCAAGATAAAGGAGAAGCAGCCCCACAACTATCATAACCGGATTTGACCAATGAAGGTGGACAAATCCTGAAATGAGCCCATTCAATCCCCCTAAAATCGCATCAAGCATGGCTTATCTCCTTATTATCCATGGTTCTTCCCTTCATCTTCAGCTTTATACGGAAAAATCTTTTTCAGAATGACCATTATTAGGCTCAGGATCCACAATGTCAGGAGCGTTCCCCCCATACCCACAACGATCATAGAAACGCCAAATGTCAGATTGTCCATTAGCATACCCCTCACATAGATTATCTTCTTTTTGTATGCAGTAATCCGCAATAATACGGATCAAACTCTATCTGTATATCACCGGCCTAGTCTTCTTGTTTCTCTCTTAATAAATTCATTCACCTTTGGATTATGGATAATCCCATTGAGAAGAATTGTATCTGCGGCATCCTGCATATCTGATATCGGGATTAAAAAGTTACAGTTCTTAACAACGCCCGTTTTAATCTTTGTTGCAATCGCCTGCATATAAAGCACCTTTTTAGCTATTTCAGCATTAGATTTCTCTTTTTTGGCTAATTCCTAAATTATTTTGAGAATAACTTATTTTTGAGATTGGGGTATAGGAAATTTTATCCCATGTCAACTGAAATTTCATCCTCGACATAGACGCTGATGTTTTTAGGTCTTCATAATGCAGTGAAGTTCATCAGAAACCGGTGATTAAATGCTTGTGCCTATATTAGGAATATAATATATAAATCAAGCTATATTTAATAGATCGCCATATGATATTAAAAGGGAGAATATGTAATCATTACTAATATTCTAATTAGTATTATAGCTGATCCGCATGAAAATGAGGCCTGTAGATTATAAAACATAGCGCTGCAAAATGATTGATTTCACTAAGGAATACTGGATTTACATATAGATGCCCATTATCCGAGACATCCGGCTCAGGTTGCATCTTGACCGGGTCCTCCGCAGGGAGGGACTTCCCAAGAATATCCAGCTAAATCCTGCAATAAAAAAGGTTATATTTGAGATGCTCAAGGATATTGAACAGGATTCTCTCTTGGCTCCTGCGATAGCATATGAGATCCTCCCTGTTGAAAAAATAATCAGTGACGGGCGCATCCCTATATCTTCATTAATATCAGGGTCAAGGGAGATTGCAGCATCTGTCTGTACTATAGGGAACAGGCTTGAAATGCATGTAAAGAGGTATATTGACAATAATGAACCACTGAGCGCCCTTATTATGGATGGAATCGGAAGCGCTGCCGTGGATATGCTGTCTGGGGAAGCCTGTAATCTAATAGCATCCGTTGCGTCATCGCGCAGCTATATGGCAGGCAGTCCGGTCAGCCCTGGTATGCAGGGATTGCCCATTACGGGCCAGAAGTATATGTTTGATCTGATCCCCGCAGGTGAGATCGGGGTGACTCTTACAGATTCAGGTACAATGATTCCCCTGAAATCCGTTTCCATGATCATGGGATTAGGTCCTGAAATGAAAAGATGGAAACGTGTTGAGGTATGCGCAACCTGCCATCTGCGAAATACATGTTCGCACCGGCTGTAACAAGAAGATCATATTAGTTTGGAAGTAAATCACCAATCTTGACAATCTTATTACTCCCTATACGGTATGCTATCTAGCCTATCTGTTGGATGAGGGACATGTCAATGCGCATCCATATTCTTTTTTTGTCTTTTCCTCATCATTCTGATATAAATTTTATAGATTCTAACAAAAACAAAATACCTGCATTAAGGAGTTTTCATGAGTAATAAAACATGCCCCAGCCCGGAACCTCTACGGTCTGTTATCGGGACTATTATCTTCCTCACAATCCTGTTTTTCCTCTCTTTTATCGGTCGGTTCATCTTCGTCCCCTTAATGCCCTCAATCTCTAATAATCTTGGTATCTCCCCTTCTCAAGCGGGATCAATCTTCCTGTTCGGTTCATTAGGGGTGGCCATCGGTTCATTTGGCTCCGGTTTTGTCTCATCACGGATTGATCACAGGGGATCGCTGATTATCTCCATCCTTGGCTGCGGCATTGTTCTGACAGTATGTGCATTTTTGTCATCATTATTTGCAGTACGTTTTGCAATGGTACTCCTGGGGATTGCGGCCGGAATGAATCTCCCCTCCAGCACGGCCATCATTGCCGCGATCGTCAACCGGCCTGATTGGGGCAAAGCTATGGCAATCCATCAGACAGCTCCTCCTCTCAGTCTGATCCTAGGGCCGCTACTTTCAGTCCTTCTTTTACAATGGACCTCCTGGAGGATTATCCTGGCATTTATAGCAATGATGACAATATTTACAGCGCTTGTTATGATCTGGTTCGGCAAATTCGGTAATTTCCCCGGAGACCAGCCCAGCGTTTTAAATATGAAATTGGTTTTTTCAAATATATCTTTTTGGATAATGATTGCCCTTTTAGCCTTTGGGATCAGCGGGCATGTGGGCATATACACCATGATTCCTCTTTACCTGATATCCGAGCAAGGTATGGATGCCAAACTCGCAAACACACTCGTTGGTCTTTCTCAGATATCGACCTTTTTCATGTCTTTTTTCGGCGGATGGATAACTGACAGACTGGGCGAAAAGCGCACGATTGTACTTTTCCTTCTGATTACAGGGTCTGTTATGGTATCATTAGGTATATTGTCAGGGACATGGCTAAAGGTAGTACTCTTTTTAGAACCGGCTGCGGCCGTCTGTTTTTTCCCTGCCGCATTTGCTGCCCTTTCACGAATTGTCCAGCCCAATATCCGCAGCCTGGCTACATCCTGGGCCATGCCGATTGCCTTCATTATTGGAGGCGGTATCTTCCCAACAGCCCTGGGATATATGGGGGAGACCTTTACATTCGGGCTGGGGATATCCATTATGGGCATTTTAATAATGCTGGGTTCATCCCTTGTGATATTTCTGGGACTATTAGATCAGCTGGAAGAAGGCTGTTAATCCCTTTTTCTTAATCGGTGGGCAGGCACCCTTGCCTCTATGGTATATATGGGATTAGCAAGTGTCCACCAACCCGGTTTTTCACCCCTGCTAAATTCTATCCTGGATATGAACTTGATGGACTTATATGCCAGATCATAAGGAGCTATGAGTCTTAAAGGGGCGCCATGTTCCTCGGGCAAGGGATTATCATTCATTCTAAGGACAAGAATAATCTCCCTTTCAGGTTCCAACAGCTCACTTATCGGAAACGATTCAATGTAATGATCCTGCCGCTTTGGCGCCGAGCCTGTCTTGCCGAATGAATGAAAAACGATATGCGTCGCCTTTGGCAGAGGTTCAACCCGACTTATTATCTCCTTGAATCTGAATCCTCCCCATCTTATGTCCTTGACAGACCAGCCTTCTACGCAATGGAAATCAGAGACCTGATCAACCTGGGGAAAAGATTTGAGTTCTTCATATGAGAAGCCCTTTTCCTCTTTTACCAATCCATTTATAACTAGCTGATATTGCTCCTTTTTACCCCGTTCCCATTCTATCTGGCCCGTGTCTGCATTGAATCTAAAATTGTCCTTTTCGACAGTCCTCTCGGGCAACCTGTCAATAAAGAATGCATTTATTGATGATGGAACACCTGCCATGAATATAATTCCTCCCGTTATCTTAAAGAAAAGCCTCCTTGTCATGCCATTTTTAAATAATGCTGCCAATTTAGCGCCAAACCTTTCCTTTTCATGCATCATAATACAAAATATAAGCATGCCTACCGAATATCTCAATGCATCAATAGTTCTTCCAGTTCCTTAATGGTTATCTTCTTAATAACAGCATCTCCTATACCATTTAAAAGGACAAAATGGATACTGTCCCCTTCCCTCTTCTTGTCCTTGGTTATTGCCTCAAATATTGTTTCCATGTCTACCGATACACGTGTTGGCAGTTTCATATTGCCGAGAATCTTTTCTAATCTTGCCCTATCCTCACCAGACAGAATGCCCATCTTTTCCGAAATCCTTGCTGCAGTGCACATCCCTGCGCTAATCGCCTCTCCATGTGTCGATCCCGTGACCTTTTCGATGGCATGCCCTACTGTATGGCCGAAATTAAGCCTTCTTCTTTCTCCCATCTCCTTCTCGTCTCGGTTGACTACTCTTGATTTTATCTTAACAGACTCATAGACAATTCTTTCAATGACGTCTCTTTTCAACTGCAAAATCTCTTCATAATGGGCCTCAATATAGGCAAACAGCCTCTTATCAGCTATAGCAGCATGTTTGACTATCTCCGCGCACCCATTCCTGATCTCTTTCTCAGGCAGGGTCTTTAAAAGCACGGGATCACAGATTATGAAATCGGGCTGGTTAAATGTCCCCATCATATTCTTATATCCTTCAAAATTGACGCCGTTTTTTCCTCCTACACCTGCGTCTACCTGCGAGAGAAGCGTGGTTGACACAAAAGCGAATCTCACCCCCCTGAGATATATTGAAGCCACAAACCCGGCGATGTCACATACAATCCCGCCCCCGATACCCAGGATAAAGACTGTTCGATCCGCCCCCATCCTTATCAGTTCTTTTAAGATATACGCAACTGTATCGAGGTTTTTTATCTTTTCACCTGTCCCTATCCTGATAACCTTATCTGTTGGCATTACCTGATTATAGTTTCTATAAACGTTCTGATCGGTAATTACTATGACTTCTGCACGGGAAAGGTATTTATCGATATTCCCTATGCCTTCGCCGATAATGACCCTTGAATCCCTCAAACTGCCGTGTATTATTATGGATTTCATGAGAATCCTTTCTCCTCTTCGCCATGCCCTATGCGTTATGCGTGCTGCTTAATTTCCTCCGTTCGTAGATTATCATAAATCAATCGAACCTGTTTACATAATAACTCAAACTGCTCAGGGTAAAGCGACTGCGCACCGTCGCTCAATGCCTTTTCTGGTTCATTATGCACCTCTACCATCAATCCGTGTGCCTCGACAGCCACAGCGGCTCTGCTCAGGGGAATCACCTGGTCCCGCTTTCCTGCTGCGTGGCTTGGATCAACGATTATCGGAAGATGACTCTCATGCCTGACAACGGGAACAGCCGAAAGGTCAAGGGTATTGCGGCTATGATGTACAAATGTCCTAACCCCCCTCTCGCAAAGGATCACCAGCGAATTGCCCTCAGCGAGGATATACTCCGCCGCCATCAGCCATTCCTCTATGGTTGCTGCCATGCCTCGTTTGAGCAGGATCGGTTTCCTCGACGCCCCTGCCCTTCGAAGAAGACTGAAATTCTGCATGTTCCTTGTACCGATCTGTATTACATCCGCGCATTCTTCCACCATAGGAAAATTTTCAAGATCCAGCACTTCAGTCACAATAGGCATACCGGTTGCATCGCGTACTTTAATAAGAATATCAAGCCCTTCCTTGCCGAGCCCTTGAAAGGAATAAGGCGAGGTTCTGGGTTTGAAGGCACCTCCCCTGAACATATCCGCGCCTGCCCTTTTCACCTTCTCCGCTATAGTCAAGGCCTGTATTTCACTCTCCACAGCGCATGGACCCGCTATTATCGTCATATGGCCACTGCCAACTTCAATATCCCCAATCCTTATTATAGTCTCCTCGGACTTAAACTCTCGGCTTACAAGCTTGTAGGGGCGTGTGACAGGTATTGCCTCCTTAACCCCAGGCATTCCCAGAAAAAGGGACCCATCAACAGGTCCCTTGTTGTATAGAATACCGATCGAAACCCTTTCACCCCCAGGAATCGGTCGAGGGATATAACCATGTTCCTTGATCTTGGCGATTACCGAATTTATCTGTTCATCAGTCGCGTTTCTGCTGCCCTTTATAAATAAAAGGACCGTCGGCCTTTAAGGGGCCAGCGGTCCTTTTGTTTGTCGTATTTTATAAAAACGGGCGCTTAAAACATCAGGACAGTAAACCCCTCCCTGCTATTCCACCAGCGCCACAATAAAAGATTATCATTTATTAATATATTTCTCATATTTCTTATATTTAATTAAAACTTATTTTCTTATTTATCTTATACCTGCTTTTTGATTTGATTGTCAAGGCTTTTTTGCCTCTTCCCTTTTAATGTTTGAAATGATAGATTCTATATTAGGAATTCTTAACCCATTATTTCCATTTGACGATAATGAATTACTACATATTACATGCTATTGTCTTTCTTATGTCCTATATCCCTGTTCCAATAGGCCAGTTTCTGGGAAGGATATTAGGTATTACCGCTTCTATGATACCCATTGAGAGAAACAGGATCGCCCTTGATAACATCCGACAAAGTTTCGGTGATTCCATAGAACAACATGAGATAACAAGATTATATCGAAAGGTACTTGTACATTTCGGACAGATGCTCTTTGAGGTGCCTCATATACTCAGGATCAAGCACGAAAATCTTGACAGATATGTTTCTTTTGAGGGGGAGGACAACCTGCTTACGGCCCTTAAAAAAGGTAAAGGCATCTTTATACTCACAGGTCACTTTGTAAACTGGGAATTGATTGCAGCCGGCGTAGCAATCCGTTTCGGTCAGCTTGCCGTTGTGGCCAGACCATCACATTCCCATCCACAAAATCGATTGATATATAAATTGCGTTCACGTTTCGGGACGGAGATTATACCGAAACAGAATAGTATGAGACAGATCTTTTCCGCACTTGGAAAAAACAAGATGATAGCAATTCTTCTGGACCAGAATGTAGACTGGTATCAGGGTGTATTCGTCAATTTTATGGGACGATGGGCATGCGTCAATAAGGGGCTTGCCCTTATGGCCTTAAGAACTGCATCTCCTGTAATACCAATCTTCCCCGTGAAACAGAAAGATGGCAGATATAAGATTGTTATTGGAGAAGAGCTGAATCTGATAAAGACAGGTGACAAGACCATGGATGTAGAAGAGAATACCACACTTTTTACGAAGATAATCGAAAGACAGCTAAAAGAATATCCGGATCACTGGTTCTGGTTCCACAGGCGCTGGAAGACTATACCTTATTGTCCAATCCCCAACGAATCCATCAAACTACACGATCAATAGGTATGATGTTTTCAAATCCCTGGCGCGTCTCACCCGAAACGCTATTCTTTCCTCCCAGTGTCCATTTTCGATTTTCTCGGGGAGCCTGTTTATACTTACAATCTCTACCAGTAAAATCTTACCTCTTATATATTTTCTTAAGAGAATTTTTTACCTTTTGTATCAATGCAGTATCAGATTACTTTTTGATTAGCTAACTAATTTAAATTACGTTAAAATGGTGCCGGAGGGGGGACTTGAACCCCCACAAGGTTGCCCTTACTGGATTTTGAGTCCAGCGCGTCTACCAGTTTCACCACTCCGGCGCGTATCGATTTGAAAAGATTATATTTATACCCTTTGTATTGTCAATATGTTATTGACATGCATTGGCAGCATTGTTAATATCCGCAGAAAAAAGGGGCTGTAGCTCAGCTGGGAGAGCGCTTGAATGGCATTCAAGAGGTCGTCGGTTCGATCCCGATCAGCTCCACCAATTATATCAATAAGTTACAAAAGTGAACCTCTTTTAAGATCTGAAAATATGACAGTTCTGTGCCTGTAGTTTTTGAGAGGCATCTGTAATTATGGGTGCCTCTTTCTTTTGAGACGAAAAACCGTTCATCACCTAAGGCTATTCCCTTGCCAGATAATTGGACATAGCATTTTAAATGCATTTCATTTAATTCGATATATACCTGAAAGGAGTTAACATGAGTATTGTTCCGAGAAAGGAACTCTCGCTATTTGATTCCATATGCATAATCGTAGGGATCATCATAGGCGCCGGGATATATGAGATAACACCCACGGTAGCCGCATGCATGGGCGGGTGGATTGAAATACTGGGTATATGGCTGGTTGGAGGGCTACTTGCCCTGACAGGCGCCATATGCTACGCGGAGCTGGCTACTGCCTATCCACGCCAGGGCGGAGACTATGTATATCAGACCCGCGCTTATGGCAGCTTGGTTGGATACCTTTTCGGATGGTCACAGCTCGTTATTGTCAGGCCCGGTGATATCGCCCTGATGGCCTTCGTATTTGCAAGGTATGCGATAACTATATATGCCCCTTATGAGAATATGATGCCTGTATATGCCAGTATGGCTGTAATAATTCTGACTCTAATTAATATCCTGGGAGTAAAACAGAGTAAATGGACCCAGAACCTTCTTACCGTGCTGAAGTCAGTAGGAATTCTGGGCATTATTGTGGCAGGTTTTCTTGCGCCAACGCCGCAGATTACACCAGGAGAGACATCGGGGATCACACTGGATAGTTTTAAGCTTGCCCTTATCCTTGTACTATTTGCCTTTGGTGGGTGGAACGAGATGGCATATGTGGCCGCTGAGGTCAAACAACCGAAAAATAATATTGCTCGTTCCCTTGTTATCGGTACTGTTGCGGTTATATGCCTTTATATGCTCATCAACGGAGCATTCCTTCACGCCCTGGGACAGGCTAAGATGAGTTCTTCACAGGCTATTGCCGTAGATACATTTAGCATAATAGCCCCGGGGATGGCCTCAAGAATAATCAGTATTATTATTTGTATATCCGCCCTGGGCGCGGTTAATGGCATGATTTTTACAGGCGCACGCATATCCTATGCCCTTGGCGCCGAACACCGGTCATTCCGTTTCATCGGGACATGGAGCGAACGTTACGGAACGCCGATCATGTCCCTTATTGTCCAGGGGTGCATCAGCCTCGCCATCCTGCTCATTGCGGGTTCTTTCATAGACACCATCCTTTACTCCGCCCCTGTAGTCTGGCTGTTCTTTCTAGGGACCGGCATTTCTGTCTTCGTGCTCCGGCACAAGGAACCTCATATCGAACGACCTTATAAGATATCCGGTTTTCCCCTGCCAGCCTTAATATTCTGCGCAGCATGCGTCTTCATGTTTTACGGCTCATTTACATATGCGCTGAGTACGAAGCCTATTGGCCTAATTATCCTTGCGGGCGTGCTGATAGCGGGCTTGTTAGTATACTGCTTTACAGAAAAAGATATAAAAAAGCAGGATTAGCGTCAGATTAAATTTTTGTAAATTCGCCAAGCACAGGGTTTATTTCAATGGCTTAGATAAGAAGATACCACGGATTTCGTACAGATTATATCAATAATAATACCATAGAATATCCCGGCTATAAATCCCGTCAAGTCTAGAAAATCCGTCGCCGCATAAAACGAAAAACTTACTATAACGCCAAGCACCGCTCCTCTAAACGCTGAATGTATCATCTTGTTTGAAGTAGGTGAATAAAAACCTATCATCAATCCCATTACTACCCTGTTGAACCAGGTTGCAAACAGAAAGAGTCCGTTAATCTGGTCTCCCATCCTAATATTGACGCCCAAAACACAGAAAATCCCAAGAATTGCGCCAGACAATAGGCCAATAACCGCTCTTTTATTCATTTTTCCCCGCCTTTTTAAATTCATTTACAAACTGCCTCATGTCTTCCAGAAGCACCGCATCCGGATTGCATCTGAGGACCATCCCGTCAAGAAACATGAGGCTTTTAATTATTGAGAACATACCTTTTTCAAATCCCATGCCTGAGTTCACACCGAGTTTAATCGTTTCCATCATCTTTTTAGTTAAAGAGACTTCTTTTACGCTTTTCCCTTTGAAGTCGGCGTACAATATATTAAACTTCTCCCTAAACTTCTCAAAGTTCTGCCCAGAGATGCGCTTCTCGGCCATTTCATTAAGCCTTTTTGCGCACAGATCGTAATTGTAAACGGATAGTGCATCAAAGAAATTAAGAAGCCCTGAGCTCAGCCTTTTACTCACATAGCCTATGGCCCCGGTGTCAATGAAATAGATTTTATCCCCGCAGAGCATCAGGTTTCCCGGATGGATATCCCCATGAAATGTCCCGATGTTGAATATAAAAAATCCATGTATTTTAAATAGAAGAAGAAGCTCAGAATAGTCCATTTCATTATCTAGGATCTCGTCGAATGTCTTTCCACTAATATATTCCGATACCATTACATTCTCCGATGACAATTTTCTGAATATCTTGGGAAACTTCAGGGAGGACAAATCATATATTTCTTTGTTTTTCTCGTATATCTCTTTTAGAATTTCATGCCCTTCTATCTCGTTGAGAAGGTTCAGTTCTCTCAATGTGTAATCTTCGATATGCTCAAGAATACCTATAGGATCGAAAACGCGCTCCAGCTTAGGATAGAAGAAAATCACCAACCTTAAGAACCTCTTAACCGCAGCCACATCTTTTTCGAACATTTTTTTAAAATCTGCCTTGATTATCTTTATGACTACTTCTTCGCCCGTTTTAAGTCTCGCCCTATGCACCTGACCCACTGATGCGCTTGCAAGCGATTTTTCGTCAATCCACGAAAACTTTGATTTGTCTATATTCTTGAGAAGGTCTTCCGATTTTATGGGGATATTTGCGCGGTAAAGCTTGGACAGTTCGACACATGTTTCTTCGTTTAAAAAATCTATTCTCAGGGCGTGAACCTGTCCTATTTTAACAGCAAGCAGGCCCATTTTCTGGATTTTTTCGGCATCCGCCTTTTTATCTCCATATATCATCCTTATGAGCTTTATAAAAGAGATTATATTCATAAATTATCCCTGCAAATAATTCAGCATGATTCAGAGTCTGATACCATCCTTTTCCATAATCAGTTCGGCGGATATTCTTCCGGATTCATATATTGTGGGCAGTCCGCTTCCAGGATGGGTACCTCCTCCCACGAGATAACAGTTCTTAAATTCCTCGAACTCGTTATGAGGCCTGAAATAAAGCATCTGGCTCACGTTGTGCGCCAGGTTGAAGGTCGCGCCCAGATAGACTGAATGGTCTTTTTCCCAATCCTTTGGCGTTATAATCTTTTCCTCCTCAATATTATCTCTCAGCCCCTGATAACCGCCCCTTGATTCAAGAGCATCAATTACCTTGTTTCTGAAATTCTGTTTTTCCTTATCCCAGTCGATATGGCTTTTTTTGTTAGGTACAGGCACCAGAACATATATAGTGCTCCTTCCCTCAGGCGCCAATGTTTTGTCGGTTACCGAAGCGTTTTGAACATAGAACGAAAAGTCATCTGATAGAATCATATCTTCCGTGATCTCCTCGACATTCCGTCTATAGTCCTTTGCGAAAATTATGCTGTGATGGGCAATATCCTTGAATTCTTTTTTTACGCCGAGATACAGCATGAAGGTTGAGCATGAATAATCCTTGCTCGCAAGTCTTTTATTAGTCCATTTTTTTCTGTCCTTTTGAGCTATGATATGTGTCATAGCGTGTCCAAAATCGGCGTTTATAACCACATAATCAGTCTCTTCGGTTTTGCCGTTTTCAAATATAACGCCCGTTACCTGCCCTCTATCTACTATTATTTGCTTGACGGGGGAGCTGAGGTGTATTCTTCCCCCTGATTGTTTGAATGCTTCGGCCATGCCGTGGGAGAGCCTGTTTAGCCCTCCAATGACATGATAAATTCCTCCGCCATGTTCGATATATGAAATTATGCTGAAGGTTCCCGGTGCTGTCCATGGAGACATTCCGATATATTTAGCCTGAAATGTAAAGGCGATTCTCGTGTCGGGATCATCAAAATATCTAGACAGTACTCCATAAAGACTTATATGAGCATCAAGATATGGCAGGGCTGCCAGGAGATGTTTGGATAAAAAGTCACTTATTCTGCCGTAAGGTACGGACAGGCATGGAATAAGCTTATCGTATTTTATCTTTTCCTTTTCAAGATATCTCAAATAGCCTTTAAAACTGCCTCTGGAAAATTTTTCCATGCTTAGTCTCATCTTTTCCTTATCCGGAGAGGGATAAAGTTCCCTATTATCTGCAAACTTTAGACGGTACATCGGATCAAGCCTGACTACTTTGATAAAGTCCTCAAGTTTCTTTCCGCTTTTCTCAAAGACTGTTTCAAGCACGTCTTTCATCATGAAAAAAGTCGGTCCGATATCGAATATATAGCTTCCTATCCTGAAAAAAGAATTCCGCCCTCCGACCTCTTTCTGTCTTTCATGAATATCGACCGAATATCCCTTTGAAGCAAGCAACATTCCTGCTGAAAGGCCCCCCGGCCCAGCTCCCACAATTATTACCTTTTTGCCCGTGGTAGATAGGAAGCCGTTTCTTTTAGATTGAAATACCATCTATTTTCTCCTTATTATGAATAATATTAACTCGGTACTTTTAATTTTATAGGATCTTTAAGGATCAAGCAGAGAATAATAAACAATGGTAAAGTTACCAACCATTCAAGATAAATGGCATGCGGTAAAATCCTTACAGTCGGAAAGAGCAACCACAAAACCACTATTAGGCCCCCCACAAGTATCGTCCAGAATGCGGCAGCCTTTTTACAGAACCCCGGAAGAAAGGTCGTGAAAAGGAATATAATGGTGAAAGGAGTGCATAGAGTTAATCCGATGAGAAGTGTATTTAATATCGATGCCGCCTTCACTGCCATATAGAAGCCTATCATGCCTATAATGAGCACCAGATAACGCGATAATCTTAATGCCCTTTCCCGTGGCACAATTAATCCCCTGTTTTCCATAAACCATTCATATATGTCTTTTTCAATGAGCGTTGCAGAACTGATCAGTAATGCCACACCGGTTGAAATGTCAGCCGCCCACAATCCTGAAAGCGTAAGTCCAGCTACAATAGGATTAGTGTTCATTATGATTGTGGGCAGGGCTTTAACAGAGGCGATATCCGGATAGAGGGATTTAGCGGCAATACCCATATATGCCGAAAAAAAGCCGAGAGGTGCCATAAGAATCACAGCCGTAAGGAATCCCCATTTCGCATGCCCCGGACTCCTGGCTGCCAGGCTGACCTGTACCACCCCCTGCATGGTGAAGGTCATGGTAGCCATAACAATAAACCAGCCGAGTAACACTCCCCATCCTAATCCCTGAACGAGGTTGAAATAATCTAATTCACGAGGAAGTCTTGATATTATGACCTCAGTCCCTCCGGCTAAGGACCAGCAGGCCATCATTCCGACCGTTATGCCTATCCAGATTATCATAACATTTAACACATTTGATAGCCCTCCTGCCCAAAATCCCCCTACCAGGGCTATACCTACAAATACTATTGCTGTGAGTAGCATCCCGCTGAAAAGTGAGAAATAATCCGGCAGCATGGCGCTCAGAAGGGCTCCTCCCGCCACAAACTGAAGGCATGTTACGGTCATAATAATCATGAATTGCAGAATTACTCCTAAAACTCGCGAAGAGGCAGTGTAATATTTTCCAAGCATTTCAGGGACCGTAGAAATTCCGATTCTCCTCCATTGGGATGCCCCGAAAATTCCCATAAGTAGGGCCCCAAATCCCCACGCGACATTGTACCATCCTGCAGGAAGCCCACTTTCAAAGGCCATCTGGGCAGTACCAACTGTTGACGCCCCTCCGATAGCAAGACCTGTCAGCATAAATGCGACCATGTACCAAGGCCATGCACGACCCGCCAGCAGAAATCCTAATGCCTCATTTTTAACAAGCCTTATTGAGACAATGCTGACCATCGCCAAAAAACATACATATATAATCACAATTAATAAGGGGATATTCATAAGTTCCTTCAGTCAGTGTATAAGAGCATGTTTTCCCTCGGATTTTACTCCTAATGCCCTTTTATTTTATGCTAGCCAAAACATCTTTGCCGAAAGCCATGCAATCAGCACGTTTGAGAAGGTCGTAATCCGTCAACGGCTTGCCAGCGAGCCGTGGATACCTTTCTTCCATCATCTTGGCTATATTTGGCTCAATCAAGGATTTTGTGATCCTTCCGTTAAATACCTTTGATGGGATATTGCCGACCTCACACATTTTTGCCAAATGATCACCAATGAACATAGCCGTTTGTGCTGGCCCTACCGGCTTCTCTCCGTTGCCGCATATGGCAAACAGTCCTCTGACCTTCGTTTTCAGCCATACCTTGTTCTTTGTGATATAATCCTGCAACTCTTGACGCGTTACACCTGTTCGGATAGAGCCGCCGATGACAATGTGATCAAATCCCTTCAGATCAGGATTTTCGCGCACATCAAAGACATCGGCGATCCCGCCCATCCCTTCCGAGATCCATATCGCGGCGTCTCGGGAGCTTCCGCACCAGGTACCGTAAAGCACGGCCCATCTCTTGTCAGAAGCTATGGGATAGAACTTTAACGCCCATGCATCATCAGTCAAAGCTAACATACTTATTCCAGTCAATCCAAATTTAATAAAATCTCTCCTTTTCATGTCTTACTCCTATTATAAATAAAATATTGATAATGAAAATTGCCCTGCTTAATTGTATAAGCGACTTCGACTTTGTAGAAATTATATCTCTAAAGTTCATTCCATGCGGTAATTGTCAGACAGATACAGGAACTTTTATATTCAATTTCCTTACCCTGAATTAACTTTTCATTAACACACATATTATTATGCTGCTTCTTTTAATTTAATGAGGGAAAATCAGTATATTGCTGCAAGTTATATAAGAAATTTTATTTTAGGCAATAAAAATATAGGAGATGAATATAATAGTGAAGGTGCGGTATATATAGGCCAGGGATAACAAAGGAATATGGATTAACTGGAGTCCCCTGAAAAAGACAGATTTCTAAAGATCAATCTCGCTATCCTCCTTGGCAGCCTGTATTATTATGGCTGAGTTTTTCTTTTCCGCAAGATCTTTACAAAGCAATTCTATTTTCTTGACCTCCTCATCGGTCCTATATGGATCATGATGAAAGAGTATAAGTTTTTTAATACCCGCATTATATGCAAGCTCAAAAGCGGCTTGATAATCGGAATGGCCCCAGCCCTTTCGCTTATCAATCTCCCCCGGTGTATACTGAGAGTCATGTATCAGTATATCAGCACCCTTGCAGAATTTGACATATTCCTTGAAAGACCTCCCTTCCCATTCATCACCTCTGAGTTCATTATCAGTGATAAATACTAGGGTCTTATTCCCTTCTCGGAAACGGAAGCCTAATCCTCCCTGCGTATGATGAAGGGGGATACTATCAATCGCTGTTCCGTCAATTTCAAGCACATCGCTTTCCAACTTTTCAAGATAGGTGATGTCAGCCCTAAGATCTTGAAATGTTATAGGGAAAAAGCCGTCTCCGATCTTGTTATCGAATGTGTATCTTAGTCCTTTGAAGCAGTTAGAACTGCCATCGACATATATCTTTGTTGAACGATCATAGATCGGATCAAAAAAAGGGAACCCAAATAGATGATCCCAGTGGATATGTGTTATCAATAGATGGATATCCTCATTCTTCTTTTCTCTTATCAGTTTTTCACCAAGACGTCTGATACCCGTCCCGGCATCGATAATTACGGTCCTACCGCCTTCTAAAACAATTTCCAGGCAGGTCGTGTTCCCGCCGTATACAGTTGTATCCTCCCCTGGCACTGGGATGGAGCCTCTTGTGCCCCAAAACTTAATTCTCATAATATATAGTTCCTCTCCGCAGGATTCTTAGGGATCCTCTTCTATTGGATGCCCTTTTAAAGAGATAGACTTTTTAACCAAGATATGCTTAAGTCCAAGTAAAAAAGTGACTTTAATCTACTTAATCTAAATTACATAGTCAATTTAAAAATTGGGCTAAAAATCACGAAAAACTACACTTGTAAATTATAGAAATGCCGGTTCATCCTCATGGCAAAACGCATTAATTAATCTATGAAATCAAGGTATTATAACATATGTGCGGAATCTGCGGAAAGCTCGACTTTTATGAAAAGGGGATAAGCGAGGATCTCATAAAAAGGATGACAGATTCCTTGAATTATCGTGGTCCTGACGACGAAGGCACCTACATTTCCATACCCATTGCGCTGGGGCATAGAAGGCTAAGCATCATCGACCTTTCCTCTGCCGGACACCAGCCTATGAGCAATGAAGATGAATCCATATGGCTAGTATTTAACGGCGAGATATATGACTTTCAAAAACATCGTTTAATGCTTATGTCAAAAGGTCACCGTCTGAAAAGCCGCACTGATTGCGAGACAATCATACACCTTTATGAAGAATATGGGATAGATTGTCTCGATTACCTAAATGGTATGTTTGCCTTTGCTCTTTGGGACAGCAGAAATATGCAACTATGGCTAGTACGGGATCGTCTGGGGATTAAACCCCTGAATTATTACTGGGACAATAACAAATTGATCTTCTCTTCGGAGATAAAGGCCATCTTATGTGATCCAAGCGTGACAAGGGAGATAGACAGGGAGGCACTTGATCTGTACCTGACATTAAATTACATCCCTGCCCCCTGGACCATATTTAAAAACATACGAAAGCTCTTGCCTGGCAATTATCTCCTTGCAAACAAAAACGGTATAAATGTCGTGCGCTATTGGGATATCCCCCTGGATTCAGGAGGCCCTGAGGTATCAGTGTTGGATAATGAAAGAGATTTAGATGTATATAAGCGAAATCTGTATCGCCTGTTGGAAGATGCTGTAACACGAAGGCTTATATCTGATGTGCCCCTCGGCGCCTTTCTGAGCGGCGGTGTGGATTCCAGCATTATCGTAGGGCTTATGTCCAGAAATTCATCCCGCCCTGTTAAGACCTTCTCAATAGGATATAAAGATATCCCCTCCTTTGACGAAACAGGTTACGCACTGGAGGTTGCAAGATTCAACAATACGGACCACCAGGAGTTTAGGCTTGACTATCGCGATGTGCTGGAGACATTTCCGGAGGTCTTGGGAAATCTGGATGAGCCATTCGCCGATTCATCCGCTATCCCTACCTTCATTGTCTCGAAGCAGACGCGAAACCATGTAACTGTGGCCCTTTCGGGAGATGGCGGTGATGAACTCTTCGCGGGATACAGGATGTATCAAGGAGAACGATGGTCGCGATACTACGGTCTAATCCCTTCATTTTTTAGAAACAGGATTATAACCCCACTTGCCGACATCTTACCCGACGCGAGGGATAAAAGGGGTCTTGAATCGGCGAGGATAATCAAAAAATTCATAAAAGGCATGAGCAATTCTTTTCCGGAAAGGTTTTATAACTGGCGTGAGATATTCACTTATCCAATGAGACAGGGACTCCTGATATATCCCCTGGATATGAATATCTATCTTGATCTAATACGCACCACTGTGGAAAAGGAAAAATACCGTTTTCCCGATGATAACATCAATCTGATTCTGTATATGGACGTTAAGGGGCTCCTGCCTGGCGATATGCTGACAAAGGTCGACAGGATGAGCATGGCGAATTCCCTCGAAGTGAGAGTTCCATTCCTGGACTATATATTCATAGAATACGTATTCCGGATAAAAGGCGATATGAAGCTCAGAGGGAGGACAGGAAAGTATATCCTGATGGAGAGCTTCAGGCATATCCTTCCTCCTTCAGTCCACAACAGGCCTAAATACGGATTTGAGATGCCTATTGGGGCATGGCTTAGAAAAGAACTGAGGTTTCTTATCGACGAGTACCTTAACAGAGATTATATCAAAAGGCAGGGCATATTTAATTTTGAGGTGATAGACGAGTTGATTAAAAACCATATGGGTAACCGCAGGGATACATCATGGCATATTTGGAATCTTATCGTATTTCAACACTGGTACAGAAGATATATGTAATCACTCTGATCCTTGCCCTATCCTGTTCAGGTTGCCAATTCAGATATATACTCCATGCCGCTTCCCACCAGTATCGCCTGATCCGCGATTCTGTCAAGGTGGAAGATGCATTAAAAGGCGACCTTATTGAATCTGACCAGAAGGCACGTCTAAGGCTTGTTGCCGCCATCAAAGACTTTGGTGAAAAGGAACTAGGGTTAAAAAAGACCCAAAACTATCAGAACGTTTATCTTGAGCCCTATCAGACTATCATCTATACCATATCTGCATCTCCTAAGGATCGCCTGGCCATTGTCTCATGGTGGTTCCCAATTGTTGGAAATATGCCATACCTTGGTTTCTTTGATCTTGAAAAGGCAAAAAAGGAAAAAGATCGGCTGCTCAAGAAAGGATTGGATGTTAATATTGGTACAGCTGAGGCATACAGCACTCTTGGGTGGTTTAAGGATCCGGTTACCGTAAACCTCCTGGAAAAATCGACGGTTGAATTGACGGAGATAATACTACATGAAATGACGCATACTACCTTATATGTAAAGGGCCAAGGCGAATTTAACGAAAACCTCGCTAACCTGGTGGGAAAGGTTGGCACGGTTTCATTTATAAGGAAAACGTACGGCGACATGCATCCTTTTACAGCTGAGGCTGAAAACAACCTGGCTGATCAGCGCCTGTTTTGTTCCTTTCTAACATCTCTCCTTGAAATGCTCGAATTCCTCTATAATTCCGATATCAGTTATGAGGAGAAATTGGCGGAAAGAGAGATGATCTTTAAAAGATCACTAAAGGAGTTTGCCGATATTAAGGCAGGTTTCAAGACAGATCGTTATAAAGGATTCGGCGAATCAGGCCTGAACAACGCATATTTGATGTCGATCGCTCTATATAACCGTGATTTTAAATTATTTGAGAAAGTAATGATAGGTCATGAAAATTCCATTAAAAATATGCTTAATCACCTTCAGGAGATCGCGGATGAAAAAAAGGACATACTGGAATGGGTGAAGAATTTCTCATTGCCCCATGCTGATTCATGACGCTACTGGGACTCACTAAAAAGTCTGCGTCTAACATAAGGGTCCCATTGCCCCATTTTCACTACTGTTTCCATAAATTCAATCAACACGTTGGCCGCATCCAGGGGTTCGCGCTGAAGGATACAATGCTGGGTCTTGATCACCCTTAAAAGGACATCAGGCCTGATTTTTTTAATCTTTTCGAAGTTATGTCTCCTGATCAAGCGATCCTCATCACCCACGATATAGAGAATCGGAAGATCAAATGATAAAAGTTCTTTTTCAACATCCACTTGAAAAATAGATTTTATACGTCCAGCTATAACATCGGGATTGACTGTCTTAATTAGACCTATTGCTATATTTGCCAACTCTTTAATTTGATCTGTTTCATGGATGGTCCTCATCCTGATTAATAAAGGCCATAGCCTATATATGGGGCCTACCGAAATAATATGTATCCAAGAGGGGATGAATCGAAAGGGATTTATTATAAAAGTCGCGCAGAGTATAAGACCTCTAAGCCTTTCGGGCCTTTGGCCGGCTATCATTATTGCCAATGGACCTGAGAACGACTCTCCCAAGAGGAAAAAGTCAGTTTCCATTGGCAGTTCTTCCATTATGATTTCTTTCAGCTCTATATAGCTACATTGCCTGTCTCTCGGATAAGAGATAACAATCGGTTTGATTCCTTCAGGGATATAGTTGATGAGAGGCCCAAAAAGTTCTCCTGTGCCGTCAAGACCAGGCAGCAATACTAAGACTATCTCTTTCATAAATAACCCTAGAGTAACGGAATAATTAGTATTTAAGCACCAGCTCTACTGCTGTATACGGATCGCTCTCCATTTGCTGCTGCTCCCG
>SMTZ1_10003747_pt1 | contig 26986 bp, 30 predicted proteins | sample DeeMarSWOR136_30_FD_25667 | JGI IMG/M metagenome (IMG submission 25667)
TATAATTCCTGTAAAAATTCTAAGTTGAAAGTAAAAAGAAATTTGACAGATAATCCAATTTTTCAATTCATATCATTCACTTGCCGAACTACTGCATATAGAGAAATCGCTACATACAAGAAAACTTTTTGCTAAATAACATCTCTATCAAATCATTTCTTTTAATAAAAACCAGTAAAAATGATTAATGAAAGATATTTATTATAAACTTTAATTACACATTAATAAAAACGAGGAGAATTAGATGTTAAAGACACCAACTATTGTTCTAAACGTTAAAACCTATGCAGAAGCAACAGGGATCAAATCTTTAAAAATCGCTCAATTAATGGATAAAATTTCACAAGAAATTGGTGCTAGTATGGCTATTGCTGTTCAGCCAACAGATATTACAACCTGTTCAAAAAATGTAAAAATACCTGTATTTGCAGAACATATAGATCCTATAACACCTGGCAGTCATACTGGATGGGTATTACCTGAAGCAATAAAGGATGCAGGGGCAATAGGGACTTTGATAAATCATAGTGAACATAGATTGAAATTAGCAGACATTGATTTGTGTATTAAAAGAGCAAAAGAATTAGAACTAGATCATATAGTATGCACTAATAATATTTTAACCTCTAAAGCTGCAGCGACATTCTCACCAAACTTCGTAGCGGTAGAACCACCTGAGCTTATTGGAGGAGACATATCTGTTACAACTGCTAATCCAGATATTGTTAGCGGTTCAGTAGAGGCGGTAAAGGATATTAATAAAAATATAAATGTTCTATGTGGTGCAGGGGTAAAAAATGGAAAAGATGTTTCAAAATCAATAGAACTCGGTGCCGAAGGTGTTTTACTTGCAAGTGGAATAGTTAAAGCTAAGGATAAAGAAAGTGTAATCAGAGATTTGGCTTCAGGTTTATGATTATTAAAAGAACAAAGCAGATAATTTTTACACAGTCTGCAATTTTTTTGTAAATTACTATTTAAAACATAAACTCTAAAATATAATGCAAATATCAAGTCCAATATCCTTTTTTTTAAGGCGGATAGGTAAAATTTCAATACTGAACTATAGAAAGGAAAAGAGTCCAATCCTATATTATAGACTTAATATGGTATAATTAACATCGGTTTTTTTTATTATTCTAGATAAATGATAAATTGTTTACCTTATCAATTCTAAGAGTTCCAACTCTTCCTCAGTTAGATACTCCAACTTCCACTTATGTTCGTCATCAAATATCATATTCCTTCCTTCTTTTTGGCGGAGATATCAGCGAAGAGGATGGGATACTGGTATGTCCCCCATATGTTCCGTCTGTCTGATATAGAAAATGTAGTTTTTAATTTATATATATTAAAAGGAGGTAGATGAAAGTATTAATAAGCTTTGTCTCAAAATTATTTGTTTCTATCCCTAAGAATAAAGTGATAAAATAATTATCACAGATAGTGAATTTAAATTTTGAGATAATGCAATCCTTTTAAGTTGATTGAATATTTAATAAGAATTCCAATAGAATAAAAGTTAAGGAAATAAACACTAGACCATTATTTTTAGTTAAGAATGACATTTTATCAAAATGACATTTTAACAGATTACCCTTTTATATTAGTTGAACAATGTCCGTCAGAACACTGGTGCGGCAGGTCTTTATGCGGTTTTTTTTTGACCTACCGTATCCCATCCTAAAACAAAAATGTTGAATATTTTAAAGAATTGAAAATATTACTTCTTCTTTTTCTTCTCTTTTCTTTCTTCTTTTTCTTTAGCTTTTTCTTCTTTTTCCTTTGCTTTTTCTTCCAAGTGTTTCTTTTCTTTAGTTATTCCACCTTGTAGTACTCTAACTCTTGCACCCATAGCATGTATTCTTGCTTCAATTTGTCTTTTTTTAATATTATAATCTGCTTTTGTCATCTTTTTACTTTCACATTTTTCCGTTAATTGTTCAATTTTTCTCTGTTGTCTCTCGATTCTCTTTTCTAGTTTAGCTATATTTCTTTCTAATCTCTCAATGAAACCCATCTTTTCAACTCCATTGAATCTTTTTATACGATATATGGGTGTTTTAAACTTTCAACATTAATTATTTACTATATAAGTAAATATTTATTCGTATTATTTAGAATCAATACTACTATTGCTATTGAATTCTTATAATATAACCTTTATCTTTTTATTAAGATTCTAATTTCAAATTTATGATATTTAGTTATAAAAATATCTCAATTATAAACTATATAGATAATATTTAAGAAAAAAATAAACATATATTATTGAATGTCTCTAAATTTTAAACCTATTTGGTTTGACTCAATGGGAGCAAAATCCACTTGTACATATGTTCAAACTTCAGATATTTCTATAGTAATTGATCCAGGTGTAGCGATAATGCAACCTTCGTTTCCAGCAACACCTGAACAGAAAACTAAATGGTTATCTAATGCGGAGGACATAATAAAGCAAACTTGCAATAAATTAACCGATATTGTAATTTCTCATTATCATTATGACCATTATTTTCCAGATGACCTTGAATTATATAAAGGAAAAAAAATATTTATAAAAAATCCTAATCAGTATATTAATTTTAAACAGCGAGAAAGAGCAGTAAATTTTTTTAAGTCTATCATTGATAAATTTAAAGTTAAAGAAACAGAAAAATTTTTTCCATTAAATAAGAAGACAGAGTATCAAGATCCTCTCGATTTTCTACCGCATGCAGTAAATAAAGATTTTAAATCATATAATAACAGGCGAAAGGAGGTTCTAGAAAAAGGAAGAAAAAGATTTGATAAACAAGTAATGAAATGGATTTCGAATAAACCCTTACCCGAGATAAAATCTGAAGAGATTGAAATATCATTTGCAGAAGAGAAATCTTATGTTAAAGGAAATACAACAATAAGGTTTACTAAACCTTTGTTTCATGGAATCGAATATGCAAGTGTTGGTTGGGTATATGCAACCATTATCGAGTGCAAAGGAAAGAAGCTGCTTCATTCATCAGATTTAAGTGGACCTATAATTGAAGATTATGCTGATTTAATTATTCATGAAAATCCTAATATTCTTATTCTAGATGGACCAACTACTTATTTATTTGGTTATATATTAAACAGAATAAATTTAGATCGGACTATTGAAAATACGGCAAGGATAATCAAGGATATAAATGCTGATGTAATTATTTACGATCATCATTTAACAAGAGAGCCTAGATTTAGAGAGCGAACAAAAAAAGTATGGAAAATTGCAAAAGAATTAAATAAAAAGGTTGTAACCGCTGCTGAATATCTAGGAAAAAAAACTATTGTTGAATTAAATCAATGAGTTTGAAAAATATTAATAACACTTTATTGTTTTAAAAATCTATATGTTGAAGCAATCATTTCATAAGTTTCTTTGAATATGTTTTTATAAGATAAACCTATTAAATCTGGTAGGGAATTTATTATGTGTTATAACTACAGTCTTGCTTTATATAGAAATCAACAAGAATTTAAAAAAATATTTGGCGCTAAATTTTTAGAAAACGATTCTTTAAATAGAACATATTATGTTAATTCATTTACTTTACCAAAGATGCCTGTAATTACCAACGAAGATCCAAGGCATTTTCAATTTTATTCTTGGGGACTTATTCCTTTTTGGGTGAAAAACGAAGATGATGCCAATAAAATACGTATACAGACAATGAATGCACGTGCGGAATCATTGTTTGATAAACCAAGTTTCAGAAACTCAATTAAGAAGAAAAGATGCTTAATTCCAGCTGATGGATTTTTTGAATGGCGATATATTCTTGGAAAAAATTATCCCTATTATATTCATTTAAAGGAAAATAAACTTTTTTCATTTGCAGGTTTGTGGGATAGGTGGGTTAATCCAGTGACTGATGAAACAATATATACTTATTCTATTATTACTTGTGAGCCAAATAATCTGCTGAAAAAGATTCATAATAAAAAGAAAAGAATGCCTGTTATTCTACCTAGAAACAGTCAAAATATATGGATAGAAAATGTTTTAGATAAGGACGAGATAAAGAGTTTTTTGGTTCCATACCCTGATGAGGAGATGGAAGCTTATACAATATCTCGATTAGTTACAAGTAAAGAAAAAGAGAGAAATGTTCAAGAAGTTATTCAACCACATACATATCCAGAATTAAAAGGCATAGAATAAATAAAACATTTACAATCTTTCATCAATAATCTTTTCAATTCTATCTAATTTCATTGTTGTAACTTCAAAAAAATCAGGACTTTTATAAGGTGTTCCATCAAGAAACGTTAATTGATCTTCCCAATTGCTATCAACCTTTTTTACAAAATCTAGACCTATTGCCATCCTACTCCTCCTAGAATTATATTGATAAAATACATTTCTACCTTATAATACTTTTTCCGTTTATTGTTAATTAAATAAAAAAAGAAGAAGGATGACCCTTCTTAAATTATCTTTTATATATATTTTTAAACTGATCCTTCAACAGATTCAGGAAGAAGAACCTCTCCTATCACATGAATTACACCGTTTTTACATTCAATATCAGCAATGGTTACTAGCACATCATTTATTGTTATATTACCACCGTCGATGACAACTGTAATATTGCTTCCTTCAAGTGTTTCCACGGTACCATTTTCTAAATCATCAGCCATAACTTTACCGCTAACTACGTGGTAGGTTAGTACTTTTGTTAGATTATCAACGTCTTCAAGTAGTTCCGTCAGCCATGTTTGATTTAATACATCAAATGCTTCGTTTGTTGGAGCAAACACTGTAAATGGGCCGTCACCTTGTAGTGTGCCTACAAGATCAGCTGCTGTTAGCGCAGTTGCTAAGGTGCTGAAACCCTCGTCGATAGCGGTTGTTACAATATCTTTTAATGTTATAGTAAGAACCCTGCTAAACTCGTCTGCAGCACCGTCATTATCTTCTACTGTCAAGGTTACAGTATATGTTCCAACTTCGTCATATGTATACATAGGGTTTTGGTCTGTCGAATCTTCAACATCATCGCCGTCGAAATCCCATGACCATGATGCTATTTCTCCATCTTCATCTGTAGATTCGTCTATAAAGGAAATTTCTGTTCCGATGAACATATTGTCTGTTTCATATGAAAAAGTTGCTACTGGATTTTTGTTTTCTTCTTCGACACATCCGCTTAATATACCTAAAGCTATTACAGTGCATAGTATAGGTACAAATATTTTTCTTTTCAAAGTATCTCACTCCTTTTACTTTTCTCCTTAATAATTTTTTTTAATTCTGACAGGTTTGATATTTAAAACATTATTTATAAGTTTCGAATTTTTTTGGATTAAATCATAATTAAGATGCATAATATTTGAAAAAATCATTCTCATTTTTAAATTATTAGAATTACTTAAATGAATTACAAAGTCATTTTTGCCCATTTTATTAATTTTTTATTAACATTTAAATAGACGTTTGTTATTGAGAGTTATATAGTATAAAAATAAAAAAAGGAGAGGCAATTTATGAGGAGAGATAAAATAAAAATAATATCACTACTGGTAATGATTGCTTTAGTCATTTCGACTATAGGATTATCAGGATGTGTAGAAGAAGAGGAAGAAAAAGAGAAAATACTAATTGGAGTGATTCTACCAGAAACCGGTGGTCTTGCGTCTATCGGTGGCGATATGGTCAAAGCCGCACAACTTGCAGCAGATCATATAAACGAAGAGGGCGGAATATTAGATGGAGTGGAAGTAGAAGTGGTAATCGAAGATTCTCAGACTGCTCCAGATCCTTCAAAGTTAGCTGCACAGAGGTTGATTGCAAAGGGTGTACAAGTTATTGTTGGTGCTGCAGGCAGTTCAAATACACTTGCAGTTGCTACTGAAACAGAGCCAAGTGAAGTCGTCATTATATCACCAGCTTCAACATCTCCAGCATTATCCGAAAATGATTGGATATTCAGAGTTGTTGGCGACGATAACCTTCAAGGTAAAGCACAAGTGGATTTAACAGAATCATTAAATATAACGCATATTGTGGTGTTTTCAATTAACAATGCATATGGAGCGGGAATACATGCAGTAATGCTTGAGGAAGCAAACTTTTCAGGAATGACGGTTATTCATGAAAGCCTTTATGCGGAAGATGCAGATTCTTATGAATCTAATCTTGCAACAATTAAAACAGCAGTTGAAGAATCAGGACAAAATATCACTGGAATATTAGTTACAGCCTATGGTCGACAAGCAGATTTAATTTTTTCAAGTGCACATAAGCTCAAAATGACCTTAGAAAATGGTTACCAGTGGATTGGGAATGAGGGAATAGTCGATGCCGCAGAACTTCTAAGTCCAACTAATGCAGAAGCCGCAAACGGAACATATGGTACGGCTCCTGCAGTTCCAGATTCACCTGCGGAAGAAGAATTTAAAGCAGCATACTACGATAAATACGGATCTAATCCAATATCCTATGGTGATTATACATACGATGCTGTTCGATTAGCTGCAGCAGCTATCGATGCTGCCGGAGCTAATGAAGGTGTTAAAATAAGGGAAGCTCTTTTTAACTTTGATGCAGATAATCCTTACAAAGGTGTTTCTGGGGACAAGAGCTTTGATTCAAACGGAGATATTCAAACACAATACTATGATATCTGGAAATTTAATGGAACCGCATATAATCGAGGACACGGCTTTTGGCAAAATCCTACGCAAGGTGTAGAAGGGTTTATTCCATAGCTTAAACCAATATACTAGCCACCTTTGGGTCATAATTTTCGCAAATGACCCTTAACTTTTTTTAAATAAAATTTAAAATTTCAATTTATTCAGTCATATAGAATTATTGCATTGTATCGTCTAAATAATGTTTATCTTCTTCCAAGAAACATTCTACCAATTTCTTCGTTTTCCAGGATATCTTTTGAAGTTCCTTCAAAAACATTTCTACCCATTGCTAATATATAACCTCTATCGGCAATTTCAAGAGACTTCTTAGCATTTTGCTCAACTAAAATTACTGAATAACCTTTATTTTTTAATGAACTTATCTTTTTTAAAACCTCATCACGTGCTTTTGGTGATAACCCGGCAGAGGGCTCATCTAATAGTAAAACAGAAGGATTAGTCATAAGTGCTCTTCCTATCGCCAAAAACTGTCTCTGGCCGCCACTCAAATTCCTTGCTTTATCTCTAACCCTTTCCAAAAGATCTGGAAACATAGTATAAACATTATCTATGTCTTTTTTTATCTCATCGTCGTTTCTTATAAAAGCACCCATTTTTAAATTTTCTTCAATTGTAAGTGAAGGAAATATATTTTCTAATTGGGGTACATAAGTAAGTCCTTCAATTACAAGATTATGAGATTTTTGTCCAGTGATGTTCTTTGTATTATATTTGATCTCACCTTCAAATATTCTTGCAAGGCCAAAAATCGATTTTAATAAAGTGCTTTTTCCAGCACCATTTGGACCTATCACCGTTACAAGTTCTTTTTCATAAAGATTAAAATGTATTCCATGTAAAATAATAGATTTGCCATATCCAGCAACTAAATCTTTGACCTCAAGAATAGATTTTTTATCCTTTTTTTTAATTGGTTTTTGGGACTGAATATCTGATATGCTTTTTTTAGATACTTTTATTTTTCTAGATGATTTTTTAAAATTAATTGATTTGTTTTGCATCAATCTACCCCTAGATATGCATCAATTACCCCGCGATTACTAAATATCTCCTTTGGAGATCCTTCTGCTATTATTTTTCCTCTATTCATTACATAAATCAGGTCTGAAAAATCAAGAACAACATCCATGTTATGTTCAATAATTAAGAATGTCTTATTGAAATTATCTCGACAATTAATAAGTATATCAAATATTTTATTTGCTAATGTTGGATTAACTCCTGCAACAGGTTCATCTAATAGAAGAATCTCTGGATCCCGCATAAGTGCCATTCCTAGGGATAGCAATTTTAGTTGCCCTCCAGATAGATTACCTGCATATTCATCCTTTAAATGCGATAATTCAAGAAGATTCAGAAGATCATTAGCATAATCATATGCCTCTTTTTCCTCTTTTATACTTTTTTTAAAATTTATAATAGTTTTGATAAATGAATCGCCATAATCTCTTTTTGGAGCAACTAACATATTCTCAATAACAGAAATATTCCTAAATATTCTAACGATTTGAAAAGTGCGAACAAGACCCTGATTTGCAATTTGATGAGAATTTAAATTCGTTATATCCTTATTTAAAAATAATACTTTACCATTATCAGGTTCATAGAAGCCGGAGATCAGATTGAATAAGGTGGTTTTTCCTGAACCGTTTGGTCCAATTAGTGCAGTTATGGTTTTTTTCTTTACCGAGATTGATACTTCATTTACAGCTTTAATTCCACCAAAATTTTTACTTAGTTTCTTAGTAATAAGCGTATCCATCCTTTAATACCTCTATTTACATTTCTTATAGTTTTTTCAATATCACTTCCTTTTACCTTCCTTTCTTTAAGTACACCTCTAGGAAGGAAGATTATTACTAACACAATTAGGATTCCAATAATAGTCCAGGTTAATGATATTATCTGGTTACTATCGAGTACCTCAGTTGGAATATAAAACTTCAATTCTTGCATTATTTGTTGAATACCGGTTATTAATATAGCGCCCATTATTACGCCTTTATTGTTTCCCATACCACCTAATAAGACCATAATCCATATCATAAATGTCCATAAAGGCATAATTCCATCAGGCGTAATTCCTCTTTGAGTAAGAACCCACATAGAACCTGCAAATGAAGCAATTATTGCGCCTATTGTAAAAGCAATTAGTTTATAACGGACGGGATCCTTTCCAAGGGCCTTAACTGCATCTTCATCTTCTCTTATGGCTTTTAACACTCTTCCAAATGGCATGGAATAAATAATGAATTGTAAAATTAAATATATACAAACAACAACTAATAATAACAATAAAAATGAGATTATCTTATGCATCTCATAATCTAGTCCGAAAAGTAGTGGAATATTGAAAATTCCTAATTGAGGATATTCACCTCCAATTGCTTTCTCATTACGAAATATTATTCTTATTATCTCTGCAGCAGCGATAGTAATTATTGCAAAATAAATTTCTCTTATTCGAATTGCTGGGAGTGTAATTGCAATCCCAAAGACAGTTGCAATTAACATTCCAAGTATTATTCCAATTATTGGATTAATACCCTGTACGATGATTGATGCAGTTGCATAGGCACCAATTCCATAAAAACCTATGAGACCAAAATTCGGTAGACCTGTGTATCCTTGTTGAAGATTAAGACTAAGTGCTAGAATAGCATATATCAAGATGAACGATCCAATTCCTAACAATAAAAATATTATGGGATGTAAGGCCATTTTACGACTTACCTCCAAATATTCCCTGTGGTTTAAATAGCAGCACAAGAATCAGAACAACAAATACAATTATTTTACTATATTCTGCACTAATACTTAACAAACTAAAAATCCCTGCACTTATTGTGTCAACAAGAATAATGATGAATGCGCCAATAATTGCTCCGTATATATTTCCGATAGAACCAAATATTACTGCAGCGAATATAAAAAGTAGCAATTGAAATCCACTTTCAGGTATGATTCCAGCAGGTGAAATAGTTGCAAATACTGCACCACTTAGACCTGCAAATCCTCCTGCAATAACCCATAAAAAAATAATTGATTGTTCCGTGTTTATTCCAGAGATTTCTGCAAGATCCTTACTATCTGAAATTGCTCGTAGAGCTGTGCCTATTTTTGTTTTTGTAAGTAAAAAATAAAGACCAATGAAAATCGCAATTACTGCAAAAACTACCACAATCTCACTTGAATATATCAATGCCCCACCTATATCAACTATTTCTTGAGGGGGCTTTGCATATTTTTGTACTCTTGGACCCCAAATGAATTGAACAATTCCTCTTATGATTATGCTTATACCAAGTGATGCAATCATTAACATCAAAGGATTTGCATCTCTATTTCGCAAGGGCTTATATGCTGCAAAATCAAAAAAAACAGCTAATGCAGCAGTAGCCCCAAATGCAAGAAAATAGGAAATAATTGCATTTAAAATAACGTTATCGATCCAAAAAGAATTGAAAAATACTATACCAATATATGCACCAAAAACAAATAGCTCGCCATGAGAGAAATTCGCGAGTTTAAGTATTCTAAAAACTAGTGTGAGGCCCACTGCAATAAGCGCATATAGGCTCCCCCTCACAATGGATGTTAATAACCATTGGGTTATTAAAATTCCAATATCCATGGGTGTAAATAGATGATTAAATCATTATTAAGAATTTCCTTTTTCTCCATGAGATTTAATATAATCAATTATAAATTAAAAATAAAAATATTAAGAAAAATACTACTGTTTAATTCTGAAGAATATTATTTATTCTTAGACCAGTTGTAATGTCTAATTTTACTTGTTTCTCCAAATCCACATGCAGCGCATCTTTTCTTCTGTACGTGAAAAGCATGTTTACCACAGCGCCTACAAGCAATATGTGTTTTTTTACCACCAGAGCGAGAAGTTGTTCCTTTTGTCATCTTATTTCCTTTTTATGGTGATATATAAATAATATTATCTCCCCTTACTATAACAGTTTGATGTTTGTTTTTTTCTTCACTATTTATTATTTCATCAGTTTTTTTAAGTACAAGATTCATATGCGGCACATCATATCCATCAAGGGTGCCATGGTATTCTACTCCGTTTCTAAGTTCTACCATTACCCGACTATTTAGGCTCGCATGAAGTAGCTTTAATGGTTTTTCCATAGTATTACCTAGATTGCACGAAATAGAGATATTATTTATAATAGTTTGGGCTTTTATTTGGTAAATAATAAAAATAAGCCAGTTAATAACCATATATCATGTCTGTAAAAGTTAAAAATAGACATCGTCTTAAAAATAAAGAAATTAGGTTTTTTAATAACGAATTGAGAGACAAATTTTGTAAAAATTTTTTAGAATCAAAGTTATCAGTTGAAATAGGTAATATCGATCATTTTGAGATAATTATTGTTGATGGTGAAATAGATTTTATTTTAATTGAAGGGAGGATATTTTTTACATTAAATGGATTGTACAAGTATAAACCAAAAGAATATTTTGTTGTCGTGGATATGGGCGCAGTTGGTTTTATTACAAAAGGTGCAGATATTATGGCACCAGGGATAATAGATGCTGATTTAAACATTAATAAAAATGATTATGTCTGGATTTGTGATGAAACACATCATAAACCATTGGCTATAGGATTAGCGTTAGTTACTGGAGAGGAGATGATAAGTAATAACAAAGGTAAGGCAATTAAAAATATTCACTATGTTGGTGATATTCTTTGGAATTATTCTAATCAAGTTAAACAGTTTTGAGAAAAATTAATTTTTCAATAGTTTAGATATAATAGATGGAAGTTTTGTCAGGTTATGAGAAAATCTATGGTCATCATGAAAAAACATCACTGTAGCTTCTTGATATTTAGCAAAGTTCAAAACCCATGAATCCGGAATAACTTCATCTTTGGTACCTCTTAGAATGATTATATCAGCATATATTTTCTTTTCAAATAATCTTCTATTAATCATATCTTCAAGGATTTTTCTTGGGATGTTTTTGTATTTTGCCAAATTGGTTGATGGAGGGATAATTGCAGGATTAAGAAGTATAAGTTTTTTTACATTTGAATTATCAATTGCACAAGATGCTGCGAGAAATCCTCCTAATGAGGATCCAATTAAAACAACATTTTCTTCATTTCTTATAGTATTATAAATTCTATTTATGCAGCTAGATATTATTAGCTCTTCTGGTTCACAATCACGATACTTGATTGCGAAGGCATTTAATTTCTCTTTGAAAAGAATTCCTTTATCTCCATTTGGGCTTGATTTATAGCCATGAATATAGTATAGTTTAACATCTGGATATTTTACTTTTTTTAACATATTTCTATATTTTTCATTATATTGGTAAGTAACATGTAGTTAATGTAAAAAGTTCATGATCTTTTTTATATTGTTAAAAATTCTCTAAAATCAGTAAGATTTGGGTTATCAATACCACTTTTTAACAATGGAAAAATTACTTCTAATACTTGAATGTCAGATATAAGGTTCTCAAATTTAATTTTTAGAAACTCAATAAATTTCTTCACTTTTATTATATCTGTTGCAGTTATGCATAATGACCAATCAAAATATCCTTGTGTATAGAAGCTATTATAAAAAATGATCCCTGATTTTTCCAATTCTTTTCTAATATCTTTTGAAAGCATAACATCAATTATATCTTTTGACATAGGGGCAGGGGTTTTTTTAATTAGTATTTGATACATTTTCATTTCCATCCTATCCTCTTCGATTACAGCGTGATATCCCCAAATAATTTTGTTTTCTTCCAGTTTTTTCTTAATTCTCCAAACTTTTTGTCTGGAAAAACCACATCTTTTAGCAATTTTGTCTATACTTTCTTCAGAATTTTTTTGAAGCAACCTTATTATCTTTTTTTCATCTTCATCAATCTGGTCCTTACTGCTCTTTGGCATGTCTTTTACCCCATAATATCTGAAATTTTGTAACTTCTTAGTATTTAAAAACCTTTACAACTATACTATTATTCTTAATTTTGATTAAAATTATTAAAATTAAAAAAATGTGACTTATGATTTTATATTCAATTTCGTTTTGATATACTAAAAAACTAATATTATCACAAAATTGCCCTTTTGTTATTTTTTCAAAAAACATTTTTATAATAGTTTTAGGAAATGTAATAGATTGGAGGTGTCAGGTGAAAGGAAAGTGGATAGCATTGGGTTTGGTTATTACTATATTTTTAGCAGCTCCATGTTCTATATTTGTTGATAATGTATCTGCTGGTGGTAAATATACAAACGCATCTGGAAAGGGGATGTACGAGATTTTTAAAGAGCTTGATGAACCTATTGGTGTTGCATATTTTGATGTAAAAGTTAGTGAATTTCCTCACCCAAAACATGGTTTAGGTTATGTCAAATGGAAAATAGATTTTGCAAACACTGATTATATAGATATAATAGTGGAAAGTACGGCGGTTACATGGTTATATATTGGTTTATCAGTAGAAGGCGCATTGACAGCTGATATTGAAGCTGAAGTTGAGATAACCGACGGTTATTCAAATGAGGTTATTACTGATACTATTAAGGTTTTGCTAATTGATGGTACTATTCTTAGTGGTTCTGAAGCTTTTGGGGTAGAATTTGGAAATGAAATCTATGACTATGTTGCAGACAATAATAATCTGATTCGAGGAAATATAAATATCGTAATAAAGAATACAAGAAGATAAAATTAAAAATATTTCAAAATTCTCTTTTTATTTTTTTATCTAATAAATTGAAATTTTTTAGAATAATATACGTCTTCTGGAAATCATTCCATTGGTTTATATTTTACATAGAAGATTTTTCTATTATTTTGAAAAATAAACATTCATTAGCGATGACTTTATAAAGCGAAATATATTTTAGAATATTGCTTAAAATTATAGGAAGAGTGTTGTTATGGGAATAGGTAGCAGAATTTTTGGTGGAAAAAAAACAGGCACGGCAGAAGGATATGTAGATCTTGAAAAATACGTTGATACCTCACAGGATAAAAATATTTCTGCTAATATGCATGTTGGCATTGGTGAAATTCAAAGATATGAAGATATTAAAAAATTATCAGATTATGTTTATGGGGGAAATGTTTTAATTCTAGATTTCTCACCAATTTCCGATGAGGAAGTAATACTTAAGAGAATAACAAATGAACTACGTAGAATAGCAGATGATATTGGAGGAGATATTGCTGGTATTGGAAATAACCTAATGATTGTTTCTCCAAACGGAGTAAAAATAGATAGACGAAAAATAAGAGGGAAATACGCCTAATATAAATAAATTAATTCTTCTATTTTATCAATCTTTTTCCTGGATTTTGACCAAGCAATACCACCCTTGAATCTGCTTTCTCATCTATTTTTTCATATCCAATAAGATCCGCAAGTTTATTTCCAAAATCTTTGATGCTGTTGTGTGATGGCATATTCGATAAATTCATCCTTTTTCTTGAGTATCCAACAAAAACATAACCTTTTGGTTCGATGAATATAGGCATTGCTTTACTGTCTAATTTTTTATATTCTTCTAAATATTTATCGCCCATATTCCATTTGTTAACCAATGTGTGACGTATTACTGTTCTAGTATCTAAGGATGGAAGTAATTCTAAAGTTTGATTAAGTTTTTGCCAACCTTTATGAATTAAAGGTGAACATATTTTTTTATAAATCATTTCATTTGGTGCAACTACTGAGACATAAAGTTGTTTGGGTAATTGATCAAAATTTTCTAAAATCTTTGGTGTAGTCCCGTTGGTTACAAGAAATGTGGTTATTTTTTTCTTATGACAAATTTCGAAAAATTCTCCTAATTTGGAATATAATGTCGGTTCTCCAGATAATGAACAAGCAAGCATATTTGGTTTGTTTGCTTCTTTCCATTTTTTTTGGTCACATCGAGAATCTCCTTTAAAACCAGTTATAAGTCTTTTTTGAGCTTCAATTGCTTTTTTTAATATGAACTCTGGCTCGTCTTCTTCCTTTATATCTTTTTCTGTAAAAGATTGAAATCTCCAGCAAAATAAACACATTTGGGTACATTGATTTATTGTTGGAGTCATTTGTAAGCAACGATGTGATTGAATTCCATAGAAGGTTTGTTTATAGCATTCTCTGTTGAAAAGAAGACTTTGTCTCATCCAATGACAAAGTTTTACTCCTGAATGTTTTCCAACAATTGCATAATGTTGTTTTTGTAAAATATTTTTTAATTCAGAGTTCATGGTATATTGGAGAAAACCATAGTTCTGCATTTTATATATATGTTGTGTCTTTTTCTAAAAATATTTTAATTGTATTATCCTTCGAATTAAAATATTCCATTATTTAACAAGCAAAATCATCAATGTCAAGATAAATATCGTCGTTAAAGATTATGGACATTTTACAGAGATGACAAATCCCTTCTTCATCATTTGGACTTAGGGCGCTTCCACAGATTGAACAATACCTAATCATTTGTTTTATCGATCTCCAATTATAATACCTGAAAGCATTTATGAGATATAAATATTTCACTCATCAATCCTTTTAATATTTTTTTAAAATTATTTTATTTAGCCTGTAATTATCACTAATTTTTATATTTTTAAAAAAACTTTAATAATAAAATATATATACGAACTAAATCAATATAATAAAGGAAATATATAAACCATAAATTAATACCGGGTAGGAAATTAAATATAATGGGGGTTATTCATGATAAAAAATAAAAATACTTTGAATATTTTTTTCACAGTTGTCATTATTTTCATAATGATTCTAGGTGCTATAATTACTCCTGCAATTGCAGATTCAAGTAGAATTTATGTAAATGGTTTTGACAAAGGTGTTTCTTGGAAACCCTATATTCCTTTAAAAAGAACCACTTTTGTACAATTTGATGAAGAAAGCTATACAGATGATTATGCATATTTAGCTGCTATTCCTACCTCTGTTTTTTATGATAAGAACAACGATCAAATTTTTTCTAACCCGTTACTTTTCTACCAGGAGGAGTATAAATATGAAAAAGAAAAGGAACGAACATTAAATGCATATCAAGGTATAGAATATTTTATGGAAGATTGGATGTCCTATTGTAATGGATATCTTGATCAGATGACTCTTATTAATGTACCTAAGGGTAAATTAGATATTAACTGGAAAGCAAAAAATTATTCGATTATCGAAAGTACTGATTCCTGCAATATTGCAAGTCAAATAGCTCTACATGATTGGTCGTATTCAGAAAACGCTGTGATTGCGGTTATTGAGGATAAACCTGATGAAAAACCGGACAATATCACAGAAGGAACAATTAAAAGTTCAATCAATTATAAAAAAATATTACAAAAACATTTTGAAGTGCCACAGACCAATGAAAAATATCCAATTTACAACGAATTTACTGTACCAACGGGTTATAAATTCATTAAAGTAAGATCTTGGTATCCTTGTTTTTACATTGATTTTGGCATCCCTGGGTTTGAAGGACTTATTAATATGTCTATTCCTGCAGGGGATCGAGATATTCAGGTATATTGCGATTATAATGGGCAATGGATGATGGCAGGAATCTCTAGCGCATGGAATGCTAAAAGTGGTATGGATGTAGATAAAACATCAGCATATGTCTACAACAGCGGAAAATGGAGTGTTGCTGTCACAGACGTTCCAACTAAATCTACATTTATTGATGCTTTTAGCCCAACAGGTAAAACAATCGACTCAGGCATTGAAATTCAAAAACATAGATCAGGTCTTCTATTTAATCATGGAAGATACGGAAGTTTAATAGATGTTTTAAAAAATTTGCGTAAGGTAACTTATCAAGTTGATGTCGAAATGTATCCTGGTGTAATAATTGATATACCTGAAACGCCTCCATATGGTTGTAGAAATGCATATTTTGAATTAACTTGGGATAATCCCTCAATAAATCTTGGATTTTCTTTAATTGGTCCAAGTGGAGAGGAGGTATTGTCAACTCGTGAACCTGGAGTATCATCAAAATGTACGTTTCCCGAGGAGAGTGATTCTTTAGCATTTCCGGTTGGAACAGAAAATGATTTGCGAGTCGAACGACTGGGTGAATGTCTTCCTGGTGAAAAATATTCAATCTGTGTTTTTGCCATGAATGATATTAAAACCACAACCGATTTTACAGTTAAATATTCTTGGGAACAAAATTTTTCACGCATGGAAGGTGATTGCCTTGCTTCTGCCACCCAGGGATCGGTGCTTGCTTCATTGTTAAACGCTCCTTTACTATATACCACTTCATCAGAAGTTCCTACCTCCACTGTTGATTCGTTACTTAAACTTGGAGTAGAACATATTTATATTCTTGATTTAGGTGAATATTTATCTTCAAATGCAAAGGATCAACTAAAAAATATTGCTAAAATTGAACAACATTTTACTAAATATGATAAGATATACACACATATAAGAGAAATTACAAATAGCAATGATATTATATTTTCAACTATTGATCCTTTTAGTTACTGGTATATTGGGGACTTAGAGGTAGCAGGAGAGATGCCTGGTGCACTCTCTATTGGACCTGCTGCATACATCGCGGCACACCATGGAAGCCCGGTCTTAATTACTGACAATCATCCAGAATTGTCATCTTCAATTGTTTGGCACAACGAGTTATGGAGACGTCATCCAGATGGTTTTACAAAATTACCTACGGTATCTGAGATGTATCTTACAGGCAGCAGGGTATATGATTTTTTGAAGTACCATGGGTTTGATGAGGAAGGTGAAGAGACAATCATTACTATTGCAGGCCAATTTGATATTGGTTTACCTTGGGATAGGGTTTTTGTTGGCAAGGGAAAACCCGGTCGTTTTATAGGTTCACCTACTGATTTATCCGTATGGGTTTCAAAAACAGTATTTTACCCACAAATTGTTTTTGAAAATCCCGCATTAAAAAATATTAATGGATATAAACTAATTAATGGTAGTAGTAGTGAAAGGCGCCCTATATTAAGTAGGGGAAATATTGGACTAAAGATAACAAAACCTTCGGAGGAAGAGTCATTTACATATCCAGTACTTGACACGTTTGTGTGCTATAATCATAAATTCAATAGTCGAGCAAGCAAATACTGGGGATTTACATATGCATGTGCTGATGGTGATATACCCGGAGAAACTTCATCAGACGAACGCATCGACGATGGAGTAATGATAGCTGTTAATGGAGAGGAAGGTGCATTTCTTGCAGATATGAGTGGATCGGAAGTTCAGCCGTTTTATCTTAGACAAGGAGGATATGATCCAGTTTTTTCTACAAATTTTGAAGCAAACATGTATAATCTTAACCAAGGGGTCTTACTTTGGTTAATCAATACACACGGTGGACCATTCGATGGTGGAATACTAATGTTTTGGGATGTTGAAGGAGCAAATCCTAACCAAGGTGCTGGTTATCCTGCAATCCCTCTTGCTGGTTATCGAAAAGAAACTAATCCCTGGAGGGGTTATGAATGGTTAATGGGTTCAACAGATGAACCTGATACTATGACCTCAGAAATTCATGGAATACTTCCAGCTCTCGCAGGAAACCCTAACCCTATAGGAATAAGATTATTTAGCACTGCTCTTGATTGGGCTGCTGCAAAAAGACCAATTCGCGATCTTGTGAGCTGGATTGCAAATCTCCCAATACTTAGTTTCTTTGCTCCAGAATGGTTAAAAGATACTCAGGATTATTACGATGGTGTTATTATCACTGTTTTATTGGGAAGGTTTGGAACTAGCTGGTATAACGGTACCCAATTTGACGATGCTCTTGGTAATATTCATTCAACAGGAATTAGTAGTGTAGCTTGTCTTCCAGCAGGAAAATATTTACAATTAACAATGATGCGACACGGAGCTGTTTTTCAGATAATGGATCCTTGGGCTACTTCGTGGTATTCTGATGTATGGCAGAATGGAGTTCCTCGAGGAATTGCATTAGGACAAACAATAGGTGAGATTTACTCTGAAGGAATTAGTAAAGTAGGGATACTTTACATATCTGAACCACCACAATGGTGGTGGGATCAAGCGGAAAATGTTTGTCTTTATGGTGATCCAGATTTGAGAATTTGGGTTCCTAGTACTGAATACAGTAGCGACAATCACTGGACCAACGAAGAAGTTGAATCAGTTAGATATGATGAGGAAGAAGGACTTTTTATCGATGGACATAAACCATTTGGCGCTGAGATTTATCCTAATGCAAGAAATCCATTAACGCTTCTTGAACAAATATTGTGGATAGTGGTAATTGTAGCAGTATTAACTGTTGTTATCTTTGCTGGCATTATATTGGTAAAAAAGAAACGTTAATATTCAAACATAATTTTTTAACGGTAAGTTTTTGAAACAAAATAGGATTCCTAGATAGAATAGTATGAAGATTGATCCTTGGAGCTCAACTACATATCAAGATTATTCTAGGCTTCGTGATGAATTTGGAATTCAAGAGTTTTCAGAAAATCTGTGGAATGATTTGCCTCATCCACATCGGCTTTTAAGAAGAGGAATAATCTTTGGTCATAGAGATTTTGACCTGATACATGATTCAATAATTAAAAAGAAACCATGGGCTATTTTAACAGGGATAATGCCATCAGGAAAAATGCATCTTGGTCATAAGATGGTTATTGATGAAGTAATATATTATCAGAGTATTGGGGCAGATATTTTTATCGCTGTTGCAGATATAGAAGCTTATGCGACAAGAGGTTATACTCTTGAAGAAACTAAAGATATGGCGTTTAATGAATATATTCCAAACTACATAACTCTTGGTTTAAATCCTAAAAATTGCCATATTTATCTTCAATCAGAGAATTCAGATGTTAAAGATATGGGATATATCTTAGGTAAAAAGGTCAATTGGTCACAAATGATTGCTACCTATGGTTTTAATGGTTCGACTAATATGACGCACATTTTTTCACCGTTGTTACAAACTGGTGATATTTTGCATGTTCAACTCCAGAAATATGGTGGTATAAGACCAACTCTAGTTCCTGTTGGGGTTGACCAAGATCCTCATATTAGACTTAGTCGTGATATTGCCCAAGCTCATAGATTATATAACGTAATTGTAACAAAGGATAATAAAATAGGTGTTTTTGTTAAGACTAATAATAAAGTGGAAAAATTACTAGATAATGTTGAGAAGATTCTCATTGAACTTGACTTTACACAACTTAAAAGAATAACAGACTACAAAGCAATTTATATCAACGAGGCAAAAAAAGAAGATATCTCAAGAATAGACGGGGCGTTAGCTAAAACTGAAATAGAATTTGGGGGGTATGGATTTATTCAACCATCATCTACTTATCATAGATTTATTACTGGTCTTAATGGAGAGAAGATGTCTTCATCTAAACCTGAAAGCGCTATATTTCTTTCAGATTCACCAAAAGATGCTAGAAAGAAGATTATGAATGCTAAAACCGGTGGAGCAATTACTTTGGAGGAGCAAAAGAAATATGGGGGAAAACCTGATGAATGCATGATTTATGAGCTTTTTCTATATCATCTTATTGAAGATGACAAAGAACTTGGTCATATTTATAATTCATGTAAAAAAGGTAGGCAAATGTGTGGCAATTGCAAAAATTATGCAGCAGATTTAATGGAAAAATTATTAAAATCAATTCAAGAGAAATATGAAAACGCTAAGCAAAAAATCAAAGAATATATTTAAAAATTTTTATTAGCTATATGAATTATATAAACCATCAATTGAAGCGATTTTTTCAAATTTTTTATTAAGTTCTTTTTGTGTTGTTTCAAATGTTTGTCTTAAATAGTTAAAGGTATTTTCGGAGGTTGAGGCTTTCCCTCTTAAAGGCATTGTTATACCTAAATCATTTCCTTTAATCCCTTCCTCAAATATCCTCTGAGGATGTATTCCTCTTTCAATATTTTTTAGAATCTTTTGGATGTTGCCTTGAATTATTCCAAAATCACCAGATTTTTTATTTATTTTTTCTTCAATTTCTTCGTCAATATTTCTTGCAATTTTCGCTCCAATTCCAGTTATCTGAAAAGGATTTTTTTGATATTCCTTAAGTAGGTATATTCCAACTTTTGGATTTAGAATATAATAGTCCATCGATGATAGTTTATGATCTTTTCCAAAGGCTGCCTTCCAACCTTCAGGATATTTCTTTGAATCTTTTATGATATCATTTAGTATTTCAGTTCTTGGTTTATTTTTCATCTGTATATATTATGTTGAACATAAATAATAATATTACGGAGACAAAATTGCAAAAATTTTAAATTATTATTAAACTATTCGTTTATTATCAAGTGGATTTGACAAAAAATGAAACAAATTAACCGAGTTATTATCCCTATTGATAAATCAGATGCATCTAAAATAGCTGTGGAACAAGGGACTTTTATTGCAAAACTACTTGGGGTTAATGTTTCTTTAATATTTATTGACGATTCTCATCAATTTATTGCGTCGGCTGCCCTTGAAGACAAACTACGAAAAGAACACATGGCTTCACTGGATGAATTTAAAAAAACAGTTGAATCTAAGGAAGTAGCCGCTACAACAGAAGTAATAGTAGGTGATAGTCCTGCTGATGAAATTATTAAATATGCAATGGATGACGATCTAATTGTTATGGCATCTCATTCTAAGAAGGGTGTGGACAGGTTCATCTTAGGCAGTGTATCTGAGGAAGTATTACATCGTGTAAATTGTCACGTGATGCTTTTAAAACCAAAATTGAATAAGACTTGATATTTATAATTTTTTTTAAACTCGTTTTTCAATCTTTTTTCTTATCCTTTTTTTCATCATCTTTAACTTTATAATCTGCATCTATTGTTTTATCGTCGTCACTGGGTTTTCCCTGCCATGATTCTTCTTTCGATGTATCTGCTGATTGCTGTTGAGCTTGTTGAGCTGCTTGCTGATATATTGTTGCTGAAGCCTTCTGAAACACATTTGTTAAAGCATCGGTTTTTTCTTTTATCTTTTCTACATCATCACCTGTTAGTGCTCCTCTAAGTTCCTTTAATGCATCTTCGATGTTTTTCTTATCATCCTTTGAAAACTTATCTTTTAGTTCCTCTAGTGTTTTCTCTGTAGTGTGGACTAGAGCATCGGCGTTATTTCTGATTTCAACTTTTTCTTTTCGTTTCTTATCTTCTTCTTCGTGTTTTTTTGCTTCATCTTTCATTTTTTCTATTTCATTATCAGATAGTTTTGTTGAACCGGTTATACGGATTGATTGTTCTTTTTTAGTTCCCAAATCTTTTGCAGAAACATTTAGAATACCATTTGCGTCAATGTCAAAAGTTACCTCTATTTGTGGTATACCTCTTGGAGCTGGGAGAATTCCGTCAAGGTGGAATCTTCCTAAACTTCTATTGTCAGATGCCATTGATCGTTCACCCTGTAAAACATTTATTTCTACAGTTGGTTGATTATCGGCAGCGGTTGAAAATATCTGACTTTTTTTTGTTGGAATAGTTGTATTTCTGTCGATAAGAGGTGTTGCTATTCCACCGAGTGTTTCTATACTAAGTGTTAATGGTATAACATCAAGTAAAACAATATCTTTGTCAATATCACCAGATAGAACACCTGCTTGTATTGCAGCACCCATTGCAACACATTCCATTGGATCAACATCACGCTTTGGTTTTTTTCCGAAAATTTCTTCTACTTTTTTAATAACTAGTGGTATTCGAGTTGTACCTCCTACAAGAACAATATGGTCTATATCAGCCGGTTTCAGTTTTGCATCTTTGAGAGCTTGTTTACAAGGTTTTTCTGTCTTGTCAACAATTGGAGATATAATTTCTTCAATTTTGGCTCGTGTGAGCTTAATTTCTAAATGTTTTGGTTCATTATCAATAACTGTCACGTATGGAAGATTTATCTCTGTTTGTAGGGTGGATGAAAGTTCAATTTTTGCTTTTTCAGCTGCTTCTAATACGCGTTGTAGTATTTTTGGATCTTTTCTTAAATCAACATTGTGTTTTTTCTTGAAATCTTCTGCAATATAATCAAGAAGTGCTTGGTCCATGTCTGAACCGCCAAGCTTTGTATCCCCGTTTGTAGACCTTACTTCAAATACTCCTTCTCCAACCTCCATGAGGGTGATATCAAAAGTACCTCCACCAAAATCATATACTGCAATCTTGTGGTCACCTTTTTTATCAAGTCCATATGCAAGTGATGCAGCTGTGGGTTCGTTTATAATACGTTTAACATTTAAACCTGCGATAGTACCAGCGTCTTTTGTTGACTGACGTTGATCATCATTAAAATATGCAGGAACAGTTATTACTACATCAGCTATTTTTTCCCCTATAAAATCTTCTGCATCTTTCTTGATCTTTTGTAGAATAAATGCTGAAATCTGCTCAGGTGTATATTCTTTACCTCTAATTTTTATCTTTTCGCCCGTACCCATTTTTCTTTTTATTCTTAATACCGTACCTTCAGGATTTGTAACTGCTTGTCTTTTGGCAGCTTCACCAACTAGCATTTCCCCATCTTTTGTAAATGCTACAACAGATGGAAAATATGGTTGCCCTTCAGCGCTTTTTATAATTGTTGTTTTTCCAGCTTCAACAAAAGCTGCTTCAGAATTTGTGGTTCCAAGATCTATTCCTATAATTTTTCCCAAATTCTATTCACCTCTTTTCTTCTTTCTTTTTTGCAACAATAACTTGAGAAGGTCTAAGGAGTCTGTCACCTATCATATACCCTTTTTTGACCTCCTCTATAATTATATCACTTTCACAGTCATTTTTTTCTAGGGATGTTACTGCATGATGTAATTCATGATTAAACGATTTTCCCATGCAATCGATGTATTTTATATCTTCTTTTTCAAATAATTTATCAAGATTGTTTAATATTAATTTTAAACCTTGTTTTGGATTTTTATCTTCATATGCTTTTTTTAAGATTTCAACCAAATCAACAATTTCTGTTAGATATTTTCTTTTTATTTCTTCTTCCTTAGATGATAACTCTTTTTCCATCCTTTTTTGAAAATTTTCAAGATCTGCACGTATTCTAAGGAGTTTATCATTTTTTTCTGATATGACGTGTTTTAATTCTTTTATTTCTTTTTTTAATTTTTTTATTTTTAAATCTAAATTTTCATTTTTTTTATGAATGCTATCATTCTTACTTTCATTATCCTTTTTTATTGGCATGTTTTCAAGAAAATTAAAAAGAAAAAGGGAGTTTATGGTTTTTAGTAATCCATATCGCCCATGCCGCCAGGAGGCATTCCACCTGGCATACCACCACCAGGACCACCTGGTGGACCCCCTGCTCCACCGCCTTTTGAGGCGATTACATCGTCAATTCTAAGTATCATTGTTGCTGCTTCTGAGGAAGCTTGTATTTCTTGAAGACTAACTCGGAGTGGTTCGATAACTTTGTTTTTAAGCATATCATCTACTTTTCCACCTAGCACATTGATACCTGCGTGTTTTTTTCCAGTTTTGTGGGCTCTTCTTATCTCAAGCATCATGTCAATTGGATCAAGACCTGCGTTTTCTGATAGTGTTTTTGGAACTACTTCAATTGCATTTGCAAATGCCTCTATTGCCATTTGTTCTCGTCCACCAATTGAAGGTGCATAGTCTCTTAAACCCATTGCTATAGCTGTAGCTGCAGCGCCTCCACCTGGCGTCATTTTGCTATCTTCTAAAGCAACTTTTACTACAGATAGTGCATCATGAATTCCTCTTTCAAGCTCATCAACAACGTGTTCAGTGGTTCCTCGGATTAGAATAGAAACAGCTTTGGGATTCTTGCAATCAGTAACAAAAGTCATTTTGTCATCTCCAATTTTTTTCTCCTCTACAGAACCAGCGTAACCAAGGTCTTTTGAAGTTAATCCGTCAAGATTTGCGACGATTTTACCACCAGTAGATTTTGCAAGTTTTTCCATATCACTTTTCTTGGCACGTCTTACTGAGTATATTCCATGTTTTGCAAGGTAATGTTGTGCAATATCGTCTATGCCCTTTTGACAAACAAGAACATTAGCACCGCTTTTGTTGATTTTTTCAACCATTTTTTTAAGCATCCCCTCTTCTTCATCTAAGAAAGCTTGAAGTTGAGTGGGATCTTGTATAGTGATTCTTGCATCTACTTCTGTTTTTTTAACTTCCAACGCAATGTTTACCAACGCTATTTTGGCATGTTTAATCTGCTTTGGCATACCTTCATGTACTCGCTCTTTATCAAGAATTATTCCTTTTATAATCTCTGTATTTGCTATTCCGCCTCCTTGTTTTTTCTGAATTTGGATGTTATCAAGATCAACATATGTTTTACCGTTGATTTTTTCCGCAACGTTAGTAACAGCATCTACGACAACATCAGCAAGAAGTTCTTTTTCACCACTAGCCCCTTTACTAGCCATAGATGTCATTGCAATGTCTTTAAGTGTTTTTTTATCTCCAGCTTTTATAGGTATAGCTAATTTATTGAGAATTTCTACTGCTTTAGTTGATGCTAATTTGAATCCACCACAAATAACAGTTGGATGGATATTTTGCTCTAAAAGTTCTCCAGCATATTTTAATAGTTCACCAGTGAGTATTACAGCAGTGGTGGTTCCATCACCACATTCTTCATCTTGTGATTTGGCTACTTCTACGATCATTTTTGCAGCGGGGTGTTCTACATCTATTTCTTTTAGTATAGTTGCTCCATCGTTTGTTACTACTACATCGCCCATAGAATCTACAAGCATTTTGTCCATACCTTTTGGGCCTAGTGTTGATTTTACTGCATCAGATATAGCTCGTGCTGCCATTATGTTGTTGGATTGTGCTCCTCTTCCTTTTTCTCTTTTTGTACCTTCTTTCAATATAATTATTGGTTGTTGACCACCGGCCATCATAAATAATACCTCCTTTAGTATTAACCAAAATTGAAAAAAAGCATATAAACACTTCTATATAAATTTAACGGTTTTAGGTATTGTGTAAAACTACTGTGGGAAATTTACTGTGGAAAATTTACTGCGTTTTTTCTTATCCTCTTTTAAGAATACCAAAAACAACCAAAATCGAAATAATACTCCCAACTACAATTAAAACAATAGTACCAATAATTTCACTTATTGTAAAATCCAAAATAAATTCAGTTGTTTTTTCTGTTGTAGATTCAATATCATCTGAATTAGAAACAGAAGTTACATATGCAAAAAAAGAGGGTATTCCAACTAACATAATAATTAATGCAACTATACCTAAAGCCTCACTACCTTTCAAAACTTTTACCCAGTTATATTATTCATGTTGCTTATATATAAAAACTTTTTGTTTGAATGGATGCTATTGGTTTAAAAAAAATCTTTCAAAATTTTTACCCAAGATTGATTTTTTCAATAGCATCCTTACCTGTTACCTATATTGTGTATTTTACGTTTGTAAATTATTATATGGGGAATGGTTGATTACAAATAGCCACCCTCATAAAATAGACTCATACGTTTTCACCGACTATGAGACTTTTGATGGGGGTGGCAATTAAATGTTTACCCTTATCGAAATATTAATTTTTAGTAATATGTTTATAATCTTATTAATAATATTTATAAGAAAACAAAAACTTCATCATTCTATGATATTTTCAAGATTTGAAAAAATAATTGCTATTTGGATGGCAATACTAACAACAATTACTACTGTTTCAGTAATATATCCAATTTTATCAAAGCAATCACCAAATACAATTGCTAATGAAATAATAGAAAGAAATGGGGATAATGAAATATATGAATTAAAAATCTATAATTTAGGCGGAATTGCTCATAATCTAAGAATTGAAATTGAATTTCCAACAAATACTACCTATATACAATTGGAATATCTTGGAAATCCTTTGATTAAAACACATGAGGATATTGATGCGAATAGGCATTATTATTATGTGATTTATTCCTCAATTCAAGAAAATGAATTGGTTGGTGTTAGATTTATTGTCCAAAATGGAGATATGAAAAATAATGATTCATTAATTATTAAACCTGATGTATGGATTTGGACAGATGAAGATGGTAAAGTAGATATTCAAGAATAGATTGATTTTTTCGTAGATTATATTTATATCAAGTATTATTAGGTATTAATGGGTAATGCCAATATAGATAATGATTTGAAGAAGGAGATAGAGGAACTTTTAAAGGATACAAAATTTAGAGCAAAATATCAAACTCTTAAAGGTTTTATTGATAATGCTTGTTTAGAATTATTAAATGAA
>SMTZ1_10001493_pt1 | contig 26980 bp, 22 predicted proteins | sample DeeMarSWOR136_30_FD_25667 | JGI IMG/M metagenome (IMG submission 25667)
AAATCTCATTTCTCCTTCAATCGCCCTGAAGGAGCATGTCCTACTTGCAAAGGAATCGGAGCAACAGAAGTCAAAATGCGGTATTTACCGTCACTTTGGATTCCTTGCGCCGATTGTGATGGTCAAAGGTTCAACGAAGAGGTCTTGGCTGCAGCCGTTGAATTTGGTGATCAGAAACTATCCATCGCAGATTTCTACTCACTTCCAATTCAACAGATTGGAAACCTTGTCTCAAGATCTTCATGGTTGTCACCTTCCCAGCGCAAAACAGTCCACCAGATTCTCCAAGCCCTCATAGATGTTGGTCTTGGATACTTGAGGCTTGGTCAACCATCACCAACACTCTCTGGTGGTGAGGCGCAACGTGTCAAGTTAACCAAATACTTGGGACGAAACAGACTGAATAACCAACTGATTATTCTTGATGAACCCACAACAGGGCTTCATCCACAGGACCTTCATGGACTACTAAAAGTATTGGATCGCTTGGTTCGAAACGGCGCAACCATTGTCATTGTTGAACATAACACGGACATTATGCGGGCAGCTGATTGGATTATTGATCTAGGACCGGGAGCAGGGCCTAAAGGAGGTAAACTGATCTATGCAGGTCCTCCAGAGGGGCTCTACAATGTAAAAGAATCAATAACTGGAAACGCACTCAAGAATGAGGATGCTGTCCACCCACGAAAACCATCTACTAAAACTGAAAGTCAAGCAACATCTGTCATCTCTATTCGGAATGCGAGAGCAAATAACCTGAAGAGTGTTGATGTCGACATCCCGAAGAGAACCTTAACCGTTGTTACTGGTGTCTCTGGGTCAGGGAAATCAAGTCTGATTCGGAACGTGCTTCAAACGGAAGCGAGACGACGTTACTTGGAATCGCTTTCAATGTTTGAACGCCAAGGTATTCGAGAAAGTGCAGAGGCACCTGTCGATGCTATAACAGGGTTAGGAGTCACCTTGACTGTGACTTCGCATAACGCTCATTTATGGAGTTATATCCCCCAATTTACTCGGAGAAATAGTGTTGGCTCAATTTCTGAGCTAAGCTTTCATGTTGCAAATTTGCTTGCATCACTTGGCGAACGCAAATGTCTAGAATGTGGAGCAAAGATGGAACGGAAAAAAATGTGGATTTGCCCGAAATGCAACACCACAGCGCCCATAGCTAAAGCTCGCCATTTCTCGGGAGCACACTTTGCCAGTTCATGCAGCAAATGCAGTGGGCTCGGTTCCTTTCAAGCTTCGCAACCTGATAAGCTCATTATCCATCCTGAAAAACCATTGTGTGCAGGAGCTATGTGGTCACCAGGATATTGGCCGAAAACGTATTTGTGCAAGGATCAACCTATCATTCCAGCGCTTGGCGAGCGGTATGGATTCGACCCGTTAAAGACACCTTGGAATAAAATGTCAAAAGAAGCGCAGAACGCCTTCCTATTTGGTGACGATGAAACCTATGTTATCACATACCAGAGTAAATCACTTGGGCCGATGAAAGGAAAGCTGCGGACCCATAAATGGAAATGGCAGGGGTTCTTTGGAAAGAACAGCTGGTTGTGGAATTGGGATATCCACGGAACATACACTACCACAGTAGTTTGCCCGGAATGTAGTGGAACGGGACTACTTCCTGAATTCCTAGCTGTCACCCTTCAAGAACATAACATACATGAAATGAGTGAAATCCCCCTAAATGAGTTGGAGGAATTGGTGAAAGCGATTCCTAATCCATCGCCAGAAATCCCCTTAGCCGAAACTAGCCTTAATATTATCCGAAAGCGACTGCGATTCTTGCGTCAGGTTGGAGTAGGTTATTTACACTTAAATCGCCCTACAGGAACTTTGTCGGCTGGTGAAGCCCAACGAATCCAATTAGCTAGCCTGTTAGGTAGTGGATTGACTTCCTTAACAATCTTGATTGATGAACCTTCACGGGGTATGCATCCATCTGAACTGGAAGCGCTTCTTGGAGCTTTACAAGAGCTTCGGAATGAAGGAAATACAGTAATTGTCGTAGAACACGATTTACTACTCATTCGAGCAGCTGATCATGTGATTGATCTTGGACCAGGGGCAGGTGCTTTAGGCGGAGAGATTGTTGCCAAAGGGAAACCAGATGAAATAATCAAGGCAAACACTGTCACCGGTAAATGGCTTCAAAACGACACACTAAAGTCAGCATTTCAACGGAGAAGCCTTCAGAATTGGATTTGGTCGAATCATCGACGAAAACCACATGGCTGGATGGAAATTAAGGGTGCGCGGGGTCATAATCTTGATGGAGAGGATGTTCATTTGCCACTTGGAATATTCATAGGAGTCTGTGGCGTTTCGGGTTCAGGTAAAAGCACGTTGTTCATTGATACTCTAGGTCGAGCACTGGTAAGGAAATCTTATTCTTCATCGTTTGCCCGAGAACCTGTTGAACCTTGTAAACATGATTCCATCGAAAACGCTCCAAAACGTGCTTTCGTTGTCGACCAGTCCAGAAAGGGAATCCGAAGTCCAGCGACTTTTCTAGGATTAACAAAGCCTATACAGAAAATCTTTGCTGACTGTGATGATGCTGAAGCTCTCGGATTAGATGAACGAGCATTAAGTAGACATTGCTCAGCATGTAATGGACGTGGGCGAATCCGGATTGATATGGGCTTTTTACCCGATGAGTATGTGGAATGTGAAACCTGTAAGGGTACTGGTTATCGACGAGAGGCATGGGAGGTTCGCTTCAAAGGTGTGGCTTTGCCCGAAATCAACGCGATGACTTTGGATGAAGTTTACGAGGTTTTCAAAGATGAAAAACGGATTATGAAAATCTTGAATATTGTCCGACAAGTAGGCTTAGGTTACCTGGTGTGGAATCAACCTGCCTATACTTTGTCGGGTGGGGAAGCTCAGCGACTAAAGATTGTAAACGAACTGTACAAAGAGACTAAAAATCAAACACTATACATTTTGGATGAACCTACAGTTGGTCTTCATATGGAGGATGTGGCTCGGTTAGTCGAAGTCTTGAATCAGTTGGTCGATGCAGGGCATACTGTTGTCGTTGTGGAGCATCATCCTCACTTACTAGCAAATTGTGATTGGCTTATTGAACTGGGACCCGGCGGCGGACCAGAAGGGGGAAGCGTCATCGCCGAAGGATCGCCTGAAGAAGTGGCGGAAATGGACACACCTACTGCTCCTTACCTCAGGGAAGTGTTGGAGGTGAAACCATGACGTGGATATCGTTATTGTTAGCTGATCCCTCACCTAGTTTGCGGCTTTTGGTATTACGGGATCTACTGAATCGGTCTGAGGATGATGAGGAAATCCGTGAACTCAAGAGACTTCAAGAAGAAGATCCATTAATCTTGAAGTTCCTAGCATTACAGAATGAGGATGGTTCATGGAGAGGAGGAGAAGGTGGTGGCGATATTCTTGGACACCTTCGAGTAACAGCACAAGCGCTTATGGGTTTAGGTTATTTGGGACTAGGTCCGGAACACTCTGCAGTTAAGCAAGGTGCCGAGTTCATCTTCACCCAACAACAGGATGACGGGGCGTGGCCATTAACTACGCAGGGAGCATTACTTGACGGAGCTAATTTATCTCGTATTAAATATCACATGATTCCTGTTCAAACTGCTTTGCCACTGCTTGGATTGGCTTGGGCTGGTTATGCAACGGATCCTCGTGCCGAAAAGGCTTATGACTGGCTCCTTGAAGAACAGCTACCGCAGGGTGGATGGCCTTCTGGAAAACATCATGAGAAATACATCTTTGCCGCTGGATATCGCCGTCTGGCACATTCAAAATTTGGATGTCGGACCAATACGACTGCAGCAGTGAGTGCGTTGGCATTACATCCTGAACGTCGGACAAGTAAGGCAGCACAGCGTGGACTGGATCTATTATTGGCTCATGAACACCGGCAGGCGCATACATTGGGATTTGAAGTTGCACGGATTATTGGAGCTGAGCGTCCTCGGGGGAGCTTCACATATTTCAAACAGTATGATGTTGCACAGATATTAGATTTATCTTGGCGGATTGGTGCGAGTTTAAAAGATGGACGTGTCGCAGACAATGTTAAGTTTGTGAAGGGCCTCCAAGGCCCCTATGGATTATGGAAGTATAAACGCCATCCTGAGGTTTCGCGCTGGATTACATTTGATTTATTACGCTCATTGTCACGACTAGATGAAGAAACAGATTGGTCAAGTATGGAACTACGTATACCTTTTCAGCCTTATCCAAAGAAACCTCATCGGTTCTAGTGATCGTGATTGAATAATGGTTATACACGTTCATGTAGCGTCGTAGAGTAATCCTAGAACCACCCTTTCTTCTTCGATGGTCCTTTCTTCTTGTCGGGTTTGAATTCGTCTTTCTCTTCTTCTGGCTTTTTGAACGGCGTTGGAAACTTGGGTTCTTCCTCAATTACTGGTTCTGGTTTCTCTATCATTTCAGGTAATTGTTCTTCTTTCTTTTCAGGTTTCTTTTGCTCCTTTTTCTCTGCTGGTTTTGTTTTCTTCTTTTCTTCAGGCTTTTCTTGTGGCTTCCATGTAAAAATGGGTTGGAGGCGGAGCCCTTTATGGTCTCCGATTTTCAAGTATTCCCATTCATATAGATCGATGTGAATTCCATGCATGTGTTCAACCGCGTGATGTAGAGTTTCTGAGAAGCTCGGTGCGACTAGAATCAATCGTGGCTTCTCCTCGTCGTCGATTTTATGTTTGCTGTATGTGGCTTTCAGAAACGATCTGTACTTTTCTATGTAGTCTAGACTTTGTATTCCTTGTAATAGCATATTGTCGTCTTCTTTGACATTCAGCTGCAGTACTACGAGTTGCCCTTTGCTGTCATGACATAGAATATCCATTGTTGTCTTGTCATTTATTGGCACACGATTACAGACCACGGTTAGCTCTTTCTCGATTTGTTTCATCTCTCTTGTCACCATCTGCTCCAATTCTTCCTTGCTCTCAACGCTGATCTCTTCTATTGACATACTCTAATTCACCTTTTTGTTGTTAGGAAGAAAACGGAGATAAGGGATAAATAGATTATGAATTCAGCATCAGAATCGAAAATAAACTTCTGCACAGCCATCCTTGAATAGCAAATCAGAAATAAATGGCAACTGATAAAGGGGTAGATAGAGGCTGATGCATTGACGGATATAGTCTTCGTATTCGAGGTTCACCAACCTCATAGGCTGAAGAGAAATTTCTTTTGGGATAATCAAATCTTACGACGTGTGAAAAAGAAGGATTTCTTCAACTATTACTTCGATTATATAGTAAATAGGGAAGTTTTTGAAAGAACATGTAGAAAATGCTATTTTCCATCAAATCACATACTGCTGGACCTAATTGATCAACACAAGAGGGAGAAAAAACAAGTTAAAGTTTCATTCAGTATTTCCGGAATCTTCCTAGAACAGTGTGAAATGTTTAACAAAGATCTTCTGGAATCCTTCAAGCAACTTGCAGGAACTGGCTGTGTAGAATTTCTAAGTCAAACCTATTACCATTCACTAGCAAGCCTCTACCCTGAAAGAGCAGAATTCGTTGAACAAGTGAAGATGCATCATCAAACAATGAAGGATCTACTAGGCTATACGCCTAAGGTGTTTGAGAACACAGAGTTACTATATAACAATGCTATAGCTGAAACAGTCGAAAACCTTGGTTACACAGGAGTTTTCACAGAAGGAATAGAAAGAATACTGCATGGGAAATCGCCAAACTATCTTTATGCACCTAAGAACTGCAAGAAAATCAAAGTACTGTTACGAAATTATAAGCTGACAGATGATATAGGCTTCAGATTTTCAGCAAGATGGTGGAGTGAATGGCCACTGGCAGCAGATAAATATGCGAGTTGGCTAGCAGCAACACCGGGCCGATGCATCAACATATTTCCGGACTACGAGACTTTCGGTGAACATCACTGGCCTGAAACTGGTATACAGGAGTTTCTGAAGCATTTGCCAAGAAATATTCTGAAATGGCAGCATCTTCACATGGTCACGCCTTCTGAGATTATAGAAAAGTATGCTCCTGTTGATGAAATTGATGTTCCTGAGCTTGGCGGAACTGTTTCCTGGGCTGACTTGGAAAGGGATGCAAGTTGTTGGCTTGGAAATACAATGCAGTGGGCCTATTATACATCAGTGAGGAAGCTTGAACCCTTTGTCAAAGAAACAGAGGACAAGGATTTTCTGAGGATGTGGAGATACTTCCAGACAAGTGACCATCTCTACTACATGTTCACAGCAGGCGGTGGACCAGGCGAAGTCCACTCCTACTTCAGTCACTTTGACTCTCCAATAGACGCCTATGTAACAGCTCATTCAGCAATACTTGACTTCGAAAACAGAATAAGGCTTGCCTCAATAGCTGCAAATGAACCATTCCTATTCTACACAGGTACTGGAGAAAAATGTTACACGGGAACAATGGCACAGACTCTGAAAGGTTTCTCAAAAATCATTCAAAATGTCAGTTTGAAATCCATAGAATTTCACAATCGTCGACGAGACTTCGAAAAATGGGCAAAGTTTTCGCTCTGCGACGACATATTAGCAAAACAACTAAAGAAGGCAAGGCTGTCAAAACTGAAAGGAGAGAAACTGAGAAAATCAATAGTCAAAGCAGCCGAGGAAAGTTTCAAAAGACTGAGCCAACACATGCAAGCAACCAGATACTTTTAAATGTTCCACGCCGCCTTTATAAGAAGGGCAGTTTAAACTATGTAACCGTTTAATGGTGAAAACGTTGAGAGAGGAACTGCCGATCTCAGAAAAAATTTTGCAGACCTTACATAACCTGTGTGCAACGGCTCCAGATCTAGCGAGAAGAAGCGAAGAACTTGCTCAGGTTATGCAACTTGACATGGCTGAGGTGGAGCGAATCCTTGACAGTTACGGTCTGGAAGGGCATGTGAAAAGCTTTGCAGATGGCGAAGGGAAAAAACGGTATTATCTAACGGGAAGGGGAATAATTAAGGTCTGTGCGCTCTTCACTTAGTGGGAAATTGATGCGCGTCATAATTTTGTCTTGGGAATTTCCACCGAGGATCGTTGGGCAGCTTGCAGATTATGTGAAAGAGCTTGCAGTACAGCTTGTCAAGAGGAATGTAGAAACTTATGTGGTTACATATCATGATTTCTTGACAGGGCAACACGACGAGCCGGTAGGTATCAAAACCTATAGAGTTGCAAATCCTGTCCGCACCCATATTGGTGTTCTAACATGGGTTCTCACCTTAAACCAAGAAGTTGAAAGAGTAGCAGCAAACATCTATTACAAAACAAATAAACAAATGGACCTGATAGATGTACATGACTGGCATTTCATACAAGCTGCAGTTACTTTGAAAAAAGCGTTTGATTTGCCTTTCGTTTATTCTGTAGAAAGCCTAGAAGAACACCGCTCCCATAATGCAGATACGCCTTTCAACATGGCTATCAAAAGCATAGAATGGTTAGGTCTGTATGAAGCAAAGAAAGTAATTGTAAAATCCAAATGGATGAGAGACGAACTGAAGAGAATATACAAGGTTCCAATAGACAAGATAAAGGTTATTGCACCAAAATCCAAAACATGGATAGGAAGTATTTTAGAATCTTACAACAGCGTTATTGGGGGCGCAACTCACAATTGACTCAGGAACTGACTGTAATGATGCTTACATGGGAGTTTCCGCCGAGAATCATAGGTGGGATATCCCCTCACGTCTACCACCTGTCAAAAAGCTTGGCGAAAAACGGTGTAAAGGTCTATATAGTTACATGTGATTTTCCTGGAGCGCCACAACATGAAGTCATCGATGACGTTGAAATATTTCGGATAGATTCTTACAAAAATCCTTCCCCAGACTTTGCAACTTGGGTTTATCTGATGAATATTAACATGCAGAAAGAAGCCGCCGCCCTCATGAACAGCCTAAACGAAAAAGTTGACATATTTCACGCCCATGACTGGCTTGTAGCAAACGCAGGAATAGGCCTTAAACATGTCTTTAGAAAACCTTTTCTGGCAACAATCCATTCTACTGAGGTTGGACGCCGAGACGGAATCCATTATGATTATGAAAGAATGATCCATGAAACAGAGGCTTGGCTCACATATGAAGCATGGAAAGTCATATGCTGCAGTAACTACATGGTGTCACATGTCCTATGGGCTTTCGGAGTTCCAGAAGATAAGCTGGTTATGATTCCTAACGGAGTAAACGCCCAAGAATACTCCAAAAACAGCGACCTGAATCAATTCAGAAGAAAATTTGCGTTACCGAATGAAAAAATTGCGTTGTATGTTGGAAGACTTGTCTACGAAAAAGGTATTCACGTTTTCGTCAATGCCATTCCAAAGGTTCTTGAAAGAGTTAACGCCAAATTCATTATCGTTGGCAACGGCTACATGAAAGAACCACTTTCAAATCTTGTTAAGAACATAGGCTTAGCACATAAAGTTATGTTCACTGGATTTGTAGACGACGAAACCCTAAGAAACCTGCAGAAATGTGCTGACGTTTCAGTTATACCATCCCTCTTTGAACCCTTCGGTATAGTCGCCCTCGAAGCAATGGCTGCAAAAAGCCCGGCCGTAGTCTCCGATACAGGAGGCTTGGCAGAGATAATAGAACATGATATGACCGGTGTTAAGGCTTATCCGGATAATCCTGATTCCCTTGCATGGGGAATAACAAAAGTGTTGCTGGACGGAAACTATGCAGAGACTATTAGAAACAACGCTTACAGAAAAGTACAGGAAAAATATAATTGGGACAAGATAAGCCAACAAACAAAAGCTGTCTATGAAGCAGTACTTAAGGAATATTCAAAAAGCCCTTGGACTTAGAAGTTATCTGAGAACACTTGCGCTCATGTAGAGCTGAAGTTTCTATGGGTATTCAAGTGTGATAGCTTTATCTGGGCAAGCATCAACGCATTTGAGACAGTAAATGCATTCTGGATTGCTGAATTTTTCCCATGGTAAATCGAGGATTTTAATATTCATTGGACAGGCTTCAACGCAGCGGCGGCATGCCCCTTTAGTGCATTTAACTGGATCTCTACGCAAACCGAGAAAACTGAACATGTTCATTATTGCCATGATCGCTGCGTGAGGACAGAAGTATTTACACCAGACTCTTGGAATGTAAGCTGAAAAGACGAGGACGCCAACCATGATGAAGAATTGAACCCAAAAGAGCGGAGGCAAATTTACGATTCCAGACAAGACTTCTGGAACTGGAAGTTCTGATGTTATATTGTAGAAATCTTGAGTCATTTTTGGTAAAGATGCAAACAATGTTTCAGCTGGGCTTAACGTGGTGAAAGGGGCTGTTACAAAGACACCTAACGCATTTTCGTAGCCTTGATGGGATCCCATGAGTTTTGCAGCGGAAAAAGTTAGACTAATAAACAAAGTGATGCTTAAAACAGCATATTTTACGTAGATCATGCTTTCATGTGTTCTAGGTGACACTTGCATCTTTTTGTGCTTGATGAAACCTATCAGATCTTGAGTAAAACCGAAGGGGCAGACCCAACCGCAGAGGGATTTCCCCAGTAATACTCCAACAATCAGAAATGAGGCTATAGCAAGCCATGGAAACGCAGGATAATGCAATGTGACTTGTAAAGCCGTAAAGGCATCGATTACGGTGTGTTGCGGAGTTCTCGTAGTCCAGAGAATTGGAATTACATAAGGTTCACTTAAATTGAAGACTACTGCACTGAAAAATATGAAGGATAAGAACTGAATTATTCTACGAGGTGTGTTAAACTTAAGTAGTTTCTCTTTGATTTCGTTTTTCAACTTCTAACCTCTTTCAAGTGGTTAATGAATTTTAAGTTATTTTATTTGCCTATGGCTTTAACGTTTTTCACGAGAACCCATGGAGCAACTAACTGTCCAATCTTTCTTTCGTTGTTAGCTAACTCAGAAATGTTTGTTAATGCTTGAAAGACGTTGCCAGCTAACATTGTTCCTTTAATAGGGTGAGCAATCTCGCCTTTCTCGATTTTCCAGGCTGGAGTGGCGACAACAGAGAATTCTCCACTCGCTGGGTTGCTGCTGTGGGCACCTTGCAAGTAATATACTAGAAGGCTCTCATTTAACTCATCTATGAGTTCTTCTGGTGATTTGTTTCCAGGTGTGATGTGAAAATTGGTGGCTTCCACGTTTGGTGTAGAAATATATCCCGCTCTTGAGGCGTTTCCTGAACTTGCCTTCCCCACTTTCTTGGCAGTATAATTATCGTAGATAAAGTTGTGTAGGATGCCTTTCTCTATTATTGGAGTTTTTTGTTGAGGGATTCCTTCACCGTCGAATTTCCATGTGCGGATGCCACTATTGAGTAAACCGTCATCGTAGATTGTTACAATCTGGGATGCTACTCTTTTTCCTATCTTGTCCTTGAAGGTTGATTGTCCTCTCTGTACATAATCCGCTTTGACAGCATTGATCAAAGTGTAATAAAGAAGTTGTTGTAAAGCAAATTGGGTAAACACTACATTGATGTTCTTTGTTTCTGCTCTTTTAGCATTTAGCGCTGAAACAGCTAATCTTGCTGCTTCTTTGCCAACCCACTCTGGGTCTATATCATACTTTCTTTCGATGTTAAACTCAAAGCATATTGGTGTTACTTCATTTCCTTCTTTAGCTATTGTTCCCAAGCCACATTCGATGATTGTTCCATGATCAAAACCCTCAATGCCGTTTGAGTTGACGATAGCCTTACACAAATAAGACGCTTCAGCTCCTCCTTCTATTGGAGAGACACGCTCATCTGTTTTCTCAGCTGATTCCAACATTGTAAAAGCACTGTTTACTAAATCTTCAGAATCAAGCTCAACAATTCTATCGTCATAAGTGCCCTTCACCGACGAAAAAGTTTTCTGCGTCGGAAGACCAAACCAGTCTTTATAAGGCTTACTTGCTTTGGCAAAATTCGAAGCTTTAAGAATTGTTTCTTCAATGGCAGCTTGACTATCTAACATATTTGTGTAAGAAAAACCAATAGCCTTGTTGACTATGGCTCTAATCCCTAATCCTCTATCAACTATTCGAGAACTTCTGGCAATTTGCCCTTGTCTGATGATAACGTCAGTGGTGAGGCCTTGATATACAAAGGCTTCAGCTTCTTCAGCACCTCTCTTTATGGCAAGATTGACTGCTTTTTCTCCTATTCCTAGCATTTCTTCTTGCTTAAGCACTACCACCAACAAGCACCTCCTTCACCCGGATATGGGAGCCACCGTCGCATACAAAGGCTGCCTGACCCTTTCCGCATCTTCCCGGCCACAGTTCAAAGTCTTTTCCAACAGCATCCACTTTAAGTAAAGTTCCAAGTGTATTACCACTTATAGAAGCGTTACGGACGGGTTCCCTCACTTCGCCTTTGACTATTTCATAGGCTTCTTGAACACCTACTTGAAAAGTGCCATCTAAGTTTGCTTGGCCTCCTCTAAAGCTTTTAAGGTAATAGCCAAATTTCACATCTTCTATCAATTCCTCGAATGAATGGTCTTTTGGTTGTATGAATGTGTTGCGCATTCGAATTATCGGTTCAAAACGGAAATTTTCAGCTCTTGCATTACCTGTTGGTTTCGCATTAAACTTCTGTGCAGTCTCACGGTTATGCATTAATCCAACTACAACACCATTTTTGACTAAAGCCGTCTTTTCTGTTGGAACGCCTTCATCATCATATTTGAAGGAGCCGATGGCACCTTCTATTAAGCCGTCATCATAAAAAGTCACAATCTCCGAAGCTATTTTTCTCCCAAGATTATTGAGTAATACTGAACCTGATAATGTTAAATCTGCTTCAGCTAAATGTCCAAATGCTTCGTGAACAAAAACTCCAACAACATTCGGTCCTAAAACCGCTGGAAATGTTCCACCCTTTGCCTGTTTTGCTTTCAGCTGTTCAACTGCTCGTTTTGCAGTCCTTTCACTTACAATTTCTGGAGTTTCAACGTCGAATACTTCATATCCAGCTGTTGACCCTATTTCTTCACGGCTGAAAGTGAAAACGTCTGCTTCCATGGCTGTAGCGAGCAGTCTTGACCAAACATAAAGCTTATCCTGTTCAATATAAGTGCCTTCGTTATTCATAAAATAGGTTGTTCCGGTTAAATCAAGATAGTCTATGGTGCAGCTTTTGATGCGTTTGTCATAGTTTAAGATTGTGTTGCTCATGGTTGAAGTTGTGTTTATCTTGTCTTCTATGGGGATTTTTGCTGGGTCTTTTTTAGGAGTCATCGACACTTTATCTTCCCTTGTTTCTGTTTCAACAAGTCTTATTGGTTTCTTAAGTTTTGAACTTGCAGCCTTTGCCATTTTACAGGCGTCTGTAACATTTTTTGTCAATGTTTCAATGTCTAATGTTCCGACTGACGCAAAACCCCATGCTCCGTTTACAAGCACGCGTAAAGCTGCTCCATTTTCAATTCCTTGCTTCGCTGCTTCAACTTGTTCTTCCTTAAGTGTGAGCATGGTTCTGAAAAGTTTTTGGACACGAATTTCAGCATACTCGGCTCCAAATTTCTGAGCTACATCTATAGTCTTACTTAAAATGTCTTTCAAACTTCTCCTCTTCTAGCTTGCAGGTTTTTGAAGAGGAATCTATTCGGACGGGATTTAATAAATTGTTATGGTGCTGATTTTCAGAATGAACTTACGTTTGATAAAACGAAATGAGATATCTTTGTCAAAATGGGAGTGAAGTGGTTTTATGTTTTCTGCAGAAACGATCTTACTTGAACAACAAAACTGTGTTCTTCTTGCATTCTCTCTAATTCAAGTCTGCGAAGGAGACCGTAACTGGAGTATATGTCATCCAGAATCTTGCGTTCAATGACGTGTGCTCCTGAATTTAGAAACTCTTCCAGTCCCTTCGCAAAGACGTCGATTCTCTCAGCTATCTCTCCTTGTTTCATTGAGTGTTTGGTTTCCAAGTATTTGTATATTAATCGTGTGGCTTCTGTTCCGAAAACCTGTTTTAGTACTTGGTCGACGATTTTTGCGATTTTTTCTTCCGTCTTGTTGTTTATTTGTTGAGTCATGTTTTTCATAAGCGTCACCAATTGAATATCTGGCGTATTACGACTTAATAAGTATTCTTGTTGAACTGTTGAACCTGTACACACATCATACAATATGGAACTTCATCTTCACATAAACTCTGTAAGATTTAGTTGTTGCTTTCTGGGAAGAGTTTCCTCCAAAAGAGTATCTTCAAAAATAAAGAGTTTCCCATAGACGCCATCGTATCCAGGCATAACTTTGACTTTTCCTTCCCTTACTCTAACTATTGCCTCCGCAATTTCTTCATCTACAACTTCACTTAATGCTTTCTTTGAAACATCCATCATTACAGCATATTCATTACCAAATTTTTCCACAAGCCGATTATATATATTCCAAACTCTTCTAGCATATGGTGAGCTAACACCTAAGACGACTTCAATGATTTCGGAAAGTGGTAATAAACGCATAAAACCCGCGGCGTTTTTAGGTTTGAAACCTGCTGGACGGTCAGCCAGCTCTTCAATTCTTTGTTCAACGCCTTTTGTAAGTTTTCTACGGCAAACGGGACAAATGTTTCTAAGTTTTTCTGCTTCTTGTGGAGAGAGTGCAACATTGCAGTTTCGATGGCCAGTCCAATGGTATTTCCCGTAAGCTGGATTAGTTTCAATAGTAAACTTGAATCGTTCTCTATCATTAAGACGAATAGCATCCACAACTTCACGGTAACTGAGTGTTTCAAATTCGAAAACATTTGCTTCTCTTCCAATGCGCCAAGGCCAGAAACTGTGACTGTCGCTGTTTGAAACTAGAGTAAATTTGTCAAGTTTGCTCAAACGCCAATTCATAGGAGGGTCTGAGGAAAGCCCTGTTTCCAAAGCGTGAATATGCTTTGCCATATCTTGATAACACTCCTTAATGCTGTTGAAACCGTTGAATGCACCGAAAATGCTGAACCATGGCGTCCAAGCGTGAGCTGGAAAAACCATATTTTCGCTTGAAACCTCCATCACTTCCTCCACCAAATGCGGCGCATTTATGTTCAATGTTGGTCTACCATCAACTGCCAAGTCACAGTATTTCTCTAATCTTTCATTAATCTGGATAGCCGTCTCTATATTAGGCGCAAAAATGACATGATGAACTTTCTTAACATCTTTGTCAAGAGTATATACTGTGCTCACTTCTGTCGTCACAATGAAATACACAGGCGACTCAGAGTTCTTGGCAACTTTATATAACCCAGTATCCGATTGCTCAACTAAGACTTCCTCCATTTCACTGAGCCATTTAGGATGCGTAAAGTCTCCTGTACCTACAATATCTAAGCCTTTGATCTTGCTGAAGCGAGCAATCTCCTCTATATGCATCCTTTCACTCGTAGCACGGCTGTAACAGCTGTGAAGGTGTAGATCAGCTATAACCCTCAAGGTTTTTCACTTAATCTTCATGCTTCTTAGCCTTATGTTGTGTTTTCCGAGAAGATAATATTAACGCACGTTTTTTCTTGAAGCTTTCGCCTCACTCTGAGTGTTAAGACCTCCCTTACATATAGGTTGAATTGAAGGTTTTCCTATGATGTTCAGATTCTGCTCGACTGAATGACTCATTCAACTATACATGATCGAGAGGCTTACCTTCTAAGACAAAACTCCAAAAAGCTCATCCATCTCGTTTGAGGCATGACTTAATATAGAGGCTGGCAGAGTGGGGCATGACAGATCTGCAAACGCTTAGGAATAATGAACCACACGCAATAGCATTGGCGAGCTAAATCCAAATATTTACTCAAACAGGTGTAGGCACGATGAAGTTCTCTTCTTCAATTGCTTCATCTTCCAAGCCTATAAATATTGACCAGAGGCTCTGCTTTACTATTCTTTATCTTTCCCCATACAATATCGAACTTGGGGGAAGTTTTAAACCTTTCCAGCTTAGGTTTCAAACGCTGGTTGGTCGATTCGTTTAGGTCGGGTGTTATGACTGTAGCCTCGTCGAGATTGGTGAGATAAGGCAAATCCTATTCAAAGATTATTGTGGTGTTAAAGGCTAATTTGGAATGTCAGACATTCTCCCAGCTCTTTGTAACGATTTCTAATTGTGACTTCAGTTATTTGCGCTATCTCGGCTATTTCACTCTGCGTTCTTCTTTCGCCTGTTAGCACCGACGCTATGTAAATTGCAGCAGCAGCCATACCTGTGGGTCCACGACCACAACTAATCTTCAGTTCTCCTGAAGCCGTTAAAATCTTGTGGGCGATCTCTTCAACCTTTCCCTGTGATTCTAGTTGTTGTGAAAACTTCGTTATGTACTGGCGTGGACTAACGAGTGGGACGGAATAGTCTGTATCGTTGAGTAAGAAACGGTAGCTTCGAAATGCTTCTTTTCTTTTTATGTTTGAAGCCTGAGCTATTTCTTTCAATGTTCTAGCTAGTTTGCATTGCCTACAGGCTAAATAGATTGTCGCTGCAATAATGCCTTGAATCGGTCTTCCTCGCATTGTTTGTTTTTTAAGCGTTTTTCGGTAGATGACCGATGCTGTTTCGAGTGTTTTTTTAGGAAGGTTTAGGTTGCTAGCGATTTTTGCAATCTCTGAAAGTGCAAAGGCTAGGTTTCGTTCTGATGCATCTGAAACTCTTACACGCCAATTCCATTTTCTAAGACGATAAACCTGCGCTTTCTGTCCAGGTGACAAGCTTTTTCCATAAACGTCGCGGTCATGCCAATCAATCACGGTTGATAAGCCTTTATCATGGATCGTATAGGTTAAAGAAGCACCAACTCTTCCGCGCTTCTCATGTTGTTCAATAGTGAAAGCTCTCCATTCTGGCCCTCTGTCAACTATTTTTGCAGCTATTACTAAACCACAGTCCATACAAACTATCTCGGCACAATGATAATCACACATAAACCGTCTGCTACCGCATTCTGGACAACATTGGACCTCTACATTTGTTTGGACAATGGAATCAGAATCTACATGCCTTTTCTCAATCTGTCTACCCATGAAATCCACCTTCGTCTAACTTCTTATTCTTTCAAAAATCAATAGTCACCTTCTAAATTCTCCATTTACAGCTTTAGAACTCCTCGCTTTCATATCCTTTTTCAGGGAAACTCTTTTCCACATGTAGGACATCTGGCTATTTCAGTTACCCCTTAAGCCTAATTTCAGGTTTAGGATTTTAAAAAACGGGACTTCCGAGACTGAGTTGGAGTCTCCAGTTAGCTTACCATTCTTCTTCCTCTTTTGGTTTCTTTCCTTTTGGTTTCTTCTTTTTCTCTGGCATTCTTGTCACCTCCTCTACAGACTTTTGTGCAGTATTAGTTTTCTTATCATTCTTTCTTCCTCTTCTTCTCTGGCTCTACGAGCTATGATTCTCATCTTTAGAGGTAGCTTCGTGGTATTCAAATAAGATTTGTGTAGCGGAATAACAGAACCGATAATTGAATTTTTTCGAGAGAATAAGGAAAAATGAACATCTTTTTACCAAAAGGACACAATTCGACGTCTTAGGTTAAGAGAGACCGCGTTTCTCTCTTTCTGCACCAAAAAGAACTAAAATTTAGTGATGAAAAAAATTACTTGTGAAATATACGAGCTTTGTCATCATAACCATGTTTTATCTTCTATTTGCTGTTAAGAATGGAATTGACCTTTGCAACGGCTCTATATGCCTTCATTAGGCTTCTTGAAAAGTCCAGTCCCAACCATTTTTCATAAAAAGCAGCTACTTTTTTTACTACTATGAATCTTCTTTTGTTCTTCAAAAAGGAATCGCGGATTCGCCGTACTTCGCTTTCTCCCTTAAGGGCTTCGTTATAGAGTTTTCTACAACATCTATTTATGTCAGAAATCTCATTTTCAACTCTCTGTCTTGTTTCTTCTAGAAGTCTTTCAAGGGAACCTTTATTCACAATGATTACTCGTGGAATGACTTTAACATCTTCCCGGATTCCTTTAATGAAGTCTGTGAATTTCTGAGTGTCAACCAACTCGTTGTTCTTATCAAAAAGTGAGTGCTTCTGAGAAAAGGCATAAACGGAGCGACAGAGGCGAATGTAGGGAGCCTTCTCAATAAAAGTCTTTATCTTTTCCCTTTTCGCCTCCTTTGGAGTTGCGTACATAACGACAACCAAGCTTCCAAGCTCAGAGATCCCTTTATTTTTCACAAATTGAGATTTCCTAATCTCTCTTACCCTTTTTAGAAGTATTGGCTGATTCTTCTCAAGAATCTTCAAAACCCTATTAACTTTCTCTTCTTTGACCTCCCAAAAAGACTTGTGCACCCGTCTACAGCCCAATGCCTTCAAATGGTGAGGAAGGGTGCTTCTGTTCTTGACCTCTCTTGGAGCTCTATACACCACATAAAAGACCATAATGCCCCATAAACAAACCAAGAATTTAAGATTAACTACAAACAAATTTTGGCAACCGTATTCGCTCGCGCGATCTGCAAGCGCGCGCGTTGTCAGATTTTCATATCCTTTCTTTTTTAAGCAGTATTTCAGCCTGCTTATATTCTTGATTATACATCTTCTCTATTCTAAGGAATCTTTTCAAACCTTTTTCTGTTTTCTTTGTATAGATATGGATCTCTCCTTGAAAAAGATCCAGTATTGCTTGGACTTCTTGTGGTGAATGCATATGTGGATTCATTACTGCTATTGTGGTAAATTCTCTTGATCTAAATTTGGGAATAAGAGCTGTCAACCATCTTCTCGTGGAAACTGCATGATGTTGCAGCAGGGCGTCTGAAACAATTTCAATGCACGCTCTTCTTGTTTTTTTTGGCGTTTTACCTAGTTTTCGAAAAAAGGAGGTTAAAGCAATATCAAGATTGGTTAGATTTTCGACACCTTTCAACTTGAGAACATTGGATTGACTTCTAATGATTGAATCTGCTTCAGGATTACATATGAGAAGGTAGAAGTTTGAAGGGAATTTTTCTGCCAGTGTTACTGCTGCCTTCGCATCAATTGTGATGTACAAAGTGATTTGATGTTCGTTGATTCCTACCTTCAGAAATTTCTCTATTAACAGGTCTTTTTCATCACATGAAGGTGAAGTCAATATGACAGTGTATGTTTTAGGTATTCCGCCTAATAACAGACTGTCAAGGTCTTCGTATCCAGTCTTGACGTGTCTCACAGGAGTCATTTCCGAAATCTCAGAGGCTACAGGTTTAGATTTGACGCGTAAACTAGATACTCTCAGAACATCTTCACAAAGATCAATCAGCATTCTACCTTCTTCAATCATCGTCTCCAATGATTTTCTGGCGGCAGTATCTTTTCCTTGCATCAGGAATCGAATTCGTTGGAATTGGAAGACGTCTTTGTCATTAAGTTGTAATTCATCTTTGAGTTCCTTTTTGATTTTCTCTTGTTTCAGCAAATTTGAGATCAGATCAACATTTTGATCAAAATCTTTGAATGGTAAGTATCCAAACTCTACGAGTGCCACTGGCGATATTTGTTCAATGAATTGTCCAAGAAGACCACGGGCAGGAGGAATCTCGTCAGATTCCAAAGATTTTCGGCATCCTTCTAATGCAGATTTTGCATTGTCCAAGTGTTCTCTGACAAAGCTGCCTACTGATCCGACATGCATGCATTCTGAACGAACTAAGGCGTATATGTATTCTCTAATTGCAGTTTCGTGTTTGTAGTTTTTTGGATTTCCAGAGATTACGTTGTATACTGTGGAAGCGAATTTGTCTAGCATGTTTCTAGTTAGCTTCAGTTTTACCTCATTGTCAATCAGATTCTTGACTAATTTGTAATTTACAGTTTCTGTTTTGCCGTCACTCATGGTAATGGACATGATTTTCGGATATGACATTCTGTAGCTCTCTGCAGCTTTTTCGTTGTGTTTCTTCAATGCGTCATATAGTATTGATTGAATTTCTGTTGTCTTCATTCCTTCTGTGAGTTGTGGTTCAATCTCTTCAATTACCTTAATTGTCTCTTCAAAGGAGATGCTCAGTTTAGGGTCCAACAAAGACTTCACTATCTTCCCGATTTCAAATGGCTGCTTTTCTCCTGTCCCTGACTTGATGATGTAACCCAAACGTTTGTCAAATCTGGTTTCAAACAAATCCTTGAAATTCCATCTTCTGAAACTACTGAGAACGTTTCCTTTGGTCGTGATACAATCTAGAAAAGCTTTGACTGCGGGCACAACGGGTTTCTTAATCCTGAACCCTTCTTCTACAATACGACCTACTGTCCGGGAAGAAACTGACTCTAAGATTCCAATTCTAGTGAAGATTGAGATAAGATCTCCTATTCTGTCTTTGTAGTTGCCGCCTTTTGTTGTAAGGATGGAAGGTATTCCAAGTTCTTTAGCTAACTTTTCACCGATTTTTTTCCCATTAAGAGGTCTTCTTCCGGTTTCCAGTAGTATCTTAAAGATTAACGATGAAGTTATTGGCCTCTGTCCAATTGTAATTAGAAATACAAGAGATTTGTATGGCTCGTTCAAAGTTCCCTCATCTGATACTGCCTCAGGGAACTTACTGATGATCGTATCAACTAATTCGGTAAACTTCCTTCTCTCGTTCCTGAACTTTGCCTGGTCTTTTTCCTTTAATAGAGTGGCTCCAAGCTTCGTAATGATATTTGCCAAGAAACATCACGGTTAGGGAATTTACGAACTAACAGATAAACAATATGGCGTTACGCACATTTTCATTTCATAATTCGTATGTATACAAATCTACATCTAGGTCCTAAATAGGTTATGAACACGCGTTAAGGAAGCCTGGGAGGTTCACTTTGCCAAAATTCTTCTTGTCTTGTGCTCTTGTTTGGAGGTTCTCTTCGTAAACCATAAATTCATAATTGAATAATTGCAGAAGTAATGAATTTGATATTGGTGAACTCTATGTCTGTTACTTTACGTGATGCTCAGCATCTTTGCTGGAAGAACTTTAGGAAAATCAATGATCAGCTTGATACTAAGAGAGGTGAAGGGTGGACCCCTTTTGTGATGGTTACTGATCTACTTGAAGAGGCTGGTGAAGTAGCTGCTATAGTTAAAGGATTAGAAGGTTTTAAACCTCCAGAAAAACCTAAAACAAAGGAGATGTTAGCTACGGAGCTTTCAGATTTACTCTACATAATTTTTGTTTTGGCAGAACATTACGGTGTAGAACTAGAAGAAGTTTTTCTACAGACTGTAACCGACTACGTTTTAGGATTTCTGAAATGACACAAAGAAGGAGAAAAGTTTCATTGGAACTGGCGCGCTCTAAAGTCTGATAGGGATTATGAATCATAAAATTATGCCTAGGTTTCTTTCATAAGCCTACGCGTGCATAACGTATTTCAACACAAATCTCAGACTAAGAATTCGTGCAAATCCACGTGTTACTTCCTTTTGCCTCTTGGGATGTTGATGACGAAGCGGCATCGCATGTCACCTTTGAGGGCGCTCTCAAGCAACTGTACTTTGACTGGTTCACCGAATATTACGTCGAAGCCAACCTTCAGAAAGCCACAGCTGCAGTAGCATAATGTTGGTGAAATCTTGGGTTTTCCGTCACGTATGGCTGATCTCGCGAGCTGGCAGTGACAAGCATAGTATCTCTTCAATTTTGGTTTTTTCTCCTTCAAGTACTGTTTTGGTGCGTATGGTATTTTTGTTAAGTATATCTTAGTACCATGTCTGATACCTGTACGAATTTCTTGATTGTTCTTCACGAATTCCAAGACTTCTGGGGTTATCTCTTGTTCGTACCATATCCGCTGCTGTTTCATGAACGTATTCAGTTCCTCAATGAACCTTTTGTGCTCATCTTTCAGGTACTCGTCGATGCTGTCAGCCTTCTCGAATCTTTCCTTCTTTTCTTTGAAGGCTTCAGCCGGTATATTGTGGTAGTTCCATGTAAGGATTTTCTTGCACGTTTCGTTGGGCAGCTCAGCCTCCAGCCTATCCATGATCATATGCGTGAGCCTCGGATAGTCCTCAGGAGGTGAACCCAATGACGGTAGCTCAAATCCTTGGAAGACTTTACGTCGAGTTTCGTCTCCAGCGATTGCTGCCAGTCTTTCGCTTAGGTCAGGCAGCACATTTCTAGCGCCTAGGATCGATGCAAAGTGGATGTAATAGTCGTTTTTCTTCGTAAAGCTGCAGTAACGGGCAATCGCGATTAGCCTTTCCATAGAGTTCCTGCCTTCCTCTATAAGCAACGAAACATAGTCTTTGAGTTTATCTAACCTCGCGGACTCAAAGGATTCCCTCTTCTTTTCAAGATATACCTCAAAATCTCTGACTGCGTTCACGGCAAAGTCAACGTCTTCTATGCTCAACTTACGTCCTTCAAGATATCTGCGGAATTCGTTTTCCATCAATATGCACACACTCACCAAACCATTGGCAGGTAACCTTCTCTAATTGCATTTGACACAACCGTTCCGACATATTCCACTCTTACTCCAACATCTTCCAACATCTCTGACACGCCTTCCTTATCAGAGATAGCCTTACAGGCAAAACAGTCAATCTGATCCGTTATCTCTTTGATGAACCATGCAACTTTGTCATCGTGAGCAGCCAATTTTTCAGAAGGCCCAAAAAACACAACTCGGATATCATCTAACCATTTATTCTTCAAAACGTTGCGAGCATACATCAAACCTGCTAAAGCCTTCTCTCTATCACCAGTCGCGATCATAACTAACAATTTTGAGCCCATGGCGAAGCCTTCCACTCAAAATCATGCAGAAACCGCTACTTAAAAGTCCAGCCGTCATATGACGCACGCGCTTGGCTATTAACGCGAGCATACGCGTGTTTGCCAAAAGGCGCGCGAGTGCTTAGAATCAGAAGAATTCCCAATACTGTAGGAATCGTTATGCAAATGATACTAGCAAGAACAACAACTTTTCGGAGCATTGGGTTTGTTCCCCTTCTAAGTCTAAACCAGTCAAGATTTAAGCCTTATTGCACACCTATTCGAGAGTGTAGACGGTGAAGCTAAGTTGAAAGAATGGATGTGTGTGGAAGTCAAGCATCACAAGGATGTAGCCAATACAATCGAGAGATTTCAGAATAATGGTTGGCGTCTCCACACCTATCAAGTGACTGGTCGTGACATCTGGATAAATCATTACTTACTTTTTGAGAAGGGCGAGTGACAGCGACAAGCCAACTCTGAACTTCCCCTTTTTTGTTTAAGACGGTTTAGCGCGCGCTTTGTTATATCTATCAAACGGATATAAGTTTCATTGTAACTAATTCGCTGGCTTCAGTTTTTGGTGCGTGCTGCAAAGAGAAGTTGCCCTCAAGCAGAGCAATGTGGACCGGATGATTTTGGAGTTGACGCAGGATTTAAATGTGAAATGAGATTTGAGGAGATTTATGTTTGAAGAATTGAAGCAGATTCATAACAGGCCAAAATCTTTTGAATATTATACGGCCGGTGATTTATGGACGGATGCATATACGTCGGAGCAGATGCTGGCGTATCACCTCAACGAGGATATAGATGTGTCCTCACGCAAGGGAGCGTTTATCGACCGTTCGGTAGAGTGGATTGTATCGCACTTTGGTGTGGGGGCGGGGACGAAAATTGCCGACTTTGGATGCGGGCCGGGATTGTATGCTGCTCGGCTGGCGCAGAAGCAGGCAGCGATAACGGGGATAGATTTTTCTGCCCGTTCGATTGACTATGCGCAGCAGGAAGCACAGCAGCGGGGATTGTCGATCGATTATGTGCATCAGAATTATCTCGAGTATGAGACGAAAGAGCATTTTGATCTGATCCTGATGATTATGTGTGACTTTTGTGCTTTGAGTCCGGTGCAGCGAAAGCATATGCTGGAAGCGTTTCGTCGATTTCTTACTGATGATGGAGCAATTTTGCTGGATGTGTATTCACTTAAGGCTTTTGCGCTACGGAAGGAGGCAGTGGTCTGCCAGGAGAATCTGCTGGATGGGTTCTGGTCGGGCGAGAAGTATTATGGATTTTTAAATACGTTCAAATATGAGCAGGAGAAGGTGGTGCTGGATAAATATACGATTATTGAGGCTAGGCGAACGCGAACGATTTATAATTGGCTGCAGTATTTCAGCCCGGAGTCTCTGGAGAGTGAATTTGCCGCGTGCGGATTGAAGGTAGAGGATTTTTACGGGGATGTAGCCGGGGCAGTATTTGATCCGGAGGGAACAGAGTTTGCGGTTGTAGCGCGCGCGAATTCGTCTGTGACATAGAAAATGTTAAGCTGTTCAGGAAAAAGAAGCTGCACTATTAAAAATCTGACGTGGATTATGGATACAGACCTAGAATTCATAAGAAGTCTAATCCAACGCTATTATCCAAAAAAGGAGCAGACCAAACAAAATTCCCTATTTTTCTAACATCGAGTTGGTTAAAATTATCTTCCAAGCGCGCGTCATTCAAAAGGAAATTACGACTATTTTATCTTCTTTTTTCTTGTCCTCTCGGATCTTTTGAATTATGATCTTTCCTTCAATCTGCTTCACAATGCGTTTACCATATCTGGTATTTCTTTCTTCAACGATACGTTCCTTCATGTCTTTTTGACTCCATTTTTGATGATGCGCGCGATTCCAAAACAAATCCTGTGTCTTGACTTCTATTAAAGGAACTACTTTGATTCTAGCATTAAAATTTAACGCCTTCCTTCCTAGGCAAGTTCTGATTATGCGTGCTTTAAACAGCAAACTCATAGCGCGCGCGAGTACCATTCCCTTCTCTTCCCGAGTAAACTCAGACACTTTAAAAACCCCTCTGCAATAATTTGGAGTGATGCGGAGTGTATCTGAATGGTTGAGGAAGAGATGGTTTGGGATCTCTCACAACTTGTCAAGAGTACAGATGCCCCTTCTATTCGACAAGAACTGGAACTAATGGTCTCTGAAGCTGAGCGAATAAGACAAGAATATCATGGTAACCTTGAGAACCTCAATTCCGAGGAGCTCTTGAAGTTCCTAGAGGTGAAGGATACTTACGCGCTGAAGTTTGAAGGAGTGAGAAAATATTGTCGTCTGATGTACTCAGCCGATACGACAGACAACATCGCAAAACAACTCAACGACGCCGTATTGAAAGCATCCACGAAGGTTGGCCAAGCACTAGCGTTCATAGATATCGAGTTGGGAAAGCTTCTAGCAAAGAAGCCGTCACTGGTGGAGAGCTCTCTACTCGCAGAGTACAAACATTATCTGGAAAGGATTGTTAGGAGAGTGCCTCATCTGCTCTCAGAAACCGAGGAACGTCTGATAATAGTCAAAGACAGAAATGGGATCAATGCGTGGGAGAAACTTCAGATCGACTGGCTTTCTACAAGGACCTTCGAGATAGAAATAGAGGGAGAGAAGAAGACGATTCCATACGGGAAAATAATTGGCTTCTATGAAAGCCCAGATCGGAATCTTCGAAAACGGACAAACGAGACAGTCTATGAGAATCTTGGAAAGGATGATATCGTCTGGGCAAGTGCGCTACGTTCGGTATGTGAAGATCACATCCAAATGTGCAAGCTGAGAAAATACGAGGCATCAATGACTCAAAGCTTGATTGATAATGATGTAGATATGCAGACTGTTGATAGTCTCTTGAGAACCATCGAAAAGAACGTGGGACTATATAGAAAATACCTCAAGTTGAAGGCCAAATTGATGGGTCTCCCGAAGCTGGCCAACTATGATATTGTAGCTCCGTTGCAACAAGCCAGTGAGAAGGACTACAGTTGGAGAGAGGCCCAAGACAAAGTTGTGGAAGCTTACAACGGATTTGATGAGGAAATGGGAGGCTGGGCAGAAGAGATGTATGACCAGAGACATATTGACGGGAAAGTGCGGAATGGTAAAGAATCAGGAGCCTTCTGTTCTTCTTGGCTCGCTGGAAAGAGCGCCTACATACTCCAAACATTCAACGGCAAGATGGGCGACGTCTACACTCAAGCCCACGAACTCGGTCACGCTGTCCATGCACACTTGGGTTCGAGGGCTCAGAAGCCAAGCAACTTTGAAATCGGCAGTTGCATAGCAGAAATAGGAAGCACTTTCGGTGAGCTGTTGCTGACAGAGAAGTTACTCTCCAAAGCTGAGACGAAAGAGGAGAAGCAAGCAATCCTCGCCCGCGTACTCGACGAGTTCGGAATGGCAGCATTCCAAGTCTCTGCACGAGTCTTCTTCGAACAGAGTATGTATGAAGCTATAGAACGAGGAGAATTTCTCGATGGAAACAAAGTGGCCAGACTGTGGATGGCCGCTCGAGACAAGATATATGGAGACTCGATTGATTGGTTGGATGTGATGAAGTGGGAGTGGACTATGAAACCGCACTATTACATAGCCAACTACCGCTTCTACAATTATCCCTACGTCTTCGCCCAGCTCTTCGTCTTCGCCCTATACCGAATCTACAAAGAAGAGGGAAAGAGTTTTGCTCCAAAATTGAAGAAGCTCTTGGCAGCAGGCTCCAGCAGATCACCCCGCGAACTCGCCATGGAACTGGGCTTTGACGTCACAAAAGAGACGTTCTGGCAGAAAGGTATACAACAAGCCCAAGAATTCATCGAAATGCTAGAAAGAATACTTTAGCGTCAAAGCGTAAAACTGCGCGCGCTGTCGGAAAAAGTGTTTGGCGGCACCAGCCTTAACGGACATAACTGGAATTTCAATAGGCAGAGACGTCGCCTAGCAACGAAACTGCAAAACCCCAGGCTGGAGAGAATTACCTTCCACACGCTACGCCACTGGAAGGCAACAATGGAATACCACAAGACTAAAGACCTTTTACACGTCAAACAAATGCTAGGGCACAGAAGAATAGACTCAACCCTAGTTTACACCCAACTGGTCAATTTTGAAAGCAACGAATACCATGTGAGAACTGCAAGAACCGTGAAGGAAGCCTGTGAACTGGCTAAGGCTGGATTTGGATATTTCACGAAGATGGATGACGTCCAAATCTTTCGGCAAAGAAAGTAGGCGTATTAGCGGAAAAGCTGGCGTGTTGGTTGTAATTCATCTACCTTGGTGATATCTCCCGCGAATTCCCATTTTTTTCCTTATCGGTTGGGACCCATTTTCTTCTCGAAGTTTTTAAATTGACCTGGATATTCAGATGATGTCGACAAATCTGAACAAGGGATTTGAGTTGGCCTTAATTCTTCTTGTACATTATGAATTCAGAGACTAAACTCATACTGGAAATAATCTCGAACTAGGCGTTCGCATAAGCATTTGTGGTTTAAATACTGGCAACTCAAATAGAATTTCTGAGGAGAAAGCAATGAGTGAGTTCATTGTTGTGACTTGGACAGTGGTGCAGGGTCGAATGCAGCAGCATGAAGAATGCATCAAGAGAATTAGGTGGCTATCCTTTCACTTACGGACGTGTAATGATCTATGAGTATGATTCGCTTGCTGACTGGGAGATTTTTGAAAAAGAAATGGATAAGGACGAAGAAGCGATGGTATTGAAGGACAAACTATTTGAAAATATCGACTTGAGTACTCGCAAAATCGTCGAATGGCAAGACAAGCTCAGAGGCAGTTGGCTAGAATAGCAACCACAATCACCCGTTTCACCCCATAGTCAGCCTCTCTCCAACCTCTCTATTAGAACAAACACTCCCCAACTTCGCGGTCACTTGCGATCATTGTTTGTTCATCAATTTTGCAGAGGACTTCTGAATTGCACGCGCGCTATTGCCCAAAACGATTCATAAATAGGCAACTTTGAAACCGATGGAGATGTCTCCCGCAAAATCCCCTTTTTTCTCAGTCAATATGTGATTAACGTCTTTCTCCTCTTATTAGATAGTATTTTCTGTGTGGTTTGAATCCAACTTTTTTGTATACTCTGATTGCTGATGGGTTGTCACTTAACACGTAGATGATTGCGATAGGCATTTTGTCCAAGATTAACTTAACAAGGTATGATACGATGGATGT
>SMTZ1_10001070_pt1 | contig 26978 bp, 14 predicted proteins | sample DeeMarSWOR136_30_FD_25667 | JGI IMG/M metagenome (IMG submission 25667)
CGAAGGAGTTGGCCAAAGACCGCTCGCTCAATGGCTTTCTCATCGTGGAAACAGCCCATCGGGCGCAAACGCTCTCGCAACGTCCGAATCAGCCGCGAATCTCTTGTTCGTCTCCTGGATTCATCGGTGAGATATGCCGATGTCACTTGTGACCGAATCATCCTGTTTCCTCATGATACGATTTTGAGGTAGCTTCACATGCGACCCATCCGTCACGTCCAAGGATTTCTTTCTTGATGATGGCAGATGATTTGGTTGCATGATATTCTCGGAGTAAAACTCCGAGGGGAACAAATGAAACATCTCTTGAGATGCACGTTTTTACGAATTGCTCAAACATCTCCAGATGAGGAATTCCCTCAACCTCAGCGTGGATTGTCAGCACGTTCATTCTCTCATGGTCAAGTATTGAGAGCAAGTAGTCATTGTAATTGTTATCGGTTATACCGCCGTGGCCGATCACTTCATCATATGTTGGGAGAGTAACAGGGATCTGCGGCTGGGTAAGCTCTCTGCCGTTTACAATAGGTCGGAATATGCTATCCCCTCTGCAATCACTGTTGTAACGAAAAGGGAATTTGTTCTTTTCCTTCAGGACAAGATCGTTAGATTTCCAACCTGGCGCCGCCGAACAATCAGGTGGATAACCAAGAATCTGCGTGAGTAAAGTCACACCTTTATTTAAAGAACCATAAATGGCTTTACTATCCATGTTATCAATGTGGACCTGCCAGGTGTAGTGATCCCAGGCGTGGAGTCCTATCTCATGTCCTGCATCAGCGGTCGCGTTTATAATCCTCCCAAGCTTTTCACCGATTAGCGGCCCCGGCCAAAATGTTCCTTTAAGTAAAATATCCCAGCCATAAAGACGAGCGGCCTTGGTTCTGAGCATTTTCCAGAGAAACACCGGCCGGAGCAGTCGCCACAGATGCCGGCCCATATTGTCCGGGCCAACCGAAAAAAAGAACGATGCGTTTATTGAATAGTCGGCAAGAAGCCTACACAGGTTCGGCACACCAATCTTTGTTCCCCGAAAGGTATCCACATCAATTCTTAGACCTATTTTCATTAACGTTCAACCCTTCCAGGTACTTTTTATCACCACTGTAGGACACAGGCACTATATCATAGGGAACTGACGGTCTCGACCGCGAATGCTGTAACAACTCTCCTGACTCTATACCTTCCTTCAGAAAAAAGTTGAGCGTTTGTTCCACGGATTTCTCCATGTTTACAACGGGCGTCCAGTCAAGCAGTTTCTTTGCATTCCGGATGCTTGGTTTTCTATATTGGACATCCTGGTAACCGCTGCCGTAGTAGGAGCTGCTCTCAACCACTCGAAAACCAGCAAAAGGAGGAAACTCCGGCCGCAGAGGATGCTGCTCGAATTTGGCTAAGAGCATCTCTGCAAGCCTCCTTATGCTGACCTCGTTATCGGGATTACCGATATTGATCATCTTCCCGTCACAGACACCGTTTTTGTTCTCTATTATTCGATACAGGCATTCCACACCATCTGATACATCCGTGAAACAGCGTTTCTGCCTTCCGCCGTCAATGAGCAGAATCGGTGTACCTTCCACAAGATTAAGAATCAACTGTGTGATAGCACGAGAGCTGCCGATTCGCGCAGAGGTTAGGCTATCAAGTTTTGGCCCGATCCAGTTGAACGGCCGGAACAGAGTAAACCTGAGCCCCTCTGTCTGTCCGTAGGCCCAGATGACCCTGTCGAGTAATTGCTTGCAGCAGGAATATATCCATCGCTGCATCCGGATGGGCCCCAGAACCAGTCTGGAATTATCCTCATCAAATTCGGTCTCATCACACATTCCATATACTTCAGAGGTTGATGGGAAAACGACCCGCTTATTGTACTTGACACAATAACGGACCACGTTGAGATTTTCCTCGAAATCCAGTTCGAAAACACCTATCGGATTGCGGGTATATTCGATCGGCGTTGCTATAGCTACCAGTGGAACCACAATATCGCATTTTTTGACATGGTATTCGGTCCATTCGCGATGTATGGATATGTCGCCTTCTTCAAAGTGGAACGCAGGTTTTTTGACAAGGTGCTGGACGTAATTCGATCGAATGTCCATTCCGTGTACTTCATATTTCCCGCTCTGAAGCAGCCTCTGGCTCAATGCGTTACCGATAAAGCCGTTGACGCCGAGGATAAGAACATGCTCTTTTTTCAATATCTCGATTCGACTGTTTGAACTTTGACCGAATCTCATACCTTCGACCAAGTTAAATTCACGAGCCAGTTGTGCACCGTTCATATAGAGACCCTTTTCGTCCTGGCTGAAATCCACACGCACCGCACCCTCGCCGCACATAATCACGAGAGGATCCGTGCAAATGACAGTACCGGGACTCAGTTTCTCTCCCTGGTAAGGCGTTTCCGAAACCACCCAGAATACACATTTCTCGTTTGCGATATAACTGAAAGCACCCGGGTATGGAAGGGTTACAGCACGGACCAGATTCCTGACTTGCTTTGCACTTGCGGCCCAGTCAATTTCACCATCAGCCGGGCGACGACCGCCGTAGTACGTTGACTTTGAATGGTCCTGAGGTTTGCCTGATATAGTGCCATTTTTTATTTTCGGCAGGGTCTCATCAAGCATAACAGAAGCTGCTTGAGCTGCTTTTTCATGTAAAGACCTGGCCGTGTCATCGTCTGTAATCGAGAATTTTTTCTGTCCGACGATGTCGCCATCATCAGGCCTGGGTGTCATATAATGCAGCGTGACTCCCGTCTCTTTTTCACCGTTGACCAGCACCCAGTTAATCGGGCATCTGCCTCGGTATTTGGGCAGAAGCGAACCGTGCAGATTCAAACACCCTTTGGGCGGAATATTCAGAATAGGCTGCTTGATCATATTTCTATAGTAGAAGGAGAAAATAATGTCCGGGGCAAGTTCCTTGATCCTTTCAACCCACAAAGGATGATTGATGTCATCGGGAGCGAAGGCCGGAATTCCCCGAGATGCAGCAAGTTCCGCCACGGAATCAAACCAGACATTCTCATGCGGATTGTCCTTGTGGGTATAGGCCGCGGTGATCTGGAAGCCGTTTCGCAGCAGGGCTTCGATGCCGACACAGCCGATATTATGATAGGCCAAAACGATTGATTTCATATCATAACCTCCGATTATATTTGAGTACGGCCCACGTTTTCCTTTTCTTCACCGCTTCCAACAACTCTGTGTACAACGTAGCGGGGTCTAGCTCTGACATCATGGTAGATTCGACCGATGTATTCCCCGAGCAGCCCCATTGCTACGAATTCGGCGCCAATGAAGATAAACAGGATAGCAAACAGCGTAAAGATGCCCTCAGCAGCCCAGTCGGGCCCGTAGACTAATCTCATAATGAGAAGAAAGATTCCGAATCCCACACCCGCCATCGATATCATAGCGCCCAGAACACTCAAGATCCGCAGTGGGATCGTTGTCATGCTGGTCAGCAGGTCAAACTGGAGATTAATCAGCTTCCAAAGCCCGTATTTAGAATCCCCGTCGGTTCGCTCGGCATGGCTGACCTCGATTTCTACGGCTTTCCTGGCAAAGCTGTTGGCCAGAATGGGAATGAAGGTGCTTCGTTCGTGACACTGCAGCATGGCATCCACTACATTCCGACCGTAAGCCCGCAGCATACAGCCATAATCGTGCATGACCACTCCTGTGGCTTTTTGAGCGGCTTTATTGACTATACGGGATGCCGCTCTTCGGAAAAGTGTATCATGCCTTGGAACCCTCACTGTGCCGATGACATCGAAACCTTCACCCATCTTACGGATTAATTTCGGAATTTCTTCAGGCGGATTCTGCAGATCGGCGTCGAGCGTAACAATTATATCACCCCTTGCCTCGGCAAGGCCCGCCATAATCGCAGCGTGCTGGCCGTAATTTCTGTTCAAGAGTACACCCACAACTATGCCGCTGTTTTGTTCAGCCGCCTGTGTTACTATCCTCGGCGAGGAATCTGCACTCCCGTCATCCACAAGTATCAACTCGAATGATTGTCCAAAATCTCGACATGTTTTAAGACAGCGCTCGATAAGCGCATCAAGGTTTGCTTGCTCATTGTAGACCGGAATAACCAACGAGATGGCTGGATTGCCGACAGACTTATGGTTTTCTTCATAGTCACAAATTGACTGGGTGTTCTTGTTCCGCGCAGAAATCATCTCTAACCTGTTTGTCATGGGACGAGGTTTATCAGATATCTTCACATCTTTTACCCTGCTGATCGGTACATTTTTAGCCGAATCTGATTTAGCTTCAGTTTGTTTCAGTTTACCGTCCATCGTCTTTTCCTTAAATTGGCTGGAAATCCTTTATCCTTTATAGTCCTTGGCCCTATTAATCAACCATGCTTGGTATATATTTTTGTTTTTTTCCCAGGGGTATACTTTCTCTTGCAAAATTGGGTTGCTCAATATCTCTTGGGATAATACGGCAGCTATTTCTTGAGAATCTTCACTGCGTGAAACCAAAATCCAGGTGTTATCCTTTGAATTCAGAAGTGATCCAAGTTCAGAAATGTTTCGTAACACCGATAGGGGTTTTGGAACTTCCATGTAAAACAGTATTTTAGTTTTGAGATCTTTACAAAAAACTATATTGTCCGAGCCAAGAGTATCCGCATAGTCTTTTAATTCAAGAATGAAAGCTTTATCGGTATTAAAGGTTTCAAGACTATTTTGTTGCCAGGCAAAAACCCCCCGACGATAATAATGCAAATCGCGATTAGTCGAGCCAGCCTTTGTTCTGTTCCAAGCAGCCTGGACAATAAGCTGGCCCGGAAAATATTCGGAATAAAACATATTAGCGCCAAAAGTCCCAGAATGAAAGTAGCCAACCTGAGTTCTCCAGGTGCCTCAAAGCCTATACTCTTTTGCAATACAGGCCAAAGTAAGGGACTGAGAATTTCCAAGGCCATAATAACGACAAATATCCACGTCTGAATGCCCAGTATAATCCGCTTACTCTTCTCTTTTCTCTCCACAACTAAGTATTGTGAAACCATCAGGGCACAAAAAGGCAATATGGGAAGGACATAATACGAACGTCTTGAGCCGGACAGAGTGAAAAAGAGAAAAATAAGTCCAGTTGAGATTGCGAGCCATTTGGCCGGCCATCGCAGTTGCCTAAAATTTCTGTAGAAGGTCCAAACTGCACCAACAAAGAGGACTATCCAAGGAAATAACAACCTGGGCAGATGATAAAAGTAGATGTAGAACGGCTCTTTGTGGTCAAACGGTTGGAAATAACGTGTGATATTTTCCCTGAACGCCATACCGAGACCGCTAGTCTTATATCCGGTTCTGGTCATTTCCGAATAGAGGAAAGGAGCCAGATACAGCGAGAGTCCCAAAGCCAGGGCCAGGAAATGAGAAACAGACAGATACGACTTCCAACGTTTTTCCCAAATCAAATCCGGCAATACTACAAGAATCGGCACAGCAATGGTCGCCATCCCTTTTGTATGGGCTCCCAGAAAACAGATAAGGTAAAAGACTATATAGCTGAAAAATCCGGGCCGATCGCGTCGCGCCCAATACCATGCAACGGCCAGAATGATAGCAGCGAGATTTTCCATATCCGCCTCACCTAATCTGGCCCAAAATATAAAACCGTATGTACCAAGAAGAACCCAGCCGGCTGTCATGGCCTGTTGTTTTGAGAAAAGCCTTTTCCCCAAATTTATAGTTCCAAACAGGGCCAACAGACCGGCAATTGCGCTTGGTAACCGTAAAACCGTTTCGTCAAGTCGACCGGTGATTGCAGAGGCCAGAGCAATAAGCCAATAACTCAGAAGTGGTTTATCAAAGTAGGGCCTGCCGTTAATACTTGGATGAAAATAGTCTCCTGTTATTTGCATCTGCCTAACGATTTCGGCCCATCGGTCTTCCGACCCCCGAATCTCTTTTGCACCGAGATAGACAAATAAAAGAAATATTGCCAGAAACCAAAAAAGAATACCAGAAAAAACAGTTCGTATCTTTTCGGTGTCATCCATTTTAGGAAGCGGTTGTTCAGCAGAGAGATTAAGACATTTAGATTTGTTCTTCATAATAAATCCTTAATCGCATTTACAACATCATCAACATCATCCGTAGTCATATCCGGAAACAAAGGCAGGGAGAATATCCGATCTGAATTCCACTCGGTATTGGGCAGTATTCCGTGGCGCATACCCATTGATTCCTTGTAATACTTCTGAAGATGCACGGCCTTAAAGTGAAGTCCGGTTCCAATGTTCCTCTGTTTCAGCTCACGCATGAAATCATCCCGGCTTATATCGGCCTTGTCGGTATCAAGCCTGACAATAAATAAGTGCCATGAGTGTTCGATCGGATATGGTACATCGCCGAGAGGCAGTATCTCTTCGACCGAAGCGAGAAGTTCTCTGTATCTCATCGCAAGGGCCGTGCGTTTTGCATTGAACTGTCCTATTCTTTCGAGCTGCTTGATTCCAAGCACGGCCGACATGTCTGTCATATTATACTTGTAACCAGGTTCAAGTACCTCCGCCTGCGGAACGCGCCCCAGAGTTTGTCGGTCAAAAGCATCGACACCCAGCCCATGGAATTTAAGGCATCTGATATGATTCAGGTAATCTTCGTTGTCCGAACAGACCATGCCGCCTTCGCCCGTTGTAATATTTTTGATGGGATGAAAAGAGAAAATTGAAGTGCCGTTTCTGCCGATGGGTTTGCCATTGTACTGCGTGCCGACAGCATGTGCGGCATCCTGGATAACAGGAATACCCTTCTCGTCGGCAATTCTCATAATACCGTCCATATCAACCGCGGAGCCGGCAAAATGGACGGGGATAATAAGCTTCATTTTATTTGTTATGCATTTACGCAGAGACTCAGGAGTCACCATAAGCGTTTCGCGGTCGATATCGGCAAACACCGGCGTAGCACCTGCAAGAACAATTAGGTTTACTGTGGAGACCCATGTCATAGAAGGGGTTATGACTTCATCTCCTTTGCCGATACCAAGTGCTTTGAGAACAAGATGCATTCCGGCAGTCGCTGAGGACAGCGCCACAGCCCCGCCGCATCCGGTATAGTCACAAAATGCCTGTTCAAACTCGGCCGCCTTCGGACCAGTCGTCAGCCAGCCCGAACGAAGAACTTCCACAACACCAGCAATATCCTTTTGACTGATTTAGGGCCGGGAAAAAGGCAAGAATTCATTTCGCTTAATTCGCATCCAAAGTTTCCGTTCCAGTCTGTGTATTATCTTGATTTATCAGCCATGCCCTATATTTACGGCCAGGAGATTCCCATTTGTAGCAGGTTTCTGCCTATGTCGGCTGCGGGGGCAACAAAGCCGCAACCTCTTCGTTAATATACTTCCCCTTGGAAATTATTACGCCGGGTTGGCCATCTTCAAGGAATGCCCGCAAGGCACTTTCATCGGTCAGTGTTGTGACCGGCGGATCCCATTTCATATAGGAAAGCACTTCGTCTTCGCAACGATGCCAGAACGCGACTCGCTCATGCGGCAAAGACTCGATTGCCGCTTTCATCCGGAGAGCAAAAGGCCGTTCCGTAGGACAGGATTCCAAAATGTTGTACTGCCAGGCAAAAAATCCAACCCGCAGAACCCCCGCGATAAGTATCAACACCCAGATAGTCTGGAACCGACCGCCTTGCAGAATTCTGCCCAGAACAACCAAAGAAATGACGACCAATAGACGCGCTCTTGCTCGCCTCATTATCAAACCTCCAAAAAGCAGAATTTCTTCGACCTTCTATCTTAGTGACGGGCGACAGTTTATGAAATCCGAGCATCGGTGACCACCAAAATCTCCGGGATAGCTTTTCTCTATGCAGCCGTTGTCACCGCCACGTTTGCCGTACTCTAATCGAGCTTGCCTCCATAGCACGTAAGGCACAAGTATTCGCGCGGGACTAATAGTATCTCAATTCCTGTCAGCCAAGCACACAATAGTCCCATCCCGCAAGGAGGCGAACAGGCAACCGTGTGCTGCGATCATGCCGTCGAACACGGGTGGATACTCAAGCGATGTTTCAGACAGCTTCTTTCCATCCTTGGCAGAAACAGCCACAATCTTCGCCCTTCTGCGCGCCTCGAAGGCGGCATAGGGGTCTTTCTCATCGAACACATCCGGAGCACCGGCCACAAACAAGGTATCGCCTGCTTTCACCATGGCACGGATTCGCACCGGCAGCCACCGCATCCAGACCGGTGGTTCGGCCCGCGTATAGCCGATCATTTTGTCCAGGCCAAAGGCCTCACTTTCAAGCTTTCGTACCTGGTCACCGCGTGCGCGCGAATAGTCCGACTGAGGCAGCCATTTCACCGGCTCACGCGATCCTTGCTCGCCGACGATCTGCGGCTCGTTTGTGTTGAGGTCCGCGAACAACAGATAACCTTCCTTGCCCGGGAAGAACATCAGGCTGTGAACGTTGCGCCGATAGAACACGCGAACCGCGTAGGTCTTCTCGCCGTCGACCGCAAGGAGCTGTCCGGTCTTGGGGGCCTGGTTCGCCAACTGGAAGCCGGGCCATCGTTTCGAGTACATCCAGAACGTACGGTTATACCAGGAACCGTCCAACAAACCGGACGTCGAGAAAATGTGCAGGCCTACATCTTGAGCGCCCTTGCTCGACAACACCGGCACTTCAACCTCCCGCAGTTCGGGCGTCATCTTCTTCTGACGCATGTAGAGGTACCCGCCTTCGCTCACGAGCACGTCCGAGTTGGCCCCAAGGATAAAGAAGGCGACGTCACGTTGACCCTCTATGAACGGATTAGGTCCTTTCAAGACACCTTTGTGGAGAATTCTTCCCGTAGCTGGTTCGAGCCCGTAAACTTGGATTCCACCGTCCAGATATGTGGAGCGTCCTGCCGTGAAGTATGCCACGTCGTTATCCACGAGAACGCTGCCGTGGACCGGCCAGGTCGACTCGACCTGGTCGAAATAGGCAATTCGCCGGTCGGCGGGCGCTGCCAGGAATCGCCACACGAGTTGCCCATCCGAGGCCCGCAGGCAGTATACACGTCCGTCTGCTGAGCCGAAAAGTACCGTCCCTCGATGGATAGTCGGAGGCGAATCAATACGCCCGTTTGCAGTAAACTGCCAAAGCACTCTCCCATCTTCAGTATCCAGCGCGTACAGGGTGTGCGCGTCCGATTCGGCAACATACACCCTGCTGCCAGCAGCCACTGGAGCTGTCAACACGCCTTTTAGCGTGGTCTTCCATTTTATGGCCACGTTGGAAGGCACACGGGTGTCAGTCGAGTTGCTACGAGCTGGATCGTGGCGGTACGTCGGCCAATCGCTCTCAGAGCCGGATTGCGTACTACGCCTGGGGCCCTCCCGTGGCGGATAAGCAGGGCCCTTCTCAAGACGATATTCATCGGCAACCGGTTCCGGTGCAGCCTTTCCGCCGCGGTGGATCACGGCGGCAAAGCCCAGAAACTTCGACCCGGGCTGACAGAAACACTGATCCGGCGGGACGTATAGCATGCCGTTGCAGGGCATCATACCAAACTTACAAGCACCGCGAATCCAGTTGTTCTGCGAATGGTTATCTGCTTTGAAATCGAGGAACTCAGCGCCTTCGTAAGAGCTGATCAGATACCGAACGGTTGCCTTGTTACGGTAGCAACGATGGTGGTGTTCCGGACTTCGCAGGTTCTTGACTAAAATCCGCTTTTTCTCCTCGCCCGAGCGGAGATCCCAGCCGATGACCAGCGCATTCGGGCTTTTACTGACCGGCTTGCCCCCGTCGTCCACGCTTAGCATCCCGCGCCAGACCAACCCATCGATTACGAACAGGTCATCCCCTTCGCCCCCGCCTATCGGCGGCACGGTCTTATGCCAGAGCAGCTTGCCGTCCGTCGCGTCGTAGGCCGAGACCCACTTTCCACCTTGCATGACCACAACATCGTCGACCGTAAGCAGCGTCCTCGGCGTGGTCCACTTCGGTTGAATCCTCCACATCTCGCTGCCATCTTTCAAATCGCGCGCTACGAGGTCTCTGCCGGTCAGATAGACAATCCGACCGTTGTTAATTGCCAATGCCAGAGGGCGGATCTGGCCGATCTGCTTCTGCCAGAGCACCTTTCGGGTCCAGCCTTGAACAGCAACCAATCCGCCGCGGCGAACTCCAGCTCCCCCCTTGGTTCTATTGCCTTGAGCTACTTCTTGAGTATAGGCAACGGCGACGCCGTTACTAAACAGGATCTCACTCGTGTCCCGTGTTGCTTCGACCGTGGTGATAATATCCCCCGTGGCCGCATCCAAAATTGACATGGGGGCTCGATACCCAAGCGTTACGTAGAGCCGGTCAGCGTCTGCGACGATTCGACGCTGGTTTTCGGCAGGCACATCGGTCCGTCCAGCACGCAACGTCGTCCAGTCTTTTCCCTGCCATCGCTCCAGGCTCCACTCGCGCCACCCCCAAGAATCAAGTGACCGCTTCCAGAGCAGCTTCCCGTTAAAAGCGTCCCTGCAAATGAGCGACCAACGATCGGGCAGACGCTCGTCAGTAATGCCGATGAGCCCTTCGTCGAAGAAGTAGAACAGTCGCCCGGCAGCCGAGACCGGCGACTGAATCCCAGATGGCGTTTCATGGCTTCGAAGCCATAGCGGTGGCGCAACCCACTGAAGACTTTGAGGTGGTCCGACGACAGAGTCGTTGGCAACTGCGTTGTTGCTTGCATCGTGCAGAAAATGAGTCCACTGGTCAACATTGTCGGGCCAAGCCTTGACGGTCTTTTCCCACTTGCCGTTGCGCCGAACGCAAGCCACCCCTCCAGCAGCCAGAACTCGCATAACCTCGTCCATTCCTACCTTATCTGCATCCTGCACGACAATCAGGTTGATTAGATTATCCGTGTACGGAAGAGTCGACGCCGAATACCGCTCAATAGAGACGGGCCCGTATCCGCCACCGGCGGACTGCGTCTGGATATAGCTTCGGGCTTCGGCGACCTTGGCCGGGTCTGCTTCGAGTCCATGAACCGTATAGCGATCGCTGACGCGCAGTGCCGCCGTCAACTTCCCGTCACCACAACCAAGGTGTACTACGATGCCACCTTGCACGCCGGTGGTATCGAGAATCTCTTTGGCCCATTTTGTCGCATCACGCCTGTCTGAAGCGTCCGGTTCCGAATTGTTTTCTGCTTCTGCTGTGCCGGCCAACAGACAAACAGCCAGCAGCCCCAGTACCCACGACTCGATTGCAGGAAAGTGTTTCATTTGCAGCACCTCATAATGTTCAAATATTCGTACCTGCTGTCTGACGATATCACATCATACCACTGTCACGAAAAATCTCAAGCCCGCATGATGGTCTGTTCACGCGAATTATGAGCAGTCGAATAAAACTCAAAGCAGACGGCTAGCGTTCGGATCGCAAAGGCGGCCGTAAGCGAGGCGGCGAGAAAGTCATGACCCATCGCTCCTGGCCCAACGACGGCGCGTCATCTGCCCGCAATGCGCCAGCATTTTGGGTCATAGTCCATGCACTTGTCAAACCACACAGCGTTGTCACAACAGAAGCATCGTCGCCAACCAAACACCCATCTGTGCGCCAAGTTAGTCTTGGATACGAAACTCTTACCGTGGCGCATCAGTCAGCCGGATATCGGCCGCATCAGGACTCTCCTGCCTCGGAATCAGTGTAATGGCATCTTTGGGGCACGCCGCTCTACAGACGCCACACCCGAAGCACCTAGTTGAATCGATATAGACCTTGCCAAGCCCTGACGAGTAGAACAGTGCCCCAAACTGACACTGCTTGAAACAAGACTTACATCCCGTGCAAAGGTCCCAGTCAGTCTGGCAGACATGCTCTGCACGGAAGAAACAAGGAGCACCTCGCATCTCAATGTATTTCTTGTAAGCCCCACAATCACGATCACAATTGCATAAGCCCATGACATAGGGCGTGACACCAGTCCAGATGCTGTGCATTAGCCCCTCTTCGTCGTATTCACGAATGATGTTCTTCGCTTTCTTTTTGTCAAGCACTTCGAGAGATGAAGATGCATCAGGGAACTTGCCCAGTACAGCCCACTTGTCAACTGCCAATCCAAAACAGTAGCGTTTGTCTGTCTTGCCTGTCGTGAGGTATCGGCATCCGCACGGCATTCTGGTAATAGAATCTACCATATCAATCACCTGCTCGACGTCTTCGATGGGCAGCACCTGGCCGAAATGTTCGACCTTTCGATCCGCTGGGGTCTCGGCCTCAAAGAGCTTGTTACCTTGTGCCATCGGCACTCCGGTAATCGCCGGCACGACAAAGTTCTGCCAGAAACGATTTGTCCACTCCAAGCGAGTCGTGGCATGGACGATGTCCTTTTGCTTACGAGACAGCTGCTCATGGAGCAGTTCCTCAGCATAGTTCCCCATTTGCAGATACCACTTCTTGCCTTCCCCATGTTCGGTGCAAAACTCACACATTGCGATGCTCCTTTTGCTCTATGGCTGGTAACTTCGGCTTTCGTAGCGGCGCCGCACGGCGCCATGACACCCAACTTGCGTCACATAGTCTCCATATATGAACCCAGACACCGCGAAGTTGTCAGTACAAGACGCCTTCGCAACCGTTATCTCCAGGCATGTCACCTAACTGACACCTGAGTAAAGCGAGAAATTGTATCAAACACAGTGTCTCGTGACAAGCAACGGGGCAAGGAAAGCTGTTAAGAGGCAGGCTATAGCGTTTGAAAGGTACGTGGATGCACCGTGGTATAGTTGCGTCGTTTTGCTAAAATCACAACATATTCTGTCGAAATGCAAGCACAAGAATCATTTGTGCTGTCCTGGCGGTTTCAGGCCCTCAACTGAGGCTGAATCCGTCTTTGGCGAACCTCAGTCTTTGGAAGAACTGGCTCTTTTTTCAAATTGAGTTGGCGCAGTATGCTCAGAAGGGTAAAATCTTGAGGCGGATTAACTGTGATCCGCAGCCTTCAAGATCGAAGACGAGTCAGCTAACCAGGTTTCCGCCAGAGGCGGATTACCCGGGAAGGCAGGTTTTAGTGAACAGAACTGGCCAGATAAATTAGGAGACTGCCATGTTAAAGAAGAACTTAAATCTTACGCGGCGTGCATTTCTTAAACGCACGGCAATCTTGGCAGCGGCACCGTACATCGTTCCAGCCTCGGCATTAGGTCGTGACGGTGCCGTTCCGCCCAGCGAGCGCATTATATTGGGGGGGCTCGGCATTGGCAACCGTGGCTCGCACGACCTGCGCTGGATGCTGCCGGAGGCCGATGTGCAATTTGTTGCGGACTGCGATCCTCAGAAGGAGCGTCGCGAGGCGGTCAAGAAAATGGTAGATACGCATTACGGCAACACAGATTGCAGAATCTACCACGACACGCGCGAGTTCCTGGCCGAGCGCACGGACATTGATGCGATGCTGGTCACCACTGGCGACCGCTGGCATGCGCTGGCCTCAATCATGGCCATGCGGGCGGGCAAGGACGTTTATTCCGAAAAGCCTTCGTGCATGACCATCGCGGAAGGTCAGGCGGTGGTGGAGACCGCAAGACGCTACCGGCGCATTTATCAGACCGGTACTCAGCGGCTCAGCGAAGGCAATTTCACCTTCTGCAACGAAATGCTCCGCCTCGGCCGGCTCGGCAACGTGCACACGGTTCGCGCCCACATCGCCCCGTGGGACGCGGCTGAAATGAGGCACGATTGGCTGCCCGCGCAGCCCCTGCCACCCAAAGACCAGGTCGATTGGGACGCATGGTTAGGACCATGTCCCTGGAGGCCCTACAACTCCGCATACACACGCGGCGGCTGGCGGGGCTTCTACGATTTCCACACCAGTTGCATCGGCGAATGGGGTGCCCACACGTTCGCCCAGTGCCAGGTGGGAATCGGCGCCGCCGACACCTCACCCATAGAGTACCAGTATGTCAAGAACGAGAGCGGCGACGGTATGGTCACACGCTTCGCAAATGGCATCAAGATGGTCCTGGAACGCGACATGGCGAACAAAATCTGGCGGGGTTCGTGTGGCGTCCGCTACGAAGGCACCGAGGGCTGGGTCGCAGCAGCCGACGGTTATTCAAAACCGGATGTTTCCTCGCCGGCCATGCTGGATGACTTTAGGATGATCGTCTACGACTATCAGGCCCGCGCGCAGCGACCGATGAGCCACGTTCGCGATTTTCTCGACTGCGTCAAATCTCGCCGCCAGACGGTGGCCAATCCCGTTCTGATGCACCGGTCCATGACGACGGTGCACGCGGCGAATATCTGCATGTGGCTCAAACGCGATCTGAAATTCGATCCCGTCAAAGAAGAATTCATCAACGACAACGAGGCGAACCGGTTTCGTTCGCGCGCGATGCGTGAGCCGTGGATCATCTGAGGACTAACCTTGACCTGAAAGGAAACAAAGCCATGTTACAACCAAGAATAAACATTATTCTGATTATCGGATTGCTGGTTGCCAGTGCCGTCCAGTCCTTCGCACAGACAGTTCCGCCGAAGGAGGACAAAGCCAAACTGATCGCCGTGCTGAAGTCGGACGCGACCCACAAAGAAAAGGCCGATGCTTGCCGTCAATTGGCCATTATTGGAACAAAGGACGCCATCGCGCCGCTTGCGGAGTTACTCGCTGACGAAAAGCTCTCGCACATGGCCCGCTACGCTCTTGAGCCGATACCGGATCCGGCCGTGGACGAGGCCTTGCGCGATGCGCTCGGCAAGCTGAAAGGCCGGCCTCTCGTCGGCGTGATCGGCAGCATCGGTGTGAGGTGCGATGCCAGGGCGGTCAGACCGTTGACGAAAATGCTGCAAGAGTCCGATGCGGAAGTGGCTCAGGCAGCAGCAAGGGCGCTTGGCAGGATCGCTAACCAACGTGCAACCAGAGCCCTGCAACGTGCTTTGCGAGACGCGCCCGGCGCCAACAGGCTCGCAATCTGTGAAGGCCTGTTCCGTTGCGCCGAGGCACATGCCGTCCAAGGCCGCCGCGAAGTGGCCATCGAAGTCTATGACCAATTGCGCACCTTGAAGGAACCGCACCAGGTTCGTGGCGGGGCCTTGCGCGGCGCGATACTGGCGCGAGGCAAGGACGGCGTGGCACTGCTGCGCGAGCATCTGCGCAGCGATGATTACATTTTGTTCTCCGCTGCCTGCCAGACAGCTCTGGAATTACCCGGCGCCGAGGTAACCGAGGCGCTGACCGCTGAGTTGAACAACCTGCCGGCTGACAATCAGATCCTTGTCATCCAGACACTTGGTAAACGCGGTGATGCAGCGGCATCTTCGGTCCTGTTCGCGGCGGCCAGGGGCGGAGCGAAGCCTGTTCGCATCGCGGCCATCAAAGCTCTGGGCGAGATACGTGGTGAGAGTGGAACCGCGGCGGGCCTTCAAGTCTTACGTGACTGTTCATCTGTTCTTGTGGAATTGCTGTCAGATAGCGACCGTGAGATTTCACAAACGGCACAAGAGACTGTCGGCTCCCTGCCGTGCCAGGCATGGTACGACCATGCGTTGAAGATGCTCGACAGCGGCGAGAGCGCCCGGCAGCTCATCGCAATCGAACTGATTGGGCGGCGCCGGATTACCGCACCTACAAGCATTGCCAAACTCTTGGAAGTCGCCCATGATGCGGAACCGAAAGTCCGCCAAGCCGCGATCAAGATGGTTGGTGAACTCGGCCAGCCCTCCGACCTGCCGCAGGTGCTCGATTTGCTCAGGGGTTTCAAGGAGTCGCAGGACCTCAACGCGGCTGAGCAGGCCGTGGCCGCTCTTTGTATTAGAGACGAAAATCCGCAATCTTACACCAGCAAGCTCACCGCCCTGCTGGCGCAAGCCCGGCCTCAGCAGAAAGGCACCTTGCTGCGCATCCTCGGCGTCATAGGGGGAACAGACGCTCTTGACGCTGTACGCGCGGCGGTCAACGATGCCAATGGGGATGTCGGTGCCGCCGCTGTGCGTGTGCTTTGCGGATGGAAAACGCCAGATGCGGCGCCGGACTTGCTTGCGCTGGCCAAGACCTCGCCAAATTCGTATCAAGAGACTGCAGCTCTGCGCGGCTATATTGGCGTGATTCGAGATGAGAGCCTCCCGACCGACAAGAAACTTGCAATGTGCAAGGAAGCAGCTGCTTTGATTCGGCGCAACGAAGAGAAGAAGCTTCTGCTTGGTGCGCTGGCTACAGTGCCGGCGCTCGAAGCACTATCAATGGCAATGGAGCACCTGGACGACCCGGCGACCAAGAATGAAGCGTGCTTTGCAGCCGTAGCGATCAGTGATAAGATCGTCCAGCAGAAACCCGCCCAAGTTTCCGAGGCCCTGCAGAAGGTTATGCGAGCCACGGACAACAGAGACGTGAGGCGCCGTGCAAGGACAATATTGAACAAGGCCAAGGAAGCAGCAGGAAAATAGAGAAATCCAGAAGCCGTGGCGTCAGCCGGGATTTAGCGATTAACCACATGTCGCCAAGCCCTTCAGCGTTGTTGGCCGTCATGTGTAGGATGATCGCGCCCGGCTCACGCGGTACTTGATTGGCAGCGCTGCCATACCTGTCTTGACGGCGCCCTTCAATCTCCCTACAAATGCTTGATTCCGCCTGGGGCGCAGACGTGCCATTCTCCTGTACCTGCTTACGAGCACTCGCTATAGGACAGAAGGAATCCGTAGCAACAGGCCCCTCTAATGGGTTGGAAGCAAGCCAATCCGGTCCTATACGAGGTTGTCGCGGCCGGTCGCAACGGGGTGGAAGATCCCGCGACCGGGCTTTAGGTCCTCCTGCTTCGGCACAAGGTCCTGTTTGGAGTCGTTCAGCAACCAGTTCCAATCGAAACTGCGACCCGTGCAGGCTGCAATACGTGCGCCGATGGCCGTCAGTGTGCTCTCGGCGATCCGCTGGCCCTCATTGAGCGGATTACCGTTCCGGATGCTCTTGATCAGATCGATGTGCTCTTGCTGCTGTCCGTCGACATTCCTGCCCTCATACGTCCACGGATTCTCGCCGGAGATACGGTTGTTGCAGTTGCTCGTACCTTTGGTGCCGACGATCTTCTCGTCGCCGCGTCCCGTGCCGGGACTATGCCCGCTGAAGCTCAGGCAGCGAGCCCCGTTGGCGTACTCCAGCTCAGCAAAGATGTGGTCCCAGATGTCGCCGTTGTATTTCTCCCAGCCTTCCTCGCTGCCGTTATTGTATTTTCGGCAGACTTCTTTTGCCGAATTCACCTGCCCATCGTTGTAGCTGCGCCAGGCGCGGCCACCGACGGCGGTAAACTTGACGGGCGGGCCGTTGAAGCACCAGTTCATCACATCGATGTTGTGGATGTGCTGCTCGCAGATTTGGTCACCCGACAGCCAGGTGAAGTGATACCAGTTGTCGCACTGCCACTCCAGCTCGCTCAGGCCCTCAGTGTAGCCCCGGTACCAGATGCCACCGCCGTACCAGTAGCATTGGCCACCTACTAATTCGCCGATCTGCCCGTCGTGGATTCGCTTCATAAGCTCTACGCGGCCGAACTCGTGCCGGCGCTGGGTACCGGCGACAATGCCCAGACTCTTCTCTTTAGCGATTTTGGAGGCTTCCATGACCTCCCGACAGCCGGCAACGTCCGTGGCGACTGGTTTCTCAGTGAAAATATGCTTGCCGGTCTTGACGGCCGCCAACATCTGCCTGCCACGAAATGCCGGTGCCGTCGCCATGCAGAGCAGGTCCGCCTCGCACTTTGCCAGCTTCTCGTGGCAGTCGAAGCCCCAGAAAAGATGATCGTCATCAATCTTCACGCGACCTTTGAACTTCTCATCTTTCTGTATTCTGTCCCTGCTTTGCCGGACTTTGCTCTCGAACAGGTCGGCCAGTGCGATGACCTCGACGCCCGGATCGGCCTGGAGACATTGGCGCAGGGCCCCGTTGCCTCGTCCGCCGCACCCAAGCAACCCCACCTTGATCTTTCCTGACCCCTGGGCATGGGCCACCCGGCCAATTGAACTGGCCACTGCCACTGCGCTAGCAGCCATGGTCACCTTCTTGTTAGTACTGTTATCTTTCTCTGACGATGTCATATTATTAATCTCCTTTTTTTGGTGTCTTTGGGCCTTTTTCTGGAACAAGTAGACGTGCTTCATCAGCGAGCAATCCGCCGACTACCCGCGTCGCCTTTTCCGCCCCTCCTGCGCCAAACCGGGCAACTCGTACTTGCCAGGAATCGCGAACTGGGGCACCGGCTTGGAATCGCTGAGCTTGAGACCATCGGGCGGCAGCAAATTCAGCGTGCACCTGCTCATAAACCATGACCGCTTAAACTGCTGCCGTGAATAGGCCGATTCCCGACCCATTATCGCGCAAAGCGTACTCTCGGCGACCCGTCGGGCTTCGTTAAGTGGATTGCCGTTGCGAATACTCGTAATCAAGTCTGCATGCTCCTGCACGTATGGATTCGGGTTCGGTCCTTCGTATCGCCACGGGTTCTCGCCTTCGATAACCGCTCTACGCGAGTCCATGTAGGCCGAACCCTTCGTCCCGACCACCCGTTCCTCGATCTTGACGTCCGCACCCTCGATCTGTCGGCACATGCTGATGGTCCGCACGTCGCCGGGATAGAAGAACTCAACCCCGAAGTGGTCGAAGATGTTACCATACTCCGCGCCTGTGCGGTACTGCCGACCGCCGAGGCCATGCACATTTTCCGGAAGGGCGTCAAACGCCCAATTTACTACGTCAATGTTATGTACGTGCTGCTCGACGATATGGTCGCCTGAGAGCCACGTGAAATACAGCCAGTTCCGGACCTGCCACTCGACTTCGCCCTGATTCGGCTGGCGCTTGTTGACCCAGAGTCCACCCTGGTTCCAGTAGCACTGGGCTGAGACAATCTCGCCGATCGCGCCGTCGTGGATACGCTTCATTGTCTCCACGTAGTGTGACTGGTGGCGGCGCTGTGTGCCGGCAACGATGGCCAGTTTCTTCTCCGCAGCCTTTTCGGATGCCTCTATGACTATCTTGATCCCTGCCGGACAGACGGCCACGGGTTTCTCCATGAAGACATGCTTGCCGCGGTTGATGGCCTCGGCGAATTGTATGGGGCGAAAGCCCGGCGGCGTCGCAAGGATGACCAAATTCACATCATCCAGAGCTAACAGCTCCTTGTATCCATCTATGCCGACGAAACATCGGTCGTTGGGAACCTTGTACCTGTCCTTCAAACCCCTGAGGCGGTCTTCAAACGTGTCGGCCAGAGCAACAATCTCCACGCCCCGAGAGGAGGAGACGCAGTCATTCGCTGCGCCGGACCCCCGCCCTCCACAGCCGATCACGCCGACACGCATCGTGTCACTGCCCTGTGCCCGTGCCCAAGGAACGGCCGCGCCCGTCAACGCCAGCGTTCCAGCCGCTACTGCTGAACTCTTCAACAGTTCTCGTCGTGTTAGTATCTGCTTCTGTACCATGCTCATATCTCCAACTCTACGTCTGCGGTAAACTTCGCGTCGTTATTCACACAATCGAAATCTTCTTAACCGCTTGTTTCTTTCAACTGTCTCCTCAGCAGCTTGGAAACACGCCAGAATCGCTTCGTCAGACTCTTGGCCCGTGTATGCGCGCCACCGAGGTTAACATTATAGGGCAGACCAAGGAACAGAATCAAGCGTCGAAACGTAAATTATTTTCTGCAGCACGAAAAATTGTGGAATCCTGCTATGCCGTTGGTCGTGCCAAAGGAGCATATTATGCGACATCTGGCGGCTTGTCTGACAGTGCTCATTGGTATTTCGACCGGCAAGCAGGCACATGCAGGCTTTTTCCGAGTCTTCGCCAAGCAACCCTCGGAGTGAACTGGGAGGACCTACCGTTAGTGCAGGTAAGGTTCGGGGCCCCGATGCCAACGTAGCCCCAAGCCGCGGTACTGGGAGTTAGCAAGTCCCTGCCCGTTAAAGCCGTTGGTGCTCTGTGAATCCTATCTCGCCGCATGGAAAATCCAATTGAAGAATTGCGAGACATGCTTTAAGATTTGTCGCGACAGCTTGGAAAACTTATGTCGTATTGTCGAATAAGAGCAGACGTTGGTTTTGCGGCCTCAGCATAAGGCGTGCACAATTTGAGGACATGTGATCATGAAGAGTAGAATCCAATCCAGAATGCCATTGGCTTTCGTCCTGATGATTTTCTGCACCGTGTCATCCACAACAGGCGGGCAGCCGGACCCAAAGCAACAGGCCAGGCAAATCCTGGAAACCACGAGCGTTAAAGGTGGTCTTATAGTCCACATCGGTTGTGGGAATGGTAGACTCACGGCAGCACTACGCGTCGGTGAAAGTTACCTGGTTCACGGCCTCGACACCGATGCCGAAAACGTCTGCAAGGCCCGCCGGTACGTGCAATTGCTCGGACTATACGGGCATGTATCGATCGACCAATTTTACGGCCGGCAGTTACCTTACATCGACAACCTCGTAAACCTCGTTGTGGCTGAAGATCTCGGCGACGTGCCGATGGCCGAGGTGATGCGAGTTCTGGCTCCCAATGGCGTGGCGTACATCTATCGCAGCAACAGATGGGAAAAGACCATAAAGCCGCGGCCCGAACAAATCGATGAGTGGACGCATTACCTGCATGATCCACAGGGGACAATGGTAGCTCGAGACACGATTGTGGGACTGCCACGGAGGCTTCAATGGATAGGCGGCCCAAAATGGCTCAGAAACCATGACTTCATGTCGAGCCTCAATGGCTTAGTGTCATCAAACGGCAGGATCTTCTACATCATTGACGAAGGACTGAGGAAGCACATCTACCTGCCCGCACGATGGACCGTGGTGGCACGGGATGCCTTTAACGGGACGATTCTGTGGAAGCGGCGTATCGATCAATGGTTCCCGCATATATGGCCTTTCAAGAGCGGACCCGGCCACCTACCGCGGCGGATTGTAGCAAAGGGTGACCGGGTATATGTGACTCTGGGTATCACCGCGCCACTTAGTGTTCTAGACGCCACCACGGGAGAGACGATCCGGACCTATGACCAGACTCAGGGTACGGAAGAAATCGTTTTGGCCGATGGAGTGCTGTTTCTGGTGGTAGATCCTGACAAGGAGCCTTTCCGCTACCAGCATGAGACACCCAACCGTGGCAAAGAACGGGATCGAGCCAACAGAGCGTTCGGCTGGTCCAAGCAAAGCCCCGCTCGACTTGTGATGGCCGTGTCTGCCGATACCGGCAAAGTGCTATGGAGGCATAGAAATCGCATCGCTCCATCGACCTTAGCCGCCGCGGGACAATGGGTCTTCTTCTTTGACGGTGAGCACGTAGTGGCTCTGAATCGCAAAGATGGTAAAGAGCAGTGGATTTCAGAAAAGGCAGGCGACTGGGTCATACCTGCAACGGGATACGCACCCAGGCTAATCGTAGGCGACGCCGCGCTGGTGCTATCGACAAAAGGACCACGCCTCAAAGGTGGCCGTCTGGTGGGACTTTCCGTTGAAGATGGAGAAATCCTGTGGAGATCAGAGCAGCTCAAGTCAGGTCACTGGTCGCCAGAGGATTTGTTCTTGATCGATGGCTTGGTATGGACGGCGCAAACAGGCGCGAGCCAACAAAGTGGAACTCACTTCCAAGCAGTAGATGCCAAGACCGGTGACATAAGACACGACTTCGTGGCCGACCAGATCGAGGCATTTTTCATGCACCAGCGCTGCTATCCGGGTCGTGCCACGCAGCGATATATAATGACGTCCGGCACAGGTACTGAGTTCCTCGAATTAGGTACCGAGCAGTGCGAGTTACATCACTGGCTACGAGGCAGTTGCATCTATGGGGTCATGCCTTGCAACGGATTGTTGTACAAGCCGCCGGAGAGCTGCGCGTGCTACTATCAGTCGAAACTCCCTCACTTCTGCGCGCTTGCTCCGGCCGGCGCGGAGTCCAGAGGTGAGACTTCAAAGGAAGATCGCCTGGAAAAAGGGCCGGCCTATGGGGATGTTCTGGGGCTGCTAGGTGCAATTGCTAGATTGAAATCCGATTCCTGGCCGACGTACAGGCACGACAACTCGCGTAGTGGTGCGACAGAGACAGCGGTATCGGCAGAAGTGAACGAGATCTGGCAAACAGACATTGGGGGTAGGTTGAGCACTATGACTGCCGCTGACGGAAAGTTGTTTGTAACAGCAATCGACCAACACACGGTCTGTGCGCTGGCCGCCGATTCAGGCGACAAGATATGGTCCTACACTACCGGCGGAAGGGTCGATAGCCCTCCAACGATCTGGAACAGTCTGGCAATATTTGGGTGTGCGGATGGCTGGGTGTATTGCCTCAAGGCGACCGATGGGAAACTGGTCTGGCGCTTTCGCGCCGCGCCGGCAGATGACAAGCATATTTGTTATCAACAGGTTGAATCAGTCTGGCCGCTTCATGGCAGTGTTCTCGTCTATGATGGCGTAGCGTACTGCCTGGCCGGACGCAACATGTTCGTAGACGGTGGAATGCGCCTGGTTCGATTGGATTGCGCCACAGGAAAAACGCTTTCCGAAACTGTATTGAATGATAAGGACCCACGCACGGGCAAGAATCTGCAGACACTGATGGCCGGCAAAGCCGTACCGGTAGCCAACTCGGACGTATTTTCCTGTGATGGCGAGCATGTCTATATGAGGACACAGAAGTTTGATCTGCAAGGCAAACGCCTTGACATGGACCTTGCTCGCGGCAAAGAGAAAGATCAGATGGGCCAAGGCCGGCATCTGTTCTGCCCGACCGGCTTCTTGGATGACTACTGGTTTCATCGTTCATACTGGATCTTCGGAAAGAATGCGGGCGAGGGACACGGGGAGTATCCGGTACCCAGGAATTGGACACCGACCGGTCGAATCATGGTGTTTGACAAGTCCAGAGTGTACTCATTTTTTGCTCACAATGTTGGCAACAACATTAATCCCCGCACATCCTACAGCCTGTATGCAGCCAACAAGAATGCCGTTCCGGAGCCGCAAACACCAGCAGGGAGAAGTGACAAGGCCAGCAAAAAGAAAGCAAGATCCAGGCAACCGCAAAGCAGTATCCGGTATATATGGGAGCTGCCCAAGCCCGGGCTCCTGGCCAATGCCATGGTTTTGGCCGGCAGGAACCTGTTCTTGGCTGGACCCCCAGATGTAGCTGACGAGGACAAGACTTTCGGTTTTGTTTTCGGCGGGGAGGACGAAATCAATCGCCAGATGCTTCAGCAGGAAGAAGCTTGGCTGGGCAAACAGAAGGCTTTGCTCTGGGTAGTCTCCGCAGATACAGGCCAAAAGCGGTCAGAATACAAGATTCCTGCAATTCCTGTCTGGGACGGCATGATTGCGGTAAATGGACGGCTGTACATCTCGTTAAAGAACGGGGCCATCTTGTGCATGGGCCCGGATCGCTGAAACGACAGGAGTACGAGCGATGAATGCACGACCGAAGGCAATTTGGTTGCAGAGGGCAGTTGCGTTCACACTGGTGTCCGCCGTCGTTGCAACTGCGATGGGCGCTGACGTCAATCTGCATCCGGAGGACGAACAGGCCCGCCGGATCCTCGACGCCACGGGTGTTCAAGGGGGCATAATCGTCCACTTTGGCTGTGGTGACGGTAGGCTCACTGCTGCATTGCATGTCAACGACCGCTACCTGGTTCATGGCTTGGATGCGGACCAGCAAGACGTGGATCGTGCTCGACGGTATATCCAGTCCCTCGGCATGTATGGCAAGGTCTCGGTAGGCCAATTGACCAGCCGATCATTGCCGTACGCCGACAACTTGGTCAACCTCTTCATCGCCGAGGATCTGGGGCAGGTCCAATTGCATGAGCTGATGCGCGTGCTAGCGCCGCGCGGTCTCGCGTATGTCAAGCGACAGGGCAAGCGGACGAAAATGGTCAAACCCTGGCCAGAGGACATCGACGAGTGGACACACTGGCTACATGACGCCAGCGGCAATGCAGTAGCCCGAGATCAAGTAGTGGGCCCTCCGCGTCGTCTTCAGTGGGCTGCAGAGCCGCTCTGGCAACGGCATCACGACACGGTACCCAGCACCACCGCCATGGTTTCGGCCCGCGGTCGGCTTTTCTACATATCCGATGAAGCACCTGCCTGTCTGGATGGAAGTGTGCCTGACAAGTGGTTTCTGGTGGCACGTGACGCATTCAACGGAGTGCTATTATGGAAGAGGCCGATTCCCGAATGGGGTTGGGGTCAGTGGAGCACAGAATGGAAAGGTCGTTTCAACATACCGCCCCACTTGCCGAAACGGCTCGTCGCCGCGGGTGACCGCGTCTACGTGACGTTGAACTTCAACGCTCCGCTGACGGCGCTTGACGCCGCCACCGGCAAGGTTCTCCGGGTCTATGAAGGCACGAATAACACGGATGAGATATTGTATCGAGACGGACTGCTAATACTTTCGGTTAATCAAGAGACGCGCAAACCTTCAAAACACAATAAGACGCCTGTGAGGAAATTCGTGTGCGTTTTCGACGCCGATTCCGGAGAAATGCTCTGGCGCAAAGGCAGCTACTCAGGCCTCCATGGCAAATTCAGTTCAGCTGAGCCTTTTGGCCGCCTGGAGCTGGCAGTTGGCGATGATCAGATATTCCTGGTGGATCACGATGCGATTGTGAGCCTCGACCTCAAGTCCGGTGACCAGCGGTGGCGCGCTGCCCGGCCGCAGATCCAAGAGCACCTCATCGGGTACGGCGTCCGCATGAGTGACATGTCCGTGCTGCTCTATCAAGACGAGGTCGTTCTGTTTGCCCAACCGCAGATGAAGAAGAAGAGGTCCTGGCATTCCCTTCCAGGGACCCTATACGCCTACCGCGCTGAGGACGGCGAGTTGATATGGCAGCACCAGTACGGCGGCTGGTCACACAACTGGCAGCCGGACGTGTTTGTGGTCGATGGGTTGGTATGGGTCCACGAACATCAGAGCGTCTTAATGGAGGGACATGACATTGCCGACAAAGACAACATCGACTATGCTGTTATTGGAGTCGATTTGAAAACCGGTGAACTCAAGCGGAGATTCTCCACAAAGCAGAGCTTCACAGTCGGCCATCATCATCGATGCTACCGAAACAAGGCGACCACGCGATTCCTGTTGGCTTCTCGGCGCGGCGTGGAATTTCTGGACCTGGCGTCAGGCGAAAACCACCTGCATCATTGGGCCCGTGGGGCGTGCTTGCACGGCATTGTCCCCTGCAACGGGCTGCTTTATCTTACTCCACACCCGTGTGACTGTTACATTGCCACAAAGCTCAACGGCTATTTCGCCCTCGCTCCACAATCCAGCCGCATGCCCTCGGCAGAAGAACAGGTGAATAGTCAGCGTCTTGAACCGGGCCCGGCTTATACAGGGGCACGAAATACGAAACCCAAAACACCAAACGCCGACGAGTGGCCCACGTTCCGCCACGATTCGCTTCGCAGCGGCTCAACGAGCACACGCATCCCTACAGACCTTGAAATCTCTTGGGATGTGGCTGTGGGTGGCCGGCTCAGCCCTCCAGTAATCGCGGACAAAAAGCTGTTCGTGACCTCGATTGACCAGCATCGGGTGATTACGCTCGATGCGTTTGACGGCGAGACAATATGGAGCTTTACTGCTGGCGGCCGGGTCGACACGCCGCCCACGATCTACAGAGGCCTCGTCATCTTCGGGTCGGCTGACGGGTGGGTCTATTGTCTGCGGGCGGCCGACGGGCAGCTTGCCTGGCGGTGGCGGGCAGCCCCACGCGAGCGGTTAGCGGTCGCCTTTGGCCAACTCGAATCAGCCTGGCCTGTTCATGGCAGTATTCTTGTCGAGGACGACCCTTCGACAGACTTGGGGCAGGCTGTGGCTTACCTGGCCGCGGGGCGATCTTCCTACCTGGATGGCGGAATCTTCCTTTACGCTCTGGACCTGGTAACGGGCAAAGCCCTTAGTAAGCAGGTGCTCTATAGCCCCGATCCCGATACTGGAAAAATGCCGCCCGGTGACGCCCGCACCATCCCCGGCACTCTGGCCGACATCTTGGTGAGCGACGGCCCATCCATCTACATGCGGCAAGAGAAGGTGTTCGCTCGCAATCCGGAGAATAGAGACCACCTCTTTACCACGGCCGGGTTCCGCGACGATAGCTGGTTTAATCGGACGCGCTGGGCAGTCGGCGCGGTCGCGCAGGCTCAACTTCTCGTCTTTGATGAGCGCACGGCCTACGGAATCCAAGCGTATCCGAGCATCAAGCCATCAAACTTCTTTCGTCCCGGCGATAGAGGATACTTGCTTTTTGCCGCACAATTAACCGCGCCGCAGTCAGACAGACCCTCTGCCAGCAGCGCTCGCAGATCGGGCAATAAAAGAGGGCTGAGACCGCTTTGGGCCGCGCGCATCCCTGTGCGTGTGACCGCCATGGTGCTTGCTGGCGAAGCCCTTTTTGCCGCCGGCCCGCCGGATGTGGTCCCCGATGACGACCCCTACGCTGCATACGAGGGCCACAAGGGCGCCAAACTCTGGGCAGTTTCGGCACTTGACGGTGCGAAGCTCGCGGAATGCGAGCTTAAGCATGAGCCTACGTTCGATGGAATGGCCGCCGCTTACGGCAGGCTGTATCTCTCTCTGAAGGATGGTTCCGTTGTCTGCCTTGGCGGCAAATAATGGACACCTCAATGGCCCTTGTCAGGGCTGATTACCACTGTCCAAATCCGCGCCAACTCCGTCTTGGATAGGAAAAAGCCTGCGGCGCACATATTCCTCGCCTCCTATGATAATTGAAGAAATTCACGTGATTTTGTTGACTTCCGGAATGAGGGATAACTGCTTGTGGCATAAACAGTTAACAATCAGGATGTAAGAGAATGCAGCTCCTTTCAGATTCTCTTGTCACAATAAAAAATGGGCCTGGTTCAAAAATGGCTGATTTGGGGTAACAGTAGTGAGAGAGTGAGTACCATTGCTGAGCACTGGGAATGATTGTGGTGGCAAGGCTGA
>SMTZ1_10003733_pt1 | contig 26971 bp, 20 predicted proteins | sample DeeMarSWOR136_30_FD_25667 | JGI IMG/M metagenome (IMG submission 25667)
TTCGGATGATTATTCTTTTTTTTCTTCCTCTGTCTCTTCCTCTGCTTCTGTTTCCAGTTTTTTAGTCCTTATGGCATCCTTGATACTGCTAATACCGGCAATAAAGGCGATGAGACCGATGAAGAAGAGAAGAGGCGGGATAGCTCCAAAGATAAGCTCATAGAATTCACGCCACCAAACAAATATGGCCAGGTAAACTCCTCCAGCCATGGCGATTATTCCTATCAGTATAGCCAGGAATTTTCCCATAGGATGACCTCCTGCTCGTTAAGATTGTCGGGATTGAATCAGAGGCGCATTATAACAAATCAATTATCAAGACGCAATAAAAAAAAACGCAAAAAGAAATCAGGCCGAGAATTTCCGAATCCCTGATAAAAACATGGATTCTGGAATGATCTCAGCGTTCAACTTGAAGGTGAAACCTATAGAGTATCTGTGCTTAGTGAAGTTGCCGGTTTCCTTTTTATAAGCGTTACGGTAGGATAGAGTAAAAACAACTGAATTGATACAAAAGGAGGTCGAGTAAGAATGTCTCTTAAAAAATCAGGGAAAGCATGCCTGGGTCTTTTATTGGTCTTGAGCTTGGCTTTATTTTCTCTAGCCTCAGAAAAAAATAAACCCTTTCAGATCGGAGGATTGAAGGTTGCACCGGGAGAGGCGAAATCCGGATACCTGTCTGTCCCGGAGAAAGAAGGAATTAAAAGCTTCATCCCGGTAACCGTTATCAATGGTTCCCAACAAGGAAAAATCCTGGCCCTGGTGGCCGGTGTGCACGGCTACGAGTACCCTCCCATCCTGGCCCTCTATCGGTTGAAAAGAATGATCGACCCTCGTTCCTTATCCGGCACTGTGGTCATGGTCCATATCGCCAATATACCTGCCTTTCAGAAGAGGATCATCTATTACAATCCTCATGACTGGAAAAATTTAAACCGGGTCTTTCCCGGAACTCCGGAAGGGACGCTCAGCCAGAGGATCGCCTATGTACTGACAGAAGAGGTTGTCAAGAAATGTGATTTCCTGATCGACCTTCACTGCGGGGACGGGAACGAAGCTCTCATCCCGTACTGTTACTGGATGGTGAGCGGGGATGAGAAGACGAACGAGATCAGCAGGGATATGGTGCTTGCTTTCGGGATAAAGCACATCATCATCGATGATACACGCACTCAGGACCTCAGCGCATCCAAATATCTGGGGAACACAGCCATCCTGCATACAAAACCCGCCATCACCACAGAGTCCGGATATCTGGGTGGGACTGACGAAGAAGACGTTGCTCGAAACATCCACGGCATTCTTTCTGTCATGAAGCTTTTTAAGATGATAGAAGGAGAGCCGGAGTTCGTGACCGATCCCGTCTGGATTGACCGCTATGAAGTCGTCTACTCCAAGATGGACGGTCTTTTTTATCCGCTAACCAAGATGGGTTATTATGTGACTCAGGGGGAGAAGGTGGGCTATATCACGGATTATTTTGGGAATGTGGTGGATGAGCTCCGGGCTCCGTTCAGCGGCATCCTTCTTTACATCATCAATACTCCTCCCATCTGTAATGGAGAACCTCTTTTTGAGGTAGGAAGAGTCAAGGAAAAATAAGGGGTATCATTCTTCATGAGCCAGAAGCCGCCAAAGGCAGCCAATGGCTGCGCTCTTTTTAGTCGCTCGCCATGACGACGCAGCAACGTTCATTGCCTTTGTATTTAGATTAAGATGGAGAGCCCAAGATGCAGCTGATGAGACTCAAAGGCGCGATCTTTGATATGGACGGAACAGTAGTGGATGTTTCCTATGATTGGGTAAAGATCAAGGCGGAATTGATGACTGAGGGAAAGCCCATACTCCATTATCTCCAGAGCCTCAAGGAGCCTGAGAGGTCGCAGAAGTGGAAAGTCCTGGAGAGGTATGAGCATCAGGCTACCCAAAAGGCGAAGCTGAAGCCCGGGATGCGTGAATTCCTGGATTTTTTGAGCGCCAGGAGAATCAAAAAAGGGCTGGTCACCAACAACTCCTGCCAGAACGTGACCTTTCTTCTGAGGAGGTTCGGCCTGGCCTTCGACTGTGTCATTTCCAGGGAGAGTGGGCTCTGGAAGCCGTCCGGCGCACCCATCCTGGCTGCTTTGCTAGAATTGAAGCTGAACAGGGATGAATGCTGCGTGATAGGAGATTCCCACTTTGATATTCACGCTGCCACTGAAGCCGGCATTCCCTATATCTTTATTTTGAGCGTAGACAGAGCCAGGTTCGATGGGATGGGGGCTGAGATCTTCGGTTCGGTAAAGGAACTTCGATCAAGGATTGAAGACCTGTTGAACAGAGAAGACCGATGAATCCTGGTATCCTGTTTTTCGACCTGTATCGGAAAGAGGTTAACTCGATAATAAAGGAGAAGAGATGAAAATACCCATTTATCAGGTGGACGCTTTCACGGATAGGATTTTTGGAGGAAACCCGGCTGCAGTTTGCCCGCTGGAAGAATGGCTGGCACCAGAGCTCATGCAGAACATCGCTGCTGAAAACAATCTCTCCGAGACCGCTTTCTTCGTGAAAAAAGATAAGATATTTGAGCTGCGCTGGTTCACCCCGGCCATAGAAGTGGACCTCTGCGGGCATGCGACCCTGGCTTCAGCCCATGTTCTGTATAACCATCTTGGCTACTCTGGAGATCAGATTACCTTTTCTTCTGTGAGCGGAGAGCTGGGCGTAACAAGGTCAAACGGCCGGCTGGTGCTGGATTTCCCGGCAACCCCTCCTTCACCTGCTGAAATTAAGGAAGAATTGATCCAGGGCCTGGGCAGCGAACCGAGGGAGGTCCTCAAATCAAGGGATTATCTGGCGGTTTTTGGCAGCGAGGATGAGATACTCGCGCTCCGGCCGAATTTCGATGTTCTCGGAAAACTGGACTGTCTGGGTATTATTGTCACCGCTGAAGGGAAAGAAAGCGATTTTGTCTCCAGGTTTTTCGCCCCGGCTGCCGGGATCAACGAAGACCCGGTAACAGGTTCTGCCCATACGACCTTGATCCCGTTTTGGTCGGAGAGGCTCAAAAAGACCTCTCTTCATGCCTTCCAGCTGTCCAGGAGGAGAGGAGAATTATTCTGTCAGCTTTCAGGCGACAGAGTCAAGATCGAAGGGAACGCTCAGACATTCTTTATCGGAGAGATTATCCTCTAAGGTCATTCTCTCGCCATCCCCTTCATGAACATTGCTATTCAGGGGAAGCATCTCTCTGTAACAATGAATTATTAAGTTGTAATATGTTGTGGCGACGGCTCCCCTCCATCCTCGCCAAGACCGTCCCATCCTCCACCATGGGCTCTGGATGGAGGGGAGTCGTCGCCGCACTTCTCAAATCATATTAACGCGCTAATTCGTATGACAACTCCATTGGCTACCTAGAGATTGTAACCTTATTGACTGGGTTTACATTAAATCAGATGTTACACTTATCACAGAAATAGAGATGCCTGTTCATGTAACTTTTTGGCGCCAAAAAGAGTTTAAATTTATGATTGGAGATAAGCGCCAAGTTTTGGAGGAATGCAATGGGAAACATCAAGCGATCGAAAATTCTTTCATTTTTTTTCTTCTTTATCTTCCTGGGAGTCCTGACAACCCATCTTTTTGGGGATGGATTCATCATTCCCAAGCCGCGGCCGGGGGAAAGAATCCCCCCTTTGACCGTGAAATACCACCGGGTCAGCGTCGAGATCGTCAACCAGGTCGCCAAGACCTCCATCGACCAGGTTTTCATCAACAACCATCCGAGGGATATCGAGGGAATCTTCATTTTTCCCCTTCCCGAAGTAGCTGCTCTGTCCGAGTTTGCGATGTATATCGGAAATGAGAAGGTCGAAGGAGAAATCCTGGATCGAGACCAGGCCCGCCGCGTTTACGAGGATATAGTCCGCAGGCTGAAGGACCCGGCACTCCTCGAGTATGTCGGCCGGAACATGTTTCGGGCGCGGGTCTATCCCATTCCCGCCCGGGGTGAAAAGAGGATCACACTTTCCTATACGGAAGTCCTGAAAGCGGAGAAAGACCTTGTTCGCTATGTCTATCCGCTGAACACAGAGAGATTCTCCCTTCACCCTCTGAAAGAGGTGGTGGTTTCAGTTGACATCAGCTCAAAGGTTCCCCTGTCCAACGTCTATTCGCCTTCCCACAAGGTGTCTGTTCGGAAAGAAGGGATGGGCCGGGCCAAGGTGGGATTTGAGGCAAAAGATGTCAAGCCGGATAAGGACTTTGTTCTCTATTACTCCCTTTCTCAAGACGATATCGGGCTTTCCTTCATGAACTGGGAAGGGCCTGAAGAGGACTTTTTCATGCTGCTGGCTTCCCCATCCTTTGTTAGCCGCAGAGAAAAAGTCCTCAACAAAAACCTGGTCTTTGTCCTGGACAGCTCGGGAAGCATGAGCGGTAAGAAGATCAGTCAGGCAAAAGAAGCGGTGCGGTTTATCATCAACCACCTGGATGAGAGAGACAGGTTCTCACTCATCGATTTCGATGACGGCGTCAGCCTATTTTCTTCCCGGCTGTTAGCGGTGAGCTCTGAGAATGTGGAGAGGGCTTTGCGCTTCGTGGATGAGGTCGAGGATTCAGGAGGCACCAATATCAATGATGCCCTGCTTCAGGCCCTCAAGATGATCGAGCCAGGGGAGAGGCCAAACTATATCCTTTTCCTCACCGATGGCCTGCCGACGGTGGGCATCACCGGAACTGCAGAAATCTTGAAGAACGTCAGTAAAGGCAACGAGTTCAATTCCCGGATTTTCGTTTTTGGCGTCGGTTACGATGTCAACACTGAGCTCTTGGACAGGATGTCCCTTGAGAACAGAGGCACTTCGGTCTATGTCGATGAGAAAGAAGACCTCGAGATTGCCATATCCAATTATTACGAGAAGATCTCCTCGCCTCTTCTCTCTGAATTGTATTTTGTTTTTCAGGGCATAGACGTTACAGACCTTTATCCTCGTGTTATGCCTGACCTTTTCAGAGGCTCTCAACTGGTCTTAATCGGAAAATACAAGGGCAGAGGGCCGGTGACCGTGAGCCTTGCCGGAAAAGTCGGAAGGGAGACCAGAAAATTCACGCTCAGAGATCAAAGACTGGTCAAGGATGATTCTTACGCTTTTCTGCCGCGGCTCTGGGCGACAAGAAGGATTGGCTATCTGCTCGAAGAGATAAGGCTCCATGGCGATAACCAGGAGCTTGTCGAAGAAGTGAAAAAACTCGGATTGAAATACGGAATCGTAACTCCGTACACTTCTTTCCTGGTGACTGAGAGAGAGAAACGCAGCCTGGATGCGGCTGCTCCGGAGGCGCAAGAAGCCCTGGCCGAGCGAAAAGTGACGGGTGCCGGAGCGGTCAAGATAGCCAAAGCCACTCAGATGTTCAAGGAAGTCGACCAGGCGATTCAGGTCGCTTCCCAGAAAATCATCTACAAAGGAGAGAAGACGTTTTACCTGAAGGACGGATTCTGGGTGGACAGCAGTTATCAGGAAGGAAGCCCGGTGAAAGAGATCCGGTTTAACTCAGAAGAGTATTTTCGCCTTCTCACCCAGAGGCCCGGGATGGCGAAGTACCTATCCGTGGCTTCAAACCTTATCATCCATTTTGAAGGAAAAAACTACAAGATAACGGATATTAATCCAGACGAGGAGAATAAGCAGGGGGGTTGAGCCAACCCCCTGTTCCCTCCCTTTTCGGGCTAAATTAAAAGAGGGGTCGCATCTTAACATTTAACATTTCATCTTAGCTTGTTTTCTTCATCTTTAAATTGCCTTCTGCATAGAATCAGAATATAAAGCATTAGAGAAAAATCCTACTGAGCATTGGCTCTAAAATAGAATTATTCATAAATTTCAGATTTTAAGATACGATCCCTTTTTTAGATAAATGTTAAATGTTAAGATGCGACCCCTAGGCCTCCTGACTTGATTTATTGAGGATTATCGATACAATTGAGGGGTGAATTTGAGATGAAGGAGCTGAGATGCAAACAGAAAAATTGCTGATGATCCCGGGACCGAGCCCTGTTCATCCCCGTATCCTGAACAGCCTTTCCCTCCCCACGGTCTCCCATGTGAGCCCTGAGTTAGTGGAGGAGTTGAAGAAGGCGCTGGACAACCTGAAAAAAGTGGTCTTCTGTGAGAAAGGCGAGGCTTTTATCGTTTCAGGAGCCGGAACGCTGGCCATGGAGATGGCTGTTTTGAATGTCATAAAAAAAGGAGAAAAATTCCTTGTCCTCTCCCAGGGTTTTTTTGGGCAGAGGATGGTTCAGATAGCCGAGAGTTTTGGCCTCGATTGCGATCTTATCGAGAGCGAGTGGGGAAAGGCAGTCCTGCCCGCGGAACTGGAGGCAAAGCTCGAAAAGGAAGAATATGAGGCCGTGGTCTCCACTCATGTGGATACATGCACCGGCGCCTGTGCCCCGATAAAGGATTATGCGGAGGTCCTGAAGGGCCGTGGCCTTCATTTCATTGTCGACGGAGTCTGCGCCACAGGAGGGATAGAAGAAAGGATGGATGACTGGGGGATCGACGTCATCCTGACAGCTGCCCAAAAGTGTTTCGGCGCTCCTCCGGGCCTGGCGGTTCTGGTTGTTTCGGAGAAGGCGATGGACAAGAGGAAAAGCATGGGTGCGATTCCCGCCTACTATACTGACCTTCTCAACTGGCAGCCCATCATGAAGGATCCATCCAAGTATTTTTCGACTCCCTGCGTCAACGAGATCCGGGCGTTTTATGAGAGCACCCAGATCGTCCTTGAAGAAGGCATGGAAAAAAGAATCCTTCGTCATGCAAGAGTGGCCAGGGCCATAAGAAAAGCTTTGACCAAGCTGGGTTTTTCCTTTTTCACTCAGGAGCCGTTTCTGGCGGATACCCTTTCTGTTGTCGAATATCCAGAAGGAATCGAGGATCTGCCTTTCCGCAAGACATTCTTCATGAATGGTGTGGTGGTGGCTGGCGGCTTAGGCGAAACCGCAGGCAGGGTCTTTCGGATGGGGCACATGGGAAATCTGTCTGTCTCTCAGGTCTATTTTGCCCTGGATGCTTTAGAGAGAACCCTCACCACCCTCGGCTACAGCTTCAAGCCAGGCTCAGGGCTGAAGGGTGCCCAGGAGATCTTAGGGGAATGACAGGTCAGAGGAAAACGTCGAATCCGGTTTTTTTCATTCCTGCCACCAGGGAAGACGGGAATCAGGTTTTAGCGGAGAAGGCGGCCCAAGTTTTTCTCAGGACAGGGCTGATAGAGCAAATAGACGACAAGTCCTTTGTGGCCATGAAGATCCATTTTGGGGAGAAGGGCAACACCGGGTACATCAAGCCTCAGTGGTTGATGACTATCATCGGTCACCTGCGGAAGAAGACCTCGCGGGTGTTTTTGACCGATTCGAACACGCTTTATGTGGGGAAGAGGTCCAATTCTGTGGAGCATCATCAATTGGCCTGGGACCATGGTTTCACTCCGGATATTGTCGGCGTCCCGGTCATCATAGCCGACGGTCTGAAAGGTGGAGATGACGAAGAGGTTGAGGTCAACCTGAAAAGAGTGAAGTCTGCCAGGGTGGGAAGCGCATTCCTCCATTCGGACGCAATGGTCTGTTTGAGTCATTTCACAGGCCATGGATTATCCGGGTTCGGAGCAGCCATAAAGAACCTGGGAATGGGTTGTGCCTCAAGAGCGGGAAAACTGGATCAGCATTCAGAGGTTCATCCCTGGGTCAACCCCAAGCACTGCCAGAATTGCGGCCTTTGCTTTGATTTTTGTCCGTCTGAGGCGATCATCACCAAAGAGGGAAGCGCTTTTATTATCGAGGAAAAATGCATCGGCTGCGGTGAGTGTCTGGTAATCTGTAACGCGGGAGCGGTGAAATTCCGTTGGGATTCAGATATTGTTCGGGTTCAGGAAAAGATGAGCGAGTATGCCTTCAGCCTGAAGAAGGCCTTGAAAGGCAAGATCAGCTTCCTCAATTTCCTGCTCAAGATCACCAAGGATTGCGATTGCATGTCCGAGGATGAGCCGGCTGTAGTCGAGGATATCGGGATTCTGGGCTCTGTTGATCCCTTGGCCGTTGACCAGGCTTCTGTGGATCTGGTGATCGAGAAAAGCGGCAAGGACATCCTTAAAGTCGGCTATGATGTGGACTGGTCTGTGCAGCTTCAGCACGGTGCGGAGATCGGCCTGGGAAGCAGGGATTATCAACTGATAAAACTCTAGGCTTTGTTTGGATGTCGGGGCGATGGGATTCGAACCCATGACCCCAGCGTCCCGAACGCTGTGCGCTAACCGGACTGCGCTACGCCCCGATCCGAAGAATCAATTATAGCGATAAAACGGTCGAGATAAAAGTCCCCCGGCTATATTTTGTTGAGAAAGTGATCAGCGATTGACCCCGCTTTCAGGCCTGAGAGGAAGATGGGGACGGTTCAGATGTGGAGTTCGATAATGTCTTCGTCCTCCAGGGTATGATCACGGTTGACCTTCTGTCCTTGATATTTGTTCTTGCTCCAGATCCGGGCATATTTTAATTTCTGAGCAAAGTCCTTGTGGACAGCTTTTGCCAGGCTCATGACCGATGACCCGATTTTAAGGGTAAAAGGATCCTCTAAATCGGCCTTCTTCCCCGGGATTTTACTGTAGACCCGGATGACTTTGAGGAGGGAGAAAATCTTTCTGCGCAGGATTTCAAGGCCATCTCCTCTGCTGGCAGATACCGGAATAAGATCAAGTTCGGGGTCCAGTATCTTTTTCACTGAAGCGAGGTTCTCTTCTGAAGCGACAGAGTCATATTTATTGGCCACGATAAGAGCGCTTTTACTGAACAATGATGCCTCTTCTGACGTGGAATGGCTATCCGGAATCAATCCTATCCTCTTTTCCCTTAATTTTGACAGGAGAATCTCCAGGTCAGAGGCTGGTTCCGGGCTGGAAATATCCAGAACGACTACAACGCCGTCCGCGCCCTTAACCAGTTCAGCGTGCCAGTATTCCATGTAATCAGCTGTGATAGGAGGGGTGTCGACAAGCTGGATCTGGATGTTCTCGAAGGGCATCATGGCAGGAGATGGAATGCGAGTGGTGAAGGGATAATCCCCGATTTCAGGATTGGCGTTGGTCAGCGACTTCACCAGCATAGATTTTCCAGCATTGGGAAGCCCGATCAGGATGACCTGTCCGGCTCCAGCTTTATCAATATAGAAAACGCCCCCGTGCTTGGCGATAGTCGGCTTCTTCTGAGCTGTGGACTTGAGCTTGGCGATCTTTGTTTTAAGGAGAGCCTGGAGTTTTTCGGTTCCCTTATGTTTGGGCACTATGGCCAGAAGCTCTTCCAGAATGTTGATTCTTTCCTCAGGAGTCTTGGCCGTTTTAAGCTTTTTCTCTGTGTCAAAATACTGTGGCGGTAGGTTTGCCGGCATCTGTTCTTCTTCCTGCTCAATTATAGCGGAACCTCATTCTCTTTTCAAAATAGTCGTGTTATTTAGCTGGAATATAAGCTTCTTCTTGCGCTTCCCTTATAGTCAGAAAAGGCCTGGCGCAAGCTTTTGCAAAGGGGGCTGAAAAAGGACGATATTTTGGGCCCTTTCAGCGAGAAAAAAAATCGAAAATTTACGTCTTTTTTAGGGGTTTTTCCTTTGCTAAAAACCCAATTTTAAGGTATAATAATACTCGAAAAATATGCCGTTTAGGTTGTGCAAAAATCCCACCCGCATGACCGCATTTTTTTCCTCTTTTAAGCCATGAAACAAAAAAAATATACCGCGGAAAGTATTAAAGTACTCAAGGGGCTGGAAGCTGTTCGCAAGCGGCCGGCCATGTATATCGGGAGTACCGGGACTGAGGGTTTGCATCATCTCGTCTATGAAGTCGTGGACAACAGCATCGATGAGGCTTCAGCCGGATATTGTTCCACTATCGATGTGATCATTCATGTAGACAGCAGCGTCACAGTCATTGATGATGGCCGTGGGATTCCGGTTACCCTCCATAAAAAAGAGAATAAGCCTGCGGCCGAAGTCGTGATGACCACTCTCCACGCCGGTGGCAAGTTTGACACCAAATCCTACCAGGTTTCGGGCGGTCTTCATGGTGTCGGTGTCTCCGTGGTCAACGCCCTCTCAGAGAGGCTCGACCTTGAGATCAAAAGAGACGGAGGCGTCTTCTCCCAAAGCTATGAGAGAGGCAAACCCGTCACCAAGCTGAAAAAGATAGGGACGACCAAGAAAACCGGGACAAAAGTTACCTTCCGGCCTGATGAGCAGGTTTTTAAATCCATTGACTTCAACTTTGAGACTTTGAGCCAGCGGTTAAGGGAGTTATCCTTCCTGAATAAGGGGCTCCAGATTGCCCTTATCGATGAGCGGACTGACAAGACCAACGAGTTCCAGTACAAAGGGGGCATTAGGGAGTTCGTTCAGTATCTCAACCAGAATAAATCCACGTTGAGTCCCAAGCCCATTTACTTGGAGCGGAAGAAGGATGATGTCTTGATCGATATAGCTCTTCAGTACAACACCGGCTATTCTGAAACCATTTTTACCTTTGTCAACAATATCAACACCGTTGAGGGCGGTACTCATCTCATCGGGTTTAAAGCCGCTTTGACCCGAACCATCAACAATTATGCCAACGCTCATAACCTGGCCAAGGATTTGAGCCAGAACCTGACCGGTGATGATACGAGAGAAGGGCTGTGCGCAGTTCTCAGCCTTAAGCTGAAAGACCCACAATTTGAGGGCCAGACCAAGTCCAAACTGGGAAACAGCGATGTGAAAGGGATTGTCGAATCCGTCGTCAACGAAGAATTGTCCGCTTACTTCGAAGAGAATCCCGCAGCAGCCAAGAAGATCGTCATGAAGATCCTGGAATCGGCCAGAGCTAGAATAGCGGCCCGAAAAGCGAGAGACCTGGCCCGGCGCAAAGGAGTCCTAGAGTCGACTTCCTTGCCCGGGAAATTGGCTGACTGCCAGGAAAAGGACCCTGCCGGTAGTGAGATTTTCCTTGTCGAGGGAGATTCTGCGGGCGGCTCGGCCAAGCAGGCCCGGGACCGTCGCTTTCAGGCTATTTTGCCTCTCAAAGGCAAGATCCTCAATGTCGAGAAAGCGCGGTTTGATAAGGTGCTCAAGAGCGAAGAGATCGGGCTTATCGTTTCCGCTCTGGGAACCGGTATCGAGCAGACAGATTTCACCCTGGAAAAGCTGCGTTATCATAGGGTCATCATCATGACGGATGCCGATGTGGATGGCTCTCATATCCGGACCCTGCTGATGACCTTTTTCTACCGTCAGATGCCGCAGTTGATCGAAAGAGGGCATCTTTATATCGCTCAACCTCCGTTGTACAAGATCTCAAAAGGAAAATCCTTCGAATACTTGAGGGATGAGCGATCCTTCGAAACCTACATGATCAAGAAGATCTCAGAGGATTTTCAGGTAAAGGTTAAAGGCCAGAAAGAGCTGGTCAAGGGTGAAAAATTCAGGAGGTTCTTCCACAAGATCATCGCTAAAAAGAATTTTCTTCAGGTCCTGGAGAGGAAGAATTATCCGTTTTTCCTCATCGAGATTCTTCTCGATAACGACGTCTCTGACTCTGACTTCTTAAAAGATAAGAAAAAGATGGAAAAAATAATGGGCCTTCTCAACGAAAAAGGCATCAGTTCAGCCTTGAGTAAGGATGAGGAGCACGGACTGTATGAATTAGCGGTCGATTTCAGAGTGAACGGGATGAAGGTTTCATGCAAAGTGAACCTGGGTCTGATTCAATCCGTTGAGTTCAAAAACCTCTACAAGCTGCACAAGGAGCTCGAAGCCTTCAAGCCCCCTTTCCAGATCATAGCTGACACAGACAAGGTGAAGGTCGATAATGAGGCGAAGCTTCTGGATTATCTTTTTCAACACGGCAAAAAGGGCGTCGTGATCCAGAGGTATAAGGGATTGGGAGAGATGACTCCCCAGCAGCTTTGGGAGACGACCATGGACCCGGAGAAACGGTATGTGCTCCAGGTTTCCATCCAGGATGCGGTCGAGGCGGATAAGGTTTTCACCATCCTGATGGGAGAAGAGGTTGAATCGCGGAGGAATTTCATCGAAGCGAATGCTCTTGAAGCCCAGAACCTGGATATCTGATAGATCGAGAGCCTCATTTTTCAGATGATTAGGAGAAGCATTGAACAATAAACTTCCGGAATTATCCGTTGTCAGTCTCGAAGAAGAGATGAAGCGGTCTTACCTGGATTACGCCATGAGCGTGATCATCGGCCGGGCCATTCCGGACATCAAAGACGGGTTGAAGCCCGTTCACCGCCGAACGCTGTATGCCATGCACGATGTGGGGAATGCTTGGAATAAGCCCTATAAGAAATCTGCCCGCATCGTGGGAGACGTGATAGGAAAGTATCATCCCCATGGTGAGTCAGCAGTTTATGATACTCTTGTCCGCATGGCTCAGGATTTCAGCCTTCGCTATCCACTCGTTGACGGACAGGGAAATTTTGGCTCGATCGACGGAGATCCACCCGCTGCCATGAGGTACACCGAAGTCCGGATGAAAAAGATCACCCAGGAGCTTCTGGCAGACCTCGAGAAGGACACCGTCAACTTCGTCCCCAACTATGACGGCAGCCTCCAGATGCCTGAAGTCCTTCCGGCCAAGTTCCCCAACCTCCTTGTGAACGGGGGATCGGGGATCGCGGTGGGGATGGCCACCAACATCCCTCCCCATAACCTCGGAGAGGTCATCGACGGCATCATCCATCTGATCCATCATCCCAAAGCCAGCCTGGAAGCCATCATGAAGCATGTGCCGGGCCCGGATTTCCCGACCGGCGGATATATCTTTAGCCTGGAGGGAATCAAGGAAGCTTACAGCACGGGCAGAGGAATCATCAGTCTAAGAGCGCGAGCCATGATTGAAAGGGGACGCAAGAACGAGAGAGACCGCATCGTCATCACGGAGATCCCTTTTCAGGTGAACAAAGCCAGGCTGCTGGAGAATATCGCCAGCCTTGTGAACAGCAAGAAAATCGAAGGAATTGCCGATATAAGAGACGAATCTGACAGAGAAGGCATGCGGGTCGTGGTCGAGATCAGAAAGGGAGAGTTTCCTGAGGTCATCCTGAACAACCTCTATAAGCACACGGCCCTTCAGTCATCCTACGGCATCATCATGCTGGCCATCGTCGAAAAGCAGCCGAAGATACTCGGGCTTCTCGATATGATACGCTACTTTATCTCCCATCGTCAGGATGTTGTCCGCCGCCGGACACGCTTCGAATTGAAGAAGGCCGAATTAAGGGCCCATATCCTTGAAGGATTGACCATCGCCCTGGATAATCTGGATAAGGTCATAAGGCTCATCCGGTCCTCGCGGACGGTTGAACAGGCGCGCAAAGGGCTCATCACCAATTTTCATCTGACCAAGACACAGGCTCAGGCCATCCTGGACCTGCAGCTGCAGAAATTGACCGGACTGGAAAGGGAAAAAATCCAGAGAGAATACAGAGATCTGAAGAAACTGATCATAAAACTGAGAAAAATCCTGAGGAGTGAGGAACTTATCCTGAATATCATCGTTGACGAATTGAAAGAGATCAAGGAATCCTATCAGGACCAGAGGAAGACAGAGATTAAAGAGGAAGCCATCGAGGAGCTGAAGCCTGAGGATCTGATCAAAGAGGAAGACGTCGCTGTCACTTACACCTCATCTGGCTACGTAAAACGGACTTCTCTGAGCTATTATCACTTCCAGAGTCGAGGCGGAAAGGGGAGAAGGGGGATCAGCATGAAGGCCGAAGACGTGGTCCAGGATCTTTTCATCTGTTCCACGCACAGCTACATGCTGATCTTGACCAACAAAGGACGCCTCTACTGGTTGAAAGCGCTGTACATACCCGACGTCGGGGTTTCCAGCCGGGGAAAATCGATCAAGAACCTGGTCCAGCTCGAGCCGGGTGAAAATGTCAGCTCTGTTGTTGCGGTGAAGGATTTTTCCGGAGATCGGTATGTGGTGATGCTGAGCTCGAACGGGCTGATTAAAAAAACAAAGTTGAGCGATTTCCGCAACATTCGAAAAGGCGGGATCATCGCCATGAGCCTCAGGAAGAAGAGCGAGCTGCTCATGGCCAAGCTGACGGATGGGAAAAAAGACATTTTGATCGGGACAAAGGCAGGGAAAGCCATCCGCTTCAAAGAAAGCGAGATAAGACCGATGGGACGGACAGCGGCCGGAGTCAAAGCCATCTCCTTGGGAACCAAAGACGAGATTATTGGAATGATCGTCGCCGATCCCGAGGACAAGTTCGTCTTCACGGCCAGCGAGAAGGGCTACGGGAAGAAAACGGATATCAGCCAGTACCCCAGGCATCGGAGAGGGGGGAAGGGCGTGCTCAACCTGAGAGTGAACAAGAAGATCGGGAATGCGCTGGGAATGGTTGGAACCTCAGATGAAGAGATGCTGTTGATCACAGAGATAGGAAAGGTGATACGGATTAAAACAGAACAGGTTCGTCCCTCTGGAAGGGCTACCCAGGGAGTCAGGATAATCAACCTGGAAAAAGGGGATAAGGTCGTCTCTATCGCCAAGGTTAGAGATAGCTAGTTATATTATCTGGCGGCAACGGTTCCCTCTCCATCCTTGCCAAGACCCACCCACCCTCCACCATGGGCTCCGGATGGAGGGGGAACCGTCGCTGTTATCGGGAGACGTTCTCTGTGAGGACGCCCTGTCTCTTCCCATTGATTTCTTAAATAATATCAAAAAATAGGGGGTCTCCGCAGGGAACGTCCCTTTTTGACGGAAGCAGAGGAATTTCCAAAAACATTTGTTATAACTGATTTGGAAATGCTTCCCCTTTTGACTATTGACTTGACAGCTGCTTCTCTTCTTCTTTAAAATTAATCCACATTTATCAAGGAGGGAATCATGGTCGAAACAATAAGTCAGCTTTTTCTCAACACTGTGAAAACCTACATAAAAGACGATTTGATGCTTTATAAGAAAGAGGGCCAGTATGTTCCTATCTCTACCCGGGAGTTTGCTGAAAAAGTCAGGCACTTCTCCTTGGGACTGAGAGAGCTGGGGCTGGGTCCTGGCGATAAGTTGATCATCCTCTCTGAAAACAGGCCGGAGTGGGCCATTTCTGATATCAGCAACCTGTGCCTGGGAGGGATTACCGTTCCGATCTACACAACCCTTGTCCCCGAACAGATCAGATACATCATCGATGATTCCGACGCCAAGGTCGTCCTCTGCTCCAAACCGGACCTTTGGGAGAAACTCTGGGCTGTTAAGAATAAACTGACAAAGGTGACCCATTACATCAGTTTTGGAAGCTAAACCCTCTGATATTGCTTCCATTATCTACACATCAGGGACAACCGGACTGCCCAAGGGCGTCATGCTTATGCACAGCAATTTCATCAGCAATGTATTAACTTGTGCACCGCTTCTTCCTTTTTCTGATAAAGACACGGCCATGTCTCTGCTGCCCCTCTCCCATGTTTATGAGAGGATGGTCGAGTTTGTCTATCTCTACAAAGGCTGCACCATAGGCTACGGAGAGGGCTTTGACACCGTCCCTCAGAATTTACTCGAAATAAGGCCGCACATTATGGCTCTCGCTCCCCGAATTTTGGAAAAGTTTTATGCTGGAGTCATGGATAATGTTCTTGCCAGCTCGAGATTGAAAAGAAAGATTTTCTACTGGGCGCTCAAGGTGGGAAGGAAGTACAGCCAAAGAAAGCTGAACAATCAGCCTATCTCGGGGATGCTGAATTTTAAGAGAAATCTGGCCAGCAAGCTCGTCTATTCCAAGATCATCGCCAGAACAGGAGGACGGGTCAGGTTCTTTTGCTCTGGGTCTGCTCCTCTCTCCAAGGACATCGCTGAGTTCTTCTACGCGATGGGTCTGGTGGTTTTGGAAGGCTACGGTTTGACAGAGACATCACCTGTCATCTCATTGAACACGTTTGATAAACTGAGATTCGGCACAGTCGGCCCCCCGATTCCGGGTGTCGAGGTGAAAATCGCCGATGATGGAGAGATTCTGACAAGGGGACCGCATGTGATGAAGGCCTACTATAAAAAAGAAGAAGCCACACAAGAAGTGTTTGACGGGGATTGGTTCCGGACAGGAGATATCGGTCATATAGATGAGGATGGATTTCTGGTCATTACCGATAGGAAGAAAGACATCATCGTGACTTCAGGGGGGAAGAATGTTGCTCCTCAGCCCATAGAGAACATGTTGAAGACCAATCCCTATGTCGAGAATGTGGTCGTTGTTGGTGACAGGAGAAAGTTTATATCGGCTCTCGTGGTGCCGAATTTTAAAAAGATTGAAGAGTACGCAAAAGCAAACAATATCCCCTTTGAAACGATGAGTGACCTGGTCAAAGATGAGAGGATCCAGAGTTTCATGGAGGCAGAGGTTGACCGGGCGACTCCCAATCTTGCTTCTTATGAAAAGATTAAAAAAATCAGCCTGATGGATAAGGATTTTGATCAAGAAAAGGGAGAAATCACTCCGACCCTGAAGGTGAAGAGGAATATCATCGAAGATAAATACAAAAATGTCATAGATGCTATGTACAGGGAGTGAGGGTGGTGACATCCCTCTTCATTCCTTGACCTCAGGCTTTCTGAGCCAGCCAGTAAAGAATTCTCCCGCAATTTTCGCAGAGGATAATATTTTCGTTCCCTTTGAGCTCATTCAGAACTTGGGGCCGGACACGCATGTGGCACAGGGAGCAGAACTCTCCGGTTACAGGAGAGAGAGCAATTCCGTTCTTTGATGAGAAGATTCTGAGATAGAGACGAATCAGGTCATCAGGAATTTTGGCCATCAACTCTTCTTTCTCTTTATTCAGCTTATCTCTTTTGGCTTCGGATTCTTTTTGTTTCTGCTGGAGGATATTTTTCTCCTTGGAGAGTTCTTTTTCAGCCTCATTGTATTTCTGATTGGCACTCCTTATTTCCTCTTCGATATCGTCTGCACTGAGCATCTCATTGAGGATCTCATCTTCCATTTCGCTTATTCTCTGTTTGGATTCCTCTATTTCTCTGAGGAGGGATTTGTACTCGATGTTGGTTTTGACTTCATTGAGCTGAAGGTTGTACTTGGTTGTTTTTTCTCGGATGGACTTGACTTCCGATTCCAGATCTCTTCGCTTCTTCTGGTTTTGGGCCAGTTTTTCCTTGGCCTGAGTGACGATTTGGAAGATTTCTTCCTTTTTTTTGGTGATGTTTTCGATCTGGTGGGGAACGCTTTCAAGGAAATGAGAGAGGTGTGTTATTATAGCGTCGAGCTCCTGAAGATGAATCAGTTTGTCGAAATCAATGTCCACATCTTTCTCTCTCTATGAGAATGGGCCTACCAGGATTCGAACCTGGGACCTGCCGGTTATGAGCCGGTGGCTCTACCGCTGAGCTATAGGCCCTGAAGATTTACCTGATCACCTGATTAATCCGTAGGCATCTTTGTTTGTGTGATGAGGATAACATCTGACCGAATAGGGAAGTTCAGCGACGATTCCCCTTCCATCCGGAACCCACGTTGGGGGTGGGATGGTCTTGGGAAGGATGGAAGGCGAACCGTCGCTTCAATGGATCATAACTTCATAATTAATTTTCATTGAGATAGAGGTGCTTCCTGATTGGTTTGATGAGCGTGCTTGGCTAATTATTCTCGGTAAAGGATTTCAGCTTGCGGCTGCGGCTGGGATGCTTGAGTTTCCGGAGGGCTTTGGCCTCGATCTGTCTGATTCTTTCACGAGTGACCTTGAATTGCTGACCAACTTCCTCCAGGGTGTGTTCGTTTCCATCCCCCAGGCCGAATCTCATCTTCAAAACCTTTGCCTCTCTCTCGGTAAGGGATTTCAAGGCTTCTCCGATCTGTTCTCGCAGGTTTATGTTGATAACCGCATCAGGAGGTGAAGGCATGACCTTGTCTTCGATGAAATCTCCGAGATGGCTGTCCTCTTCTTCTCCAATGGGCGTTTCCAGGGATATGGGCTCCTGAGCGATCTTTATGATTTTTCTCACTTTGTTAACGGACATATCCATCTTCTTGGCTATTTCTTCACAGGTGGGCTCTCTCCCGATTTCCTGAACAAGGCTTCTTGAAACTCTTATCAATTTGTTGATTGTCTCTATCATGTGAACCGGGATCCTGATAGTCCTGGCCTGGTCAGCGATGGCCCGGGTAATGGCCTGTCTGATCCACCAGGTCGCGTAGGTCGAAAACTTGTACCCTCTGCGGTATTCGAATTTATCCACGGCCTTCATCAGTCCCATGTTGCCTTCCTGAATCAGGTCGAGAAACTGAAGGCCGCGGTTGCTGTATTTCTTGGCGATGGAAACGACAAGTCTGAGATTGGCAGCAACCAGCTCTTTTTTAGCCTGGTCGCTGATTTTTTTCCCCGTGGCTATGGCCCGCAGTGTTTTTCTTAAAGCCTGGGAGTCAAGGCCGATATCCTTTTCGTATATCTTTAAGAGTTTATTGATCTCTTTGATTTTTTCTTTCAGGATTCCTTCTTGTTTTTTGCTTTTGACCCGGCCGAGAGAAAGATTCACCTCTTCCTTTGCTTCTTCGTATTCGTTGATGGCCTTTAGCTTATCATGAAGCTCATCGATGATGACTTCCCTGTGTCCGGGACGGATGTTGAGCTCCCGGATGAGGCGGCTCATCTCGACAATCAGGCGCCCCCGCTGATATATGTTTTTCTTCAAAAGAGGGATGCTGTCCAGTTCGACACTGAGTTCCCTGATTTTTTTGATTTTGGCCATTATTTGTTTCTTCTTGGCCTCGAGTTTTCCTTCTGCGAGCTCATCCTCGCTGATGTCGAACATTTCGTACATGATTTCAGGGTCCTCTTTGATTTTTTCTTCCAAAGAGAGGATTTCATTCAGGACAAGGCGCGTTTTTGAGAGGGCTTTGATGATGGCCTTTTCGCCTCTCTCTATTTCCCTGGCTATGGAAATTTCTCCCTCCCGAGTGAGGAGGGAAATATTCCCCATTTCTCTCAGGTAAAGCTTTACAGGATCAGTTGTCCTCTCCAGTCCTTGAAGGGAAACAAGGTCACTCCTTCTTTTTTTGGGGACGATTTCTCTCTGTTTAGAATCGAGGATTTTGATCCCGTAGTCGTCCATCGAGCTGAGGAATTTTGAAGTTCCCCTCGGAATCTGCGTCTTCCTGGAAGGTCTTATCGATTTCTTCAAAAAGAAGATACCCCTGTTTCCTTCCTTTGGAAATCAGCTCACTGATTTCGTCTTTCTGGTATTTATTATCCGAAGACAATGTTAACTCCTCTCTTCTTCGAGAAAATCGCCTTTATTGGAACTTATATTCTGATAATTTCGTTGCGATAGTATCGATAACTCCTCTTTCATTTCTTGTATTTGTTTGATGAGCGGAAGGATTCTCTCCGTATCTCCGTTTCTCTCTAATCTGGCGATCTCGGATTTCAATTTTTTGGCCTTATTTTCGAGCGAGAGCTGTCTCAGAGCGTTGAGGCACTCAAAAGCCTCTTCAACGGTCGCTTCCTGCTCTCTTTCTAAGAGGGTTTCTGAGAGAGAGCTTAACAAGGAAGGATTGATCTTTCCCTTTAACTCGTGGAGATTGGAACTCTTCCCTTTTTTGAAGCTTTCCGCTAAAGCGGCAAATATGGGTTCGCCTTTAAGCCCCTGGAAGTACTCTTTTTTGATTTCAGAAAAGATATAAGGCGCTATCTCCTTGTCCTCCAGAAGGATTTGAAGGAGCCTTTTCTCTGCGTTAAGAAAGTTCGGTTGTGCTTCCTTTTCTTTTTCTGCTGGTTTTTTCTGGAGCATTGACCTCAATACGCTCTCTTCTATGGAAAGATGCTCACTGGTTTGCTTGACGTATTCACTCCGGACAACAGGATCAGGGATTTTTTGGATTTCACTGATGATGTTTTTAGCGACACGGGCTTTTTCTTCGGGAGTCTCTTCATTTTTCTCCAGGAGATGGCTGTTGATCAGGAATTTGAGCCCTGGAGTGCTTTCCTTCACCAAGCTTGAAAACTTATCTGCACCGAATTTCAGGATATAACTATCAGGATCGTATCCTTGAGGCAGGTTCAAGACTTTGATCTCCACTCCGTTTTCGAAACAGAGTGATGTGGCCCGTTCGGCTGCCTTTTTCCCGGCCTTGTCAGCGTCGTAACCGGCAATAATTCGTGGGGCAAAGCGTTTGGCAAGGGAGACCTGGTCAAGAGTCAAGCTGGTGCCCAGAGATGCGGCGACGTTGGAAATTCCCGACTGGAAGAGGGCGAGAAAGTCAGTATAGCCCTCGACCATGATCACTTCGCCCTTTTCCCGAATGGGATCCTTACAAAAGTTCAATCCATAGAGGAGCTTACCCTTGGAGTAGATGGGAGTATCCGGGGAATTCAGATATTTTGGCTCCGCATCAAAGATAGTCCTTCCGCCAAAGGCTACGGGCTTTCCGGTGATAGTGAAGATGGGGAAGATGATCCTTCCCCTGAACCGGTCATAATAGCTGCCTTTCTTTTCGTTATACAGGACCAGACCCGCTTTTTCGAGGATCTTAGGCTTGATGCCTTTCCCCTGAAAAAAGGAAATCAAAGAATCCCAGGAATTCATCGAGTAACCAATTTTGAGTTTTTGAATGGTCTCGGATGTTATGTTCCTCTTTTGGAGATACTGAAGCGCTTTTTCGCCTTCTTTGGTGTTGAACATGTTCTTTTTGAAAAAGGCGAGAGCATCTTCATTTATTTTGAACAGCTCTTCCTCCAGCTTTACCAGTTGGGGGGACAGCTTTTTTCTTTCCGGAAGCTTGATGTTGTATTTTTCCGCCAGGAACCTCAGAGCTTCAGGAAAACTGAGGTTTTCTTTCTCCATGATCAAGGTGAAGATATCGCCGCCGGCTCCGCAGCCAAAGCAGTGATAGAGCTGTTTTTCCTCGTCCACGGTAAAAGAGGGAGCCTTTTCCGAGTGGAAAGGGCAGAGTCCGACGTGCTTTCGCCCGCGTCTTCTCAACGTGGTGTATTGAGAAGCGATCTCGACGATGTTAGAAACATGCTTAATCTGGTCAATAACTTCCATTATTGTCTTTTTTTTTGCCGAAACAGACTACAAGTAAATATAGGAACGAGATTGTCAATTGTCAAGGTCTAAGTCACTAAAAATCAAAGTTTTATATAAAACATAACAAAAAAGAACAGGCTTCTTTTCGGAGGCTGTCCTTTTAGTCCTTTTGTGAAAAAAGACAGGAGCTAGCCTGCTTTTCAAAAAGGCGGCCCATCCTTTTTTTAAAGATGGTTTATCAGACTGGCAAGATATCCTGCGCCAAAGCCGTTGTCGATATTGACAACTCCCACTCCGCCAGGGCACGAGTTGAGCATAGCCAGAAGGGCAGCGAGGCCTTTCATGCTGGCTCCATAGCCCACACTGGTGGGGACAGCGATAAGGGGGATGTTGACGACTCCGGCCACCACGCTGGGCAAGGCTCCTTCCATCCCAGCCACGGCGATGATGACCCTTGCCTTTTGGATCTTCTCGTATTCGCCGAATAAGCGGTGAAGGCCGGCCACGCCGACATCATAGACCTTTTCCACCTCGTTTCCCAGGATCTCGCAGGTTACGGCGGCTTCTTCAGCGACCGGAATGTCTGATGTGCCCGCGGTGAGGATGACTATTTTTCCTTTTCCAGGGACAGGCTTCTGCTGGCGGAGATAGATTGTCTTGGCCAGAGGATTATACTTGGCGCGCGGGATTTTTTTCTTCAAGTTCCTGTAGAGTTCTGGCCCGACCTTGGTGATCAACAGGTTGCTTCCCTTCTTGATGATCGCCTGAGCTATTTTGATTATTTGGTCTTCGGTTTTTCCCAGGCCGTAGATGATTTCTGGATATCCCCTCCTCAATTCCCGGTGATGGTCGATTTTGGCGAAGGTTAAGTCCTGGTAAGGATAATCCTTCAGGCTTTGGAGGGCTTTTTTTGGAGAAAGTTTTCCTTGCTGGACCTTTATCAGGATTTCTTCGAGCTGAGATTTCATAAGCCTGATTCTACCAGATATCCAGATAAATATAAATGGGTCGAGCTCTAACCCTGCAGAATCTCTATTTCCATGACAGCTAATCATGAAGATATAGTCTTTTGCGGCGACGGTTCCCCTCCATCCGAGCCAAGACCCTCCCACCCTCCGCCATGGGCTCCGGAAGGAGAGGGAACCATCGCCGCAGAGTGCGTCTCAGGAGAGCTAAACCTGGAAGGTCGCCTCTGATCTTTCCAAAAACATTTCCATTCTTCTTGGATATAAAGAATTTGGAAGTGCTGCCGATAGGCCTTTACTATTTGCTGGGGAAGCAGGTTTTGGGGTATACTGGGTAATCCCTTTAGAAAAAAGGAGTTATCTTTTTTCTCAGGTTGAAAGACTGGCCCGGCCAGGATTTTGAGGCTATTTTGAAACAGAAGACCACGCTTCAAAAAGAGATCTGTTTCTCGGGAGTCGGGATACATACCGGGAAAAAAGTCGAGGTTCATTTAAAACCGTCTTCATCCGGGCAGATCGTTTTTCGCCGCACTGACCTGGATGATTTGGAGCTTACTCTCGACCCGGGAATCGTCAAGACCAAAAACTCCACCTTCCTCGAATCCAAAGGATGCCGGATTCAAACCCTTGAGCATCTGCTGGCTGTTCTTTATATCTTCGGGATTGATAGCCTGATCGTGGAACTGAACGGAGAAGAGATACCCATCATGGACGGGAGTGCCTCTCCTTTTGTGCAGGTTGTCCAGGATGTTGGACTGCAGCCTCTTCCCGAGCAAAAAGAGACCGTAAAAATACTCAAGCCGTTCAGGCTTGAGGAAGAGGGGGGTTCCGTATCCTTTGCTCCTGACGCGGCGTTCAGGATCACGTATTGCATCGAATACGACCATCCGCTTATCAAGAGGCAGGAGTTGACCCTGGCCGTGAATCCAGAAAGCTTTGTGACAGAGATCGCTCCCTCTCGGACCTTTGGATTCTTGAAGGATGTCCCGGCCCTCAGAGCCCAGGATTTAGCCCTGGGAGGCTCTTTGGAGAACGCCGTTGTCCTCGATGATAAAGGCTCGATCAGCGGGCCGCTTCGCTTTCCAGATGAATGTGTGCGTCACAAGATTTTGGATTTGATCGGAGACCTCTCTCTGCTGGGCTCGCCCTTAATCGGCCATTTCAGGGCGCATAAGGCCGGCCACAGACTTCATTTGAAAGCCGTCCGTTTCCTCCTCCATAATCCGGAATACACAAGAGCCATACCCTGACCCCAGTTTTCTCTTGTCAAAGTCCATTTTCTGAGATAGAATGACAAAATCAATAAAGTCACGTGTAAAGGATAGATCATGGTAGAAGCAAAAGAAAAGGAAAAAGTCAGGAAAGATGACTATGAAAAAGCCCTTACCGCTTTTAGCCAGGCAATGAGAGCCTTTCATAAAGGAGAATTTGGGAAAGCAACCGAGCTCCTCAAAGCCTTTGTGGAGAAATTTCCCTCTGAGAGGGAGCTGATTGACCGGGCCCAGATCTACCTGGAAATCTGTGCCTCAAGGGAGAAAAAAGAAAAAATTCAACTCAGTTCTTTTGAGGATTATTATAACTACGGTGTTTATAAGATAAATCAGGGAGACTATGAAGAGGCTCTTAAACTGCTGGAAAAAGCTCGGGAGATGAATCCTAAAGAAGGCAAGATACCTTATTTGATGGCAGATACGTACTGCCTTATGGGGGAGCAGGAGCAGTGTCTTGAACATCTGAAAAAGGCCATACAGCTCGATAAGTTTTTCAGCACTCTCGCCCAGAATGAGAGTGATTTCGAACCTCTCTGGGAGGATAAGAAATTTAAGCTGATTACCAGATTGGCATGAATCAGGGATTTATCGCTCTTATCTTAGCCGCCGGAAAGGGGACCAGGTTCAAATCGGATAAGGCCAAGGTCCTCCATTCCTTTCTGGGGAAACCTATGCTTCGACTGGTGGTGGATACTGTCCTCAAGCTGAAACCGCGAAAGGTCCATGTTGTTGTTGGCTACCAGAAAGAAGAGATTATCAAGGAATTCAAGTCAGGACAGGTGGCCTTTGTCGTTCAAAAAGAACAGCTGGGGACAGCGCATGCTGTTTTGGCGGCAAAGAATGTACTCCAGAAAAAGAGCGATATGGATCTTCTCGTCATCAACGGAGACCTTCCGCTGGTGAGGCCTGAGACGTTGAGGCCGTTAATGGCTCTCCATAAAAAAGAAAAAAACGCCTTGACGTTTTTAAGCGCTGAACTGGAGAATCCCGCAGGATTCGGCCGCGTTATTCGGTCAGATGAGACGCTCAGAGTTGTCGAAGAGAGGGATGCTTCTCCCGCAGAGCGGAAGATCAAGGAAGTCAACACCGGCGTCTATCTTTTTAGAATCAGGGACCTTCTTGAAGCTCTGCCCAAGGTTTCGAACAAGAACAAGAAGAAAGAGTTCTACCTGACAGATGTCACCGGCATCATGGCCCGGGAAGGGAAAAAGATCGGCTTTTACAAGACCGGGAATAGCGGAGAGTTTATAGGAGTCAACAGCCGGTATGAGATGGCCCAGGCCATAGAGGTCCTGAGAGGGAGAAAGATAAAGGACCTTACCGAGGCGGGCGTCACCGTCCTGGATCCTCAAACTGCCTGGATAGACCTGAATGTAATAATAGAAGAAGATACAATCATCTATCCTTCGGTGATCATCGAGGGGCGCTCTGTCATCGGCCGGGGATGCCGGCTTTATCCCTTTACCCATATAAGGGATTCCAGGCTCGGCTGCCGGGTCCAAATTCTCACCTCGACCATGATCGAAGAAAGTATCATCGAGGATGAAGCCCAGGTTGGCCCTTTCTCACGGCTCAGGCCTGGTTCGCTCATCCGCAAGAGGGCAAAGGTGGGGAATTTTGTCGAGATGAAAAAGACGATCCTGGGAAGTCAATCCAAGGCCATGCATCTTTCCTACCTGGGGGATTGCGAGATCAAAGGAAAAGTGAACGTCGGAGCAGGAACGATCACCTGCAATTACGATGGAAAGAGGAAGCATAAGACCTTCATCGATGAAGGAGCCTTTATCGGGTCAGGAACCCAGCTCATAGCTCCGGTCAAGATAGGCAAAAGAGCTTACATCGGAGCGGGTTCGACCATCACCAAAGATGTCTCTCCGGATTCCCTGGCCGTTTCCCGGACGAGACAGATCGAGAAGAAAAACTGGTCGCGGAGAATGAGGAAAAAATAATGTGCGGCATCATCGGCTATCTGGGCCCCAAAGCTGTCGTGCCTATTCTCGTGGACGGGCTGAAGAAGCTTGAGTACAGAGGCTATGATTCAGCCGGGATCGCCGTGGTGGATAAGAATCGGATCCATTTGAAGCGTGTCAAAGGAAAGATCTGTGACCTTGAAAAACACCTGGGACCAGCCTCGCCTGATGGATACTGCGGTGTGGGGCACACTCGCTGGGCAACTCACGGCCGTCCTTCCGAGGAGAACGCTCACCCCCACCAGGATTGCACAGGTTCGCTGGTCGTCGTCCATAACGGGATCATCGAGAATTATCTTCGCTTGAAGAAAAATCTCAGCAAAGAAGGACACACCTTTCGAACAGAGACAGATACCGAGGTGATCGCTCACCTCATCGAGAAATATTATAAAGGTTCTCTAGAGAAGGCCGTTCAGCAGGCCATTCAGGATTTGGAGGGAGCCTTTGCCATAGCCGTGATATCGCTTCGGGAGCCTGAGAAGATCGTGACCGCCAAGAATGGTCCCCCTGCCGTTGTCGGGTTGGGTAAGGGGGAATACTTCGTATCTTCCGACCTCAATCCTCTTCTCAGCCATACTCAGGATATCGTCTTTCTTGAGGACGGGCAGATGGCTGTCATCGAATCCAGAGGAGTGAATTTCTGCGATTTCAAGGGAAAGCGCCTCGAAAAAAAGGTGGACCGCCTCGCCTGGAGTCCGCTCATGGTCGAAAAAAGAGGCTTCAAGCATTTCATGCTCAAGGAGATATTCGAGCAGCCTCAGGTCGTGAGGGATACACTGAAAGGCAGGGTTTCACTCGATTCCGGAAGGGTGTTCCTGGATGAGATCGGGATTTCCGAAGCAGCTTTAAAAAGAATTAAGCGGGTGGTGATCATCGCCTGCGGGACCTCTTTTCATGCGGGCCTGGTGGGTAAACATCTCATCGAGACCTTGGCCCGGGTCCCGGTGGATGTGGAGTATGCTTCTGAATATCGCTACCACGATTTTATTCTGGACAAGGATGCCCTGGTCATGGTCATTTCCCAATCCGGAGAGACCGCTGACTCTCTGGCTGCCCTGCGGGCCGCCAAAAAGAACAAGCCGCTGATTCTTGCTCTGTGCAATGTGGTCAAATCCTCGATCACCAGAGAATCAGACGGAGTCCTCTATACTCATGCCGGCCCTGAGATCGGAGTCGCAGCGACCAAGACCTTCTCCGCACAGATGGCGGCATTAGCCCTTTTCGCGCTTCATCTTGCTCTGGTCAAAGAGGCCATCGATGAAAAAAGAAGTCTTGCCCTGATCGAAGATCTGCAGAGAATTCCTCATCGGATGGAGAATATTCTCAACCGGGCCAAACAAATAGAGGATTTAGCCCTGAAGTTCATGTCTTTTTCCCATTTCCTGTACCTGGGACGGGGTATCAATTTTCCGGTGGCTCTGGAGGGTGCTCTCAAGCTCAAAGAGATATCCTATATTCATGCTGAGGGATATCCGGGAGGGGAGATGAAACACGGGCCGATCGCCCTCATCGACGAGAAGATGCCGACCCTGGCCGTTGTTCCCAGGGATAACGTGTATGAGAAAATGCTGAGCAATATATCGGAGATCAAGACACGGGTCGGGTACATCCTGGCCGTGGCTTTTGAAGACGATAAAGAGATTCATGATAAGGTCGATATGGTTTTAGCCATTCCTTCCGCCCATCCTCTGTTTAC
>SMTZ1_10001072_pt1 | contig 26967 bp, 24 predicted proteins | sample DeeMarSWOR136_30_FD_25667 | JGI IMG/M metagenome (IMG submission 25667)
AACCCCGAGACGAAGCAATCTCATTCTGCGTTGTACCGAGATTTACGAACTGCGATACGACCCCGCTTCAAGGCGCTGCGACACTTTTGATGCAGCCCATTTCTGAGGTTCTTGTCGCTCTTTCTTGAATTTGCGCGGCATGACGCCCGACTTAAACAGAACGGCAAACCGAACGACCAGTGCACCTAAGAAAACATAGCCCAACAGCGCTTGCAGCATTAGCAACAGGTCTCCGGAGATGGCTTGGCCTTTGGCGAGCGTATCGCCGAACCCCAGCGTGGTCAGGGTCACGATGGAAAGATAAAGACTGCGCAGCGGCACCCGCCACCATGCGACCGGACCCTGCGGGTCCACAAACAGATGAGCCACGCCTCCCGGCCGGTTCGTCATTCCAAGCAGGTGGTAATCCACAGCGCCCCAGACGTAATAAATCAGGGCAAAGCAGAGCGCCACGACAAAGAAAGTCCCTACGATGCGCCGGGTCGAGTTGCCATAATCACTTATCCAGAAGAAGGCTTTAATCGGCCGGGCCAGTTGCGGATGCTTCTTAGACAGGTCCTGGCAACTCATCCGCCGCCTGTTGCATTCCAAAAGGTATTTCGTCTCTTCATCGATCCGACAGCTCTCCAGACCCACACCGCGAAAATCCGTCTTCCGGTCCACGCTTAGCCTCCAGGAAGGCGCCGGACCATCGACGAGACTCGCTATGAAATCCGCCCGTTCCAGATAAGCACCGGCAAGCGTCGCTCCTTCCAGACGGGCAAGGCCGAGGTTCGCTCCTTCCAGATGGGCAAGCCCCAGCTTGGCACCTCCCAAATTGGCACTGACAAGCCTCGCTCCTTCCAGATGGGCACCACTGAGGTTCACTCTTGCGAGATGCGTACCATGGAGGTCCGCGCCTTCCATATGGGCAAAGAACAGGTCCGCTCCTTCCAGATAAGCATCGCGCAAATTCGCACCTTCCAGCCAAATCTCTTCTCTGGGATTGTCCTGACGCCACTTATTCCACTTCGTACTGTCCTTGTTACGGGAGCACTCTCTTAGTAGCTCAAGTTGCCTCGGATTGCATCTGTGTTTTTTGCCTGGCCCCAACCCCACTTTGCCGGAAGTCCATCCATGTGTACCCTCGTATCCATCCATGATGGGCCCATTGTGATCAATTCAAAGTCATTTGTCAACATTTTTTTTCGATTTGATAAGATTTTTTCGGACCAAGTCGTGCTCTGGAGGAGATTATTTGATGAGATCTCATCCCTTCGGCAAGTCCAGGACGCCGGCTGAGTCGCCAGGCGAAGCATCCAGCCTGAGCAAAAGAGGCCTTTCGCTTCGCTCAAAACAGGGTTTTGCCGATATATCCAGCCTCGATGCAGAACTGGATGATATCGAGGACCAAAGGCGCTGCGTCGCTGGAGCCGTGCTGGCCGCCCTCAACGACGACGGCGATTGCGAGCCTGCGGGCCGTGCTATCTTCAGCAAAGCCTGCGAACCAGGCGTGGTCCGGCTCCTCCGTTGAGCCGGTTTTGCCATAAACTTTCACGTCCTGCTCACTAAGAATGCCAAGGGCCGGCGCGAATTGCTTGTAAGCCGTTCCGTCGTACTCGTTGACGACGGCGCTCATTCCGTCGTAGACGACAGATAGAGTCTCCGGCGAGATACCGAGGGCTGAGATCTCAATATCCTGACTTTCCTTAAACAGCCTCGGGCGGGTAAGGATGCCGCCTCGGGCAATAGCCGCTATGGCATTGGCCACCTGCAAAGGCGTAGCTCGCAGATTGCCCTGGCCGATGCCGAACAACTTTCTTTCGCTCTCACTTACTGGCGGCACTTCTTCGAAGCGGGTGACTGTGCTCCTCGGTACGCTGCTCGATATTACTCCGGCCAGTTGGCGAAAATCCCTGTGGTGCCTGTTTTCGGTCGAGTCTCTTATGGAGGCCGGCACAAATTGTGTTTTGTGCCCGTAGCCGAACTTAAACAGCCATCGCTGCAAGAGCTCCGGCTCGATCATGTCGGCAAGGCGTGAAAAATAAATGTTGCAGCTGCCTTTTACCGCGTTGCGGGCTTTGTTTCCGCCGGAGTGTTCCCACTTCCAATCGTGACAGCTACCGAAGCGCGTAAATTGCAGACACGTGGGCTTCGGAACATCCTCGGCGGGACAGCTTATAATCTGTTCGGGGGTGATTTTGCCGGATTCGAGCCCGGCGATAAGAATCAGCGGCTTGACCACCGACCCGGGCGGATATTGCTCATTGATTGCTCGATTTATCAGCGGCCTGTTGGGATCGGCCTCCAACTCGGTGTAATCGTCTCGGGCACGATTCAGATCAAAAACCGGCAGTGAAACCAGCGCCAGAATATCAGAAGTTCCAACGTCGATGACAACTGCGGCCATTCCGGGTCCGCAATTCGGGTCGTGCCTGTACCCGGCCAGGTAGTCTTCTATTCTTTGCTGAAGCTCGATGTCCAGCGTCAGCGAAACGTCTTTGCCGAACTCGGTCTTGGTCTGACTGATAAGCCGGCTGTCTATGTCGTAGACCAGCTCACCTCGTCTGCCGCGAAGAAGGGTCTCGCAGACGTATTCCACCCCATCCTCTCGCCCGCAGGTCTCGCCACTCATATAGCTCAGCAATCTGTCGTCTGCGAAAAGCTCCTCGTCCTGTGGTTGTGTCGCCGGGCCGACCCAGCCTATTGTCTGAGCGGCCACCGTGCCGTAGGGATAGAACCGGCGCCCTTGCGGCAGAATCTCAACTCCGTTGACGTCCGAGAACTCCAACTGAGCGGCAAAGATAGCATCGTCGGTTTTCAACTCCACCAATGGCCACATCTTGTGCACTTCAGGAATGTCATCTACGTTGCCGACAAGCACCAGACGATCCTTTGGATCCGGAAAGTTCTTTTCAAGATCTGCCACCGCCTCAGATAACCTGACGCTACCGATTCTTCCGGCGTATTTGGCGATGATCTGAGGGTCAGGGCTGTTTCGCCTCCAGGCAAGAAACGTACGCAGGTTCCATATTCTGTCGTTAATTCGCTTGAGGGCCGCTTCGATATCACCGCGCGCCAGACCAAAGCGTGTGCACTTGTCGATTATCTGCTCCAGATCATCACGTTTGGCTTCAAGCTCTTTTCGCATGTCCAACAGGGTCTCATCGTCCCCGGCTCGCTGGGCCGCTTCGGCGGCCTTCAGGAGTTTCGCCTGCCAAACTCGCTCGTCCAAAAAGCGGCTGAGCTCGTAATTTATACACAGGTGGAACTGCGGCTCGTCGAGGGCCAACTCCCTGCCTTCTCTATCGAGTACTCTTCCTCTGACGGTTTTGAGTTGTCTGGATCGGCCTCTCTGGCGTTTCAGCTCTGCGATCTCATGTTGAACGGAGGAGGCCGTCAGCAGTTGCATCTGTGCCAGACGGAACAGGCAGACCGCCAGAAGCGCCACGCTAAGGATGATAAAGATTTTGATTCGCTTATCGTACATTGGACCCTATGTTTTGTGCTTCGCGGTTCGATCCACGATCCATCGCTTCTGAATTCAGCGCCGGCCGGAGCGCCTTGTCTTTATATGCATCCACCAGGCTATCGGCAAGAACAAAAATGGCCCTACAATGCTTGAGTACAGCGCCATCCCGAAAGTCACGCGATAGATATTCGGTGCGGTCGGCTCACCCGTCAGTAAGTTCAGACAATGGGCCAGGGCACCGGCCAAAAGGCCAGTGACAAATATCGCAAGCGCCTGATAGGGCATTTCTCTGATCGTAATAGCCCGGCGTAGATAGGCCAGCAACGTGCCGAAAAGACCAAAGCTGATCATTTGCGGGCCCATCGTGCGACCAATCAGATCGGCGGCAAAACCGATGGTGAAGGAGGTGATGATCGCATCGGTGGTACTGCAGTAAATGGCAAAAAAGACCAAGAGGATCAAAAGCAAATCGGGCCTGATCTTCAGACTTGCCAGAAAGCCGGCCTGCAGCACGGTAGCCAAACAGGCCAAAACTGCAAACCGGAACCATCGCATTCATGTCTCCTCAGCAGCCCCCGTTTTAGAAATCTACCGCCAGATGAGGAGCCCCCGGTTACTCCCGCGGATTCAGCACGACCACGGTGATGTCGTCTATGGTTTCTATGTCACAAACGGGCTCGACGGTGATATCCCAGAGCAAAGCACTCTTATCGTTCCTCTCGCATTGAGCCACTTTTCCGATAATCATCGGGGCATCCAGGAACCCGGGCTTTTTGAGGGCAAAAACGTCCGCGCCCACGTCGATCTTGCGCTTCACCATCTCGACCCTGGCTGAATTGTCCCCGGTGCCTTTCATGACCGTTGGTAATCCGGCTATACTGACCGGTGTGGTCGATGTGGAATCCGTGAATAACTTGACACGCGCCGTCCGCGACGAAATATCACAGAGCGTTCCAATGATGCCGTTATCGACCAAAACGAACTGACCCGTAGCCAGGCCATCCTCCTGACCGCGGTCGATAATCAGCTCACTGTGACCGCTGACGGGGTCTCTGATGACGCCGGCCCGAACCAACTTCGCACCCTCCAAAGGCCATCGGCGTCGCAGACCCGATAGTCTTTCGATCTCCTCATAAGCCTGGTCTCGCTGGCCCATCACGTTGGCCAGATGGTTTTGAAGTTCGCTGTATTTTCTGCGGCCAACGACCGGCCCTGTAAACGGCTGATCCGTACGCGCTGAAAGCATGAAGCTCCTGCCGACGCTCAGCGGCCAGCTAAAAATGCGATTGAAAGCGTCCTGGAATGTCTTGGTGAGCCCGTGGGGAGTAAGCAGGAAAATAAATCCGGCCAACATGAACCAGATAAACAACATTCGCCTGGAGACTTTGATTTGCTTCCCTGCCATTATCGTACGTGGTCGGTTTTCTACGAAATACTCATCGCGGACAACAGACTACTCCCATCCGTGCTCGTTATGGTCCATCGTATCTTTCCACAACTCCAGATTTTCCAGATAAACGCTGGTCCCGCGAGCCACACAGCTTAGTGGGTCTTCAACCGTCTCGACCTTCAGCCCGGTTGCATTTGCCAGAACCGCGTCCATGCCCCGCAGCAGTGAGCCCCCGCCACAAATGTGTATGCCGTTGTCAATCAGATCCGCAGCCAACTCCGGCTCAGCCTTTTCCAGTGTCGCCGTGACCGTATCGATGATGGTGGCGATGGGGTCGCGGAGCGCTTCACGGATTTCTTCACTGGTAATAACGATTTTCCTCGGCAGGCCCGATATGGTGTCCCTGCCCGCTATTTCCATCGTCAATTCCTCTTCCAGCGGGGCGGCGGAACCGACCTGTATCTTCACTTTTTCCGCCCTGGCCTCGCCGATGAGCAGGTTGTAAGTCTTCTTGAGATGGTTGATGACCGCTTCATCCATATCGTCGCCGCCGATGCGGATAGACTCCGAAGTGGCGATGTCGGCCAGACTCATGATGGCCACTTCGGTGGTCCCCCCGCCGATATCGACGATCATCGAGGCGGTGGGGTCTGTGATGGGCAATCCGGCCCCGATACCCGCCGCCATCGGCTCATCAACCAGATAAACCCTGCGTGCACCGGCGCGCTCGGCGCTGTCGATGACGGCCCGGCGTTCGACGGCGGTGATTCCGCTGGGCACGGCGATGACCACCCGCGGCCGGACCAGCCCGCCCCGGCCGTGCACCTTCTTGATGAAATAGCCCAGCATCGCCTCAGTAATCTCGAAGTCGCTGATGACGCCGTCTTTGAGAGGCCTTATGGCACTGATCGAGCCCGGTGTTTTGCCGAGCATTTCGCGCGCCACCAGGCCGACAGCTTCGCCGTTATTCAGGACAATGTTGGTTCCTTTGCGAACAGCAACTACGGAGGGTTCATTGAGGACAATACCTTCGTCACGGACACAAACTAAAGTCGTGCAGGTACCCAGGTCGATACCCATATCCATACTGAACCAACCCAAGACTGTGTCCAGCAGCACGTGCGACTCCTTTCTGAAAAAAGCTTCTGCAATTTGAGCTTTTGCAGAACCTGCCATTTCCAATTGGTTGTGTTTTACATAATAGAGAGCGGTGTTGTCAATAGTGAATTTACTTTGGTATTGTGAAGATTGTGCCGTACTGCGCATAACACTGATACGCTACAAGTGCGGCCGTAGCCACAACGATACAGAACGCGAAGGCAAGAATCACCGTATAAAGGTTATCGGGCGCGGTTATTTTCTTGCCACGACTCGGCCCATTCGGACTCATATGCCCACCTCATATAGTTCTCTACAAATTGGTGCTCGCGTGGTCACCGGCTCTCGGCTGATCCTCCGGCCGAGCCTGCAGGAGCTCAAGCCAGCCCACGGCCGTTTCCGGCTCAACGTCCATAATCACAATATCACAAATAAACTTGTCGTCGCGAGTGACATGGAATCTCGTGCCTTCCTTGACGCCGTCTGCCGCACCAATGGATATTTCAGCCAGAAGTCTCTTCAAATCCACCGTGGTGACCAACCCCTTCAAGTCAATGTCTTTGATGGCAGGGGCCACTTGAACCTTCTGTGCGACCGCTGGAAGCGGTACGGGCGGAGCAATGACCTTGCCATATTGTCGCAGAAGCTGATCCAATTTGTTTTGCAGTTCAGTCTTTTCATCGAGCAGTTCCTCTTGCTTCTCCTCTAACAGAGCGATGACCGCCAGATTCTCGATAAGGGCGGTTGAGGTTTCCTTGTGCTTTTTCTGTTCCTCGATCAGCACCGTTTGGACCCTGTCCAGGTCGTCGAGCGTTTTCTGCAATAAGTCTCCCTGCTCCTTATTCGTCAGCGTGAAGTCCCTTACGATTGCTTCCCAGTTTTCTTTTCTTCGCCGAGCATCATCTCTGTCTCTTTCCGCATTCGCCAGGTCCGCCTTTAATCGCTCAATGTCTCCTTTGAGCGAGGCCATCTCATTACCCAGATTCAGCTTTTCCTCATCGGTTTGATTTTTTAACTCGTTAAACTGCCTGCTGGCGTTTTCCTCGTTCTCCTTGGCCGCTCGGTACTCTTGATAGAGGCCGTCGTATTTCTGTTTGTAGTCAACCGCATTGGCAACATAAGTCACGACAATACCGCACAGGAAAATTGAGGATATCGTCAGCAGAATGATTAGGACCTTGGTAAGCGTGCTCAAAACAGGCTCCTTTCACTAAACTTGTATTCTCTTTTCACGACACCCATAATCTCACAGCAGGGGATCCCGGCACAAGAAAGACCATCGGTAAGGCTCCGTTTGGCCCCCCACCCATTTGCCCCGAGCCCAAGCTCCGTTGGTGCAAGCTCGCAAAATGGGGACCCAAGCTCTGATATTATATGCTTACCCTATCATTGTACGCTTAAAGCTCGGAAAGGTCAAGTTATTTTTGACAAATAGCCTAAATTAAAACGCATGACGAAAACGGACCGCGGCAGACCCGATAAAATAGGTTTTTCACGGGTCAACTATTTCATTCCACACCGGAAAACGGCCTTGGCAGCAGCCATACGGACGAATTTCGAATCATCCTTGAGAAACTGCGGCAGAAATTTTGTCAGGGCCGGTGTGCCAATTTCGCCGATTGCCATGGCCGTCCGCGCCTTGACACGGTCCTGGGCTTCTCTATCCAGACCCAAATTGGCGGTGAGATTCTTCTCAAAAACCTCGAAAACCTCACGCTCGCCGATGGGGTTCTTGAGCATACCGAGGTGCTCGGCTGCGGCCAGCCGAATCTCCAGTACGTCGTCATCGAGCATGGTGATCAGAGCCCTCTCGGCCTGGGGTGTTCCCAGCGCCGCCATGGCACCTATGCCGGCAAGCCTGATGTCGGCATAAGCACTAATCAACATCGTCCATAGCTTCGTATATATTTGCTCATCGCCGAGCCTCGCGATCGATTCTGCCGCCTGAAAGACCACCTTATCGTCTGAGTCTTTTCGTTGCAGCGTCCCATACAAGAGCTTTACTGCGCCTCTGTCACCGCTCTTGCCCAATAGCAAAGCGGCGTTCGCCCTGACCGTCTGATCCTCGTTGTCTATTGCCTTGCGAAGAACCTCGAAATACTCGGTGGATCCAAGCTTACCCATCGCATAGGAGGCAGCGATGACCACATTCAAATCTTCATCTTTCAACAATCGACCCACAGCGCCTTTCGCAAAGGAGTATTGTAAATCGCCCACGGCCAAAGACGCTGCAAATCTCACCGGCGCATATTCGTCTTGCAGCAATTGACTGACTCTGGGCATCAATCGGACTTGCCCGGTGGATGCGACAACTTCGATCGCCTTAAACCGGATGTCGGGGTATTGGTCTGAGAGAGCCGCCTGGATAACTCGCCAGGCTTCCGCCTGGGTAGGAGTCATGTTCGGCGTGCTGAAATCTCCAAATGTTCCCTGCGACGATTCGTTGCATCCGAACGCAAACACCGCCAAGCAAGCAAAAAGCGATGTGCAAAGAACAAAGACAATGATTCCCTTGTGCTTTTGCGTTTTAGCTGTTTTGGATTTGTCTTCCATTTGGCCATCCCTGGTAAACGGGTTTCCTGTTTTCTGGTTTTGAAGAACTTTATCGAAAGTGGTACTATTATGAGCAAAACAACGCAAAGTTCACAACAAAAATCCAGCCATTGGCCGTATTTGCTGAAAAAAGTTACTCTCCTATCGATCGGCATTCTGTCGGCGAACCATCCTGCCGTACCTGTTCGGGCCATCGCTTCAGAGGGCAAAGTGCCCGCCGAAAATCCGTCTCTTATGCGTCCAAAGCTGTCAATCAGACAGCTTATGCCCGTATTGACGCTTCGCAGCACGGCAAGTCTGTTCTCGACTGCCCGGAAGGCGCAAATCGCTGCATGCTGAGGAAGTTCTGCGCTGGGTAAGACTTCTGCGTCCTTGAATCGGACAAACCAGCCGTCGTTACTTATGTTTACGAGCCAGTCAAGCCGTTTGTGCCCATTATTATCGAGTGTGAATTTGCGGGCGATGTACGGGACCGTGCCCTCATAACAAATCATGACACCGAATCTGTAGGCCGGCGCTGGCGCTTCGCTACCCTCTTGCGTGGATGAAGAATCTCCGATCGGGCTGCCGGTCATTTCAAAAATGGTGTACTCGGCGCCGTAATCGAGCGAGTAATCGAAATTGTACGGTATGAATTTGGCCTTCATAAGCAGCTCATAAAACCAGGACAGACTCTTGCGCAACGGCAATACCTCCCCGAAGGGCACCAGGTGGATTTTGTTGTAGATTTCTTTGGCTTTCTCGCCGTCTGTCTTGTACAGAAAGGCCGAATTGAATTTCTCGACCAAACGGACTTCCAAATTGTCCTGGACCTCCGGCGTGCCCCCGTACGCGCCCACCAGCACAAAAGCCGTGTTTTTCGAATGCTCCCGAAGGGCCTCATCAAAGACCTTCCAGGGATGAGAGGCCGGTAAAAGCGCCAACATCTGAGGATTTAACGTCGCCTGAACCATCGTTTCGGGCCAGACGATCAGCTCGGCCTTGGCCCGGACAGCAGCTTCGCTCTGCTCCATCAAGCCATCGAATAAATCTTCGCTTGACTCAAATGTCCTCTTGATCGACTGAGGGACATTCGACTGGAGTGCGGCAACCGGCGGGCCGGGCCTGACGCATTGGCCTTCCTGACCTATCCGCCATCGCCCGTAGATGACCGCGGCAACCACCACGCCGCAGACAAGCCCTATCTTAAAAAGAGTGCTGATTCGGGAAATACGCTTGAAGTGCCGAGCATCGATGATCAGCTCGGCCAGCAGGCCGTTGACCATCGCCACCAGAAACGAGACCCCGCCGGCGCCAAAGATGTCCGCTATTTGAATAATTGTGATATTTCGATATTGGCTGTGAGCCAGAAACCGCCAGAAGAAGCCGCCTAAGAAAAGGCCCTGCATCCGTTCGACACCGACGACCAATATGGCTGCCGCCAGGAACAACGGCACGTTTTTGGCCCTGCAATAACGAAGGCAGAGCGCCAGGATTGGCCAGAGCGCAGCGGTGTATATACAAACAAGGAGCCACCCGATAATCGTCACCGGGAGCACCCAATACAGATTGCCGAGCCAGTAACCCAGAGAAATTACGTAGCTCACAAGAGCCAAGCGACGCGGCCGGACCTGGGACGAGCAGGCGACAATAAAAGGCACAAACGATACCCACGCCAGCGGCGCCAAGCCTATCGGCGCCTGAATCACCGTCAGCACCGCCGCACTGGCAACAAAGGACAGAGGGCAGACAACAGAGGACAGACCTGCTGACTTCTGCCTTCTGTCTTGTGTTTTCTGTCTTCTGTCTTTTTTCAATCGGCCAGTTCCTTTAAGGCCGCCGCTATCTGGTTTGTGCTATATCGCTTTTGCTTGTTCATTCGCACAGAAAATTGATCAGCAAAGAGCTTCATAAGATTTTTGTCGGCGACAATTTCTTTTAGCGGTTTTCCTATATCAACCGAAAGCCGCTTAACTTCATTCAACTCGGTGGCATCCAGAAACAAGTTGCCGGAGCGTTGCTTTTCCAGTTGGGCTAAACGTTTGTTTGAGTTTTCAACGTATTCTTCAGAGATCTCCACGCCGACGTAATTTCTGCCCAATTGATATGCCGCTGCCGCGGTGGTTCCCGATCCGCTGAAAGGATCGAGCACGCAGTCTCCGGGGTCGCAGCTTGCCGCTATGATCCTTTTTAGCAGGCTTTCCGGCATCTGACAGGGGTGCCAGCCGGCACGTTCTTTGAACGTCCCGCACACGCGCGAGTATCCGTTCCAAACATCATCCGGCATCTTGCCTGCCGGATTGGCCCGTCTGTCGTTATAGATTAACTGTCGGTCGGATGGAACGCGCACAGCGTGATCGTTGAACGTAAAGTTCTTGGCGTCATTTACAAAGTAGAAAATATGGGTGTGGGCCCGTGCGAATTTGGTTTTCGTTTGCTGGCCAAAGGTGTAATGCCAGATGATCCAGTTCCTCAGGATAAGGCCTAATTCGTCGGCGATGATTTTTACGTTCGCAGCGTATTCATCGCCAATGGCTATGTAGAACGAGCCGTGGGGCATCAAGACCTTTTTGCAGACGCTCATCCATTCTTTCGTCCAGGCGATGTAGTTTTTCTTTTTGACCTTATCGTAGTACTTATCGTACTTGTAGCCGATGTTGAACGGGGGGTCCGCAAAGATCAGATCCGCAAACGGCTCGCCGACCTGGCCCAAAACCTCTATGCAGTCACCACATATTATCTTGTTAAGAAAATGCTCCATAACCATGTAATACACTGTGAATTAGACGGTCTATCACCCTTATAACCTGCCGTCATTATTAGCGATTGATTATTGCGGTAATTGCAGTGATAAATTCTCCTGCGCGACCAAACTCTTCCTGGATATCCTGCTCATCCACCTCCGACCAGTCGGCATAATCGCTATCAAGTCGGTTGTCAAACATTCGGCCATAGAACTTACCCATATCCACAGAAACTAAGCCTGGTTTGACAAAATGCCGATTAAATAACGCAAGCACGCCACTATGCTTGCTGCTGGAAAGATTTCGTGTTAGCAGAAGTGCTGTAACCGCATAAAAACAGGCGTAATAAATCCGGTTGGCAGCACCATACGGATGGCCGGTTTTAAGCATTACTCTTGCTTCTTCCAGAGTTTCGTCAGCCCGGCTGAGCTTGTAACGGATTAACTCCTCTTGTCCTTTGGTCATGCCACCTGAATCCCTTCCTGTTGAATAATCCTGTAGAGAAGCATAGCCTGTGAAATTGGGGAATTCCATTTCTCGACACTTCGTATAATAACGCTAATCACAAAATCTTCGGCCAAGCCGATATCATACAGCATGTCCCGGATAATCCGTTTTTTCTCTGGGGTAACATCTTCGTCTAACAAGACAAGCAAATCTAAATCCGATTCAGGGCCGGCCTGGCCACGTGCGTACGAACCATAGAGCACAATTCTGGCAGTGGGATATTTGGCACGTATGGCGTCACGGCAGACAAGCGCAATCTGTTTGACGTGCGATTCCAATATTTTTCTTTGTTCATCTAAATGCCGCATGTGTTGTCCCCAACCTAACTTAAGCTCCCCAGAAGGTGTCCCCATATCCCAACGTCAGCTCGGTCGAGCCCAAGGTCGATGCCCGTGCATTGAATCAGAAATCCCCCAAGGCCAAACACGGCGCCGCCGACACAAACACCCACCCCAGCGGCCAACAGTATGGCAAAAACCACTCGGTTGGACTTTTTGAAATTACACATCTCCCTGTGTTCCTAAATCAACAAATAGACTACCCCAGCGAACTCCATAGCCTTGTCTGTGGAATCAAGCATATGCTGTAAAGAAACAGTATCTTCAGCTTTGGGCATACTGCATCTCGGCTTCCTTGAGCACCTCGTCCCAAAAGTATCGGCTCAGAGGATTGGGAGTATGCAGGCATAATTCGCAAATCGCTTATCGGTTATCGCATATCGCCGTTTACGATTGGCGATTTGCCCTTTGCAAGTGGCGACCTTGTCCTTTGGTATAGCCAAATTCTTATTCATTAGCAGTACAGAATACGAGTCACGGGTTCCGAGTTACGATTCACGGAGCTTGGGGCTCGATGACTTTTTGTTCTTTGAAGACTCTGCCGGTCAGGTAATCGGTGAAGGTCACTTTGACCGTGAGCGGCTCGTCGAACGCGTCGATCTTGTCGGCGACGTCAAAGGTCAATCTGTAATTGATGCTGAGGAAGGCAAACCAGAGCTTCTTTAGATCGCTCGGCTCCACGCGCCACTCGCCGATCAGCGCCTCACCGTCGGTCTGGTTCAGGTCCCAAAGCTGGACGTCCACGGCGCCGGTCGCCTTGACCTTGTCACCTTCTTCATCTATCGGCTGTATATAGACGATCAGCTCTTCGTATTTTCCGTCCTTGTCTTTATCGAAAAGATTGGTATATCTACCAATCTTGATTGTCTGAAGTTGATAGAGGTTTTCGAGCTTGACCGGGTCAGGTAAGCCGGAGAGGACCTCTACTTGCTCCTGTAATTGTTCGTTCTCTGATTTCGACTGCTCGACTTGTTTTTGGAGCTCCGTTTTTTCCTGCGTCAGTTGCTCAATTTGCTCGAGCAGCAATGCTCTCTCATTGGCGCGTTGACAGCCGGCAACAAGGGACATTAAGCAAAAGCAAAATGCAAAAATCAAAATGCAAGATTGTAGAAGTCGTTGCCGTCTTGCGGCAACTCCACAATTTTGATATTTGATATTTGATGTTTGATATTCAGTATTCATTCCTCTTGCTCCTGCTGCCTGACGATTTCGGGCGCCTTTTGCAATATTCTGTCGGCCAATCCGTAATCGATTGCTTCGGCTGCGTCCAGCCAGAGATTTCGGTCGCAGTCTTTTTCGACTTTCTCAGTCGTTTGGCCTGTATGCTTGGCCAATATGTCATAAAGGCGGGCGCGGAGCCGCAGTATTTCCTGGGCTTCAATATCCAGATCGGTAGCCGGCCCGATCAGTTGTCCTGTGATGAGCGGCTGGTGCAGAAGAATCCGGTTGTTCGCCAACAGGAAGCGTTTGTCTGCCTTGCCGCTGGCCAGCAAAACCGCCGCCATGCTCGCGGCCTGCCCGATACAATACGTTGCGACGTCGCAGCGCAAAAACTGCATCGTATCATAGACGGCAAGCCCCGCTGTGATCGATCCGCCCGGTGAGTTGATGTAAAAATGAATATCGTTTTTGCTGTCCTCATTGCTCAGAAACAGCATCTGGGCGATGATTAAATTGGCGTTCGCATCGTCGAGCGGCCCGCCGAGAAAGACGATTCTGTCCTTCAGCAATCTCGAATAAATATCGTAGGCACGCTCGGTTCGACCACTTTTCTCAATGACTATCGGCACCAAGTTCTGATTAACACTCATTTTCCACTGTTCCTCGCAAGACCGACTCTGGACTATTTGTTATTATTGTTTTTCTCACCCTTTTTCGCTTCTTTCTTCCGGTTCTTTCCCTTATCCTCTTCGTGCAGCACCTCATCAATCAGGCCGTATTGACAAGCCTCCTCGGCGGTCATGTACCTGTCTCTTTCGGTCTCAGCGGCGATTTTCTCGACCGGCTGGCCGGTGTGTTTTGCCAGGATTCCGTTTATCATGTCTTTGGCTTTGAGGATCTCCTCGGCCTGGATTTTGATGTCGGCCGCCTGGCCGCTGACCCCGCCCCAGGGCTGGTGCAGCATGACCTTGGCGTGCGGAAGGGCGTACCGGCTGCCCTTGGTGCCCGCCGCCAGTATGATCGCCGCTCCTGACTGGGCCCTGCCGATACAGTAAGTCGCAACCGGAGAGCTGACAAAGCACATGGTGTCGTAAATGGCCATCGTATCGTCTACACTGCCGCCGGGAGAATTAACGTACAAGCTGATCTCGCTCTTGCGTTTCAGATTGTCCAGATACAGCATCTTCATAATGACCTCAGCGGCCCTTTGATATGTGATTTCCCCGATCAGGAACACGATGCGGTTATCCAGCAGCATCTCGTCGAGGGTCATCTGGCGAAAGCGTTGATAGGGCCCGCCACCCGGACCGTATTGATCGTACACTTCCATACTTTTGGGCCCCATCCTGCAATCCGTCGCAAAATGGGAACCGTTGGCCGTATTTCCTGATAGATGCTCAGTAGACATTCATGGTTTCCCTTACAAAATTAGTGTCTCGTATTTGTTATTTAGTCGGATATTTTTACTCGCGGGTTTCCTTTTTACCTGCCCTGTCAGAAGTCATCGCCTTTTGCATGACATGATTCCCGTCACAGAATTTCCAACAGGATTTAGCCGGCGTCTTGTGTATTCAGGATTACTTTTTCTCGGACTCGGCCGCTTTCGGAGCGGCCTTTTTTGCCGATTTCTTGGCGGCTCTTGCGATCTTTTTGGTCTTCTTTTCGGGCTTTTTCTCGGTTATTTTGGCGGTCTCGAGCAATTTGGCGATGCATTTGTCCTGGCGCACCTCCAACTTGAATTGAGCTAACGAGCCATCGCGTTCCATTTGCTCTCTCATCCTTTCGGGCCGCTGTCCTCGCTGCACGGCTAACCGGGCGATATGGCCGTTAATTTCTTCATCGCTCACATCGATCTCGAGCTTATCGGCGACTTTATCCATCATAAAGAAGGTCTTTAGCTGTTGTTTGGCCTGTTCTTCACTGCTGGCCTGAAGCTGCTCCATATGCTCCTCGATCTGCTCGCGGGACAATCCCCGCATCATCAAGTTCGTATATTGTCTTTGCAGCACCGTGGTCGCCTGCTCGCCAACCACGTCTAACGGCAGGTCAAAATCGGTATGGTCGAGCAGATATTTGTAAATCTGCTCGGTCATTTCCGTTCGCGTTTGACTCTCCAACCGGCCCTGCAGCGTATCGCGAGTTTTTTCCCGCAGTTCCGTTTCGTCTTCGGCGCCGAGCCGCTTGAGCATGTTCTCGTCCAGCTCGGCGGGTTTGAGCCATTTGATGTCTTTGACCGTGATCCGGACGTCCACCTTCTTGCCGCGATATTCTTCCCTGAAATATGTCTTCGGCACGTCGATACTCGTTTGTTTGGTGTCCCCGGCCTTGGCGCCGACCAGCAGCTCGTCGAGCTTCTCGACCGGGACTTCCCCGACAAAACCATTTTGCCTGACGTATATCTCAACGTTGTCCAGTTTCTGTTCTTCTTCGATTCCCTCGGCCTTGAGAACCACGTCGGCAACGATCTGGTCGTCAGGCTCAATGACGCCATCGGCCCGCGGTGTCCATACACCCGACCATCTTCGAATTTGCTCAATCTCCCTGTCGATCTGCTCGTCCGTCACGTCCAGCTTTGTCCGGGTAACCGGAATTGCTTCGAGGGGCGGCAGGTCAAACTCGGGCCGCACTTCGACTTCAAAATCAAACTTCATGGGCCCTTCATCCGGCAGCTTTATATCTTCAAAGTCGATGTCCGGCTCGCCAATGGTCTGCAGCGCCTTGTCCTTGAGGGCCGACTCGCTCGCATCAGCCAGCAATTTCAATTTGATTTGCTCTGTCGCCTCTTTGCCGAATCTCTTCTCCAGGAGCCGCCGGGGTGCGCGACCCTTTCTAAAGCCCGGCACCAGCGCTTCTTTACGCAGATTTTCATATTGATCATCAGTGGCCTTCCGGATTTTCTCTTCCGGTATCTCTATAATGACTTTCTTCCTGCACGGCCCCGCCTGCTCGATGGTCACTGTATTTTTCGGTTCAGTGGACTCTTCTTCCTTCGATGTCTCGGATTGTTCCTGCTCCTCCAGCGCTTCGGATGGCTCGCCTTGCTTCAGCGCTTTCGGTTGTGGTTCTTCGACCATTTCGGTGCTCCCAAGCGATTCTGCAAAATTTTATAGGATAAACAAAAAAGGCATCAGGGAAGCACAACTGGAGCTCCCAAACGCCCTTTATTGCGTTTGAGACTCCCATCCCTTAGCCCGGTCTTCGCGGTTGTCAATCCCGCACCTATTGGGTGTGAACCCACGCTCGATAGGTGCCGGACCCAAACGTATCGGAGACCAACGCCAAACTATACTTAGCCGGTAACTCGCCGATACTATATTTAAGAAACAGTTCCGGAAAGCGGGCGATGAGATTTGAACTCACGACATTCACGTTGGCAACGTGACGCTCTACCACTGAGCTACGCCCGCAATGACTGCAGTCCAAAGTATAAAAGCTAATTTCTTCCTTGCAAGGGGTTTTTTGAAAATTTTGGCATTTGAATCGGCAGAGCCATTAATAAGCGATAAGCTAAACTTATAAATGAACTTAGGTCCCGATTCACTGATTTAGCTTATGCTCAAAGGTGAAAATGTGGTATAATATCGAGCAGTGCAAGGCCCTGAACCGGATTCCGGCTATGAAAATGTGAGAGCCCGGCAGGTGAAAAGGGCATGGACGCTTTGCTGGTCAGGTTCGACAGAAGATCGAGATTTGAATTTCATGGGGCGGCGGTCACCGGGGATGCAAGCCGGCCGGCTTATTTGAGAGGCAAGGTGCTCTAAATGGAAGGGATTCGTCGTTTGTCTGCAAAAGGAGTTGGCTTCGCCCTGTTGTTGTGCTTGTTGATCTTCTTCCAGGCAACGTGTGCGCCCCAGGCAACGTTTCTGAATCAGAAAAACGCTAACCTACCGCCGCGACCGCGGATGGGATCCTATGCCAGTTCAACAGTCGGCACGACGTTTCTCGGCCCCAACGAGCTGGGCCCGCACGGGTACGAGTACAACTGGTCGGAACAGAACGGCATAGTTTACACCTGCAAAGGGGGGCATATCGACATCTCTCACACCCGCAAGGCCGCCGACTGGACCGCATTTCTGGCCGCACGCGCCTTCGATAGAATAAGCAGAAACAAGCGCAGTTTCACCTTCAAGATGAGGGAGCCTTCCGTATATCGCATAGAGCTTACCTATCCCGAAAACTGGCGAGAACTGCCGCAGGCTGAGCAAGAACGCATCGCAAGGGAAATAGCCCTTGCACTGGGGCCGTACCTGTCCTACGCCGCAAATACATGGCATGAAATCCTCACATGGTTCGGCTACGGCAACATTGCAATCTATTCGGAGTTTCCATCGGCGTTTTCCTGGGAAGACACCTTCTCGAATCTTCTCGGAACCCACGTCGCAGCCGAGGCCCTTCGGGACACCGAACATACGTACGACAAAGCGGTGACCCTGGCGCTGGACCGGGAGCTGAAGAATCTGGGCGTCCAAAAGGCCAGTGCGGCCAGGCGTGCATCGGAAAAGATGAGAGGACTGTGGTTTTCGGGCGATTGGCTGTTCTTCGTTCACACCAAGAGCAGGAACTTCGATATAGGTCTCGACGACGGCCTTGTCACGCCCAGGCTCGTCCCTCCCATACCCGAGTGCCGCGGCGCCGAGCCCCAGCCGTATCCGGTTCCGAACCTCGATGTCCTTTCGGAGCATGGATTCTCGATTAAATTTGAGATTGAGCCGAAGGAGTGGGAGAAAGACAAGATACTGAGCGTCATCTACCCGAACGCGAAAGAAAGAGAAAAGCGGCTCGAACCGGCCGTTCACTTTGCCCCCATCATGGACTATATCCGGAAAGCGGCGGCCAAAAAATATCCCTATAATGGAGATCCGCAGGACCCCACACCGCGAACGACATTCGATTTCCTCGAACACGTGCTGCCGCAGACATCAACGGCGACGCCGAAGTAGATTCCAACCTCTTCACACTCCCGGCTGTCCATTGGCCGGCTGATGGTGCCCTCGACCCTCACGCCTGCCTTAAGAGGCCAAACACACCGAAAGGCCGCCCGAAAATTTGACCTTCAGCCGACCTTGTGTTATAATAACGGTGAATTGCGATGCGGCTTTTCTGTATTACAGCACCGACTATCTCAAAAGCTGTTCTACCGAAAATCCGAAGCACCTCTGCTTTCGCAGGGGTAAACTCGTCCCCGTGAAAACGGGGATCCTAAATCCTAAACAATATCGACGTACCAAAATAACAAATTTTCAAGACAGAGACGGCGACCGCAGCCGTTTCGAGCGTTTTGAATTTTCGTCGCTTGGATTTCGAATTTGACACGATTGCCGTAAGAACTTATACAATAATAGCTGATTACTGCCCCGTCGAATCTCGGCAGTACTTTAATGATAGTAAACAGTGAATCGTGTTTCGGGGGACAAAAAAATGAGTGAGAAATATTCGGCTGCGGAAAAGAGATGGATTTGTGCGGGTTTGATCTTTTTGGTATCGCTCGGGCTGTTTGTCATCATCTTAACGGTGAACGGCACGAAACCGGAGCCTGTTTTGGCTGCGCGGGACAATAAGGCTCAGGCGAATCAAGCGCCGGCTGAGCCGAACGACCCGAACGATAAACGCAAGCTGCGCCCCGCGCACAAGCACGAAACTTTTGCCGAGCGGATCGAGGAGCGGGCCAGAATGGTTGCATGGCAGATCCAGGGGCGGGATGTGAACGATCCCAATGTCATAAAGGCGATGCGAATGGTGCCGCGGCACGCCTTCGTCCGGTCGGGCGAGCAGCGCTATGCCTACGCCGATTCTCCGTTGCCCATCGGCCACGACCAGACCATCAGCCAGCCGTACATCGTGGCCTTTATGACCGAGGCGCTGAAACTCGATCCGAATTCGGTCGTCTTGGAGATCGGCACCGGCTCGGGCTATCAGGCGGCCGTCTGCGCCGAGATTTGCCGCGAGGTCTATACCATCGAGATTGTCGAGGAGCTTGCAAAGACCGCCAAGAAGCGCCTCAAAGAGCTCGGCTATCCGAACGTATTCGTCAAGTTCGGCGATGGCTTCTTCGGCTGGCCGGAGCACGCCCCGTTTGACGCGATCATCGGCACGGCCGCCGCCGGCCGCATCCCGGAAACGCTGATCGAGCAGCTCAAGCCGGGCGGCCGAATGATCCTGCCTGTGGAAGGTCGCTTCGGCCTTCAGTATCTGATCTTGATCACAAAGGACGAGAAGGGCAATCTGGAAAAGAAAAACGTCATGCCGGTCCGATTTGTCCCCATGACCGGCGAAGTCCAAAAGCCCGAAAAGAAATCCGAGAAATAGCTTCGCGGCCCGGACAAAATATAATTACCTCGAATCGTAACGGAGAGAAATTGCTTCATCGCGGAGTTTACCCTGAGAGTAGCCGAATCGTTCCTCCTGAGAAGACAGATGGTTCTTGGAGCTTAGGGGTTGAGATTGCCGCAGTCGCTCCGCTCCCTCGCAATGACAACGATACTCGGTCATTGTGAGCGAAGCGAAGCAATCTCATTCGGTTAGAAACTCCGAGTCCTACGGAGCTGATTAACAGGTCAAGTGCAGGGCGGCGGCGACGTCTTGGCCCTTCTCGCGCAATTCATTAAATCTGGCGGTTGCTTTGTGCGTATCGAGTGCGATAAGTTCGATATCGTGTTGCCGGAGAACCTGCCGGGCATCTTCGGCGACTTTCATCAGGCCCGATGCCCCGCAACCGACTACAAGAATCGCAGGCTTGGCGGTGATGACAGGCTGCACATCCTCCGCAGATAACACGTGGCCTTGTTTTCGCCACCAATTCGCCTGGACACAATCGCCTAAAATCAGACAGTCGCTGTTGTACGTTCTGCCGTCGATAACAAGGTTTCCGAACTGATACGAATCAATGTGCATTTTCGCATCCCTCGACAAAGAAGAACACCCAATACGCTGGGTACTGCTCCGAAACCAGCTTATAACGAAAATACACAATTGCAAGAAAAACTACGGACCACGCCTGAGGCGAATCGGCAGAACATTTTTTCGCTGGCGCTCTTTGTCCTTTTTGTCCGATACATGCTACAGTTCTCTTGCTATCGGCGTCAAATTCGATATACTTGTCCGGAAGCGTTGAATTTCTGGAATCAGTATTTATGGCAAAACAAATCGCGATTCTGGGCTCGACCGGGTCGATTGGCAAAAATGCGCTGCGGGTAATCGATTCGCTCGGGCCGCAGTACCAAGTCGCTGCATTAAGCGCTCACAGCAACGTGCAGCTTTTGGCTGAGCAGGCAAGGCAGTACAAGCCCAGGTTTATCGCGATCACGAATCCCGACTACGCGGAGCAGCTTGGCGAGTTGGTTGGCGATCTGGAGGCTGAGATTCTGGCCGGTCCGGGCGGGCTGACGGCGATTGCAGAGCTCCAAAAGGTGGATACGGTTCTGACCGCAGTTGTCGGTGCGGCGGGTCTGTCGGCGGCTCTGGCCGCTGCGCGGAAAGGCAAGAGAATCGCCGTCGCGAACAAAGAGCCGCTCGTGATTGCCGGCGAGCTGCTGGTGAAAGAGGCAAAGAAGAACGGCGGGACGATCCTGCCGGTGGACAGTGAACATTCGGCGGTTTTCCAGGCGATGCGCTCGGGCAGCCCCGAAGAAGTCAATAAAATCATACTGACCGCCTCGGGCGGGCCATTTCGAGAGGCGAGCGTTGAAGATATCCGGAACGTAACGTTGGAGCAGGCCCTCGCGCATCCCGTCTGGGCGATGGGGCCGAAAATCACCGTTGACTCGGCGACGATGATGAACAAGGCACTGGAGATGATCGAGGCGCATTGGCTTTTTGAGATGCCGGTCGAAAAGATAGATGTCCTGATTCATCCTGAGTCGATCGTCCACTCACTCGTGGAATTTGTGGACGGCTCGGTGATAGCGCAGCTCGGCGAGCCGGACATGTGTCTGCCCATTCAATATGCCCTGACGTATCCGGCGCGTGTTGCGGGAATTGCCAAGGACCTCCGGCTCGAAGAGATAGGCAGGCTGACGTTCGAACGACCGAATCTCGAAACGTTTCGTGCGCTGTCGCTGGGTTATGAGGTTGCGCGAGCCGGCGGCACGGCGGCCGTCGTCTTCAACGCCGCGAACGAGGCGGCCGTCAAGGAGTTCTTGGCGGGCAGAATTAAATTTGTTAATATAGTCGAGTTGATCGAACATTGCCTCAATAAGCACAATGTCAGAACAAATGTGTCTCTCGAAGAGCTGCTTGAGGCCGACGCCTGGGCCAGAACAGAGGTAACCGAATTGGCGTATAGTGTATAAATTGGGGCTTGTCCTGTGATATTGGAGACGTTTGGATGTCTAAGCGAAAAGGGTTCTTTGATAAACATCTTCGGGTATTTCTGCTGCTGATCATTTTTATCGCGGTCGTTTACCTGATCGGGCGAGACGTCGGTGCTTTTGGCAATGTCCTGCTGGTTTTGCTTGGATTTGGGGCGGTGGTTTTGGTTCACGAGTTCGGCCACTTCGTCACGGCCAAAGCAGCCGGTATCAAGGTCGAGGCCTTTTCGATCTTTATGCCACCGATCCTGCTGGGCCTGCAAAGAACCGAAGATGGCCTTCGGATTCGGATACTGCCGGAAATTTTTCCTAACGAAGACGATCCGTCCGGTGACGGCGCGCTGATTTTCACTGTTGGCGGCAAAGGCAAGGCCAGCGAAACGGAATATCGCATCGGCCTTATTCCGTTCGGCGGCTTCGTCAAAATGCTGGGCCAGGACGACGTCGGGCCGGACAAGTCCAGTGACGACCCCCGCTCGTTTGCCAACAAGCCGGCTCACACCCGCGCGGCCGTTTTGGCCTCAGGCGTTGTCTTCAACGTGATTAGCGCCGTTATCATTTTCATGATCGTCTTCCTGATCGGCATACATTTGCCGCCGGCTGTTGTTGGCGGGGTGGCACCGGGTTCGCCCGCCGAGCGCGCAGGTCTGAAGGCCGGCGACGAAATAATCAAGATTGCAGACAAAGATAAAGACCTTGACTACAGCAATATCGCGATAGCGGCGGCCCTGTCCGGCAGGGATGAAAAGGTCGCCATCAGAGTCAGGCACGAGGACGGCTCTGAAGAAGATTTCGAACTTGTGGCCGAGCAAGTGCCGGGCGAGCCGATGAGGACTTTCGGCATTTCACCGCCAAAGACGTTGACAATTGCAGAACTTGCCGAAGATGACCCCAATGAACTCTTTGAAAGAACAGGCCTGCGTCCCGGCGACCGAATTACGGCTGTCAACGGCATGGAAGTGCAAAGCCACTGGGAACTGGAGGAGATGGTGAAGAACACGCTTGCTCCCGAGGTGACATTATCGGCCGAGCGAATGGACAAGGATAAGGGATTGGAGCTGGTCGAGAGCAAGAAAATTGGCCTGGAGCTGACTTCGCCCCGCAACGGGCACGTCTACTCTATGGTACCGCGGTTTCGGATGGAGAACCTTCGAGTTACAAGGTCAGCCGGGATGAAAATTGCCGCCAAGATGCGTGGATTATTGGAGAGGATCGGCATCAAAGCACGATCGAAGAAAAGACCCTTTTTGCAGAGCGGCGATGTTATCTTGAGTGTCGGCGAGGTTGCATACCCTACAGACGAGGAGTTCCGCGATACGGTAAAGAAACACGGGAATAAGGAGTTGTCGATAAAGGTGCTGCGAGTGGACCCCAACGGCACTGAAAGGGAGCATACGATCAATGTCAGACCAAAGCCAGGCGCAGATGCCAACGAAGCAAGAATAGGAATTGTATTTTATAGCATGTTTGATTTTGATCATCCGGTTGTTGCCAAGACTATTACGATCGAAGATGGCCCGGAGGCCCTGAAGATTCCTCCGGGTGCTGTCATAACGGCCGTCGATGGGGCACCCGTGTCAAACTTCTACGATATTATCAGGCAAATCAAACGATACCCTGGCGAGCGTGTCACGATTGATTATCGTCTGAATGAGGAAGTGGCGGGGTCTGTTGCGTTGGATGTCGGCAGCGGCGAAAATTCTGTCGCTGTCGGGTCTACTTTTGCCGAGCTTATTCCTTTTAAGCGTTTGGAAAGACCTTACAAAGCGAACGGACCTCTTGATGCCGTGGCGATGGGATATAGAAGGACCGTGATGTTTGTCGCCCAGACCTACGTGACGTTGAAGCGTCTGGTCGGGGGACTCGTCAGTCCGAAGAATCTGATGGGGCCTGTTGGCATCATCACATTCAGCTATCATATCGTCGCTGAGCAGCCCAAGGTGTACTACGTTTACTTTCTTGGTCTGATCAGCGCCGTAATCGCGGTGTTCAACTTCCTGCCCTTGCCGCCTCTGGATGGAGGACTGGTCGTGCTTCTGCTGGCTGAGAAAATCAAAGGTTCGGCGTTGAGTGAGCGGATACAGACGATTGTCGCTTATGCCGGCTGGACGATTATAGGAACACTTATTCTCTACGTAACGTTTAACGATATTGTCAGGAGCTTCGTTAGCTGAGGGCTTTGGACCGCAAGCAGAAATACAGCATAGCTTTGTCCTGACCGAAGAAAGGATTCGAAACTGCTGGGTTTGCTGGAAAGAATATCTTCGCAAGAGTACCACGCGGGTGTATTCAGCGCTCTAAAAGAGCAAGACAGCCAGGTCTACCGGTTAATAACCCAAGAGTACGAAAGGCTGCAAAATACAATCCAGCTCATTGCTGCGGAGAATCAGTGCTCACAAGCGGTCTTGGCGGCTCTCGGCTCGGTCGTCCAGAACAAGACAACCGAAGGTTTTCCCGACGCCCGATATCACGGTGGCTGCGAGGTTGTCGACGACGTGGAGAAACTGGCCATAGCCAGGGCCAAACAGGCCTTCGACGCGCAATACGCCAATGTGCAACCTCATTCCGGCACCAGCGCCAACCAGATTGTCCTGACCGCCCTGCTGGAAAGAGGCGATAGAATACTCAGTCTCGGCCTGGACCAGGGGGGACATCTGTCCCACGGGGCAAAGGTCTCCTTTAGCGGCAAATTTTTCGACGTCGAACGCTACTACGTCGACCGGGAGACTTTTCTTCTGGACTACGAGGCGATCCGGGACAAGGCGCTGGCGTTCAGGCCAAAACTGATTATATGCGGTGCCAGCGCTTATTCGCGGGTCATAGATTTCCAGAAGTTCCGCCGGATCGCAGACGAGGCCGGGGCATATCTCTTGGCGGACATCTCGCACATAGCCGGGCTTGTGATTGCCGGCGCGCATCCGTCGCCGATGGACGATGCGCATTTTACGACGACGAGCACATACAAGCCGGGAGGTCCCAGAGGCGGCCTGATACTGATGGGCGAAGACTATGACCGGAAAATAAAACTCGCAGGTAAGCAAGCAGCGTTATGGGAACATATCCAGGCAACCACATTTCCGGGCGTACAGGGCACACCCTATTTGAACAATGTGGCAGCCAAGGCGATTTTCTTCAAAGAAACGCTCTGCGATGAGTACAGGGCCAGACAATTCAAGATCATAGAGAACGCCAAGAGGCTCGCAAATGGGCTGCGGGATTTAGGATACGACGTGCTCACCGGCGGCACAGACAATCACATGGTTCTGATCAATGTCGGCAATCTGCGAGAAGGCATGACGGGCCGCATCGCACAGAAGTGCCTTGAAGACTGTGGAATCATCATCAACAAGAACAGGCTGCCTTACGATACGAAAAGCGCAATGGTCACCAGCGGTATCAGATTAGGCACCCCTATTGTCACAAAAAATGGTATGGGTGCCGAAGAGATGGGCCGTATATCGGCGTTGATAGATGCGGCCTTGAAGCAGGTCAAAATAACAGCGAGCACAGAATATGAGATGGACGAGCCCATCAGGAATGATATCCAGGACCAAGTAAGAGATCTGTGCCACAAGTTCCCCATGCATTGAACGCCGAACATCGGCATCAAGCCAGGGCATTTCACTCATACCGGCGTAACGCGTTCCACCGCGGGCACCCATATTGATGCGGCCACCGTTGGGCGTCGGCTCATTCGAGCAGTCAGAATCTGGGACGCCGCCATCGGCCCTCAAGGGGGGTGTTCCGATGACGCCGCCTTTACTGAATGCGCACGGCCAGCAGAGACTACGGAAATCAGAACCACGATGAGGGGCTTGAGAGCTGGTGAACGGGTGCCGGTATTTTGCCCCCTCTGAGTCAGATTCGTTTTTCTGCGACCATGAGCACTCTTCTTAAGAACAGCGCCTGCAGCCTGTAGAGCTTCTGCAGAATCCTGTTGTTCGGAAACATTGCATAGAGCCGGCCAAAGGGCATCCAGCAAGCAACCATAGAGGTCAGAAGGCACAGGGTACCTTTGAAAAGGGCGTTTTCGTACCTGGCGCGGCTCTTCGCGAAGCCGGCGCTGACCAGAAGCGCCTCCAATCTCTGCCACGTGGTTATGTAATTGTGGCTGAAATCGTTCAGGAAAAACAGGTATTGAAAACTGACGTAGTCGGGTGAGTAGATGACCAGTTTTCCCCCGGGATTCAGTATTTCATATATTTCCTGAGTGAGTCGAAGGGCTGCGGCCATTGTATCCATGTGTTCCAGGACGTTCATCATGACAACCGCATCGAATGTTCGATCCATTAGGGGCAGAGGCGGCACGATATCCTGCACCACGTGAATCCCCCGTTGCTCAAGGGCGGCAGCCATTTTCTGATTGGGCTCAATGGCGACGTAGTCGACGCCGTTTTTGAGGCAGGTATCGGCAAAGACCCCGCGTCCGGGTCCTATCTCAAGCACGCGGTCGCCTTGTTTGACCTGAGCAAACTCAAAGACCCGCTTCGCGACGCCGGCCACTAACCAGTTGCCCAGCTTCGTGGTTTTATTTTGACCAAAGTGGTCGTAAAAAGTGTTTGTTCTTGTGTGTGATTTCATGTGCCGTGCTTCGATTCACCCGTCAGGTTCAGTTCAGCCGCAAACGGTCAGACAGCGCGGACGGTCGGCTCTTGCTGCTAACTCACGTCTGAGATAGCATAGTGGATTCTTGCACCACGTTCAAGGCCTATCAATAAAAAGGCTTTTCAGTTCTTTGTGTTCCCGCCGGTTGCCAGGCGCCCCGATCGCGTTACGGCCTCGTGCTCCGATGAGGGGCTGAGGAAAGTAATGTAACCTGCGCATTGCAGATTCCTGCACGGTCGTTGCAGCACGCTATGCGCTTTTTCCAGTTGATTTTCGGCGTTGCCGCGTGTAATATAGGAAGGGTTCGACCGGGCATAGCGTGTTCAAAGACCAAACAGACAAGGCAGTACGGTTTGGCTGTGATGGCAGAAGGAGTATGTTATGCGTATCATCCGCAGAGTGCTTGGTGCCGTTTCTAATCAAGTCAGGATGATGAAAGGATTACTCTTCCACAGTAGGTTTATCTCGCCGGAATTGGAGAGAGAAATCGTGGATCAATTTCACATGCTGTATTACGATTCGCGGATGTTCGGCAAGACATGGGTCGACACCACTTTCCTAGGGACAAAGGTCGAAAAGTGTCCTCTCGACCTCTGGATCTATCAAGAGATCATCCACGAGATCCGGCCGGAGATCATTGTCGAATGCGGCACATTTCTCGGAGGGGGTGCATTATACTTGGCATCAATTTGTGACCTGCTCAATCACGGGCAAGTAGTCACGATTGACATCTTGGACAGAAAGGACAAGCCGCAACACAGCAGAATAGAGTATCTGCTCGGCTCGTCCACGTCCCCCGAAATTGTGGAGAAAGTCAGAGCTCGGGTACAAGGTA
>SMTZ1_10001098_pt1 | contig 26925 bp, 24 predicted proteins | sample DeeMarSWOR136_30_FD_25667 | JGI IMG/M metagenome (IMG submission 25667)
TTTTCCAAAAGGAATATCAAAGATGAAATATCGTTTCTTCTCCATATCCAATGAAAACCAGACATCATATTTTTCATCATTCACAATATGTTCAATTACAGGATCGAATGCAGCTTTGTGATAAACATACCCGATCCTAAAAAGCAGCTTGATTTTTTCCATGTAAGAATTCCTCTTGTTACCCCAAACCTGGACAAGCTAGAACCAAAAAGATCTAAAACCGCTAATTAAACAACCTCCGCTAATTGTTGATTCGCATAATTTGAACAAGGCGCCACAGCGCATCTACCTATGGCGTGATTAGTGGAATTCACAGTTAAAATTTTGTTGTCCATTGTACAAGAAATTCACTGTTTAGCTATTAAGCTTCAAATCTTTCAATTACTTTTTTGAATACAAACTCTGGTTCAATATTTTTCATACACAGGTGATGTCCCAAGGGACATTTTCGAAGACCTCATCGTTTTCTTGAAACGGGAAAAATCCAAACGATTTTACAGTAGGACCAAAAAAGGCGAACACATCAGTTTTCATTGCATTGGCAATATGCATCGCGCCGTTATCGTTGCAGATCATCAAAGCACATTTTCCAATAACAGCCGCGGATTCTAAAATACTTGCTTTACCAGCAAGGTTTACCGCTTTTATTCCCGAAGTTTGAATAATACCCTCACAGAGTTTCCTCTCTTCAATAGCACCAATGAAAATTAAGTTGAATTTTTGCTCAAAAAGCATTGCAGCCAATGTTGCATAATGTGATTCATGCCAGCGTTTAGTATCCCAGACAGAACCCGGAGCTAATGCAATTGTTGGTCGATCTTGAAAATTGCCTTCCTTGAGTATTCTATCTGCATTTTCTAATTGCTGCTGGTTCGGAAATATTTCGGTCTGAATATCAAATTTATCATTTGCAAAAACTGAGAGGAGATGGAGATTTTTTCTAATTGTTAGACTATTTTCGACATGAGGCACTTCTAGTGTCAAATACCTCGCGGCATGAAAACGATTAAATCCCAGCCGTTCTTTAATACCGGCAAAAACCATTAAGTAAGCTGTGGTTATCGAGCTATGCGGCGAAATTGCAAGATCATACCTGTTGTTTCTTAACGCTTTTACTGTTTTAAAAAAGGCTGTGAATTTATTTCTACGCTTGTCAAAAATTATTATTTTTTGGATATTGGGATTATTTTCCAAAACATTTTTTGTCTCGGGAATAACCAAAACATCGAGCGTTGCATCTGGGAATAATTCTCTCGTCGCTCGAATAAGCGGTGTGATTAGAATAACATCTCCTAAAAATGCAGTTTGAATGATTAATATTTTGTCAAAGTTCATTTATTCCCCATTTTTCGAAACTATAACCGTTAAGATACATTGATGTTGTCCCTCTTCTTTGCGTTCCTGCAATCTTGCATGATCCCTATCTCTTTTGTTTTTGGGATAAACTACAGATTTCCTTGTATAATTTAATATTTTTGTTGATGGTTACCTCAACATCAAACTCTGTAACAGTCTTTAACGCATTTTGTCCCAATCGTTTCCGCAAATCTTGATCTTTGACTAACGAAATTATGGCATCTGCCAGTGCCTGGGGATTTTGTGGCGGAACAAGTATGCCATTTTTATTGTGAGAAACCATTTCAGGTATTCCGCCGGCCCGACAGGCTGCGACCGGTAAACCAACAGAAAATGCGTCCAGGATAGATGAACCCAAACCTTCCAACTTTGAAGCCATCACAAATACATCGAAGCTCTTTAAAAAATTACCAACATCATTTCTAAATCCTGTAAAAATAAACCTATTATTTAAATTTAATTCATTGGCTAATTTTAAAACTTGATTTTTATCTGGACCATCCCCCACAGCACAAAAGGTAACATGATCCAATTTTTCAATAACAATTTTAGCTGCTCTCATAAGATTCGGGTAATCCTTGTGATCCACAATTGCTGCTACTGTTCCAACTAAAATATGGTTTTGGGGGATTCCGAACTTTTCTCTGAAATCATTTGGTGGTACAATTTTCTCAAATTTATGAGTATCGATACCAGAATGAATCGTAACTAATTTTTCTGGTTCGATACCATCTTCAATCAATATGTTCTTTATGCGATCTGAAACACAAACAATTCTATCCAACAATTTACCATTATATTTAAACCGACTGAACCAATTGTTTTTAATATGAAAATCAACCCGTCGTACAGCGATTAACTTTAAATCTCGACAAAATAGCTTTGCCCACATTCCGATCGCCAGTGCATGTGCAGAATGTAAATGTAGAACATTAAATCCCAGTTTTTTAGATACTTTTGCGATGCGATATCCTGCCAGGAAATCCATTTCTCCTAACATGAGCATTGAAAAATATGGTAAATTCTTGTCCTCACAATATTTCTCAAAAGTCGAATTCGCCTGACAGACAAGCGCAGTTGTGAAGCCCTTTTTAAATAAACCTTCCACCAGGTATGCTACCTGCTGCTGCCCTCCACGCCAGCTTTCTTCAGTGTCGATATGTAATACTTGGATCATAGTCTCTTGTTTTTTTGAGAATTATTCAACAATTTTAGTGTACATTCACAGATCTTTTCTGGCTCTATTTTAGCAATGCTCTCGGAATAAGATGGATATAACATGATTGAATTATTTGTCTGGTAAAACCAATCCGTTCCGATACCCGGGAATATACTTACCCGAGGAATGTCATAGATGTGAGCAAAATGGGAGGGTCCACAGTCATTAGCAATAACCACACATGCATTTCTTACAAGACTCTCAATTTCAGTCATCTGTAATTGGACATGAAGCGTGAAGGTGTTTTTTGTCTGGCTGAGTAGATCAATTTCCCTTTGCATATCTTTCCCAAGTAAGAAATGAACTGGGTGGTGTCCTTTTAAGATATTTGCCGCCTGAATATATTTTTCAATCGGGTATTTCTTAAAATCTTCATTACCGGCAGGTATGATTAAAAAATAGTTACCTCCTGCTTTGTCAAAAAGGGATGAAAATTCAGCCAAGCTCCTACCCAACAAAAAAAGGTAATTGTTCGCGATGTAAATATCCCTATCGAATATTATTCGCTTATTCAAAAAAACTCTACTAAACTTTCCCTTGAAACCTATAATCGGCTTTGTAGTCAGGAATCTTGAATAAATTAGAGTTCGCAGTGAGACGAGACGAAATTGAAAAATGCAGTGTATATTCAATTTTCTCAATTCAATAAATAGTTTTCTGAGAATTTTTACATTTTTTTTAGGGGGATAGTAATAAACTTCATCCGTGTATCCTAATTCATTCAATACAAAAGCAGAATTCGTGGGCGCTACAGCAACAATTTTATATCCAGGGAATTTTCTCTTCAAAAAGAAATAAAAAGGGATTTGAACAATCTGTGCGCCTAAGAACGGCTTATTCTTGGTAAAGATGATTATACTTTTTTCATTTTCCAATTTTACGAATACTCCAGAGTTTCAAATATTTCAGGTATACACCAAAAGCAGAATTATAAGAAATAATGACACCAATTTTTCCATCCAAAAATCCCTTTTGAAAAAAATACATTTTTATAAATTTTGCCAAGCCACGCAGCAATGTGCCTCCAAACGATGCGGATTTTCCCTGTTTTGATAATTGGTCCGCGCCCAATTCTGAATAATTATCCATTTTTTGAATATGGGATTGAATTGTCGGGTAGGAATAATGATAAATTGGAGCTTCTATTTTACCAACCTCTCCTGTGATCTGTACAGATTCGTGGACAATTTTGTCATTAAAATTTCCGAATTTCCTGTTGAAAAATTTCAATTGATATTCATTACCCCAGCCGCAATGCCGAACCTGTTTGCCCAGGTAAAATGTTATTCGCTTTACACGGTACGCATGATAATCTGGATTGTGTAGAATTTTTTGAATCGCCAGTTTCAGTTCTTCGCTGACTTCCTCGTCGGAATCAATCGAAAGAATCCAGTCATGCGTAGCAGCATTGACTGCAATCTTTTTGGTTTGACCAAATCCCCGCCACTCCGTCTCAATAATTTTGTTAGTAAATTGTCTGCAAATTTCGACCGTTCGATCAGCCGAGCCGGAATCAATAACAACAATTTCATCCGCCCACTGAACAGATTTTAAGCATCTTCCAATGTTGTTTTCCTCATCCCTGGTGACAATTGTGATAGACAAAGGTTGGGGCATAAGAATCAATTCCACAGCTTAATTTGGTACATGTTAGTTTCTGAACCATGAATTGCTTGGACAATGAGCAAAGAAATTTATCTGGAATCTGGAATCAGTAACCACTGAATAACAGGAGTAATGGATCAATGGATTAATGGAGTTAATCCAATACGCCACCACTCCACTCATTGTGCTTTTTGGTACTGGTTTGTCCATGTTTGTACCTTTCCAGTTAAATTCTTGCCCAATAAGCAAAAATATTTTGACCGCAAATTTCGCTAATTACTCAAATAACGCGAGGTAATAATTGGCGAAATTTGTTTAATTCGCGTAATTAGCGGTTCAAGGTCTTTTTGGTACTTGCTTATCCATGTTATCAAAATTAAAACTTTTATTCCACATTAAAGAGACAGAATTTAATCTTATTATTAATCCCGTTTAAAAAGATGGCACCAAATCTTATTGGTACCTCTTTTATTTCAACTTCATCTCAGTAATTTTATCATCTTCAATCGGATTGTCCAGGCCATATTTGCAGCGATAATCACCCCTTCGAATCATCTTTTTTCTTTCGAGATGATATGCTTCATTCACTCGCTCCCCATCGACATGAAACGGCTCGTGGTATAGGTGTAGGGAATACTCGGAGTAAAAGGGATTCATTCCCTTAATACCAGCTCTATTCAGGCGATGTCCCAAATCATCATCCTCATATCCCCATCCCTGGTAACCTTCATCAAATCCATTGACAAGAGCGAAGTCATCCTTATAAATCGAAAAAACACCACCTCGCAATTTCGGTCCAATTTTTCTTAAATGAAGTCTCTTCAAATAGTGATAAAGCTTTTCTTTAAAAAATTGATCTTTGATCAGTTTAATTTGATTTTTAGTTATTATCGAATCAAATTCTCCTGATTCAATCATGTCCAAATCGACCCGATTTGTTTCTTCCCTTGTTAAACGGATAGGCCACGCTACCAAAAAAAATCCTCTTTTTCGATTTTTAACATAGGTTCTAATAAAATGCTTGGTATAAATAATATCCTGATCCAAAAAAATTAAATAATTACCACTTGCTATTCTTACACCATTATTTCGACATCTCGCGAGGCGGAATCCTTTATCCTGTTGATGAATATATTTTATCTCAAACTTTATCTTATCGCTTATCTCCCGCACCGCCGCCACGATATCCTCTTCAGAGCCATCGTCAGATAGCACAACTTCCTGCGGAATAAAGGACTGGTGATTCAGGGCGATCAACGCCTTTTTTAATAAATGAGATCGATTGTATACCGGATAAATAACAGTAACTTTGTCCATTTTTCTTATAAGAAGAAAGTGGTATCTATTCTTTTTATTAACTATACTTTTGCAAGTTATACTTGTTAATGGTTAGTTTTTCATAGTCCAGTCATTGCGAGCGGAACGTAGCATAGCGAAGCAATCCCTTGTGTTTCACAGAAAAATGAGATTGCTTCGCTTCGCTCGCAATGACTGCTAACAATGAAATTATTAGCCTTAATGATTTTCATACAATTTCTATTATTATTTAACCGAGCGGTTTACGCAGCCACTTCCGAAATGCAAAAAACCAATCTTCAACTTTTCCATAATGAGCAGTAATCGCTCGACGCCGTTCCAAATAGTGTAATTTATTAGATACTTTACTTGTGGAAATTCCGCCCTCTTCAAATATCGCCACAAGAATTTTTAGATACTGAAAGATCAATTTATTTCTGATGAATGCTCTAATTGTCCACTCATAATCCCCGACAATCTTATAGGTCTCATCGAATAAGCCATTCTTTTGAAAGGCACCCCTCCGGTAAAATGTTGCTGGATGAGGAATCGCTCCTCGATAAAGCGAAAATCTTTTTATCGGGCTTGAATACCAGATATTCCCAGTTTTGGTACTCTCATTAAAAATTAAAACTCCCCCATGAAAAACATCAATTTGTCTCGATGAAAAATTTTGAACAAATTGGTTGACTTTTTCAATGATTTCCTCATCAAAATAGCGATCACCTGCATTTAAAAATGAAACAAAATCACCAGTTGCCCAAAAAATCCCTTTATTCATCGCCTCATAAATACCATTATCTTTTTCACTAACAAAATGAGTAATTTTATCACGATAGTGATTAATTATTTGAATTGTATTGTCTTCAGATTTCCCATCGATAATGATATATTCAATATTTTCATATACCTGGGAAACGACACTTTTAATCGTTTTTTCAATCGATTGCTCAGCATTTTTACAAACAGTGATGATTGAAAATTTTAAATTATTCATTTAATTTATTCCAAATGAAGAAATTCATACTAGTTCAAGATACACCGCTTTAGTTTCTTGTGCAGTTTTTTTCCATGAAAAATTTTTTAATCTTTCAAAACCTTTTTCTTTTAGCTGTACCCGAAAATCTTTATCATAAATCACTTTTTCTATTGCGCCGCTGATCGAATCAGGTTTTAAGGGATCAAAATAAACTGCTGCTTCTCCTGCTACCTCTGGCAGAGAGCTTGTATGACTTGAAACAACTGGACAACCGCAAGCAAATGCTTCCAATATTGGGATTCCAAATCCTTCATACAGCGAAGGAAACACAAATGCCAAAGCACTTTTATATAACTTGATCAAAATTGAATCATTCACTGTAAAATGGATTACTTTTTTTTCAATACCCATGGACTTCAACAACTTCACTTCAACCTTATTAAATTTATCTCCACCAGCACAAATAAGAGATAAGCTTTCATCCTTGTTTAGTAATGAACTTATGGATTTAATGAAACTAAAAAAATTTTTATAAATTCCTCGATTGCCAACAAAAAGTATGTATCTTTCTGACAGATTGGTTATTTTCGTATTTACTTTATTTATATCTGAAGCTCTAAAGGAATGACTGTGATAAATCACTCTTATTTTACTTTCGTCAATGTTATAAAATCTTAGAATATCTTTTTTTGTGTTTTCAGAAACAGAAATTATTGCACCAGCCTTATCTATCAGAAATTGTTTGTTTTCAATTATATTTTTATCATGAGGATATTTTCCAGCATAAATTTCAGGGATCATATCATGAATTGTTAAAACAAACGGCTTTTTTTTTAGAAAATCCAAAAAATATGGATCATAATAAGTTGGATGAAAAATATCAAAATCTTGGTTCGCTATGGCTGATTCACTTCTTTTACGGTTTTTAATTTTTAGCTGCTCTATAATTTTTCTTTTTAATCCCAATTTGATTCTTGGGAAAAAGGTAGTATGATTTGAAAAATGTATTCCTTGCAGATATTTGTTATGTGAAAAATAAATGGGAAATTCAAACTCAACTTCTTCATCATCATAAAAATGTTTCATTAATTCAAAAAAGTATCGAGAAATCCCACCGTAGTTTTGCAGGGTGAATATTTGGTGGTCATATAGTATTTTCATTTTTATTTTCTAAAAATAATGACTTCACATAATTCATGTCATCTGTTGTTTTCGATTGCAGTTTCTTCTTGACACGTCTTATGAGTCGCTCAGATTTTCTGAGCAGTCGATTAAAATATTTATCATCAATCTCTTTTTTTGTGAAAAGATGTAAATTTGACCTATTGGTATGAAAATTTAAACTGAACTTTTTAGCTATAAATTGAAGTGTCTCAACCGAATAAAAAGCGATATGTTGCCCATGTTCAAATGCATAGTACCACCACTTTTCTGGCGCAGGTACTGGAGATGGCAAAATTATCGTTGAGAAAAAGATATTGCTCGATATGTTAATTATTTTTTCAATCTCTATAAGCGGATCAGAAAAATGTTCAAAGCTTTCAAAAGAAGTAATTAGCTCTATATTTCCTATATTTTCTTGGTACTCAAAATGTTTTGAAAATAGATTTTGTACATGCGGATCATGCCAGTAAAAATCAAAGCCAAAATCTCTCATGAGTCTTGTGAGGATGCCATATCCCCCACCATAATCAAGAAACTTCCCTGGTAGATTGAATAAAAAATACAAGAGGACAGCAGTTTTTTCAGCTAAAAATAAGTTCCTTGATAAAAGACCAGTGTCCGAAATATTAATAGGTTTTCGGTAAGCTTCTTCCAACCAAAACGGTTTCTCTGTTTGTAAAAAGCCACATTGAATACAATGATAATATGTAGCATCATATTTATTGAGGATTTTAGTGATAAATATTTTTTTAGCTACTGATGAACAAATTTTACATTTCATTTTTTGACAAACTTTTTATATTAAATTCTGGAAGATGATAATAAATTCTTCCTGTACCAATCATACACCTTTTTAATCCCATCTTCCAGGGCAGTCCTATGTTTCCAGCCCAAATTATTCAGCCGACTGACATCTAACAGCTTTCGTGGCGTTCCGTCTGGTTTGTTCAAATCATGTGCGATTTTTCCTTCATAGCCAACGACCTTTTTAATCAACTTTGCAAGTTCAATAATCTCAATCTCCTCCCCGGTTCCAACATTGATGTGCATTTCATCGTCATAATTGTTCATTAGAAAGATTAAAGCATCTGCCAGATCGTCGACGAACAGGAACTCCCGTTTTGGCTTGCCAGTTCCCCAGATCACAACCGCCTTCTGATCGTTCATTTTTGCTTCATGAAATTTACGAATCAGGGCAGGTAGAACGTGGGAGGTATTGAGATCGAAATTATCATTGATTCCATACAAATTCGTGGGCATTGCCGAAATGAAATTGCATTCGTACTGCCTTCGATAAAATTTACAAAGTTCGATACCAGAAATTTTAGCGATGGCGTATGCTTCATTGGTGGATTCCAGCTCCCCGGTTAGTATATATTCCTCTTTAATCGGCTGTGGCGCAAACTTTGGATAAATACAGGAGCTTCCCAAAAACAATAATTTTGTGACATTAGTTTGGAAAGCAGCGTGAATGATATTGCATTCGATCATTAAATTATCATAAATAAATTCAGCAGGATAGGTATTGTTGGCATGAATCCCCCCCACTTTCGCAGCAGCCACAAAAACAAATTCTGGATTTTCCTCCTCAAAAAAGCGATTCACTTCATTTTGAGCCCTCATATCCAATTGTCTGACATCCCTCAGAATAAGATTGTTGTAGCCGAACTCATTTAATTTTCGCACAATTGCCGAACCAACCAGACCGGTGTGTCCGGCGACAAATATCTTTGCGTCTTTTTTCATTTTTAGTGGCACTGATAATTTTAAGCGTTTTCAAGATCATGTTTTACCATGATTTGTATCAATCGTTTAAAGGATGTTTTTTGGGGATTCCAGCCAAGTTTTTCAATTGCTTTGGAGGGATCACCAATCAAAAGATCAACCTCGGTTGGTCTGAAATAATTCGGATCGATTTCAATCAAAACTTTCCCGGTCTTTTTATCGATTCCCTTTTCATCAACTCCATTCCCCTGCCAATCGACTTCAATATCAGCCTCTTTGAATGCCAGCGTCGCAAACTCCCTCACCGAATGGATTTCACCAGTAGCTACAACATAATCATCAGGTTTTTCCTGCTGAAGCATCAGCCACATGGATTCTACATAATCTTTCGCATAACCCCAGTCACGCTTGGCGTCTAAATTTCCCAGATATAACTTCTCCTGTTTTCCTTTCGCGATCCGCGCTGCTGCAAGTGTTATTTTTCTGGAAACAAATGTTTCACCTCGTCGCTCAGATTCGTGATTGAACAGAATTCCATTGCAGGCAAAAAAATTGTACGCTTCCCGATAATTTTTCACAATCCAGAAAGCATAAAGTTTTGCTACTGAATAAGGACTCCTGGGATAAAAAGGAGTGGTCTCTTTCTGGGGTATCTCCTGGACCTGCCCGAACAGCTCCGAAGTAGAGGCGTGGTAAAACCGGGTTCTTTTCTCAAAATCCAACAGTCTTACTGCTTCCAATAGTCTAAGTGTACCAACGCCATCCACATCAGCGGTGTATTCTGGCACTTCAAAAGAAACTTTGACATGGGATTGGGCAGCCAGATTATAAATTTCATCAGGTTCTATCTTTTTAATCAGGCGAATTAAGTTGCTGGAATCTGTCAGATCGCCATAATGCAGTTTAATTTTTCTTTCTTTGTGGAAATCCGCGATCAATTTATCAAGATAAAGATGCTCAATTCTCCCGGTATTAAAGGAAGAGCTGCGTCTTAAAGTGCCATGAACTTCGTAACCTTTTTCTAGTAAAAATTCAGCCAGATAAGAGCCATCCTGACCAGTAATACCCGTAATAAAAGCTATTTTATTCAGAGATTCGATCCTTTCGATTTGAATCCTAATTATTACAAACAGGGCGAACTTGATATTTCAAGACTTAGTATTGTTAATTTGGAGATTATGTAGATCGATAAAGTTCTTTTTGCCTCTCCTCTTTGAACATTGTTCACAAAATTTAAATATTGATAGTCTCCAGATTGTCCAATTCAATGAAATATAAGTTGGATTTTTTTGAAATTATTTAAACATCTTTCAATAAAATATAGTTCCTGAATCCCGCTATCTGTTTTCCTCCGTTAAATTTTTTCTCGATAAATGAAAGAACCCGATATTTCAACCTCTCATGTTTGTGCGGCTGACGAAATGGATTCGGTTTTCCATTATACTGGAGTTTATTCCGCCAGTTCATTTTCGCGATCATTTCCGTCATAACTTTCGGGTGGCTTTCCTCAAATTTAGCAAGCAAGTTCAATGGACCATAATCAAATTCATTTGGTGCTTTATCATAAAAATCATTAGCTCGTTCAAGCCCCCAATAGAGCGAATCCATGGATCGCTTCTTATTTTGCATCAGATGCGGTGGGCGCACCCAGCCGTAATGATAGATTTCTGCTGCTACTTTGGCAACCTTCAACTGGTGATGTCCGTTTTTCTGACTGGGATTATCGTAATAGTCGAATCGTCTGAAAGACTGGGCATCCAACCAGGAGTGAATATCTTCGCGATTTCTGATAATTCGAATCTCATACGGGTACCAACCGTGGCCGTCGTGGTAATGGTCGTAATCTCCCCAAAAATGTTTGTAACAAAAAAGTAAGCCCTCTATTTTTGTGTTAAGTAATAACTCTTCGCACCGCTTTTTTATGATCGGGAGATATTTTTCATGGACAACTTCATCAGCCTGAATATAAAATAGCCAGTCACCGGAGCATTCTGCCTTAGCAATATCAGTCTGCAAGGCATTGATAATTCCATTTTTAAAATATTTTTCTTCCCAAACTGTGTCAATAATTTTAATCTTCGGATTGTTTATCGCAACAATTTTTGTGCGGGTGATGTCATCATCATCGCCTTTCCCCACGGCAATAATGAATTCATCGACGATGGGCAGAATTGATTTTATCGATTCAACAACAGGGTAGTATAACTTTATTCCATTTCTGACGAAAGAAAAGCCGCTAATTTTCAATTAGTTACCTCTTTAATCAATTCCTGATAATTTTCAACAACCCATTCAAAATCAATATCGCTGAATGTTGCAGTCAATTCGGGCGTAACCACCATCCGATAGCCGGAGCTAAATGGGTGGTATTTATTACACTCTCTTGGAATATTTGTGAATAATCCCAATAATGGTGTATCAAATGTAGAAGTGCCATGAGCTACCGAGATATGTAGTGTAATTGTGATTTTTGAATGTGTTACTACGGAAAATACATCGACGATAGAATGCGTTTTAGAATAGAAAATATTTTTCTCGAAGATATGTACTTTGTTTATTAAAGGCTGTTCCCCTGCAAGAAGATAATTATTTCTGCCTGCTAACAGATGAAGTTCATTGTGAGGATTTGCCTCCTTTAGCGCATTAAACATCAGCGTCATTAAAATCAAATCGCCAATTCGATCAAGGTGGACCAGAAAAATTTTGTGACGACCCAACATAACAAATTCACACTTCAACATTTTATACTATCGATGTATTATGTAAACGGGAGAGGAATATTGGAGTAAGGGATAAATGGAGTGTTCCGACTCCAGCAATCCCTTACTCCATTAATCCTTTTCGATACTTTATCCATATTTTTAATTGTTCAAAGAAAAAATGCTAATGTAAAGAGCTTTATGGTTACATATTTTTTCCCATTTCCTGATCCATTAAACAGCTTCGACATTCTCTTGTTCATTTCCAGCACTGTCTTCAAACTGTAAATGATAAAGTATCTGGTATCGCTTACAATTTTTAAGCAATTCCCTATGTTTACCAATTCCAACAATCTTACCCCTGTCCAGCACAACAATTTTATCAGCAGAAAGAATTGTGGAAAGTCGGTGCGCAATAACGAGAACAGTGCGGTTTTGAGTCGCCTGGTTAATGGCTTGCTGGACCTTTTTCTCCGACTCAGTATCCAGGGCGCTGGTCGCTTCGTCAAATATGAGAATGGGGGGATTACCAATCACAGCGCGAGCGATACATAACCGCTGCTTCTGCCCCCCAGAAAGATTACTGCCTTTTTGGTACAACATTTCATCATATTGCCTGGGCAATTCTTCAATAAACTCATCGGCGTAACCGATTCTTGCAGCCTCCCTGATGTCTTTTTCATTGACCTTTTTCAAAGTTCCATAGCTAATATTGTATGCAATTGTATCGGAAAATAAAATCGAATCCTGCGTCACCATTCCGAACAGATTTCGTAAATCTTTCAATTTGATTTTTCGAATATCAGTATCATCGATCAAAATTTGACCAGCAGTTACATCGTAATTCCGGGGAAGGAGATTAATCAGTGTCGTTTTGCCTGAACCACTGCTTCCCACAAATGCTATTTTTTCACCCTTTTTCACTTCTAGAGAGATGCCTTTCAAAACTTCAGCACTGTTATTATATGAAAAACTGACATTATTTAAGACGATATTTTTATCAAACGTTTTTTTCTCAACGGGATGCGGATCATCTATTAATTCCGATTTCTGATTTAATATGGTGAAAATTCGTTCCAATGAAACCTGGGCTCTTCGAATGTCTGCGTAAGCCCTTGTCAATTCTTTGATGGGATGGAGCAAAGAGAACACAGCCAACAAAAACGTAATAAATTCACCGGAACTCAATGTACTATCTGGGCTGAGCACTAAACTTCCCCCAAGGAAAATAATGATGACACCGATGATAGTCCCGTTTAATTCAGATAAGGGTACATTAATACTGGAATAAATTATCGATTTTCTCCAAAAAACGAAATATTTTCTATTGATAAGTTTAAATTTTTCAAGCTCAAAATCCTCGCGGGAAAACGCTTTCACAATTCTCATGTTGTTGAAAACTTCTTCAATATTTGAAAACATATTTGAGAATTGTTGCTGAATTCGGTTTGCATATTTCTTTATTTTGTGACCTACATAATTAACAAAAACTGAAAAAATCGGTAAAGCAATGAGACTGATTAAGAAAAGTTTCGCGTTAAGAGATAAGGCAATTGAAACATATACAATAATTAAAAACGAGTCCCGCAGGATATTAAAAGTTGGGAATATGAGCTGGTCATTAACAACATTAACATCTGAGTCGATTCTGACAATGGAATCACCGACTTTATTCACATTAAAAAAAGCGAGCGATTGCCTTAAATATTTTTCAAACATGATATTTCGAAGCGCTAAAATTGTTTTACCGCGTAAATTTGCAAACATGACCTGATTGCAGTAGAAAAAAATATTTTTAAGGATGGTGATGGCGATTAGCGTTCCGCAAATTAGATATAACAGAAAGAGTGGGTCTGTTGCTGCCAAAAGCTCTTTAAATTTTTCCAATATCGTTGCATCATTAAAAATTGCCATTACCTGGGAAATGAGTCCGTCTGCGCTTTCGGTTATTTCATGAAAGACCTTTTTCACACCAGCAAAAAACTCTGGCAGATCATCAATAGCAATTTTGGATTTATCTCGTGAGCCAAAGACATAATCAAATAGCGGAATTACCATTGTGACACCCACACCGCTAAAAACAGCGAAACCAAGCATAAAAAAAACACCGGAAATTAGAAAGCCCCAGTGCTGTAACATGATTTTATATAGACGTAATGCGTTTTTCACAATATAACCTTACCGTTAATATATTAATTTTCTAATGGTTGTGTTTTCCACCTTCTGTGCAGCCAGAACCACTGTTCCGGGTATTTGCGAATATACTTTTCTAATATTTTACTATATTCGATTAAAAATTGATTCACACCCTTTTCATTATTAGCGAATCGTTCGATTTCCGAAAATTTCTCTAAAATTACTTTATAAGAGCCATCTTCTTGGCGGACACAGAATATCATCGAAACCGGGACCTTGTATTTAATTGCAATGAGTGCGGGACCTTTGACAGTGGATGCTGGTCTACCTAAAAAGTTAATAAATTCACCATTTTTGCCACCATCCTGATCCATTAAAATTGCGATTCCACCTTTCTCTTTCAGCGCCTTAATAATTCCTTTTGCCGCTTCACCTTTTATCTTTAACGGTATCAATCCGACACTTATCCGTAATTCTTTGATGATTTTGTCCACTAATATATTTTTCTGCTCACGAAAAATGCAATAGAACGGTGAACTAATACTTGCTAAAAATGCGCCCGCATATTCCCAGTTACCAAGATGACCAGACAAAATTAGCATACCCCTCTTTTGGTTGAATAATTTCTGGTAATGTTCCAGATTATGAACAGGTATTTGTTCCAGTAAACGCTTTTTTTTCAAAGACGGCATCCGGCCAAACTCCATTATCACCTTGCCAAAATGGCGATAATTATTTCGGAGTATCTTCTCGAGTTCCTTTTCACTTTTTTCAGTTCCGAAGGCATACTTAAGATTTTCCAGGGCATCTTTCCGACGGACGCGAATAACATAAAAAAACAGATCACCTAAAAAATCACCGATAAAGTGAGCGAATTTTAAAGGGACAATTCGTGCGAGCAAAGCGATTTCCCTGGCCAGAAAATATTCAATTCTATATCTTATCTTCATTTTATTTCGTAATCCTCATCCTGCCAGCGCTGTATTGTTCGCCTGTTACGGATTCGCATCATGAAAAATCCTGCAACTAGAAGTACTAACATAATCACCCAAAGATAATCATCCAGTTCAACGAGAAAATACCAGCGATACTTCTGTTTGATATTGTCAAGCCATTCTCCCTCGAATTCCCATAGATCCAGATCAATAACCGCTAAAAATGCTTGATTTAAGTCCCTTCCATTCCCCAGATGCTGAATAATCTTCTTAACAGCATCCTTACCGTATTGTTTAAACAAATAATCAACTGCCAAATAACTTTCCTGGTAGGCTAACTGTGCCTTATCCGCTTGAAAATTAAGTACATTATCAATGTCTTTCAGTTCAATTAATGATTTCGTCAATAGCGCTTTTGAAATTCTTGAGCTCGATGCATAACGTTTTTCACCTGAATAATAAACTGCTATGCCTTCATCAAACCAACGAGGTATTGGGTTCCCCTTAACCGCTCGATCTAATAAAATATGGGTCAATTCATGCACTGCGATGGCTGAATGATCTGTTTCAGGCGGTGTCCAACTGGCTGATTTTAAAACAATTGAATTTTTTGATGGAGAGGCGACTCCATCACTCCATTTTGGAATGTTTTTTCCTAACATCTGCTGGTAATCATTTTTCGAAGGAGCAATGATCACGGCGATTGTATCCGTCACTTCAACACCGATTTCCTGTGAAAGCTTATAATAAGATGTCTTGAGGATTTTAAAAATTTTTTCGCTATTCTGTGAATCATTAAACTGGTAATATATAATAAAATTTGTGTCTGACAATCGATGCCATTGGTCATCACTCGCATGAGAGAATGGTGAAAAAAATAAAGAGAAAACGATGCATATATGAAGAGTTCGTCTAATAATCATCAAAGAATTATAGTAGTTCTCTTTGTTTAACAATTCGAATATATTCTCGAATTGATTGCGCCATAACATCAACATGTTCCTTAATTTTCTTTCGCGCACATTTTGGGTTTGAATAAATGCAATCTGTTCCTTTACAATAATAGACGCTTTTCGAGCACTTCTGCTGTCGTTGAAAATCAGGAGTCGGTGTCATCTTTCGAGTTACTTCTTTCCAATCAAAATTTTTCCCGCGACAACTAATTCCAAACTCTACTGTTTTTTCCCACATAAATTTCTGGAATGCGCTTACTGCTCGGCTATCCAATTTATCGATCAAATGGTTAATTTGTTCCCCTTGAAAGAGATTATAAAGTATGTCTAATCGATCGCTAATCTTAAGATCTAATTGTTTATTGACTACCATTGGCATGTAACTCCTTTGATGCAATTCTTAGGTAATGATTAAAAAATTAGCTATATTAATTTTTATTGCCACTTGCCTAATCAATTTAAGTTTGGATCATTATACTCGTTAAGGGTTACTTTTTCATGTCATGCCTGTGAATATAGGCATCTCCTAACCAATTGTTAATAAAGGAGATTCCTGCATCCGCAGGAATGACAAGGATACTGAAATTCTTACCCTTAACGAGTATACAAGAACAGAGCTTTGCATTTCAAAGATGCGTAGTTTTTCTCGAGCATTTATTAATGAAAACGAGACTTGATGCTTGATACTGGATGTTTCAAAATCAAGTATCGAAGGTCCAGTATCATTGTTTTTTATAGAATTTTGAACTTCCGATACGGCAAATTTAGAAGATTATCGTCCCCCACTGTTAATATCATTCATAAAGATATTTTCTCAATGAGCATATTTACGAACAAAACCATCGCTTTTTTGGCATCTTCAGAATTATTAACCTGACAAAATGTAAACCTGGAATTTGGAGATAAAGGAATGCCATCAGGCTGAAAAAATTTTTTAGGAATGGGAGGATCTATTTTATCTTTTATATTGCCAATAATTAAGACAGAAGTTTCAAAATTATTTACAAACAAATCAATTGTAGGCTTGGTTGCCTCGAAAATTCTTCTATCATCCCAATTAAAAATGATTATATAGCCAATTGTTTTTTTTGAAATCAAATCCCATGATAATGATTCATCCCCTTGCTCAATCGTAATACCATAGAGATGAAGTGCTAATTGATCATTAACTTCGAAGCGCCCAAAGCTAAGGTTTTCATTCTTGACATCAATTTTTCTACAAATAGATTTGATAAAATCTTCATTTTCCTTGGCATTGTAGCTGATAATTGCAACTTCCCCAATCCTCAAAACGGTCACCTCCCCTTTTCACCCATGTTAGAAATCACTCAAGGTCCCTTTCACTTTAATCTAACTTAATCGCTCTCGAATCATTAGTAAATCGGTTTTCGTCAAATGGATATGATTTGATTCTGGTAAACGATCAGTTCGTCTTCGTCCATAGCTGCGACGGTCAGGGAGCTGCCTTCGTTCGATACTCAGATGTTCCTCAACTCTATTTTCATCACCAGATTTATTAAGCACATTTGAAATAATTGACGCCACTCGTTCTTTAGTAGTCTTAGAACGTGAGGCATTTTGTTTGAAACGCATTAAATAATTATCTGCATTTGAGAAATAATTATCATTTGTTTCCTGCAAATATCCTTTCTTATATAATTTGTTTATAATTAATAACGCTTTTAAATCATCAAATCGACTTTTCTCGATAATTTCATAAATCATTTTTTTTTCATTGACTCCGGAAATAATCTCCTTTTCTTCATCATCGAGTTGATCATAATTATTTACTTCTGTTTTTGTTACTATTGTGTTTAATGGAGGTAATTCTTGTCTTATTTGCTCCCATTGATTAATTCGTCTCAGGCCTATTGTCATTAATTCCTTATTAGATCTTTGAATTGTTCGTTCTCGATTCACTGGCATGATTTCGACGGAAAAATTACCAATTGTCCAGGTAAACATTCTTAATACCGCGCGCTCCGGAGGTAAGTCCTCAAGCGAGGAATCCACGACTTCACCATTCATTACGTAGACAACGCCTAACGTGGAATTATGTTTTAATTTCAAAAGTGCAGATTTTTTTCCAAGCTCTAAAGTTTGAATGAGATCAACCAAATTCATTTCAGTCAGGTTACCAGAAAATCCCTTTTCCGTCTTTGATTGTTCTTCATTTTGCTGAGAAATCTCTAAAAATAAAGCCTGGACTCGGGCAACTACCTCCTCTACATAAAATGGTTTGGTAATATAATCGTCTACACCCAATTCCATGCACTTAATTCGATCATCTACCCGCTTCTGGCTGCTTAAGAATATGAATGGAATCGATTTACTATCTGATCTGGCACGTAACGCTTTATACAAAGTGTGACCGTTGTACTCAGGAAGTTCAACTTCAGCAATTAGCAGATCAGCTTCAATAGTTTTTGCCTGTTCAATCGCCTTTTGGCCGTCATCCCAACATACAACATCGTAGCCCTTTTTTGATAAGGCATTCCGAAGCGGACCTGTATAACTGTTATCGTTATCGATAATCAGTATCTTTTTCACATTTTCGTTATCTTCCATCTTCTTCCACCTGCATAAAAAACCTTGCGATGGGATCAATCATCGCAAGGTTGTTCTCAATTTATAAACCGCAGAGACTTCGGAAATCACAGAGATATTTTTTAGTACTCAGCGGCGAATAATATATATGTTTATTAGTAAAAAATTATTTACTTAAAACGGATCTATCAAAAAAAGTTTGACTTTTATAATAAAAAGCTCAGGTCTACATCATTATTTTCTCAATAAAGGAATCCAGCGTATTAGTTGGTTTTCGAAGTTTATCTTCTGAATTGGAAATCGTTGCCAATCCCAATAATTTACGAATTGAAGATTTATCCACTGCATCCCAGGCAATCATCGGAACGCTTTCATCAAGATTTAATTGATAGCGGATAACATCCATCGTAATTGCATTTTGCTCATGGAAATTCATAACTGCAATAGCATAAGGCAATTTGAATTTAACTGTAATGGAGTGGATTAAATAGGATGTATATTCCCACGTATTTCTCTGCGAGCATTCCACTGCGAAAATGAAGCCACACATTTTTTGTTTTATTGACTTCAAAAACACGTGGAACTGTTTATCAACAGATATAGCCAGTACATTGAACTGGGAAAAATCATCAAATTTAATCTTTCCAACATCCAATTGTAAACCATCCAACTCTTCAATTATTCTCGACGTAAATTTATTCCCTGTTAAAATATCCATTAATTCATCTTTGCAATCGTCGTCAACACTAACTATGATAATGTTCTTCCTTACTTGCATAGATTCTGATGGTGCGGGTTTCTTGAATTCATGTTTCTGTTGTTCAACAGGATCAGCTTTCCGGCTAATTTCGCGTATTTCTATCTCACTGTCCGCAAAATCCTGTTCTGCTGGTTGCATTTCTGCCTCTTTCTGGTCAATCGTTTCATCTATCAATTGTACGGGAGGCTCAAGCTCTTCGCTAACAAAAGGTGTTTCTAGTCTATCTTTATCATCGACATCAGATGATTGTCGTAGCAACTCTTCATCAATATATATTTGATCTGAAAGGGTTGTCAACTCCTCTTCTTGTTGTTCAGTTATCTCTGTTTCTTCATCTAAAACCTCTTCTGGCAATCGTTGCTCATCTTCCTCAGGAAACTGAATTTGTTCCTCAGATTTTTCTTTATCCTCAGGAATTAACAACCTTTTTCTTTCATTTTCAATTCTTTCAAAAATCGGTTTAATTTCATCTTCCAAATCCTTCGGCTTCTCTCGTGGCTTGATTTCAAAAATATCATCATCCAAAGTTTTTTCAGTAATTAATGTTCTTTTTGGCGGTACTTCTTTTATAGGTATTGATTTACCAAAAAATTCAATTTTATCTTCATCATGTTCAATTTTCCTGCGTAACACAGGTTTTTTAACTGGAGGAATCGTTGGTTTGATAAATCCTTGCTGATATAATCTCACGATGCGTTTCAATGTAACAAGGTCATCTGTTCCACTATCATCAATAATTTGTTCCACATCCCGTTTTCCATCAAGCAGATTAACGAAATTGGTAATATCACTACTTATTTTCCTTTTGGCAATAAACATTTTAAAGGTAGGTGTTATCGTAAAAGAAGTTTTAGGGGAAGATAGCTGTTCTAAAAGTTTCTCCCGAATTTCCATCCGTTTAATTCCATGAAGCAATAATCCCAAATTACTGACGGAAATTTCATCGGCAACATCAATATCCCTAAAAACGATATTAAAGTATCCATGTTTCCAGGGAAACATTTGATAAATCGCTGCTTCTTGTTTTAAATCTCCCAAACTGGCATTGATAACTGCACCGTTTCGAAAATAGACCTGACCGGTTTTTTTTCCATTACTCAGCGTTAATACACCTGTTTTTCTCTCAACCCCAAAACTTTCTATAAGATCTGCCAGGTTAAGTTGATCAAGACGTCCTGAGAATTTCATATATGCTTCAAGTTGTTCTGTTTTTCTTCTTTCCAGGCGACGCAGCACCATTCTTATGTGTGCGATAACTTCTTTAACATGAAGTGGCTTTACCAGGTAATCCTTTGCTCCTAATTCGAAGGCACGCACGCGCTGTTGAATTTCTCGTTGATTGGTTAGAAAAATGAGAGGGATTGACTTTGTGTTTGGATCAGCTTTTAACCGTTCAAGCAGTTGGTAGCCAGTTAATCCTTGCAAACTTATTTCAGTTAAAACGAGTTGAGGTCGTGTTTGCTGAATTTCTTCCCAAGCTTTATTCCCACTTGAAAGCGTAATTACACTAAAACCAGATGCCTCGAGATTTTCTTTCAGGATCTGCAGATTTTTAGGATCACTATCAACTACCAACACTAATGGATTCGTCATACAACCATCTCTCCATTACCGAATACTGAATATAATTTAAAGCGCGTTTAGTTATATCCAATATAATCAAATTTTAATCCCATGTCAAGTACTTTTTTATTCTTTTGTTGATAAAAAGAATCAAATTATTGGCAGGACTATTTTGCGAATTAGATAAATATTTTAATAATCAATTAATTTTATCTAAAGATTGAAAACCTCTCAAAGGTGTGCAATTTTTATGCCATTCTAACCAAGATTAATAAATAATTTATTTAAGCAAGATATTTATTTAAGTATCTGGTTGTAGGAAACTTAGTTTGCTAATGAAAACGTGGTTAAAGTAGATTAAAATCACAGATATACTCCCAGAAATAAAAATCTTACTAAAAAATATAGGGAGCTAGATGAAATAAGTTACTCGCTGTAGGTTACTAAGTTTTTGTTTTTCAAGGTCAAAAAAATACAAATAGAAAGTTATTTAATCTCACTCCCTTAAATACTAATTCTTCAGATTGGTTGAAAAGAACTTTAATTATCTAAGGTGTTATTTTTCAACTGTCTTCAATCCTGGCCGACAAATAAAGACTGTATCCACAACCGTTTTATAAATAAAGATACAATCGTAATAAGTGCTATCAATAAACGAATTTGCCTGTTTCGTCAATCGATCTGTTAGATAAGTGGCTGGTTTCGGGTCAAATTTCATTTTTCGTTCATTATAATCCCACAATTCAAATGTTACAGTGGACGAATCTCGTTCAAGTTTTATTTTTATGGGGAAATCCTTATAATTTCTTCCCAAACTTCTCAGTAATGAGATAAAAATATTGTATGCAGGTTTATTATCGCTGTAATTATCTAAAACATTAGGATCAGTGTTTTGTGCAATTATTTGAAAATTAGCTTTAAACTCCCAATCATTCATAATCCGTTGAGCTTTCTGGGAAACATATTCAATAAAATATATCTCCTCTGATGGATAGGTTCTAACCAGATCCTTGGCACCAAAACCATTTTTCCCGACATCAATAATTTCCATCTGAGTAACCAAAGTCTCTGGAATAAAAAATTCATCCATAAGTAGATTAATGAGATTTATATCGGAAACCAACATCACAGGAACCGATATTTGCGAAACGTGCCCTTGACCATTATTATCCTGTTGAGTAAATAATGGATAAATTGTTATCATCAAAAATAAAAATGCGATTACCAATTTTTTCATGTGTTACACTCCTACACCTAACCTATACGAGCCAGAACCAAAAAGAAATGGGGATTCTGGCTTGTACAGGTTATGTATTATTAACTTTCACGGTTAGCCTGCTCCCACCATGACAGGAAGAACTGATAAAATTCAGATGCTGCTTTTTCTGAAGCAGGATATTGACTGGTACCGAAAGAAAAAATTGCACCATCTTTCAAACGAGCAACATTACCAGTTCTGAGATAATTACTTTGTTTTTTAAAGCCGCTATCAATGAGCATGGTAGATTGATTTTCCTCGATTAAGCAAATACGAATTTCTTTGATTTTTTCTTTATACAATAAATATAACTCAAATACCCGATTTTTATGTCGAAATACCACTTTCGAGGTCATGTCATCTTGTTCAAACATCATGAAACTTTTTACAACGTGATTAAACTCAGATGGATGCTTCTTCATCCAACTCATCAATTGATCGATAATTTCTGAAATATCAGTCTTGTTACTTACTTTTTGTGGATTAATTAAAGGAATTTCAATCACACCTGATTCTGGGATGATTTTATCCACATTAATCAAGGCTTGTTCTCGATTCGGATAGATTTGTTTCTTCCCAATTTTAGATTGATTGATTGCAGTATCATTAATCATAATAGAGGGACCGATGTTTTTTGATTTAACCTGCAAATGGGGTACAAGATTTGTTGCATTGTCTTTAAGATAATCTTTTCGTTGTTCAATTAAAATGGAGTGATCTGTGATTGCTACGGGAAATTTATAAAACTCATTATCACTCTGCTTTTCTTGAATATCAAGTGAAGTTCGGTCAGTTAATTGATTAAGAATCGTACTGACATCATTATTCAAGAAATCAGTATCTAAAATCTCTTCCCAATCTAATGATGGTCTATTTTCTATTATATCTTGAGTTGAAGGCACTGGAATTTCATGCTTTTTTACTAACTTAATCCGCTCAGGAACATGTCTTTGCCAATCAATTTGGCGATAAGATTTTGTAAACTGATATTCAATTTTCGGAATATTGGAATTTTTTAATAATAAGTATATAAAAATTAAAAATAAAACAATGATAAGCTCACAAATGCGCTTATGACTTGTAAATCTCTTTTTTATATCACAAAGATGATATTTTTCTATTATCCAGTCCATTTTACAACTAAAGAATTATTTATTAGTTAAGTTCAATTTGAGAATACGATAAGCTTTTTGGTATCTGATATTTCTCACAAATATCCATCACATCGACTGTTGTTTGAATCATCGTTTCGATATTGGGCTCAATCACTAAAATCATCTGCTTATAATTTTGAAGAAAAACATTATTAAGTTGAACAATGATATCTTCTAAGGCACTAATTCCTTCTATTTCCTTAATTATGTTTTGTCCATCCAATAATTCAAACTGCTTTTCATTCTTTATAATCAAAAAAATGAATTGTTGGTTTATTTCTCTTTGAGTGCTTTCAATAAAAGAGGGCAACTTTATTTGACTTTTAACTTCAAAATCAGTGATTCCTAAAAAGCCAAGTAAAATAATTAGCACTACGTCAATTAAACGGATAATTGTCCCACCTTTTAACATCGTTCATATCCTGGTTATAAGCATCTGAAATATTAAGTGTTATTCCAACTACTTCTGGCTGTTTAAAATGATATCCATTCCTTTAGGAATTTGAAGTACATCACAAAAATTCGCTAAAGCGAGGGTGTATTTTATTGGAGCATTCCAATTCGACCGAATTCGTACTCTTGTATCAACATTATTTTTCATGTTTTCTTCATATTTTGTCACAATATAATTTTTCAAATAGCTAAAATTTGAAATAATTTCTGATTCATCTTCCACTAAAAATTGACCTTCAGGAGTTATACCAATAATTATCAAATCCTCACTATCAGGTAATGAATAAACCATTTGTTTACTTTTTGGTAAATCAACTAGGCTTTTGCTGCTGATCTCACTGATCGAAATAAATCCGAACAGTAAAATCAGCACAACATCAACCAATCTGATAACAATCCCGCTATGGCTCATCATTTTGAAATCCCATGCTTATTTAGTATAGTAATGTAACTTTCGCCTGCTTAATATTTAACCCTGCCCCAATGCCTCAAATTCAAATTTTGCTCTTTTCATTCCTTTTGTCGTTGCCCTAACCGAATTGAATCCCGGTTTATTTCCTAAAGTGAAGTAAGCCTCTGCAATACCATTTTCATCAGTTTTCGTCAAGAAGATGCTTTTCTTCTCCGGGAAATAACCTTTTCCTTTAATTACTTTATAAGTCACCGGCCAATTTGGAACTGGATTATCAAATTTATCGATTACCTTGACTACAAGTGGCTTTTCAAGTTCTTTCCCATAAGATGAATTTTGATGATTTCCAGAAACATAGACCATTCGTTCAGGATCTGTAGGTTTTCCCCAGGCTTTGAAATAAATATCTGAATTATTTGTATTCTTAAACCTCACACGCACTCGATTTTCACCAGCAATACTTCCAAGAATAAGGAGCGTTTGCGCCAATCCACTGGCGTCAGTTAACACTTCCTGCTCCTTACGCCCATTTGCTAACTTGCCATTTCCCTTTACAACCTCAAATACGAGCGCTTTATCGGCAACACCACTACCGTTACTATTTGACATTTGAACAACAAAGGATTTTTCCAGACGATTATTTACGATCATCTGCTGATCATCTCCTGAGATTGGAATAATTTGATAGTTGTTTTGTTCATTTTTTTTATTTAATATGGAATCCTTATAATTTTCAAAAATAGGTTTTGATTGCTTCAACTGACGATCAACCTCTGCTATAACCTCCTCTGAAAGCTCATAATCTGAACTTGCTTGTTCCAAGTCAGAATCAACTTCATCATCAGGAAAAGAATTATCTAACGTCTGCTCTAATTGATGCAGTCTCAAACGGAATTGGTTTCCTAAATCAGTTACTTTATCAATTCTTCTTCTAAAATAACTATGAGTTTGTGTTGTAAATAAATTCAGAAAAATGCTCACTACCAATCCCATTAATGTGGTAATTAATGCAATACCCATTCCACTTAAAATTTTATGTTTTTCCAGGTCACCGCCAAAAAATGTTAAAAACATACCCCAAACTGTTCCCAGTAAACCAAGAGCACCAGCAGTATCCGAAAAAAACGACATTTTAGCCTGGAATGCCTGAAAACGATCCTGTTGAATTTGAACATAATCAACAATTTCATCACTGAATCCTTCTGCCGATTTTCTGGTCTGATAAAGATCGAGCATGTATTTAAATAATTTGCTGAGCATACTCTGTTTATTATTTTTTATCACCCGCATTACATCCACAAGTGTTACTCTTTTCAATTTCAGTTTTTCTAACTCGCGAGAGTATTTCCTATCCAAAAATAATTCACTAACTTTGTACAAAACCGTTATCATTCCTAAAATGAAGATTCCAATAATAAACCAGCGAAAAATTCCTCCAAATTTAGTTATATCCCACAATGATTTTAAATCTTTCAACTTGGTGAGCGCAACTGGATCAATTTTTTCTATTTGGGAAATTTGCTCTGTGGAGTCACTGTCTGCGATTTGTGGGAACGCCAGAATATTTTCAAAACTTGTAAATATAATCAGGACTGCACTCACCAATAGGATTAAATTTCTATTCAACATCTGATTTCTCCTTACTAGTTCACTAATTTAATTTCGACCACGGTTCCCTGATCTTTTTCAATATCAGGTCGAAAACGAAGATCAATATCAATCTTGCGCGATATTTTACTAACATAAAAAGTCTTAGGCTGAGATTGAAGAATGTTACGATTCTTGTCTTCCCACTGAAAGTAGTAGTAATACACATCTGGTTTTATTAAATTATGATCATTATCCCGCCAATCCCAGTAAATCTCCTTGGGAACATCCCTGGTTCCGATAAATGATTTAATTTCATTACCAGAACAATCAGTAACTATTAACTTCCACTTCCCCCGAAATTTTTGTATTTCTAAATATGAAATTTTAAAAACTACTGATTCGGGATTTAATGAATAGCTTTGTTCTTTATAAGATCGGTAAATTATTTGAGGATCAACCTTATTTGTTATCAGAAGATCATCTAATTGTTCTATATTAATCTTATGATATGAAAACGGCACCTGAGCAATGAAAGCATCCCGCAAATGATTAGCACGTTGCATTGCATTCTTATTAGTAATCAACCTGATTGAATTTAAAGATGTTGACGTTAAATTTTCATTCAGCTTATCCATATAATCTACATATTTTTTTGAATACTTAGGCGAACTGTAAAGTGATCTCAAATTTTCGCTTAATGGAGAACCATGTCTATATAACTGTTTCAAATCATAACATGAATCATTTAGTGTCAACTCAACCTCGTTCAGGTTCTTCAATGCCTCCTTTGGGATTTCATTATCAACTGTGCGGACAACTTTTTGGGAAATAATCTCTAATTTTTCATTACTTATATCTACAAAAAATTGAGATTGCAAATTAAAAACCGGCATTTTTCCTTCATCATAGTCTGTAAATTGAAGCTCTTTGATCTTGCTATGATAATCCAGATTATAAATAAAACTAATTTGATGGCTTCCATTGCTTAGTTGACTTATCTCGTAAAAGGGATAATCAACAGCATATTTTATTGAGATGCCATTAAATAACGAAAATTGAGCTGCAACCTTGGCTGCTTGTTGAACAAAACCGAATGTAAAAGTACTTGATGCCAGGGGTCT